>WBZP01002197.1_pt1 | contig 22749 bp, 22 predicted proteins | sample 5204301 | NCBI WGS metagenome assembly WBZP01 (sample SAMN12412401, study PRJNA552823) | activated sludge metagenome | isolation source: activated sludge from nitrification reactor of wastewater treatment plant... | place: USA: Pennsylvania | collected 2017 | reverse complement strand
TCAGCGCCACCCAGCGGAGCTCGAGATCGGGCCAGCGCTCCTGGACGGTCAGCTGGATCGGCCAGGACCACAGGTAGATCGCGTAGGAGCGGGTGCCGAGCCACTGCAGAACACGTCCGGACAGGGCGCTGCTGGCCGGACCGGGCCCGCTGCAGGCGACCACCAGAACCAGCGCGCTCAGCGCGACGAGCGTCAGGCCTCCGCGGTAGCTCCACAGGGAGTCCGGAGCGAGGGAGACGCTGAGGACGGCGAGGAGGATCCCGGCGCCGACCGCGGTGACGGTCATGGCCGGCCGTACCCGGGGAGGGCGTCGCCATCGCTCCGGCTCCCTCTGCATCCACGCCGCGGCGGCACATCCGACCAGGAGGGCACCGATGCGGGTGTCGGTGCCGAAGTAGATGCGCGACAGGTCCGCCCCGTCGGCCAGGCTCAGCCACAACGCCCACAGGAACGAAGCGATCGCACCGAGGGCAGCGGCCCCGGCGACCACGGCAGCGGGGCGTCGCCACCGGCGGCCGAGCGCCAGGAGGCCGAGCAGGGTCACCGGCCACAGCAGGTAGAACTGCTCCTCGATCGACAGCGACCAGGCGTGGCGCAGTGGCGACGGCGAGCTCGCCCAGTAGCTGGTCCCCTCGGCGATCAGGTGCCAGTTCTGCCACCAGGTCATGGTGGCGATGGCGTCGAGCGCGATGCCCGAACGGGTCAGGAAAAGGGCGAGGACCGCGAGGACGACCACGGCCACGGCCGGGGTGAGGCGCCGGACCCGCCGGGCCCACCACCGTCGAAGCCCGGCGGCGCCGACCGGGGGGCGGCTCATCAGCAGCCTCGTGATGAGGAACCCGGACAGGACGAAGAACAGGTCGACGCCGACGAAGCCGCCCGGCAGGTAGCCCAGGTGGTAGGCGACCACGGCCACGACCGCTATCCCGCGCAGTCCGGTGAGGCCGGGCAGGGTGCCGATCGATGGCGCTGGCGCCGGGTGCTCGCCGGCCACTTCGGGGGTGTCGCTCAGGGTGGTCATCGTGCGGGGTGCCCGCGGTCGGGGCGGCGACCCGATCGATCCTGTCCGATCGGGGCCGCCGGGGAATGGGCGGATCCCCCGGCGGGCGAGGCGTCCACGTTCCTCGAGGTGGGGAGCATTACCTTCTCGTCGCCTCTCGACGGTACCCGTACCGTCGAGGTGGCGGGCCCCGCCCGCTCGGGCGAACGGAGGCGACATGACCCAGGATCACCCGATCGACCTCCGCAACCCGCGGACGCACCGGACGGGTCGCCACGACGTCGGGACCAACCCAGCGCCGGCGCGTCCGCTGTCGATGGTCTACGGCGGGGGCGGCATGTTCGGGATCGGCTACTGCGTCGGCGTCGCCCACGGGCTGGCGGCGGCGGGAATCCCGGTCGAGTCCGCTCCGGCGCTCGGCACCTCGGCTGGTTCCTGGGCCGCCGCGGTGGTGGCCCTGGGCGTCACCTACGAGGAGATCGCCGGGATCGACGCCCCGCGGGTCCCCAACCGCCGACCGGGGGTCCTGGCCGACGCCGCGGAGTCGGTGTTCGGCGCGGCCACCCACCCGTTGGTGTCGGTCTCGGCGGTCTGCGTGCGCAGCCGTCGGCGACACATCCTCGACGGCGACCGCTACCGCTTGTCGGACCTGGTGGCGGCCTCGTCCGCGGTGCCGGGCCTGCTCCCGGCGCACCGGGTCGACGGCCGGCTCTACGTCGACGGCGGAGTCCGTTCGGCCACCTCGGTCGACGCCGCGGCGGAGGCGGACTCGGTCATCGTCGTCGCTCCGCTCGCCGGCCCGCACCTGGGGGCGATGGGGAGAGGCGCCGGACTTCTGCTCCAACGCGAGGTCCGGGCCTTCAGGCGCCGGTATCCGGACCGCCGGATCACCGTCATCCGACCCGACCGGGCGATCGCGGCGCACGCCGGGCGCAACCCCATGAACCTCTTCGACGCGGAGCGGGCCCGGGCGGTCTATCCGCTGGCGGTCGATCAGGGTGTGCGTTGCGCCGAGCGCCTCGCCGCGGCGCCGGTCGTCTGACCTACGCTCGGTCCGGCCTCGGGTGGTTGCCCGCAGGTGACGTCGTCCCGGGGGTGTGGCATGGATGAGTTCGAGGGCAAGGTCGCGGTCGTGACCGGTGGGGCGAGCGGGATCGGCGCCGCCATGGCCGCGGCGTTTGCGGCCCGGGGCATGAAGCTCGTGCTCGCCGACATCGAGCCCGGGCCGCTCGAGGAGACCGCCCACGCCCTCCGCGGCGACGGTGCGGACGTCTTCGCCGTCACCGCGGACGTGAGCCGGGCCGCGGATGTCGAGCGCGTCGGGCAGGCCGCGATCGACACGTTCGGAGCCCTCCACGTGGCCTGCAACAACGCGGGGGTGGGCAGCGGCGGCGCCACATGGGAGGTCGACCTGCCCACCTGGGAGTGGGTGCTGGGCGTGAACCTGATGGGCGTGGTGCACGGCCTGCGGTCCTTCACGCCGCGCATCATCGCCAGCGGCGGTGGCCACATCGTCAACACCGCGTCGATGGCCGGTCTGACCTCACCGGCGTTCATGAGCCCCTACAACGTGTCCAAGCACGCGGTGGTGACCATGTCGGAGTCGATGTACGTCGAACTCGAGATGCTCCACCCCGAGGTGGGCATCAGCGTGCTGTGCCCCGGATGGGTGCAGACCCGCATCAACGAGTCGGACCGCAACCAGCCCGACGACGTGGCCGCGGCCCAGGCCGCCGCCGAGGCCGCCGCCGAGGCCGCCGATGGTGACGTTCCGGTCGACGCGGCCCAGCTCAAGGCGATGATCGACGGGTTCGTGGCCGAGGGGATACGCCCCGCCGTCGTCGCCGACATGGTCGTGAGCGCGATCGAGGAGCGACGCTTCTACATCCTCACGCACCCGGAGTGGCAGTCGATGGTCCGGGACCGGGTGGAGCGGATGCTGGGAGGCGAGAACCCGACCATGGCGCTGCCGGGCAACTGATCACGGGCGCACGGCCAGCACCAGCCCGGTGACCCGCACCGCTCCCGCCTCTCGCAGCGTGGCGGCGGCGGCCGACAGCGTTGCCCCGGTGGTCCACACGTCGTCGACCACCACGACGTGTCCGGCCACCGGTGCGGTCGCACGGAACGCGGGGCCGAGCAACCGGTGGTCGCGGTCGGCGCCGGTCTGGGCGCCGCCGGAGACCCGTTCGAGTACCCCGCTCACCGGTGTCGACGCCCGAAGTCCGATGCCCCGGGCCAGCAGTTCGGCCTGATCGAAGCCGCGCCGGCGACGTCGGCGGGTGCTGGTGGGAGCCCAGGTGACCGAGTCCACCGCGCTGCGGGATCCGGTCACGAAGTGGGCCAGGGCCCGGGTGATCGGCGACAGGACGTCGCGGTGGTTCCGGAACTTGAGCTCGGCGACGAGCCGGGGTGTCTCCCCGTCGTAGGCCAGCAGCGCCCAGCAGTCGTCCAATCCGACCGGCGGCTCGCGCTCAGGTGCCGGCGGGAGCCGGGACGCGCACGGTCCGCACAGGGCGGAGCCCGGCGCCGCGCACACGGCGCAACGGCGGGGGAGCAGGACCTCGAGCACGGCCCGACCGTACGGCCCGGCCCCGACAACGGCGCCGGAGCCGGTGGGCGCAAGGGGGTCGACCACCGCCACCGGTAGAGTGGGCCCGCTATGGGATTCATGGATCGACTGCTGCGCACCGGCGAGGGGAAGAAGGTCCGCGCCCTGGCGGACCTGGTTCCCGACATCGGAGCGCTCGAACCCGAGCTGCAGGCCCTCTCCGACGAGGACCTCCAGCACCGCACCGTCGAGTTCCGCGAGCAGCTCGATCGGGGCATCCCGCTCGACGACCTGCTGATCCCGGCCTTCGCCGTGGTCCGCGAGGCCGCCAGCCGCATCATCGGCCAACGCCACTACGACGTGCAGCTCATGGGTGGTGCCGCTCTGCACTTCGGGTGGGTCGCCGAGATGAAGACCGGCGAGGGAAAGACGCTCGTGTCGACCCTGCCGGTGTACCTCAACGGCCTGCCAGGCACCGGGGTGCACGTCATCACCGTCAACGACTACCTGGCCCGTCGCGACGCCGAGTGGATGGGTCAGGTCCACCGGTTCCTCGGCCTCACCATCGGCATGATCCTGCCCGGTGAGCAGGACCCGAACTTCAAGCGCGAGCAGTACGCGTGCGACATCACCTACGGCACCAACAACGAGTTCGGCTTCGACTACCTGCGCGACAACATGGCGTTGTCGCTCGAGGAGAAGGTCCAGCGCGGGCACGTCTACGCCATCGTCGACGAGGTCGACTCGATCCTCATCGACGAGGCCCGCACCCCGCTGATCATCTCGGGCCGGGTCGGCGACGCGGCCAAGCTCTACTACAAGTTCGCGTCGGTGGCCCGGGGCCTCACGCGTGACGTCGACTACGAGGTCGACGAGGAGAAGCGGGTCGTCTTCCCGCTGCCCGACGGCATCGCCAAGGTCGAGAAGAGCCTCGGCGTGGAGAACCTCTACGACGATGTCTCCAACAGCCTCGTCCACCAGCTGCAGGTGTCGATCAAGGCCAAGGAGCTCTACAAGCGCGACCGTGACTACCTGGTGCAGAACGGCGAGGTGAAGATCGTCGACGAGTTCACCGGTCGCGTCCTCGAGGGCCGTCGCTGGTCCGAGGGCCTGCACCAGGCGGTCGAGGCCAAGGAAGGCGTGAAGATCAAGGAGGAGAACCAGACCCTGGCGACGGTCACCCTCCAGAACTACTTCCGCATGTACGACAAGCTCGCAGGCATGACCGGCACCGCCCTGACCGAGGCGGCGGAGTTCATGTCGACCTACAACCTCCAGGTCGTCCCGATCCCCACCCACCGGCCGGTGCAACGCCGGGACGACGCGGACCTGATCTACCGCAGCGAGGCGGCCAAGTTCTCCGCCGTGGTCGACGACATCGTCGAGCGTCAGGCCGAGGGCCAGCCGGTGCTGGTCGGCACCGTGTCGGTGGAGAAGTCCGAGCGCCTCAGCCGCGAGCTCGAGAAGCGCGGCGTTCCGCACTCCGTGCTGAACGCCAAGCAGCACACCAAGGAGGCCGAGGTCGTCACCCAGGCCGGCCGGATCGGCTCGGTCACCGTCGCCACCAACATGGCGGGCCGCGGTGTCGACATCCTCCTCGGCGGCAACCCCGAGGGCCTCGCCCGGCGCGAGGTGCACGCCGAGGGGCTCGAGGACGGCACGGAGGAGGCCGAGGCCCGCTTCGAGGAGCTGCTCGCCAAGTACGAGGTCGAGTGCAAGGCCGAGGGCGAAGAGGTCCGCAAGATCGGCGGCCTCTACGTGCTGGGCACCGAGCGCCACGAGAGCCGCCGCATCGACAACCAGCTCCGCGGCCGTTCCGGCCGGCAGGGCGACCCGGGTGCCAGCCGGTTCTACCTGTCGCTCGAGGACGACCTGATGCGCTTCTTCGCCACCGGGGCGATCGAGTGGGTCATGGGCAAGGGCTGGGACGATGACGTGCCGATCGAGGCCAAGATGGTCACCCGCGCCATCGAGAAGGCTCAGAACACCGTCGAGGCCCGCAACGGCGAGATCCGCAAGAACGTCCTCAAGTACGACGAGGTCATGAACGAGCAGCGCAAGGTGATATACGCCCGGCGCGACGAGGTGCTCGAGGGCGTCGACCTGCGCGAGGAGACCCTCCAGGCGCTGGCCGAGTCCACCAACGAGCTGATCGGCACCCACTGCGGCTCGGACTACAGCGACGACTGGGACATCGAGGCCCTCCTCGGCGACACCGCCACCTACTGGCCGGTCGAGCTCACCGTCGACGACCTCACCGAAGCCGCTTCCCAGGACGGCCTCTACGACGTTCTCATGGCCGACGCCGTCAGCCACTACGAGGGCCGTGAGGCCGAGTTCGGCGCCGACGCCTTCCGCCAGATCGAGCGTCAGATCATGTTGCGCATCATCGATGCCAAGTGGCGCGACCACCTCAAGGAGATGGACTACCTCCAGGAGGGCATCAACCTGCGGGCGCTCGGCCAGAAGGACCCCCTCACCGAGTGGCAGCGTGAGGGCTTCGACATGTTCGGCTCGCTCATGGAGGCGGTCGACAAGGAGTACGTGCAGTACGTGATGCACGTCCAGGCGGTCAAGGAGGAGCAGCCCCGCCTCCAGCCGCAGCGCTTCGACTATTCCGCTCCCGACGACCCGTCCTCGGGGCCGAACCCGGTGCCCGCCGTGGTCGCCGCGGAGTCGGCCCACGAGGCCGCGGTCCCCGAAGCTGCTGTCACCCAGGACGACGACGCCGCCCCTCAGCAGCCGGTGGTCAAGAGCGAGTGGGACAAGACCCCGCGCAACGCACCGTGCCCGTGCGGGAGCGGCAAGAAGTTCAAGGTCTGCCACGGCGCGGCCTGAGCCCGACCGAGCAGCCTGAGCCCGACCGAACAGACGAGACCCCACACCGTGCAGGACTTCACCCCCCGAATCAGCGCGCTCCGCACCCGACTCGCCGAGGCCGAGGGCTACCTGCGCGTCGCCGAGCTGCGGGCCCGCCGTCCCCAGCTCGAGACCGAGCTCGGTCGCCCGGACCTGTGGGACGAGCCCGAGTCCGCCCAGGCCCTGCAGCGGGAGTTCGCCGAGCTGAGCGACGACCTCGATCTCTTCGACCGGCTCGAGTCCCGCGTGGACGACGTCGACACCCTGGCCGAGCTGGCCCGCGAGGAGGGCGACGAGTCGCTCGAGCCCGAGGTCGAGTCCGAGCTCGGGTCGCTGGTGGGTGAGTTCGATCGCCTCGAGCTGCGGGCGCTGTTCACCGGCGACTACGACGACCGCGACGCCATCGTCGAGGTCAACTCGGGCGCCGGTGGCGTCGACGCCCAGGACTGGGCGGAGATGCTGCTCCGCATGTACGTGCGTTGGGCGGAGCGCTCCGGCATGGACCTGGAGATCGAGTCGCTCAACGAGGGCACCGAGGCGGGCATCTCCTCGGCCACGTTCCTGCTGCGGGGCCGCAACGCCTACGGCTGGATGCGCTCCGAGCACGGGGTGCACCGACTGGTGCGCATCTCGCCGTTCGACAACAACGCCCGTCGCCAGACCAGCTTCGCCTCGGTGAAGGTCACGCCGTGGATCGACGACGTCGAGGCCGAGATCGAGGTCGACGACAAGGACCTGCGCATCGACGTGTACCGCTCGTCGGGCGCTGGCGGCCAGCACGTCAACGTGACCGACTCGGCGGTGCGGATCACCCACCTGCCCACCGGCATCGTGACGTCGTGTCAGAACGAGCGGTCCCAGCACCAGAACAAGGATCGGGCCATGAAGATCCTCAAGGCCAAGCTGCTCGACCTGGAACGTCAGAAGCGGGCCGAGAAGCTGGCCGAGATCACCGGCGAGGGCGCTGCGGTCGACTTCGGCAGCCAGGACCGCAACTACGTGTTGCAGCCCTACCAGCAGGTCAAGGACCTGCGGTCCGGCCTGGAGCTGTCGAACCCCGACGCGGTGCTCGACGGCGAGTTGGACGACCTGATGGAGGCCTACCTCCAGTGGGTCCGCGTCGGCGGCTGACCCCGGCACGCTGTCGCCCCCTGCCCGGACTCCCCCTGCCCGTTCTGGTCGTTGGATCACAACACGAGTGTTGTGATCCAACGAACAGAACGGGCGGTGTGGTGTGGTGGGCCTCCGCCACTTGCGGCGCCGGGGCTGAGAGACTGCTGCCGACGTCGGTTCGCGGCCCTCCCCGCTGAGCTATCGTCACAGGTTCGTAACATCGCCGCGGGTCCTCCCTTCCGCGGAGAGAGGTCAGCGTGATCAAGCTCGAGAACGTGACCAAGATCTACAAGGGCGAGATGGTCGCCCTTCGTGACGCTTCGGTCGACATCGACAAGGGCGAGTTCGTCTTCCTCGTGGGTCCCTCGGGGTCGGGCAAGTCCACCTTCCTGCGGCTCCTCAACCGCGAGGAGCGACCCGAGAAGGGCCGGATCTTCGTCGCCGGCAAGGACATCGCCGAGCTGCCCGGCTACAAGGTGCCGTACCTGCGCCGAAACATCGGCAGCATCTACCAGGACTTCAAGCTGCTGCCGACCAAGAGCGTCTACGAGAACGTCGCGTTCGCCCTGGAGGCGATCGGTCGACCCCGCTCCGCCATCCGCGAGGCCGTCCCCCAGATCCTCGACCTGGTCGGACTGGCCAAGAAGCAGTCGAACATGCCCAACGAGCTCTCCGGCGGCGAGCAGCAGCGGGTGTCGATCGCACGGGCATTCGTGAACCGGCCGCTGATCCTGCTCGCGGATGAGCCGACCGGGAACCTGGACCCGGCCACCTCGGTGGGCATCATGAAGCTGCTCGACCGCATCAACCGGACGGGCACCACCGTCGTCATGGCCACCCACGACCGCGGCATCGTCGACACGATGCGCCGACGGGTCATCGAGCTCGACCGGGGGCGGGTCGTTCGCGACCAGGCCCGCGGCGTCTACGAGTGAGGCGACGTGGCCGTACGCGCTGACTACATCCTCCGCGAGACGGGGTCCAACCTCGTCCGGAACCTGACCCTCACGTTCGCAGCGGTGCTCACCGTGGCGGTGTCACTGGCCATGGTCGCGGCCAGCTACCTGATCGGTGCCGGCATCAACAACAGCTTCCTGGGACTGCGCTCCGACGTCGACCTGTTCGTCTACATGAACCCGGCGGCCACCGCCGAGCAGATCAAGGCGATGGAGAAGACCCTCGACTCCAGTCCCCAGGTCGGCGAGTTCGACTTCTACGACAGCGCGCGGTCCTACGACGAGTTCAAGCGCCTGTTCCGCGACCAGCCCGACCTGGTCAACACGATCAAGGCCGAGGACCTGCCCCAGAGCTTCCGGATCAAGCCGAAGTCGACCGATGCCGAGATCGTCTCGTCGCTCGGCGACGAGCTCGAGGCCAAGGAGGGCGTGCTGCGCGTCGAGTACGCAGCCGAGTACGCCAAACGGATGCAGACCTCGGTGCGGACGCTGAACACCTGGGTGCTGATCGTCGGCGGCGTGCTGATCGCGGCCTCGGTCCTGCTGATCTTCAACACCATCCGCACCGCGGTGTTCGCCCGGCGGCGCGAGATCGAGGTCATGCGACTGGTCGGGGCCAGCAACTGGTTCATCCGATTGCCGTTCATCGTCGAGGGCCTGGTCCACGGCCTGTTGGGCGCGGCGCTGGCCGCGGTGGGGGCGTGGGGCTTCGATCAGCTCTGGAAGCGCAACTTCGTCGACCAGGTCGGCTTCGAGCTGCTCAACCAGATCCGCTGGGACTCGGGTCAGCTCTGGACGTCGATCCTGATCATCTTCGTGGTCGGCGCCCTGACCGGTGGCATCGGCTCGGGCATCGCGGTGAGCCGGTTCCTCAAGGTGTGAGCCGGGACGACAGGGGGATGACGGTGGGGGACGGCTACCGCACCATCGGCTACGACCTCAGCAACGGCGTGGCCACGATCACGCTCGACCGACCGGAGCACATGAACGCGTTCACCGTTCGCATGTGCCTGGAGATGATCGACGCGTTCGACCGAGTCGACGACGACCCCGATGTCCGGGCGGTGATCGTCACCGGCGCGGGGCGGGCGTTCTGCGCCGGGGCGGACCTCGCCGGCGGCGCGGACGCCTTCGACCCGTCGGGATCGGCCGCGGCCGGGGTGGCCTCGGAGCTGACCGACGGTGGGGGTGCCTCGTCGGAGATGTCGCCGGGGGAGCGCGCGATGCGCCGGGCCGTCGACCCGCGGCGGGACTTCGGCGGACTGCTCACGCTGCGGATCTTCGAGGTCACCAAGCCGGTCATCGCGGCCATCAACGGCCCGGCGGTGGGCATCGGCGCCACCATGACGTTGCCGATGGACATCCGTCTGGCGTCGGACTCGGCGCGGTTCGGGTTCGTCTTCGCGGCCCGCGGGATCGTCCCCGAGGCCGCCTCCAGCTGGTTCCTGCCCCGACTGGTCGGCATCCAGCAGGCGCTCGAGTGGTGCTACACGGCCAGGGTGTTCCCGGCGGCCGAGGCGTTGGACGGCGGGTTGGTCCGATCCCTGCACGCGCCCGAGGACCTGTTGGGTGCCGCCCGGGCCCTGGCGACCGAGATCGCCACCAACTCGGCACCGGTGTCGGTCGCTCTGACCCGGCAGCTGATGTGGAGGGGCCTGGTGGCGGATCACCCGATGGAGGCCCATCGGATCGACTCGCCGGGGGTCACCACCACCGGATCGGGCGCGGACGCCCGCGAGGGGATCTCCGCCTTCTTCGAGAAGCGACCGCCCGAGTGGCGCCAGCAGGTGCCCGGCGATCTGCCGGACTGGTTCCCCTGGTGGGACCAGCCCTCGTTCGACCCCTGAGCGAACCGGCCGCTGATTCCCGGTCGGGTGTTGACAGAGCCGCACGAGATCGATCACGATATATCGCAACCGATCGAGACAGATCGAGATATCCGGTCGATTCAGACTGGCGGAGGAACGAGAGGGGCCGCAACCGTGCGACCGAACAGCCACCACATCCATGACGACCACGACCTCGACAACAACCGCCACGATCCGTTCGGCCGTCGGGCTGAGCGGGGACGTCCCATCAGAGGCAGCGGCCGCGGCCGGGGTCGGGGCGGCTACCGCTCCCGCTCCGGCGGCCGCGCCAACCGGGGCGACGTCCGTGCCGCGGTGCTGGCCCTGCTCGCCGAGCAGCCGATGCACGGGTACCAGATCATCAGCGAGCTCGATGAGCGCACCGGTGGCACGTGGAAGCCGAGCCCCGGCTCGGTCTACCCGACGCTGCAGATGCTGGCCGACGAGGGCCTGGTCCGATCCGAGCCCGAGGGCGGCAAGAACGTGTTCCACCTCACCGACTCCGGGCGCCGGGCGGCAGCCGAGGGTGACTCCGCCCCCTGGGATGCCGTGGCGGGCGACGGCGCCACCGTCGATGTCCGGCGCACCATCGCCCAGCTGGCCATGGCCTTCAAGCAGGTCACCCACACCGGGACCGCGGATCAGGTCGAGCGAGCCACCCGGATCCTCAACGATGCCCGCAAGGCGATCTACGGCATCCTCGCCGAGGACCCGTCCGAAGCCAGCACCACCTGAGCCGCGCGGTGGATCCCGCCAGGAACGCCCGACACGATCAGGCCGCGGCACCGGCGAGCACGAGATCGACCAGCTTCGCGACCCGCGTCCGGCCCGGTCCGACGTTGCGCAGGAGCAGGCCGTAGATCACCGCCCCCACCAGGGCGTCGGCCATCAGCTCGGGATCCACGTCGGCGCGGATCTCTCCCCGTTCGATCCCCCGGATCAGAACGGTGGTGGTCGGAGTCCGACGGTCGGCGGTGAAGCGCTCGAGCGCTTCGCGGACTTCGGCGTTCTCGCGGGCCGCGGCGAGCATGGCCGGCAGGACCGCTCCGGTGTCGGACTCCATCAGCAGCGTGGACAGGCGGGTCAGCAGCTGGACCAGGTCCCGGCGGACATCGCCGGTGTCGGGCGGCTCGGGCTTCTTCTGCGCGGCGGCGTGGAAGGCCGCCTCCATCAGGTCGACCCGGTTGGCGTAGCGCCGGTAGACGCTGGCTCGGGACACTCCGGCCCGCGTCGCGACCGACTCCATGGTCATCGCCTCGATCCCGCCGTCGCTCAGCAGCTCCACTGCGGCGTCGAGGATCGCCCGGTCGACCAGCGGGTCGCGGGGCCGGCCCGGGCCGGGGGCGCGGGACTGCCCCGAGGTGGCCGGCTCGGCGTGACCGGCGGCGGCGCTCACGGCTGCGGGGCGCTCCGGACGCTCTCGCCGTGGGCGGCGGCGTCTGCCATCTCGGCGGCGAACTCGCGTTCCTGGGCCTCTTCGTCCTCCCGGCGGGCGTGGGCGGGCAGGAACACGAACACCACGATGGCTCCCAGCGCCGCGGCGACCGCGGCGACGATCGCTCCGCCGTGCATCGCGTCGACGAAGGCGTTGCGAGCGAGCTCGGCCAGACCGGCGCCGGCGTGGCCGGCCCGCTCGGACACGGCCAGGGCCCCGCCCACGCCGCTGCGTGCGGCCTCGAGCGCCGGCTCGGGGACCTTGCCCGAGAGCGCGTCGGTGATCTTCGAGCCGTACACCGACGACAGCACGCTGCCGATGATGGCGACGCCGAGAGCACCGCCCACCTGGCGGGTGGTGTCGTTCATGGCCGAGCCGACGCCGGCCTTGGCCAGAGGGAGGGAGCCCATGATCGACTCGGTGGCAGGCGCCATGGTCATGCCCATCCCCATGGCGAGCAGCATCATCCGCCACATCACCGGGAGGTACGGACTCTCGGCGGTCAGCTGCAGCTGCAGCAGCAGTGAGATGGTGACCAGGGTCAGCCCGATCCCGACGACCATCTTGGTGCCGACCTTCTCGACCACCCGGCTGGACAACGGTGCGACGACCATCAGCGTGAGGGCCAGGGGCAGCAGGCGCACGCCGGTCTCGGCAGGGGAGTACCCCAGTACGAACTGGAAGTACTGGGTCTGCAGGAACGAGAAGCCGAACAGGGCGAAGAACACCAGGGTGATCGCGGTGGACGCCGCGGTGAAGCGGGGGTTCTTGAAGAAGGTGACGTCGAACATCGGCTCCGCGGAGTGCAGCTCGTGAACGGCGAACATGGTCAGGAGCACTGCGGCGGCGGCGAAGCAGCCGAGGATGACCCCGTCGGTCCACCCCCGACCGGGAGCCTCGATGAGGCCGAACACCAGCGTCACGAGCCCGGCGATCGACAGGACTGCTCCGAGCGGGTCGAGCCGGGGTGCCGACGGGTCCTTGGAGCGGGGGAGCAGCACGACCCCGGCCCCGATCGCGACGACGGCGATCGGGATGTTGACGGTGAACACGGCGTGCCAGCTGAAGTGCTCGACCAGATAGCCGCCGAGCAGCGGGCCCAGGGCGATGCCGAGCCCCGACACCCCCGCCCACACGCCGATGGCCCGTCCGCGCTCCTCGGCGGGGAACACGTTGGTGAGGATCGACAGCGTGGCGGGCATGATGAACGCCCCGCCGATCCCCATCAGCGATCGGGTCACGATCAGGTGGTTCGGGTCGGTGGCGAACGCGGAGAGTGCCGAGCCGACTGCGAACACGACCATGCCGATCTGCAGGGCGCCCTTGCGACCGAACCGGTCTCCCAGGCTGCCGGCGGTGAGCAGCAGTCCCGCGAACACCAGGGTGTAGCTGTCGACGATCCACTGCAGCTGGCTGTCGGTCGCACCCAGGTCCCGTACCAGGGTGGGCAGGGCGACGTTGAGGATGGTGTTGTCGAGCGTGATCACCATCAGCGACAGGCACAGCACGCCGAGGATCCACCACCGGCGTCGGTACACGAGCTCTTCGGACATGAGAGGGCTTCCTTCTGGGTGTCCCGTTCCCGACGCCGACGTCGGGGCGATGACGAGACACAACTGTGACGCAAAGGACTCTATTCCGAGTCGCTGTCGTCTCGTAAAGCCCGGTGACCGATCTCACACCCACGGGTGACGGTGCTGGTCAGGCGGTGCCGCAGTTCAGGCGATGGCTGCCAGGTGGTACTGCTCGGCCAGGAACGCCGCCTCGGCGCGCACCTCGGCCTCGGGGCCGACCAGGTCGACCACGAACTCCTGACCGATGTCGTCGACCTCGACGATCTCCAGGCGGGCCGACCCGTCGGTCGTGGTGTCCATGTGCAGTTCGATCGCTCGTGCGGTCATCCGGTTCCCCCAGGGTCCGTCGGGGTCCCTTCCCCGTCCTCGCGTCATCGAAGCACCACGGAGCGTGAGGGCGCACTGGGTCGATCCCCCGTCTGCGTCGATGGGGCTGGGCCGATCGGCCCGTCCGGTACTGGTTGTCGCCGACCGGAAGGCATATCTTCTAGCAAATGGTAGAAAAGACTGACCAGAAGGCGCAGCGCCCGTCCCCTCCCGAGCCCGCAGTGGCCCCGGGGACCGGCCGGGCCATCGCCATCGGAACCATCGTCGGCTTCTTCGTGGTGGGTGGGTTCTGCGGCGGGATCGGGCTGCTGCTCGGATTGCCTCCGGCAGCGGCACTCGCCCTCGGCTGCTTCACCGGACTGTGGGGCGGCCCCGGATTCGGCGGGATGATGGGCTTCGTGCTCCACGAGTCCAAGCTCGAAGCCGACCACGAGGCGGGCCACACCGCGGTCGGCAACACCTCGGTCTGATCCGTCCCCGTCGGTGTCCCCGAGCCCGGCGGGGACGGATCACCCTGTGGTCGAGCGGGGCTGACGGGTGGGCGAGAAGCGGCGCAGCCTCAGGCTGTTCGACACCACGAACACCGACGAGAACGCCATCGCCGCTCCCGCCAGCATCGGGTTGAGCAGGCCCGCGGCGGCCAGCGGGAGCGCCGCCACGTTGTAGGCGAACGCCCAGAACAGGTTGCCCTTGATGGTCCCGAGCGTGCGCCGGGCCAGCCGGATGGCGTCGGCCGCGACTCTCAGGTCGCCACGCACCAGGGTGATGTCGGACGCCTCGATGGCGACGTCGGTGCCAGTGCCCATCGCCAGGCCCAGATCGGCCTGAGCCAGCGCCGCGGCGTCGTTGACGCCGTCGCCCACCATCGCCACCGACCGGCCCTCGGCCTGGAGCCGACGCACCACGTCGACCTTGTCAGCCGGCAGCACCTCGGCGATGACGGTGTCGGGGCCGGGGTCGATCCCGACCGAGGCGGCCACCGAGCGAGCGACCGTGGCGTTGTCGCCGGTGAGCAGCACCGGGGTGAGGCCCAGTCCGCGCAGCTCCGCGATCGCCTCGGCCGAGGTCGGCTTCACCGCGTCGGCGACCACCAGCACGCCGCGGGCCCGACCGTCCCAGCCGACCGCCACCGCGGTGCGTCCCTGTTCCGCGGAGCGCTCCATGGCCGAGACCAGCTCCGGTCCCAGGTGCTGGGACCACTGCTCGAGCAGTGCAGGGCGCCCGACGAGCACGGCATGGGAGACGGCCGGAGTCCCGTCGGACCCGGGGTCTGCCCCGGCGCTGACGATGCCCTGGACGCCGAGGCCGGCGACGTTGGCGAAGTCCTCGACCGTCGGCAGGTCGCCGACCCGCTCGCGGGCGCCCCGCGAGATGGCGGTGGCGATCGGGTGCTCCGACGCGTCTTCGAGCGCTCCGGCCAGCCGCAGCACCTGCTCGGCGTCCTCGCCGGGGGCCACGACCACCTCGAGCAGCGTCATGCGCCCGGTGGTGACCGTGCCGGTCTTGTCCAACACGACGGTGTCGACCCGGCGGGTGGTCTCGAGCACCTCGGGGCCCTTGATCAGGATGCCGAGCTGGGCGCCGCGGCCGGTTCCCACCATCAGCGCGGTCGGGGTCGCCAGACCCAGGGCGCACGGGCAGGCGATGATCAGCACGGACACCGCGGCGGTGAACGCCGCGGTGAGCCCGTCGCCGGTGCCGGCCCAGAACCCGAACGTCGCGACGGCCAGCGCGATCACGATCGGCACGAAGATGCCCGAGATGCGATCCGCCAGCCGCTGGGCCTGGGCCTTGCCGTTCTGCGCGTCCTCGACCAGGCGGGCCATCTGGGCGAGCTGCGTGTCGGCGCCGACCCTCGTCGCCGTCACCACCAGCCGTCCGCCGGCGTTGACCGTCGCGCCCACCACCGCGTCTCCGGGGCCGACCTCCACCGGCACCGACTCGCCGGTGACCATCGACGCGTCGACCGCTGAGGTGCCCTCGATGATCGTGCCGTCGGTGGCGATCTTCTCGCCCGGGCGCACCACGAAGTGGTCGCCGACGGCGAGCTGGTCGATGGCGATGCGCTCCTCGCGTCCGTCGCGCAGCACGGCGACGTCCTTGGCGCCGAGCTCGAGCAGCGCCCGCAGCGCCGCTCCTGCGCGCCGCTTGGAGCGGACCTCGAAGTAGCGACCGGCCAGGATGAACGTGGTGACCCCGGCCGCGGCCTCCAGGTAGATGTTGGCGGCCCCGTCGGTGCGGGCGATGGTGAGCTCGAAGGCGTGGGTCATCCCCGGTTCGCCGGCGGTACCGAAGAACAGGGCGTAGAGCGACCAGCCGAACGCGGCGAGGGTGCCGATCGAGATCAGCGTGTCCATCGTGGTGGTGCCGTGCCGGAGGTTGGTCCACGCGGCGCGGTGGAAGGGGTAGGCGCCCCACACCACCACCGGTGCGGCCAGGGTGAGCGACAGCCACTGCCAGTTGGTGAACTGCAGCGCCGGGACCATCGCCATGGCGATGACCGGCACGCTCAGGACCGTCGAGATGATCAGGCGTTGGCGCAGCGCCCGGACGGGTGCGTCCTCGTCCACGTCGGACACCTGTGCGCTTCCTGCGGTGCCCGTCGGTGCCGGCGGCGTCGGCAGGCGGGCCGAGTAGCCCGCCTGCTCGACCGCGCCGACGAGGACCTCGGGGGTGATCGAGTCGTCGAAGGTGACCTTGGCCTTCTCGGTCGCGAAGTTGACCGTCGCGGTCACGCCCTCGAGCTTGTTGAGCTTGCGCTCGATCCGGTTGGCGCACGAGGCGCAGGTCATGCCGCCGATCGCCAGCTCCAGGACGTGATCGGCCTCGGGTGCTCGGGTGTCGTCGTCGAGTGCGCTCATCGGGGGCTCCTCCCGGTCGTGAGGGTGGATGGGTGTGACGCGGCGGGTGCCGCTCAGCCTCCGTGGCCGCCCGTGTCGTGGGCGTTCACGGTCGGCGAGGGGGTCGTGGTGGTCGTGGTCGGGTGGCCTCCGCCATGGGTCGGTGCGGTCGGGCCCGCTGTGGGCCCGACCGCCCGCCCGATGGCGAACGACAACACGAACACGACCACCAGCCCCGCGAGGAAGGCGGTGATCCTGACCGGGGTGGACATCACGGCTCCGATCCGTGGCTCAGGTGTCGACGCTCAGGCGTCGGCGACCTGGTAGCCCGCCTCGGTCACCGCGGCGCGGACGAGCTGGTCGTCGACCGGCGCCTCGGAGGAGACGGTCATCCGGCCGGAGTCCAGGTCGACGTCGACGCCGGTGACGCCCGGGACCTCGCCGACCTCCTCGGTGACCGACATCACGCAGTGGCCACAGGTCATGCCGGTGACGGTGTAGGTGCTGGTGTTCATGGTGTCTCCTCCGTGTCGTGAGTGACGGGTGTCGTGGTGCGTGCGGGGTGTCGCGGTGGGTGAGGGGTGCGGGGATCCGCAGCGGGGTGGACCGCCGGCCCGATCAGGAGCGGACCAGGCGGGCGATGGCGTCGGATGCCTCCTTGAGCTTCAGGTCCGCCTCCTCGCCGCCGGCCCGTGCGGCGTTCAGCACGCAGTGGCCGAGGTGCTCCTCGAGCAGTCCGAGCGACACCGCCTGCAGGGCCTTGGTCATGGCCGACACCTGCGTGAGGATGTCGATGCAGTACTGGTCCTCCTCGACCATGCGCTGCAGGCCCCGGGCCTGCCCCTCGATCCGGCGCAGCCGCTTGAGGTACTCGTCCTTGCGGTGCATGTAGCCGGGACCCGGATCGTGGTCGTGGCAACCGGTGTCGCTGGTCTCGGTCGGGGTGGTGGTGTGGTCGGTCATGCTCCCTCGGTCCGTCTCGAACTGAAGGGAGACTATACCCCCGTAGGGTACCAAGCAAGAGGAAGTTCAGGTGCCTCCGGCCGTGCGGGCAGCGCGGGCCGCTCGGCCCGCGGCCCGGCGCTCACGCAGCGCAGCCCCCCGACACCACTCCACCGGATCGACGTCGGGTGGATCCGCAGGCACCGCCGAGGGCTCCAGCAGCGTGGTGCCCATCACCATCTCGACCAGCAGCGGACGCTCGAGGATCTCCCCCGCGCAGTTGACCCCGCCGACCATCGTTCCGGCGATGCCGTGGCCGGACGCCGTCCCCGCCCCCACGACCCACAGCCCGTCGCTCTCTGTTCGGTGCGCCGGCCGGCGTTCTCCCACCTGGTCGGGGGAGTGGAGGTAGCCGTAGCTCGTCCCGCCGGTTGAGTGGGTGTAGCGCTCCTGGGAGGCGGGGCTGGCCGTCTCGACGTGCACGATGTGGTCGCGGAACGGACCGAGCACCTGCTCCGCCGCGTCGATCAGCCGCTCGGTCATGTCGGCCTTGCGGTCGCGGTAGGAGTCGTTGCGGCGGTAGCGGGCGCCGTCCGCGGGGCCGTCGTCGAGGCCCCACCACTCCCAGCCCCGCGGGGCCAGGGTCATGATCTGGAAGTTGGTGTGCCCCGGGGGGCACAGCTGCGGGTTGTCGGGGTCCTTCCGCGACGCCATCGCGACGTAGGCGAACGGAACCCCCTCGGCCATCTCGCCGCGGTCGAGCTGGTCGTAGAGCTCGTCGGTCTCGTAGGAGGGGAACAGGAAGTAGTTGGTGTTCGGCCCATCGAGCTCCACGTCGACGATCACGTACACGCACACCAACCCCAGGGTCATGGTCGCCTGCTCGACCCACTCGAGTGTGGCCGGATCCCAGTGACGCCGGTCGACCAGTTGCTGCACAGTGCGGGTGTGGTCCGCGTTGGAGATGACCAGCGGGGCGGAGATCGTGGATCCGTCGGCCAGGCGCACGCCTCGGGCCCTACCGCTCTCCACCAGGATCTCCTCGACGGCGCTCAGGGTCCGGATCTCGCCCCCGCACGCCTCGATCACCTGGGCGAGGCGTGCCGGGAGCACCTGTCCGCCCCCCGCGGGGTAGGCCGCGCCGCGCATGTAGTGGTCGATGATCGTGGCGTGCATCACCACCGCGGTCTGCGACGGGCCGCCGGCGTACAGCCCCGACCAGTGGTCGAGCACCGCCCGGGCCCGGGCCGACAGCTCGGCGTGCTCGAACAGCTCCGACAGCGGACGGAACGCCCAGCGCTCGAACGTCGGTGTGTCGACGCCGGGGATCGCCCGGATCCGGCTCTCCTCGGCGACCTGGCGGAGGATGTCCATGCAGCGCTGCACCCCGGCACGTTCGTCGGGGAACGCGGCGACGACGCGATCGCGGTACTCGTCCCAGTCAGCGGGCACCGCCAGGCGCAGGTCGGGGAACACCAAGGTGTCGAACCCGTCGGGGTCGAGCGGCCGGAACTCGATGCGGTTGCCGACGCCGAGCGCGCCGAAGATCGAGGGGAACAATCCGCCGGGTCCGCAGTCGCCGATGTAGTGCAGTCCGACGTCGAACTCGTAGTCCTGGCCGAGATGGCGGCGGCGGAACACCTGGCAGTTGCCGCCGGCCAGGTCGTGGCGCTCGAGCACCAGCACCCGACGACCGGCAGCGGCCAGGCACGCCCCGGCGGTCAGACCGCCGGGGCCGGAGCCGACCACCACGACGTCCCAGGTCTCGACCATCGGTTCCTCCGCGACTCGCGATCGGTGATCCGTCGACGCTAACCGGTGCCCGCGGTCCGGCGCGCCGGTGCGCGGGTGGGTATGGTCCAACCCATCGGGAGCGGTGCCACGGGGACGCCGCTCGCAGATCCAGGGGGACGACGTGGCTCACGATCCGGTGGTGGCGGAGACGACGGCGGTGGCCGATAACCTCGAGCCGAGGTTCGTCATCGAGGACCAGGAGGCCCTCGCAGCGGCCGCGCTAGCCCGATACCACTCGACCGGTCGCCGCCCCAACATCCTGATGGTCCTGTTCGACGACGTGGGCTGGGGTGATTTCGGCTGCTACGGCGGCGGCGTCGCCGTCGGCGCTCCCACCCCGAACATCGACCGGCTGGCACGCCGTGGCCTGCAGCTCACGTCGTGCTACTCCGAGCCGTCGTGCACGCCGTCGCGGGCGTCGTTCATGACCGGCCGGCTGCCCTTGCGCCACGGCCTGCTCCGGCCGCCGATGTACGGCCAGCCGGGCGGGCTCGACGGCGAGGTCACGCTGGCCGAGCTGCTGTCGGCGGCGGGTTACGTCACCCAGGGCGTCGGCAAGTGGCACATCGGCGAGAACGTCGAGTCCCAGCCCCAGAACGTCGGCTTCGACGACTTCTACGGCTTCCTGTCGGTGTCGGACATGTACACCGAGTGGCGCGACCCGTACTTCTTCCCCGAGATCGTCTACAGCGAGGAACGCACCCGCTGGGTCGAGAACCTCCAGTTCAACAAGTGCTTCGTCCACGGCACCCGGGGCGGTGAGCTGGAGCAGGTCGAGGAGGTGACCATCCCGGTCCTGTCGCTGCTCGACGAGAAGTGGGCGAACTACTCGCTCGACTTCATCCGCCGGATGGCCGAGCCCGCGCCGGAGGAACGGGCGCCGTGGTTCCTCTACCACTGCACCCGGGGCGCCCACTTCGACAACTACCCCCACGAGCGCTTCCTCGGTTCGTCGCCGGCCAAGCACCCCTACAAGGACACGATCATCGAGCTCGACGACATCGTCGGGCGGCTCGTCGCCGAGCTCGAGGCGACCGGGCAGATGGACGACACGATCATCTTCATCTCCTCCGACAACGGACCCGAGATGGAGACCTGGCCCGACGCCGCGTACTCGCCGTTCCGCAGCGCCAAGGGCTCGACCTGGGAGGGCGGCCAGCGTGTGCCGGGCATCGTGGTGTGGCCCGGGATGATCGAGGCGGACCGCGCCTCGGACGGGGTCTTCTCGCTGATGGACCTGTTCAACACGTTCCTGCACCTGGCCGGAGCCGAGGACTCGATCCCGACCGACCGGTTCATCGACGGGGTGGACCAGACGTCGTTCCTGCTGTCGCCGGACGGCGTGTCCAACCGCAAGTACCTCTACTACTGGTTGACCAACGTGTTCTCGGGTCTACGGGTGGGGGAGTGGAAGTTCATGATCGCCTCCAGCTCCGACGACGACCGCGACTGCCTGAACCTGGGCGGCTTCACCGGGGTGACCCAGAAGTACAGCCACGGTCGGCTCTACAACCTGTACCTGGACCCCAAGGAGCAGCACAGCTACCTGATCCGCAAGCTGGCGTATCTCGACAGCTTCACCAGCGGTATCGCCGCGCACGTCGGAACCTTCGTGAGCCACCCGCCCAAGCAGCCCATCGCCGCCATGAGCTGAGCCACCCCCTCCACCCACGGTTTCTGACGACAAGTCACGACACTGGCGGTACTCAGTTGTCATGAGAATCGGCGTGACGGGCGGCCGCGGGTGGTCGTGCGGTCAGCCGTGGCTCGAGAGCCAGTCGTCGTTGGCGTCGAACTCGGCCTGCAGCGTCCGGGGGATGTCGTTCTTGCCGGCCCAGTCGGCGATCTTCCCGCCGACGAGCGGCACCTTGACCTTCATCGACGTCGTCACCGTGTGCACGGTCCTCGAGCCGTCGGGTTCCAGCGACATCGTCCCCGACATCTCGACCGGAGCGCCGGCGACTTCGACGCGGAACTCGCCGGTCCAACCGTCGCCGTCGCGGCGCCACTCGTCGGTCTGGACCATCGTGTTGGTGGGCGACAGCACCTTGCGGGCGAAGCCCGGCAGTTCCACGTCGACGACGCGGGAGGTCACGATGCGCGCCGAGTCGTCGTCGCGGCCGCATTCGCGGATCTCGATGTCGCGGTGGCCCATGCCCTCGTAGCGCCGGGTGACCGCGTCGGCGTCCGACAAGGCGTCGATGACGGCGTCGACGTTCGCTGGATACGTGTGGGATCGGCTGAGCTCCACGATGGTCCCCTTCCGGACTGGTCCTGGTCGTGCAGGGTGCGCCGGCGAGCGTAACGAACGCCTGCACCTTCGTGAGCGGTGAACGCGGGGCGGCGGGGTGCGATGATCGTCGGCGCACATCCGCTGAGCAACCGAGGAGATCCCATGGCGAGCTTCGACGTGAAGATGGTCATCCTGTCGACCGACGACCTCGACGAGTCGATCCGCTTCTACAGCGAGACGCTGGGCATGCCGCTCAAGTTCCGAGACGGTTCGCACTTCGCCGCGCTCGACGGCGGGTCGGTCACCCTGGCGCTGGCCACCTCGATCGACCATCCGATGCCGGGCAAGGTCGTGCCGGGCATCAAGACCGATGACGTCGATGTTGCCGCGGCTGCGATCGAGGCCAACGGCGGAGCGATCGTGAAGGGCCCCTACGACGACGAGCACGAGCGCCGCGCCGTCGTCTACGACCAGAAGGGCAACGGCCTGGTCTTCTACAGCCCCCTACCGCGCTGACGTCCACCCGCTCGACCTGCCCCGCCAACCACCGCCCCGCGTTCTGACGACAAGTCACGACACTGGCGGTACTCAACTGTCACGAGAACGCGGTGCGGGCTGCGCGGTTCCGTCGGGCGATGCGATGACGACGGTGTAGCCGTCGGGATCGGTGATCCACAGCTCGCGGTGTCCGGCGTTGGGGTTCACGTGCACGTCCAGCACCACCTGAGCGTGCAGCCCGCCAGCCCTCGTCACGACATCGTCGAAGTCATCGACCTCGAACCACAACATGGTGCCGTTGCCGACTGGGGCGTCGGGGTCACCGAGGTGGCCGTGGTGGTGATCGGCCTCCCACGCGTGCAGCTGTAGGACCAGGCCGTCGGCTCCCCACTGCGTGTGGTGCAGGCGCGGGTCGTAGAGCCGTTCGTACTCGGGCGGTCCGTCGCCGTGGTGGCCGCGGCCGCCACCTCCGAGCGTGCAGCCGAGCAGGGTCCGGTAGAAGCTGCTCGATGACTCGACGTCACGCACGACGATCAACGGCTGCGCTCGCACGCTCGAACGGTAGCTGCAGACAATCGGAACGAGCGCCTTCAGACCTGGTGCTGCTCCTCGGAGTGTCACACCGGGTTCGTAGGGTATCGAACATGAGTTCGATGGCCGGGGACGACGGGTCGGTGGGTCCGGACGGTTCGGTGGAGGGGTCGGTCGCGGCTGGGTCGGCGGCTGGGTCGGCGGCTGGGTCGGGGGTGCGGGGGTTGGTGTTCGGGGTGCCGGAGCCGG
>WBZP01002196.1_pt1 | contig 22756 bp, 14 predicted proteins | sample 5204301 | NCBI WGS metagenome assembly WBZP01 (sample SAMN12412401, study PRJNA552823) | activated sludge metagenome | isolation source: activated sludge from nitrification reactor of wastewater treatment plant... | place: USA: Pennsylvania | collected 2017 | reverse complement strand
GCTGCCACAGTACGTGGAGCAGGAGCAGATCGAGACCTTGTTCACCCGGGTTGAATTTCCGGATGACTGGCATGGTCAAACAGACCGGCTGATCCTGGAATTACTCTATCAAACCGGCATGCGAAGGGCCGAACTGATCGGGCTCAGGGAAAGCCATATCGATCATCATTACGACCAACTGAAGGTATTGGGAAAGGGCAATAAGGAAAGAATCATTCCTGTGAGCAGGGAATTGATCACGGCGATCAGGGACTATATCCGTCAAAAACAGGAAAAGATCCCGGGGGCCGACCGCCAGGTGTTGCTGGTAAGGCCTGATGGCAAAAAGCTATATCCCCGTTATGTCTATAATGTCGTCAACGCCTATTTATCTTTAATAACCACCATCGATAAGAAGAGTCCGCACATACTCCGGCATAGCTTTGCCACCCACCTGACCAACCGCGGGGCAGACCTCAATGCGGTCAAGGAACTGCTGGGTCACAGCAGCCTGGCTGCCACACAGGTGTATACGCATAACAGCATCGACAAGTTGAAGGAAGTGTACAAGAGGGCCCACCCCAAAGCCTGAAGCCGGTCCAAATAAATTTCCCCGCCCATAAAATTTAATTTTTGATTTCACGTTTGTTACATTAATTTCATAGACCTGATCGTAACGATTGCCTATGCATGAGATTTACCCCTAATTCTTTAATTTTTTCACTCTAAAATTTGATGTAGTATGAACGTAAACATTCAGACTGTGCACTTTGACGCGGATTCTAAATTGATTGCGTATATCGAGAAAAAGATTGTCAAGCTGACGCAGTTTCATGACCGTATTACGAAGGTGGATGTGTATCTGAAGCTGGATAATGTGGTACACAATATCAAGGACAAGATTGCGGAAATCAGGGTGATCATACCCCGTCACGAATTTTTTGTTAAGCAGTCATCCAAATCATTTGAGGAAAGTTTTGATGTAGCCATGGATTCCGTGATCAACCAGATCAAGCGGAAAAAGGAACGCCTGGCGGCTTAAAAAATCGATCAAAAAAAGCACACATGAATCCTCCGTTTACCGGGGGATTTTTTTTGCGGAGCATGCCTGTAAAAAAAATATTTACAAAATTTTGAGATTAAGCAATTTCTCTTACCTTTGCCTTCCCAAAAAATGGGCGTTTTGCGCTGCCCGTGATTGAGTTCTTGACATAACTGTATAGCTCGGTAGGCATCATCCGGTTTCATCCGGGAAGGGTTTCAGGCCGCAGCAGGGAGAGCAGTGATAATTTATGCCGAAGTAGCTCAGTTGGTAGAGCAACTGATTTGTAATCAGTAGGTCGGGGGTTCGATTCCCTTCTTCGGCTCATTTTCCTTAGGGAGAAGGGCAGTTTCCAGAGCGGCCAAATGGGGCGGACTGTAAATCCGCTGTCTTTCGACTTCGGTGGTTCGAATCCACCACTGCCCACAGTTCTTTGGATGTTTAAGGTTGAAAGTGCAGGGTTTAAGGTTGGTTTTTCATGCTAACCCTGGATCATGATCTTTGAACTTGACATAATCAGCGGAAGTAGCTCATTTGGTAGAGCGGTAGCCTTCCAAGCTTCAGGTAGCCGGTTCGAGCCCGGTCTTCCGCTCAATAACAGATCTATCCATAGTTGGGAGAATTGTTCTCATCGGCTATAGAAGCCGTGGTAGCTCAGGGGTAGAGCACTTCCTTGGTAGGGAAGGGGTCGTGAGTTCAATTCTCACCCATGGCTCAACATCATTGTCGGTTGACCGCCGACATAAACTGCGGTCAAATTTTACACAAACACAACTCTAAAAAGTACAAAAATGGCAAAAGAATCATTCAAAAGGGATAAACCCCACCTGAACGTTGGTACCATTGGTCACGTAGATCATGGTAAAACGACCCTCACCGCCGCCATAACCGATGTTTTGTCAAAAAAAGGTTTGGCGGAAAAGAAAAACTATGATGACATTGATGGTGCTCCTGAAGAAAAGGAAAGGGGTATCACGATCAATACCGCACACGTGGAATATGCGACCGCTACCCGTCACTACGCGCACGTAGATTGCCCGGGTCACGCTGACTACGTTAAGAACATGATTACCGGTGCCGCCCAGATGGATGGCGCGATCCTCGTGGTTGCCGCTACCGATGGTCCGATGCCGCAAACCAAAGAACACATCCTCCTGGCCCGCCAGGTAGGTGTTCCCCGTATCGTGGTATTCATGAACAAGGTTGACCTTGTTGATGATCCCGAACTGCTGGAACTGGTGGAAATGGAAATCCGCGAACTGCTGACTTCATATGGTTTCGACGGAGACAACACGCCCATCATCAAAGGTTCTGCCACTGGCGCCCTGGCCGGTGAAGAAAAATGGGTTGAAAAGATCAACGAACTGATGGATGCCGTTGACGCATACATCCCGCTGCCTCCGCGCCTGGTTGACCAGCCGTTCCTGATGAGTGTGGAAGACGTGTTCTCCATCACTGGTCGTGGTACCGTTGCTACCGGTCGTATCGAGCGTGGCCGTATCAAAGTGGGTGAAGCCATGGAGATCGTAGGTCTGCAGGAAAAACCACTGGCTACTACCTGTACCGGTGTGGAAATGTTCAAAAAACTGTTGGACGAAGGTGAAGCTGGTGACAACGCCGGTCTGCTCCTCCGCGGTATTGAGAAAAACCAGATCCGTCGCGGTATGGTTCTTTGCAAACCCGGTTCCATCACTCCGCACACCCAATTCAAATGCGAAGTTTACGTACTGAGCAAAGAAGAAGGTGGACGTCACACTCCGTTCTTCAATAAATACCGTCCTCAGTTCTACTTCCGTACAACTGACGTAACCGGTGAAGTAACCCTGAACGCAGGAACAGAAATGGTTATGCCTGGTGATAATACCAGCCTGACCGTTACCCTGATCCAGCCGATCGCCATGGAAAAAGGTCTGAAATTCGCCATCCGCGAAGGTGGACGTACCGTAGGTGCCGGCCAGGTTACGGAGATCATCAAGTAATTGATGTTATTCTTTGAAATATTTAAATAGTTAATTGGTCCCGCTTCTATGCGGGACTAATTAGCTATTTGGAACTACGGGCATGGTGCAATGGTAGCATACGGGTCTCCAAAACCTTTGATCTGGGTTCGAATCCTAGTGCCCGTGCTTATTAATGAATCGATTTGGAAATTTGGGAATGTGCTAATGTAAAATTATTCATCAGCAAATTGTCAAATTGTCAAGTCTCCAAATTGTAATTATGAACAAATTCTCGGTTTTCGTTAAAGAGTCCTATAAGGAACTCATGGAAAAAGTGACCTGGCCCAAATGGGACCAGCTGCAGCAGTCGACCATGATCGTACTGGGAGCAACGCTTTTCATCACGGCTGTTGTGGCCCTGATGGATTTCATTGCCAACGGGTCAATGAAATTTATTTACTCTTTATTTCAATAATTATGCAGGAAACTACACCAGTAGAAAAAGTTGAGAAGGAAAGCAAGTGGTATGTCTTGCGTGTGGTCAGCGGTAAGGAACGTAAGGTAAAGGAATACCTGGATAAGGATATCGTGCGCAATGGCTGGGATAAGATCATCAAACAAATATTCCTCCCTGTTGAGAAGGTTTATAAAGTGGTGAACGGAAAGAAAGTCATGCGGGAAAGGAACTTCTACCCGGGTTACATCATGATGGAGGTAGCCGATAATAAACTCAGCGACGACATCATCCAGCACGTCAGCAACATCAGCAACGTGATGCACTTTCTCACCGACGGAAAAGGATCTAAAGGAAATATCATCTCCCTGCGCAAATCCGAAGTCAATAAAATGCTCGGTAAAGTGGATGAGATGAGCGATATCGGAGGTGTTACACTCAGCGAACCTTTCATCATCGGAGAAACCATCAAGATCATCGATGGTCCGTTCAATGATTTCAACGGGGTGATCGAAGAGGTGAACGATGAGAAAAAGAAACTGAAAGTTCAGGTAAAGATCTTCGGCAGGGCCACCCCGGTGGAACTGAGTTATATGCAGGTAGAAAAAATATCCTGATCAGCGTACTTATACATAGTGAAGCCTCCCATCGGGAGGCTTTTTTTATCAATGATGCTCATCTTCCCTTAAGTAAAAAAGCCCCTGAGGGGCTTCTTACTTCCAATAACTTGTTGTTTGTGCTCTTTTTTCGTGGTTGGGTGATAAGTCGTTTAGTTTGTATGGACCCGCTTTCTTTGTTGCGGTGGTTTGGTTGCTCTTTCTGATGTAAAGATGCAAACTGCTTGCGGTTCATTCAGGATAATTAGACCAATGCGCCGAAATGATCGGTGAACGGGCAAAAAGATCCGATATGGCCTTTCACCACCGGATCCGGCTGTAGCCAGTGATGGCAGAAAAGTAAAAAAGCCCCTGAGGGGCTTCTTACTTCCAATAACTTGTTTGTTTTTCGCTCTTTTTTCGTGGTTGGGTGATAAGTCGTTTAGTTTGTATGGACCCGCTTTATTTGTTGCGGTGGTTTGGTTGCTCTTTCTGATGTAAAGATGCAAACTGCTTGCGGTTCATTCAGGATAATTAGACCAATGCGCCGAAATGATCGATGAATGGGCAAAAAGATCCGATATGGCCTTTCACCCCGGGATCCGGCAATAGACAGGCATGTCAGAAAAGTAAAAAAGCCCCTGAGGGGCTTCTTACTTCCAATAACATGTTTGTTTTTCGCTCTTTTTCGTGGTTGGGTGGTAAGTCGTTTAGTTTGTATGGACCCGCTTTTTTGTTGCGGTGGTTTGGTTGCTCTTTCTGATGTAAAGATGCCAATTGGGGCTGTATTTTTCAGGATATTTAGACCAAAGGCCCTTTTTTGTCGACGAAATGCACCAAATCATCGACCAGGCTCTTGCCAGAGGGAAAATGAGTGATGTTGGAATTCCGGGAAATATTTCTTCTGCCGGTGCTGAACATCCGGATGAGAATGCACACTGCGGGTACAGAACAGGTGGGGGTGTACAGGATAGAAGAATCAGATCACATTGATCCGTTCCATGACCTCAGATTTGAGGTTTTTGCTGATAGGGATGACCTTTCCATCGATCACAAGGGTGTAATCCTGGATGTCTTTTATCTTTTTAAGGTTGACGATAAAGGATCGGTGGACCTTCATGAACGCGCTGTTGGTCATTTTACTTTCAATGGCTTTGAGTGTGCTGAGCGTGAGGTAATTTTTAGCTGCCGTAAAATATTTGACATAGTCGCCCATGCTTTCTATATACAGGATATCGTTCAGGTTGAGGCGGGTAAGCTTTCCGTCTGATTTAATGAAAATGTCTTCATTTTCTTTTTCTTTAACCGTTTTATTCAGCAACTCGGTGATCTTATTTACGGATTCCTGAAAACGTATGTAATTGATCGGTTTTTTCAGGTAGTCGGAAACGTTATACTGAAAGGCATCAAAGGCGTAATCCGTTTTGGATGTGGTAAGCACCACTTTAGGCATGTAGGTTAACACATCGAGTAGCTGGAATCCGGTACTTCCGGGCATTTCCACGTCGAGGAAAAGAATATCTGTCTCGTTCTGTTTCAGGAATTCCATGGCCTCATCCGTACCCTGGAAAATGCCGATCACATTCAGTCCCCCGTGTTTTTCGCAATATTTTTCGAGGAAGCCCCTGGCCATGGGTTCATCATCAACGATCACACAATTGTATTTCATAGGTTATGCCTTTAATCGTGAATATTCCTGTTCGATGACCGGCAGGAAATTTCGATAAATGTTTTTGAATTCGAGGTACAGCGGGCTGATATCCTGCATGGAACCGGCCTCCCTGCAATTTTTTTCCAGTTGTTCAGCCAGCTCGGTGAGTTGGGTCAGTCCGACAAAACTGAAAACAGGTTTTATTTTATGAACTTTCTGACGGAATTCTTCCAATACGCCCTGTTGGAACCGGTTCTCCACTTCCTGCATCTGTGCAGGGGCGAGTTCGAGGAATTGCGCAAAAACCATTTCGGCGTGTTCCTTATCACCTTCAAACATGCTGTCCAGGAATGCCCTGTCTAGCCTTTCGTCGAATAAATAGCCATTGTGCGACATAGGTTTTACACAGTATTGGTATGTAGTAAATAACGTCAAACAAGGCGGGATAGTATGCGTAAACCCCTTCTGTTCCAGCGAAAAAAGATATTATTTATTTTATATATCACTCAATAATTCCGTCATTCCGTCGTTATACTCATGTCGCTCAATCCAATATCGATGAATGAAACCTCTCTCAATCGGTCCCGCAGCATTTATGCGGAATTGATGAATCACCTGGCCGAGCGGCCTCGTGAGATCACGCAATCACTTAAAGTCATTGCCGGCATGCTGCTGGTATTACTTAGCGGCGAGATCATTTTTTCCCTGCAAACGGGATCGATATTGGATGTGCTGATCGTAGCAGCCTTACTGCTGTTGCATATCGGGTATGATTTTCTGGCGGTGCCCCGCAAAGGTCATGCCTTCCTTCCCCAGATATTGTATTTCATTACCTGTATACTGATCTGTTGGTCGTATATCAACAAGGGCACGTTCGACGGAAGTTATTTTTACCTGTTCCCTGCGGCGCTGGCTTATTTCAGTAATACCACCAAACATCCCAGCAGGAACCGTTTCCAGCATTTCTTTATCATCATCGGTCTGTTTTTTTCAGCCTTATTGTTGAATCAATTCTTGCCTGGCCGGCAGTTGGAAACAGACAAGATCAGCCTGCTCTGGATATTCCGTTTCGGGGTATCGGCCATTCTGAGCGGTTTAATGCTCCGGCATTTATTTTACCTGCAATCGTATGGTGTGGGTTTGCCGGTGATCAAACGGAATTATTATGATGCACTGTTTCAGTCGAACCAGGATGCCTTCATCATATACAACCAGGAGAACCATGAAGTGGTTGATTGTAACAAACGGTTATTGACGATGCTTGAATGGCCGGAAAATGAACCGGTCATTGGTATGGATATTTCCCGGATCATGATGCGGTATCTGTCGGGCGAGAGCCCCAACCTCGATACCATCATGAACGGACTTCCCGACAACTGGTATGGAGAAGCCGATTTCAAGACGCAGAAAAAGCAATTGCTTCATGCTTTTATCAAAAACGTGCAGTTCAACAGGGAAGATACCGGATACTGCATCCTGACCATACGCGACATCACCGAAATGAAAATGGCAGAAACCGAATTGAGGAAATTCAGGCAGCAGGTGGAAAAAGCGGCCAGCGCCAAAGCGAGGTTCCTGAGCAGCATGAGCCATGAATTGCGCACGCCGCTGAATGGGATCATTGGCACTTCGAACATCATGTTATCGGAACCGGACCTGACCGACAACGTCAAGAAACATATCAATGTGTTGAAATATTCTTCCGAACACATGCTGGGCATCATCAACGATATCCTTGATTTCAGTAAGATCGATGCCGGAAAAATGGAACTCAAAAAACAGGCTTTTAACCTCCGGGAATGTATGGACAACCTGGTGGCTTCTTTCGAGAACCAGTTCAAGGCAAAGGGCATAGCGCTGATCACGCAGTATGATGGCAATCTGGATAAAGTATTTATCTTATCGGATAAGGTCAAGCTGGGTCAGGTAATCGCCAACCTATTGTCGAATGCGCTGAAATTTACACTGGCCGGCAGGGTAGAGCTGCATATTTCCATTGTAAAATCCACCAGCAGGAAGATCACCGTATCATTTTCAGTCAGGGATACCGGAATTGGCATCGCGAAGGACAAACAAATGGATATTTTCCAGGGCTTCACACAGGTTCATGCCGAAAACCTGAAACGCGATTTTGGCGGAACCGGCCTCGGCTTATCGATCAGTGAAAAGCTCGTCAGTATGTTTGGCGGAGAGTTGCAGGTGGATAGTGAACTGGGCAGAGGCTCCAATTTCTATTTCACCATGTGTTTCCCCGTGGCAGATGCCATCGTTAAAAAAGAACTGGCGAACTCCATGGCTGAACAGGCAGCGGATATCCGGGGCATCAGGGTATTGATCGTGGAGGACAATGAGATCAATGCCAACATACTCAAGAACTTCCTGCATAAATGGGAAGTGAATGTCAAAGAGGCCACCCATGGCATACAGGCGCTGGAACTGTTGAAATACCATACTTTCGACCTGGTGATGATGGACCTGGAAATGCCGGAAATGGACGGGTATACAACCATTCGGAAGATCCGTGAATCCAACAGCGAACTCCCGGTCATCGCATTCACCGCTGCGCTCCTGGAAAATATGGATTCCTTTATTGCCGATAACGGCTTTAACGACTATATCCTGAAGCCATACAGGCCATCCGACCTAAAAATGAAAATGGCCAAATATGCCCCACACCGAAAGGTTGATTACTGATTGTGAATATAACTAACAGGTTGTCAATATATTGAATATGACCTCCTGCAGGCCCCGCCCAAAAACCCTGCACCGGTATTGTAAAATCCCGGAAAATCCGCTCATTTTTGCGCACATATCAGGAAAATTCTCTTACCTTTGCCGCCCCAATTAGTTCTTTAGAGCTCATTCCCGCCTCTGGTGGGACAGGTTTGGGAGTCACGCGATAACGCGGGACGTTAACACCAAAAAACAATTTTATGGCAAAAGAAATCACCGGCTATGTCAAACTCCAGTGCAAAGGAGGACAAGCCAACCCGGCTCCCCCGATCGGACCGGCCCTCGGTTCCAAAGGGATCAACATCATGGAATTCTGCAAGCAGTTCAATGCCCGCACGCAGGATAAACCAGGAAAGGTTTTACCAGTGTTGATCACCGTTTATGCAGACAAATCATTCGATTTTATCATCAAGACTCCCCCCGCTGCTGTACAGCTGATGGATGCTGCCAAAATTTCCAAAGGCAGTAAGGAGCCTAACCGCGCCAAAGTGGGTAAGGTAACCTGGGCACAGATCGAAGAGATCGCCAAGGATAAAATGGCCGACCTGAATGCCTTCACACTGAACAGTGCAATGAGCATGGTGGCCGGTACTGCCCGCAGCATGGGGCTGAATGTGGAAGGAAAAGCACCCTGGGAAAACAATTAATCGTCAACCTGTCTGAAAAGACTTTTAAATTTTTTTAATCATGATTACTAAAAAAAGGAAAATAGCAAACGCTAAGGTTGACGCTAATAAGGCCTACACGCTGAAAGAAGCATCTACTTTAGTTAAAGAAGTTAATACAACCAAATTCGACAGTTCCGTAGACGTTCACATCCGCCTGGGTGTGGATCCGAAAAAAGCCGACCAGGCTATCCGCGGAACCGTTTCTCTGCCGCACGGTACTGGTAAAACCAAACGCGTCCTGGTTCTTTGCACGCCTGATAAGGAAGCAGAAGCCAAAGGTGCAGGTGCCGACCATGTTGGCCTGGATGAGTTCATCTCCAAGATCGAATCGGGCTGGACGGATATCGACGTTATCGTAGCCACACCATCCGTGATGCCGAAGATCGGTAAACTGGGTAAAGTGCTGGGTCCGCGTAACCTCATGCCGAACCCCAAGACCGGAACCGTTACCAATGACGTGGCCGGTGCCGTTACCGACCTGAAAGGTGGTAAGATCGCCTTCAAGGTTGATAAAGTGGGTATCATCCACGCATCGATCGGAAGGGTTAGCTTCCCGGCCGATAAGATCGCCGAAAATGTGCAGGAACTCATTAATGCCATCATCAAACTGAAACCATCCAGCGCCAAAGGCACTTACCTGAAAGGCGTGAGCATGGCCAGCACGATGAGCCCAGGTATTGCTGTAGACACCAAATCTTTTTTAAACTAAATGCAAATGACTCCGGATTCATTCCTGGGTAAAAAATATTTGTTATGACAAAACAAGAGAAAAACGAAGTGATCGAAGTGCTGAAAGGCAAGTTCGCCCAGTACAACAACTTCTATGTCACTGATACGGAAAGCCTGACGGTTGCCGATGTCAGCAAACTCCGCCGCGTTTGCTTCAACAAGCAGGTAGAGATGAAAGTGGCCAAGAACACCCTGATCAAAAAGGCCCTCGAAAGCCTGGATGCGGAAAAATACGCCGGCGTGTACGACTCCCTTCACAAAGTAACTGCCCTGATGTTCAGCGAGAACCCCAAGGATCCCGCCCTGATCATCAGCAGCTTCCGTAAAGAAGGCAACACCGAAAGGCCTGTTTTGAAAGCAGCCTTCATTAACGGGGATGTATTTGTGGGAGACAACCAGCTGAAAGCCCTGACTCAGATCAAGACGAAGAATGAACTGATCGGAGAGGTTATCGGCCTGTTGCAATCACCGATCCAGCGCGTATTGGGCGCCCTCGAAAACAAGGACAACGCGAAAGGGAAAGAAGCAGCAGCTCCGGTAGCTGAAGTGGCTGCCGAAGCACCTGTAGCCGAAGCTCCGGCCGCACCCGAAGCGCCAGCCGCTCCGGAAGCATCCGCTGATGCCGCCCCGGAAGCCCCGGCCGCTGAGTAATTTTGAATGTACTGTTCCAATGGATAAACCATCGGGCAGCCATTATAACACAGTAACAATTTTTTTAAACCACCCTCCGGATCCGCCAGGTGCGGAAATGAAGGGGGGAAAAATTAAACAAACATGGCAGACGTAAAATCATTAGCAGAAAGCCTGGTAGGCTTAACAGTAAAAGAAGTTCAGGAACTCGCTGAATTTTTGAAAACAGAATATGGTATCGAACCCGCAGCTGCTGCAGTAGTAGTAAGCGCTGGCGACGGTGGCGGAGCCGCTGCCGTTGAAGAGAAAACCTCTTTCAACGTGATCCTGAAGAGCGGTGGCGCCAATAAGCTGGCCGTTGTTAAAATCGTGAAAGAACTGACCGGCCTGGGACTGAAAGAAGCCAAGGACCTGGTAGACGGTGCTCCGAAGCCGGTTAAAGAAGGCGTTGACAAAGCAACCGCCGAAGACCTGAAGGCTAAACTGGCTGAAGCCGGTGCCGATGTGGAAATTGCCTAATTCAGGACAATTTGTAAGATGATATGATCCTGCCGTCCCGCCCCAAAAGCGGGACGGCTTTTTTGTACCCCGGCCAACCGGAAAGGGGGGATTCCGGCGAAAGATGCCGGTTTAGCAAAAATCTTACCAATTTGAACAAATTAAAGGGTCCCCGGGCCAAAATCCGAAATCTTTTCATACCTTTGCCGTCCTTTAATTTCGGGTTAGTGGCACCAGCCTGTGTTCGCCTGTGCGGGTACTCCATCTGAAACCTTGTATTTAAAGGCCTTCGCACACTAAAACGTTTTAATCAACATATGTCTGCAACAAAATCACAACCTGCTAAAAGGGTCAATTTCGGTAAGATTGAACATTTAGCAGAGCAACCCGATTTGCTCGGAATCCAGATCCAGTCGTTCAAAGACTTTTTCCAGTTAGAGACAACGCCCGACAAACGTAATAACGAAGGGCTTTTCCGTGTATTTAAGGAGAATTTCCCGATCACGGATACGCGGAACATCTTCGTGCTGGAATTCCTGGATTATTTTGTTGACCCTCCCCGTTACACCATCGAAGAGTGTATCGAAAGGGGGCTGACCTATGCCGTTCCCCTCAAGGCCAAACTGCGCCTGAGCTGTAACGATGAAGAACACGTCGATTTCCAAACCATCGTGCAGGACGTGTTCCTGGGTAATATCCCCTACATGACTCCCCGCGGCACTTTTGTGATCAACGGCGCCGAGCGTGTGGTGGTTTCCCAATTGCACCGTTCTCCCGGGGTATTCTTCGGGCAGAGCGTTCACCCCAACGGAACCAAGATCTATTCCGCCCGCGTGATCCCCTTCAAAGGAGCCTGGATGGAATTTGCCACCGACATCAATAACGTGATGTTCGCGTATATCGACCGTAAGAAAAAATTCCCGGTAACCACGCTGCTGCGTTCCATCGGGTATGAAACCGATAAAGACATCCTGGAGCTCTTCGGCATGGCCGATGAAGTGAAGGCCGATAAGAAATCACTCGAAAAGCACCTCGGCAAACGACTGGCCGCCCGCGTTCTTCGTACCTGGGTGGAAGATTTCGTGGATGAGGATACGGGTGAAGTGGTGTCCATCGAACGTAACGAAGTGGTGCTCGAAAGGGATACCGTTCTCGATGAAGAGAATATGGCCATGATCCTGGAAATGGGCGCGAAAAGCGTTTTCATCCAGAAGGAAGAGGTGAGCGGCGATTACGCCATCATCTACAACACCCTGAACAAGGATACGTCTAATTCAGAACTGGAAGCCGTTCAGCATATCTACAAGCAACTCCGTGGCGCCGATGCGCCGGATGATGAAACCGCCCGCGGCATCATCGATAAATTATTCTTCAGCGATAAACGTTACGACCTCGGCGAAGTTGGCCGTTATAAGATCAACCGCCGCCTGGGCCTGAATTTCCCGCTGGACAAAAAAGTACTGACCAAAGACGATATCATCGCGATCATCAAATACCTCGTTCTGCTGACCAATGGCAAGAGCGAAGTGGATGATATCGACCACCTGAGCAACCGCCGTGTACGTACCGTGGGCGAACAACTGTACGCCCAATTCGGCGTGGGTCTGGCCCGTATGGCCCGTACCATCCGTGAAAGGATGAACGTACGCGACAACGAGGTGTTTACGCCTGTTGACCTGATCAACGCACGTACACTGTCTTCTGTGATCAACTCCTTCTTCGGAACATCACAGTTGTCTCAGTTCCTCGACCAAACCAACCCGTTGAGTGAGATCACGCACAAGCGCAGGATCTCCGCTCTCGGACCCGGTGGTTTGAGCCGCGAACGCGCCGGATTCGAAGTCCGTGACGTACACTATTCTCATTACGGCCGTCTGTGTACGATCGAAACGCCGGAAGGGCCGAACATCGGTCTGATCTCCACGCTGTGCGTACATGCCAAGATCAATGAGATGGGCTTTATCGAAACACCTTACCGCAAGGTTGACAATGGCAAGGTGGATATCAAGAAAATCACTTACCTCAGCGCCGAGGAAGAAGATACCGCCAAGATCGCCCAGGCGAATGTGGATATTGATGAAAAAGGAAACTTCGTGGAAGACATGATCAAGTCGCGCCAAACAGGCGACTTCCCGATCCTGGCCAAGAACGAAGTGGAATATATGGACGTTGCTCCGAACCAGATCGTGGGACTGAGCGCATCGTTGATCCCCTTCCTGGAGCATGATGATGCCAACCGTGCCCTGATGGGATCAAACATGCAACGCCAGGCTGTTCCGCTGCTGAAGCCAGAAGTGCCCATCGTGGGTACCGGCCTCGAAGCCAAAGCCGCCCGTGATGCAAGGATTCAGATCCATGCAACCGGCGACGGTGTGGTTGAATATGTAGACGCTAACGAGATCCATGTACGCTACAAACGCAGCGAGCAGGATAAACTCGTCAGCTTCGAAGACGACCTGACCATCTATAAACTGACCAAGTTCGTTCGTACGAACCAGGAAACCTGCATCAACCTGCGCCCGGCGGTCACCAAAGGGCAGAAAGTGGTTGACGGCGACTTCCTGACAGAAGGATATGCAACCAAAGATGGCGAACTGGCACTGGGTCGTAACCTGAAAGTGGCCTTCATGCCATGGAAGGGCTACAACTTCGAGGATGCCATTGTGATCAGCGAAAAAGTGGTGAAAGAAGATCTGTTTACGTCTATTCATATCAGTGAGTTTGAAACGGAAGTGCGCGACACCAAACTGGGTGAAGAGGAACTCACGCCGGATATCCCTAACGTGAGCGAAGAAGCCACGAAAGACCTGGATCAGAACGGCATCATCCGTATCGGTGCAGCGATCAAAGAAGGCGATATCATCATCGGTAAGATCACCCCGAAAGGAGAGAGCGACCCGACGCCGGAAGAAAAACTGCTCCGTGCCATCTTCGGCGACAAAGCCGGTGATGCGAAGGATGCTTCACTCAAAGCCCCAAGCGGAACGGAAGGAGTGGTGATCGACAAAAAACTGTTCCAGCGCGCCAAAAAGGACAAGAATGCCAAAGTGCGTGAAAAAGCACAACTGGAGAAGATCGAAAAGACGCACGAAAAGAACGAGGCCGATCTCAGGGAATTGCTGGTGAACAAACTGCAAACCTTGTTGAAAGACAAGACGAGCCAGGGTGTGACCAATAACTTCGGTGAGGTGCTGATCGGAAAAGGCGCCAAATTCAATCCTAAGAACCTGGCCGGTATCGACTACCAGAACGTAAACCCGCTGGGATGGAGTGGTGATGCGAAGACGGATGACCTGATCAATACATTACTGCATAACTACAATATCAAGTTCAACGAAGAACTCGGCCGTTACAAGCGTGAGAAGTTCAACATCTCTATCGGTGATGAGCTCCCCGCAGGCGTTCTGAAGCTGGCCAAGGTTTACCTCGCTGTGAAGCGCAAGCTTAAAGTGGGTGATAAAATGGCCGGTCGCCACGGTAACAAGGGTATCGTTGCCAAGATCGTACGCCAGGAAGACATGCCTTTCCTGGAAGACGGAACACCGGTGGATATCGTACTGAACCCGCTGGGCGTACCAAGCCGTATGAACCTCGGCCAGATCTATGAAACAGCCCTTGGATGGGCCGGTGAAAAGCTCGGTGTGCGTTTTGCCACCCCGATCTTCGACGGTGCAACAGTGGATGAGATCGATGTGAACATCAATAACGCAGGCCTCCCTAAATTCGGTCATACCTTCCTGTTTGACGGTGAAACCGGCGAACGTTTCGACCAAAAGGCAACCGTGGGGATCATCTACATGATCAAACTGCACCATATGGTGGATGATAAGATGCACGCCCGTTCGATCGGACCGTACAGCCTGATCACCCAGCAACCTCTTGGCGGTAAAGCCCAGTTCGGCGGACAGCGTTTCGGTGAAATGGAAGTGTGGGCCCTCGAAGCCTATGGCGCTTCTAACATCCTGCAGGAACTGCTGACCCTTAAATCGGATGATATCATCGGAAGGGCGAAGACCTATGAGGCCATCGTCAAAGGGGATAATATACCACGGGCAGGCATACCCGAATCATTCAATGTACTGGTACATGAACTGAGGGGATTGGGATTGGACCTGAAGTTTGAGTAAGAAGTAAAAATTTTTAAAGTATAAATTCAAAACGTTTGTACACTTATTTGATTTTTTGTTTTGATTTTTCACTTTTTACTTTTCAAATGGTTTTTTAACATTAACAATTATCACTTTAAATATGGCATTCAAAAAAGAAAATCGTCCCAGAGCAACATTTTCTAAGATCACCATCAGCCTGGCTTCGCCCGACAGCATCCTGGAAAGGAGCTACGGAGAAGTGCTGAAGCCTGAAACCATTAACTACCGCACGTACAAGCCCGAACGCGACGGCCTGTTCTGCGAAAGGATCTTCGGTCCGGTGAAAGATTATGAGTGCGCCTGCGGAAAGTACAAGCGTATCCGTTATAAAGGCATCGTGTGCGACCGCTGCGGTGTGGAAGTAACGGAAAAGAAAGTACGCCGCGAAAGGATGGGACATATTAAACTGGTGGTGCCCGTCGTGCACATCTGGTATTTCAAATCACTGCCTAACAAGATCGGCTACCTGCTGGGCATGAGTTCCAAAAAACTCGAGACCATCATCTACTACGAACGTTTCGTGGTGATCCAGTCTGGTATCCGCGCCGATAAAGGACAGAACTATGGCGACCTGCTCACGGAAGAGGAATACCTCGATATCCTGGACTCGTTGCCGAAGGACAACCAGATGTTGCCTGACGAAGACCCGAACAAGTTTATCGCCAAAATGGGCGCCGAAGCGGTTCATGCCATGCTGGAAAGGATCAATCTCGACCAGCTGAGCTTTGATCTGAGGAATGCCGCCGCCAACGAAACATCACAACAGCGTAAGGCCGACGCCCTGAAGCGCCTGAGCGTGGTGGAAAGTTTCCGCGAAGCCAATGCCCGTATCGTCAACCGTCCCGAATGGATGGTGATGCAATATATTCCCGTCATCCCGCCAGAACTGAGGCCGCTCGTTCCGCTGGATGGTGGACGTTTCGCCTCTTCCGACCTGAACGACCTTTACCGTCGTGTGATCATCCGCAACAACCGCCTGAAGCGATTGCTCGAGATCAAGGCGCCCGAAGTAATCCTGCGTAACGAAAAACGTATGCTGCAGGAAGCCATCGATTCACTGTTCGATAACAGCCGTAAGTCGAATGCCGTGAAGGCAGAAGGCGGTCGCGCCCTGAAATCGCTGAGTGATGTGCTTAAAGGCAAACAAGGCCGCTTCCGTCAGAACCTGCTCGGTAAGCGTGTCGACTACTCCGGTCGTTCGGTTATCGTTGTTGGACCAGAACTGAAAATGCACGAATGCGGACTGCCGAAAGACATGGCCGCCGAACTCTTCAAACCATTCATCATCCGCAAGCTGATCGAAAGGGGTATCGTTAAAACGGTGAAGAGTGCACGCAAACTGGTAGACAAGAAAGAAGCCATCATCTGGGATATCCTGGAAAATATACTGAAAGGTCACCCGGTCATGTTAAACCGTGCCCCGACCCTGCACAGGCTGTCGATCCAGGCCTTCCAGCCAAAACTGATCGAAGGAAAGGCTATCCAGCTTCACCCGCTGGTAACCACGGCCTTCAACGCCGACTTCGATGGTGACCAGATGGCCGTTCACGTTCCGCTGAGCAATGCCGCCATCCTGGAAGCCCAATTGCTGATGCTGTCTTCACACAACATCCTCAACCCACAGAACGGTACCCCGATCACCCTGCCTTCACAGGACATGGTACTCGGTTTATACTATATCACCAAAGGCAAGAAATCGATGGGCGACCTGGTGGTGAAAGGCGAAGGAAAATCCTTCTACTCACCGGAAGAGGTCATCATTGCCTACAATGAAAAAATGATCGACCTGCACGCCAATATCAAAGTGAAGGTCGACGTACGCCAGGCCGATGGCACACTGGTCAGGAAACTCACCGAAACCACTGTTGGCCGCGTGATCTTCAACCAGTTTGTTCCGAAGGAAGTGGGCTTTATCAACGCATTGCTCACCAAAAAGGCGCTGCGTGAAATCATTGGCGACATCATCAAATGGACCAGCATCCCCGCAACCGCCAAATTCCTGGATGATATCAAAACACTCGGATACCGTATGGCCTTCCGCGGCGGTCTGTCGTTCAACATCAACGACCTGATCATCCCTGCGGTGAAAGCCGAACTGGTGGAAAATGCACAGTCTGAAGTGGCTGAAGTATGGGACAGCTACAATATGGGGCTGATCACCAATAACGAACGCTATAACCAGATCATCGATATCTGGAGCCGGGTTGATACCAAGGTAACGGAAACGCTTATCCGCGAACTGGCCATCGACAAACAGGGCTTCAACTCTGTATATATGATGCTGGATTCCGGCGCCCGTGGTAGCAAGCAGCAGATCAAGCAGCTGGCCGGCCTCAGGGGTCTGATGGCCAAACCCCGTAAGTCCGGTTCTTCCGGCAGCGAGATCATCGAAAACCCGATCCTCGCCAACTTTAAAGACGGACTGAGCGTATTGGAATATTTCATCTCCACGCACGGTGCCCGTAAAGGTCTGGCCGATACCGCCCTCAAAACGGCGGATGCCGGTTACCTGACGCGTAGGCTGGTAGACGTTGCCCAGGATGTGGTCATTAACGAAGAAGATTGTGGAACGCTCCGTGGTATCGCCACTTCAGCGCTGAAAGACAATGAAGATATCATTGAACCGCTGAGTGACCGTATCGAAGGACGTACCTCTTTACATGATATATTCAACCCCGTAACCGATGAACTGATCATCCATGCAGGCGAAGAGATCTCTGCTGAAATGGCCAGGAAGATCGATGACGCCGGTATTGAAAGCGTAGAGATCCGTTCCGTACTGACTTGCGAAAGCAAGCGCGGTGTGTGCGTGAAATGCTATGGTAAGAACCTGGCCAGCGGTACTTTGGCACAACGTGGTGATGCCGTGGGTATCATCGCGGCCCAATCCATCGGTGAACCGGGTACACAGCTTACCCTGCGTACCTTCCACGTGGGTGGTGTTGCCGGATCTGCATCGGTAGAATCGTCACTGCATGCCAAATTCGATGGAACACTCCAGTTCGACGGCCTGCGTACGGTTACCACCGAATCGAATGACGGTAAGAAAATACAGGTTGTTATCGGACGTACGGGTGAGATCCGGAATATGGATCTTAAAGCAGACCGCCTGCTGAACACCATGCACATTCCGTATGGCGCCATCCTCAATGTAAAAGACGGACAGAAAGTGGCTAAAGGAGATGTGATCTGCACATGGGATCCGTTCAATAACGTAATCGTAGCCGAAGGCAACGGTACGGTCAAATTCGAATCGGTGATTGAGGGCGTCACTTACCGCGATGAGGCCGATGAACAAACAGGTCACCGCGAAAAAGTGGTTATCGAAACAAAAGATAAAACCAAGATCCCATCCATCATTGTGGAGGGTAAGGAAAAGAAATCATACAACCTGCCGGTTGGTTCACACATCGTTATCGAACAGGGTGATGATGTAAGGAGCGGACAGGTACTGGTTAAGATCCCGCGTATCCTCAGCAAACTGAAAGATATCACCGGTGGTCTGCCCCGTGTTACGGAACTTTTTGAAGCACGTAACCCGAGCAACCCGGCCATCGTTTGCGAGATCGACGGTGTGGTGGCATTCGGTGCCATCAAACGCGGTAACCGCGAGATCATTGTGGAAGCCAAAGACGGCGTGGTGCGTAAATACCTGGTGCCACTGAGCCGCCAGATCCTGGTGCAGGATGGCGACTTCGTGAAAGCGGGTGCCCCATTGTCCGACGGTCAGATCGCTCCGGCCGACATACTTTCTATCAAAGGACCATTTGCCGTTCAGGAATATGTGGTCAATGAGATCCAGGAAGTTTACCGTCTGCAGGGTGTGAAGATCAACGATAAACATATCGAAGTGATCGTTCGCCAGATGATGCGTAAAGTGACCATCGAGGATGCGGGCGATACACGTTTCCTCGAGGGAGATACGGAAGACAGGATCGACTTCAACATGGAAAACGATTATATCTACGACAAGAAAGTGATCACCGAACCAGGCGAAAGCTCCAAGCTGAAAGCCGGACAGATCGTAACGCTTCGTGATGTAAGGGAAGAAAATTCCATTCTTCGCAGGGCCGACAAGAAACTCGTGGAATACCGCGATGCACGCCCGGCAACCTCTTCACCGTTGCTCCTGGGTATCACCAAGGCTTCACTGGGTACGCACAGCTGGATCTCGGCCGCTTCGTTCCAGGAAACAACCAAGGTGCTCAGCTCAGCCGCCATCCAGGGTAAAACCGATGACATGCTCGGCCTGAAAGAGAACGTGATCACCGGACATCATATCCCGGCCGGTACCGGTCTTCGTGAATTCGAAAACATGATCGTCGGCAGCAAGGAAGAATACGAACTGCTGATGACCACGAAGGAAGCGATGAGTTTTGATGAAGAAGAATAATTGAAGGAACATATTCATAGTAAGACCCCGGTTAAACCGGGGTCTTTTTTTAACCGTTAACCCTTTCACAATTATCCGTTTTTTATGATGGTTGAATATGCCTTTCTGAGTAAATTGCCGCCAATCTAAATGCTGATCATGAAACAATTTTCCATTGCATTGAATGTGCTGTTGCTCCTCGCTGTCGGATATCTTTATTACGTACATTTTTCCAGTTCCACCACTGGCCAGGCAAAAGCCGCAGCCCTGCCCGCCGCCGCACATAAACCGGTATCAGGCGGACATGTAAACATCGCTTATGTTGACCTGGATTCACTCAATGAAAAAATCCATTTTATTCGCGATAAACGCAAAGAACTGGAATCAGAACAAAAGGCCATTGAAACCGAATGGGAAAACGGCTATCGTAATCTCGAAAATCAAAAGAACAATTTCCTGAAAAAAGGAAATGCCATCACGCAACAGGAGGCCGAGGTATTCCAGGAGTCACTGCTCAGGCAGCAACAACAGGTCGACGGCCGCAAACAATCCGCCAACCAAAAACTCGGTGAAAAAAGTTACAAATTCATGGATGATATGCAGAAACAACTGAAAGCATTCCTGAATGAATATAATGCCGACAGAAATTACCAGTATATCCTGACCACCGGAACAGGCCTCGATTACCTGGTATATAAAGACAGTTCCATGAATATTACGGACGACGTGGTCAATGGCATGAATGAGAAAATGAAAAAGGAGAAAAAGGACTAATCCGTTCAATTTATTTATCTTCAATCCCGTTACCAGTTAACGGGATTTTTATTTGCCAAAAACACGCTTCATGCCGGAAAACACGCACCAGTTCAAACCGACCCTTGGCCTCCTCGACGCAACCATGATCGTTGCCGGTTCGATGATCGGCTCAGGTATATTTATTGTTAGCGCAGATATTACCCGGCATGTGGGGAGTGCCGGATGGCTGATCGCCGTATGGGTCATAACAGGGCTCATGACCCTGACCGCCGCGATGAGTTACGGTGAACTCAGCGCGATGTATCCCAAGGCAGGCGGGCAATATGTTTACCTCAAGGAAGCCTTTAACCCGTTGGCCGGATTCCTGTATGGCTGGAGCTTTTTTGCGGTCATACAAACGGCAACCATCGCGGCAGTGGGGGTGGCATTTTCCAAATTCGCCGGTTACTTCTTTCCGGCACTCGATATCCGTGACGAAAATATCCTTTACCAGGTTGGGAGCTGGAAGATGTATCCCGCGCAGTTCGTTTCCATCGCTTTGATCATCCTGCTGACCTTTATCAATACCAAGGGTGTAAAAGGGGGGAAGTGGATCCAGACCATCTTTACCGTGGTGAAACTCGTATCCCTTTTCGGGCTGATACTGTTTGGCCTGTTACTGGCCGCCAAATCGGAGATTTGGGATGCAAACTGGACGGATGCATGGCATATGAAAACGATGGATGGGGCCGGAACATTTACCGGTATTTCCGGCGCTGCGATACTGGGAGCGATGGCTGCGGCCATGGTCGGTTCCATATTCAGCAGCGATGCCTGGAATAACGTCACGTTTATTGCAGGAGAGGTCAAAAACCCCAAAAAGAACATAGGCCTGAGCCTTTTCCTGGGCACCCTGATCGTTACCGTCATCTATGTGTCGGCAAACATTATGTACGTCAGTGTCATGCCCCTGCATGATATTGCCAATGCCAGGCAGGACAGGGTGGCCGTTGCAGCCAGCCAGGTGATCTTCGGTGAAACAGGAACCTATCTCATTGCGGTCATGATCATGATCTCCACCTTTGGTTGCAATAACGGATTGATCCTGGCAGGAGCCAGGGTTTACTATACCATGGCCAAAGACGGCTTGTTTTTCCGCAAAACGGGTGAACTCAACCAATACGATGTTCCTGAGTTTGCCTTATGGATACAGTGTATTGTGGCTTCCATGCTCTGCCTGAGCGGGCAATATGGCAACCTGCTTGATATGATCTCATTTGTGGTGGTGATGTTTTATGCGCTTACCATCCTGGGGATCTTTATCCTGCGGAAGAAAAGACCTGACGCCGACAGGCCTTACAAAGCCTTTGGATATCCCATCCTTCCAGCATTATATATCCTGATGGCCGTGGCTTTCTGTATACTTCTGATCATTTATAAACCGGAATATACCTGGCCGGGACTCATCATTGTTCTGTCGGGGATACCTATTTATTATATTGCGCTCGCCAATCAAAAAAAGCCTGATCGATGAACAAAGACATGTCTTTTGATTCTTTATTCGATTCCTTTAACCGTTTGAAGATCGGTGTCATCGGTGATGTTATGTTAGATACGTACTGGTGGGGAAAGGTAGATCGTATTTCACCGGAAGCTCCGGTGCCGGTGGTGGCTGTAACCAAACGGGAGCAGCGTATCGGCGGTGCCGGTAATGTGGCCTTGAATATCCGCGCATTGGGGGCGAATGTGCATGTCATGAGCGTGCTGGGTGCCGATGATGATGGAAATCAGTTGTCCGCTCTGATGAAGAACGAACACATCGGGTCGGAATATATGGTTCATTCGGCAGACAGGCTCACCACAAATAAAATCAGGATCATCAGCCGTAACCAGCAAATGATGAGGCTTGATGCGGAGATCACCAGCTACCTATCGCCCGGTGACGAAAACCTGCTGCTCGATTCTTTCAACCGCTATCTCCATGAAGTCAAACCCGACCTGGTGATCCTGGAAGACTATAACAAAGGGGTGATGACGGAAAAAGTGATATCCCATGTCATCGGATCCTGCCGAAACCTGGGTATCCCTACGGCAGTGGACCCCAAGCGGAAAAATTTCTTTGCCTATGCCCATGCAGACATATTCAAACCCAACCTTCACGAAGCGAAGGATGCTTTGAACCTGCTGTCGGTAGAGGTAACGGAAGACTCACTGTCTGGCATACACGCTTTATTGCATGAAAAGCTGGAGCACCGTGTGTCATTTATCACCCTGTCGGAAAAAGGGGTGTTTTACCAGGATGGTACCAGCAAGGCGCTCATTCCCACGCATATCCGTTCCATAGCGGATGTCAGTGGGGCAGGCGATACGGTCATTGCGGTGGCTTCCGTGGTTTTTGCCGTGACAGGCAACGTACACCTGATGGCCGATGTGGCCAATATCGCCGGCGGCCTGGTATGCGAAGAAGTGGGCACCGTGGCGATCAACAAATCGCGCCTGCTGCAGGAATGCAAACATCTCCTGCAGTAAGGGATTCTCCGTTATTTACCCGATTAGTATGTATTGAACAGAAAGGGCCCTT
>WBZP01000373.1_pt2 | contig 22757 bp, 15 predicted proteins | sample 5204301 | NCBI WGS metagenome assembly WBZP01 (sample SAMN12412401, study PRJNA552823) | activated sludge metagenome | isolation source: activated sludge from nitrification reactor of wastewater treatment plant... | place: USA: Pennsylvania | collected 2017 | reverse complement strand
CGTATTTTTTGTTTGACGGGTACGGCATCGTCACAACGCTTGGCCGATCTCGTTCAGGTGTGGCGACGCCAGACATCAGCGGTGGTCGGCTCGCGAGTGTGTGTGTGACCGCTATCGGATCGACGACGCTGACATCGAACTACGCGTCGAGCCATGCGAGGAACGGTGGTAGAAGCGTTGGCGACAGGTTGAGCGCTGGAGGGCGGGTTGGGATGTTTGCTTCCCTTGGCTCCTCAAGACCAACGCCTGTTCGAGCGGCGATCCCCTGCACAGCCAAACACCTGTCGCACACCAGCCGCATCCCGAGGCCCCGAGGCCCCGAGGCCCCGAGGCAAATCTAACGGTTCTCCTTCCTACCGCTTGTTCTCTGCTGCCAGAGCTCGCCCGAGCGTTTCACCGACGAGTTGGTACACGCGTTCTAGCCATGCCGGTTCGCGAACTCGTGGTGAGAGAGCGATGACTTCCCACCGGCTGACCACTCCACCCCTTTCTATTGCCAATCGACCGATCGTAGCCTGCTCTGTCTCTCGCTCTACAAGGAAGCGGTCTATACCGGCGTGTGCGGAAAATACGATTCGCTCGACGGTCCCGATACGGATCACTTGAACAAGCGGAAGCGACTCCTGTGCCGTACTGCGGCCTGTTCGATCGATAAAGGAGATTAGGAGCACCCCGACGGGGCGATCTTCGAGCGAGCTAATGGTAGCTAAGCCAGCGAGCCGGGTGATAGGACCAATCGTCGAGTACCCCAGGATACGAAGCTGCGCTGCCACCGAAGCTGCGACAGGAGCGTCGGCAGTAAGCTCAAATTCCGAGGTTGGCCGTTTGAAGCCGGGCAGCAGAACCAAGATGACGCCAATGATCAGGGCGACTGGCCAAGGGTTGCGTACCATGGTTACTCCTCCCCTGCCGTCTCGCTCGCGAGGACAGCGAGCAGGGCATCCGCTTGGGCGAGAAGTTCGCGACGCTGCTTGGCATAGTTCCTAATTTGCTGGATGCCGGCCTCCAGCAGTTCAGGAAGTCGCTCGAATGCCTGCGCACGCATCTCGCGGTTGGTATCCGAGAGCGGTGTACATTGCCAATCATCTGGCTCTCCACCGTCATCGGGACCTTCCTCAATAACGAGACGCCATCGGTTACCATACTTGTCGAATGCCAAGAATTGGGCCCAGTTGCCTTTAGCGGCGAGTTCGACAGAGATGCGGACGCCAAGCTTGAGCTTAGCCAGTGCCTTCTCAGCGAGTGCTATGCGCTTGCTGAGTTCATCATCAACCTCATCGACCTCGAGCTTAGCGCTCTTAAGTTCGGCGAGCGTTGAACGTAAATCCCCCTTGGAACCATTCGCATGCTTCCTCATTGCCCTCTCCATCTTCCGGTGGTCGCGCGTCAGTCTTCCGACTTGACCTTATCGGCCTTCCGGCCAAGGTCGCGCACATATACGATCGTGCAGGCTTTTCTCACACGCCAGAGGCAATGTCAAGCACCACAGCTTGTCCAATCTATCGCGGCCGAAGGGGCGGAAAGGAAGATTGCCGCGTTGGTCGCCAAGCATGGCCTCGCCAAGAGGAAAAAAGGCCCCGTCGAGCATCCCAGATGCATAAGTGGCCAGGCCAGCCCGAGCACCAAGAGGGGCAACACCAAGTAGAGCAAAGGGTCGATGCACGGTTGCCACGTCCTAGGCATCGCGGTTAAATGCCCCGCATGCCGACGTCCCCCTTCGCTCCTCGATCCGAATCTGCGCCAGCCAAGTCTTGGGATGAGCTGTCCGAAGACCAACGGCAGGCCATCGACGGCATACATGAGTATCTGATGGAGTTCATGAAGGAGGCAGCCAGTCCCCAATGGACTGATCCCCCAACGGAACTTCCCTATGGTCATTTCGTTCCGAGGCTCCATGAACACCGATTGTCCAACATCCTACTTCTCGACGGCAGAAGGGGGACAGGCAAGACGACGGTCATGCTAACGCTTCTCCAAATATGGAAAGAAGCCCTCGGTGCGGCCCCCTCAGCAAAGCTGTTTCAGTCGATCCCCAAGGAGCGACCAACGGTGAACTGCCTTGCGCTCAAGCAGCTTGTCCCCCTGGAAATCCTCGATATGCAGCCGCTCTCTGGAGACCCCTCGCTGCTACTGCAACTAGCAGGGCGCTTGTATCGTGTGGCAGAGCAGTTGCAGCCGCAGCGGCAGTACCAAGACCTGGTAGACGGTCGCCGCAAGCCAGCATGGACGCGTGAGGCAGACCAGGAATCCGAGTCAATGAAGGCATGGAGACAGTTTGCGCGCACCGTCGCTGTAGGGACTGAGGACCGGCCCCGAGAACGTCAAGCGCAGCTCAATCCAGAGGATTTTGCCATTGAGTTAGAGCAGAGCGAATGCCTGCGGATGCGCTTGCAGGAACGCTGGCATGCATTCGTGGATCGTCTCTGCTTGGATTTGGCGCAGAGGAAGGAACTGGCAGGACTGCCAACCCTCGGCCCCAGCCCGTGCTTCATGATCCCCATTGATGACGCTGACATGAATCCTGACAGGGGAGTCGAGCTGCTTAATCTCGTGCGCAGTCTGTGGCATCCGCACGTAGTCTTCTTAGTGACCGGTGAAGCCAACCTCTTTCGAGAACTGCTCGTTGCTCACTACCAGAGAAAGCCCTCCAAGCTGCCTCCGAGTAGCGCGTTCAGACTTGCACGAGATGTTCTTGGGAAAGTCATACCTCCTGGCCAGCGATTGCCGATGCGACTCAATGGGGCGGATGCCTTCAATTTGAGAAATGAATATCTTCCTACGGAATTGCAAGTTCTACTGGAGAAGGATTCGTTCCTGACGAATTCTCTGCCTCGCAGATGGCGGGTTCTAAGGGATCTAGAGCAGTTCTCACGTGCGGCGACCCGGCGCTCCACGTTGGAGGCCGCGCGCGTGATGCTTCAGGAAGCGGTATACGACTCTGCCCTTTCCCAGGCGGAGCAGGAACAGCTATTGGATCATGTCATGCGGTGGAATTCAGAGCGACGGGAACTGGAACTCTTTGATGAGAATCATTTGCAAGTGCGCACCGACTCGACCGCTCTTCCAGTTCCAGTCGACAACAAGCGCACCGTAACCTGCTATAGAGGGCTCAAAAGCCGCTGGTTCTTACGAGGGCAAGAGAAAGCGGTTGATCCTCAAACAGCGATACCACTATCAGACCCGGTCGTGGCAGCGCTCTACCTCATGTCTTCGCTGGCTGCTCAGTCAGAGAACGTACGCCATGGCAGCGCGCTGAGTCCGTCAGATTTTCAGACCGCGCAGTCAACCTTCGTTGTCCAAGACTCTAATTACGACTTTCCTTGGCCTACGCCGACTTGGGTCAACCCTCTGGATTTCCGACAGTTCTTGCAAGGATGGCAGAATGTGCTTGGGAAAGTAGCCAAGCAATGGGGGCCTTCGTTCGGCGCGGCAAGTACGAGGCGAGAAGTCACAGAGCAGCTTGCGGCGGGCTTTTTGCGTTCGATACTCCAGATTGCTGCGACTTACCTCAGTGACGATCCTATGCCAGAGTGCAATGCAGAGCTTATTGTCGACTGGCTAGCGATTGGCAGACAAATCGCTTGGCTCGCCACTCGTGAGGAAGATATAAACTCAACTAAAATTTCATTCATACGATGGGCACAAACCGGAGCTATGCTTTTTACCGCGAAAGAATCCGGATTGCATTCTGAGGTTAGAGGTAAAATATTGGATGGATGGTTGTTTGAAATTGGAATTCCAACACTAGAGCTATCACAGTATTGGAATCTGGTTAATCTTGTTAGAAATGACCGGGTAGAGCGATTTAATGTGGCCACCGAAAAGGTTAGCCAGCGTTTTCCTCTATTGCAACAAGTCGAACATGCAGTGCAAGCAATAGATGCCGGATTTTATTCTACAAAAGATGCGAAATCATCATTTCGCTCCTCGGAAACCAGCGAACAATCAATATTAATTATGGATCTTGTGAACTGCATAGATTTCATGACCCCAGAGAGTGAAGATGCCTATATAAGTAGAATGAGGAGCTATTCAGAGCCGACTACATATAATGGACTATTTTTCAGCCGGAATCATACTCCAGAGCAGATCAAGAATAATCATTATGTCGCACATTCACGACTGTATACAACAAGCATATTCCTTCGCTCTATTCCCAGTGAGCTACCAGACTACTGGTGCCAGCTGTGGCCTAGGATAAAACTGGAAGCCACGGGCTTATTCTATAATAAGCCCGATCTTCTTCAGATACTTCGAGATGCTATAAATTCCAACACTGCCCGACAAGCATGGCGCCAAATAATTGAAAATTATGTTCAGAGAATCCCAGGTGTTGATGAAGGCAAACTTCAAAATTTAAGCAACTTTCTATCTTCGATTGAATCAACGGCCACTCGTCGATCCTTTATTTCATTTAGCGAGATTTCGGGGGTGGCAAAGCGAAGTGCATCATCTAAACAATATGCACTTTTTGATTACATAGAGACCTCCACGATGGAGTTCGACTTGAGTAAATTGCCAGAAATAGTTTCTGATATAAACAGTGAGAATTCTGACTCGCAATTGATTTCCAGAGCCATAGAGAAGTATCACGACATAGTTATTGACGAAGAGAATCAGATATTTCTCGGAAGCGAAGAGGAATTAACTGAACTGTGTACCCCGACGACGTGGCCCGTTGGAATTGAAAACTTATCAGGCGAAAATTGGTCTGTGAAAATGTTTCCGATAACGGTGCCATATTGGTTCTGCGTCTTGGACCATGAACTTAGTTTGCGCTCATATGGATCTCTGCGTGGGAATCTTCCAAAGTGGTGGTTCACTCAAGGGGATGATGTGACCAGCGCCTTGGGGGTAGCTATGCCAGAAGGTGTGGCTTATTGTATTTTATCTATATTCGTAATTATCGCACTAGAGCGAAGAGTCCCAGAATATGATGGAGAATACTTAGAATATGTAAGGGAGCTCAAAAGGCATTGGAAACTAAATAAGGAAGGACTGCTCACAGATACGGAGCGGATATTCTGGAACGCTGTCAATCACAGAGTCGCTGCTTTGTATAATAAGCGGCACTCGGGACGCCGCTGGGCAGCCGTCAGAGCTTGGGCAGACCTCGGCGCTCCCCTGTTTGCGACGCCGGAGTGTGGCATGGAGTCCAATTCCGCCGAGCAATGGTTGCGTGCTTGGGACTCGACTCCCAACAGCATTGAACATTCCGAAGTGAGAAGAAGGCTGAGGGAGAGCCGCCGCAAGAGAGTTACGGTCGCGCTGCAACGCGCAAACAAACCTGCCGAACAGGCGGATGTCACAGCGCTCATCCATCAAGTGAACCAGGATTTTGCAGCGCATGCCTGGGTTCGGCTCATCGAAAATCGCGAGTGAGCAAGCGACGTGTCGTCCCAGTTCTCGTATGCACGCATTTTGGCGGAAACGGCTGCGTGGGCGTTTTGGGCCCCCTGTGCCTTCGGAGAAGGCATTACCCGGCTGAGTCGCGTGCCAGGGGGAGCCCTGGATGGTCCAACTTCATCCCTGGCTTGCGAGTTAGAGAGCCATCTTCGGTTGCGCGCCGATGGTGCGTCCCTCGATACCCTCCGCCAAGTGCGGGACTTGGTCTGGTTCGGAACTGAGACTCCGGACCTTGAACGACCTCTCAGCGACGTGCTGTACGATCTCGGGCGATCGTATTTTACGTCTTGCGGTAATGAGAAGCTGGAACTCAGACGCACCGGCCCGAATGCAGAAGTCACGTCCCACGAACTTGTACACCGTCTACGATACCTAACATTGGCGCTACCACTTGATCTATTAGCCGCATCCATCGGTGGGGAGCGGCCCGGCCCCGAGTTGCTCTTTCCAAGTAACGACATATCGACGAAGGCTTTTGAGGAGCTTCTCAATGACGGCATTGTTGAGATCCATAGTCACCTAACAGCATGCTTGCGATTTGAGGCACTGTGGACGTATCTGATGACGACTACGGGCTCACCGAAAATTCGCCAAGACGATCTCGATGAGCAAGACATTCCCTTCGAATCTTGTGGCGCGTTCATGAGCTGGCTGGCCACCGCCGGCCTTGCTCGCCTGACGATGGCAGAATACCTATCGCTGCACAGCCGCCGAAGTGCCAATATTTACCAAAGCTTCTATGCATTTGTAGAGTCCTCGCTCCGAGGAGAACTTGACAGCCGACGCAAGCATCGTGGGGCGCTGGCTGCATTAGCGGTTGGCGGCGCCCCGTCCTCCGGATCACTGGTACGTGCTCTATACAGCCAGTATGTGGACGCGCCCACCATGGTCGAGAGACTAGCGTCTCTCAAGGAGCTCCGCGAAAGAGATCCACTATGTGAGATGTTGACCGTTAATGCAGCCACTACTTGGCCCGAGTGCCATTTCATTCGTCAAGCACTCCATTACCTTCGGATCGAGGGACGCGCTGACTACGCGTTCGCTCAAATTTTCTGGCAGTACCAGCGGATTCGTTGCATGACCTATCGATACTTAACCCAGGAGCCGGGCACTGCCGGGCTCGATTGGTTTGTTCGGTTTTTTAGACGACTGTCACCCCTGAGAGTTGGCTTGGATGATCGAGTGCTGATGGATTCAGCGCTCGAGATACATCATGGGCAGCCTTCACCTGGGGGGGGCCGACCGTCCTGGCTTCGAACACTCGAGGTAAGAATTGGCCCGAGAGATCGTTGGAACAAAGTTCGGGACTCTCTTCATGCCGTGGTGCCCAGTTCTGACAACGGACCTTCCCGGGTGAAGCTGGGAGTCATTATTCACTTCCAGAAAGCAGGTCTTGACACAACAAAAACTATCGCAAGACCCGGAGGCAGAAGCGGCAATGGGCTCATATTCACTCGGTACGGTGACTACTATCGTAATTGGGATCGAGAAGCGACTGCGATCAAGCGCGCCCTGAAGCAAGACCCCAGCTTACTCCAGAGGCTGCGCGGTCTGGACATATGCGGACAAGAACTCTCCACACCGCTCTGGCCATTGCTTCCACTGTTGGGTGATGTGAGGCAGGTATCACGGGACCTCTCTGCTGAAGCAACAGGCAAGCCCGACCCGTCATATCCATCGCTGCGAATTACCCTGCACGCGGGGGAGGACTTCCGGACGCCGCTTGAAGGATTGCGGCGCATTCATGAGCCGATCGAGTTTCATCTTCTAGAACCTAACGACCGTATTGGACACGCCATTGCCCTCGGCGTCGATATCTCGGAGTGGGCCAAGTCCAGACCCAGAGCTTGGCAACCTCGAGAAGAGCGCCTCGATGATCTGCTCTGGTTGTTAGACAGGGAATCTGAGCTGAAGTTGCTCAGGCGTCCCGAACTCAAGAAGTACGTTGCGGATAAGGCGTGTGAGCTGGCCAAGGAGATCTATGAGGACGACGCTCTCAGCCGAATGGATCAACCAGACTTGCTGATGATACTCAGGTTGGCACGTCGACTCCGTCATGCGCCAGAGTTTGTGAGAGATTGGAAATATCCCACGCTGGAGCATCGACCACGAAGCCCGTCTCCCGTCGAGAAACTCCTCCTTCGCTATCTGACTGACTTAGGAGTGTTCTACCGAGGCAGTACACCGGTAGAAGTTAGTATGAGCGAAGCTGAAACTGCACTCGTTGAACAAGCCCAGCGATTCCTGAGTGGATTGATAGCTTCAATGCATCTCACAATTGAAGCAAATCCGTCGAGCAACTTACTAATAGCAGGTCTCGACGAACTGGACCGCCACCCTGTCTTCCGCATTTGCCCGCTGCCCCCCGAGGGACTATGGCAGCAAGTCGTACACCGTGCTCAGCGATTGGGACGCAAGGTGTACACCGCACTGCTTTCGAGTGCTTGCGAGTCCCAGCTCCGTGTGGCGCTTTGCACCGACGATCCCTTAACCTTCGCTACGTCACTCCCAGAAGAGCTAGCCTATATCTACCATGCGTTGAGACGCCAAGGGTATTCTGAGAAGAATGCAATCCGGTGGTTGAAGGATCGACAGGAGGACGCCAAAGACGGCATCTTCGCTGTCATGCCTGCTCCATCTGGGATGGGACGTTAGGATGATGGTGATGCTCTGTCTCCGAGAAGACGATGTACTTCAGCGTGCAGTCAGCTCAAGGACTCTACATCAGGCTTTGCTTGATCCTCCGCCTGCCGATCCCCGCGACGCCTATCCACCTTGCCCACCGAGATAACCCCGAAGTGAGGACAGAAGGGATCGTCTCGGTCGCTTCTAACGCCGAACCTACTGCGGCGTGTGGTCCGGGTCAAGGTGGCCCGCTCCGGGAATGCACGCACCGCAGCACAGGAGTGGGGCTACCAGAGGCGGCGTAGGAAGAACGTAGGATCGACGATGGGCCGTAGGCTGGCGACCGTCCGCAGTTCGATGAGCGAGCGCCGCACTCGGCCTAAGCGTCGCTGACAAGTTGGGCGCGCTGGCTGTTTGCAGCGGAGGGGCTGGCCTCGTGGCTGAGGAGGGCTACTCAGGTGTCCCGCGCCACAAGGACGGTGGCAGGCAGTAGCCTTTGCGTACTGTTCAGCGGGGTGCTGGCTGCATCATCGCCGCGACCTTGATGGACTGATCGTCAGGCGCGGTCGCGGAGCCGCCCTGCTTTGGGTCCGGTATGCACACCAGCGGGCGAGCTGCCGTAAAGACTATCAGCCGCAGAGCGCCGCGCTTGGACTGCTCGAAGGCGAGAAAGGATCGGCGACGGCTCCACCGACGATGTACCGAGCCGGAAACTAGTGGCCTTGCAAGTAGACAAGAGCCGCGTTTTGGCTCACGTCCCAGAGCGCTCCCGCGTGGCGATCCCAGAAGCTGTTCGCGCAGACAAGAGCGACCCGAGATAAATTCTTCGGGGCTTTACAGATCGCGAACGTGGAGGGTGGATTGCTTCAAGTTTTTCTGCGTTGCAGGTTCTCTAGGCGCTTGCGGCGCGATCTTGGAATCGTGCAAGTCCGCGAAAAGTCCCGTGTGAGACTCCAGACTACCGCTGCTTTTTTACAGAACGTGAAACACGCAGACAGGAAATGTCTCTGCTTCACGTTCTGTAAAAATACCGACAGACGCCACCCCCCTTGCGGACGGTTCAGAGATTTTTCCTGAATTTTGGGCGATGAAACGAGTACGGCAGGAAGGCGCTGAGAGCTGCGAGCAGGGATGCCGGTGTGGCGTTGCCTTTGGCGTCAGCGAGAGGTGTCCACTGGGATTGCGGAGGGAGCGCTCTGGCTTCAGGCTCCTCAGACCGCGGTGGTGCGACAGCCTTTTTCCTCTTGGTCATCATCCGCCAGCGCACGACGGATCGGACGAGCGGCCAGCGCCAGCACAACGATGGCAGCAAGCGCCAGTGCGGCCAGCACCAAGAAGAACACCGGGTGCGACCACATCGACCAATGCGCGGCGACTTCTCCTGCCAGCCATTGACCGCCGGCAAGCGCTGCGAGCCAAAGGCCCATCGCGGCGGCGCTCGCTGTCGGTGGGGCCAAGCGCGTCACCAGTGCCATGCACAGCGGATAGACAAGCAGCTCGCCTACGGTCAGCGCAACGAAGCAGGCCACCAACCACCACGGGCCGACCAACTCCTGCGACCGACCCTGGCGCACTGCCGCAACGATCATGATCACGTAGGCCACGACGCCGAACAGTAGGCCGATGCCAATGCGCACGAGCAAAGATGGCTTATCGCCTCGCCGGGACAGCGCGGACAGCGCTCGATTCAACAGCGGCTGCATGCCGAGCACGAGCAGCCCCGGCACCCCCAGCAGACTCGACGCCGGGAACGAATACCCAAGCAGCGAGCGCCGTGTGCAGTCACGCCCCCACAAGATCAGCGATTGCCCGGTCTGTTCATACACTGCGGTAAACAAGAGGCCGGCAATGAGTACGCAAACCATTGCGGCGATGGGCCACGATGAACGCGCCACTTCCTTGCTGGGGGCCGCAGCCTCCTCGGTGTGTTGCTGTTCTGTCCCGGTCAACCAGCGATAACTAAGAAGTCCCCCGGCCAGAGCGAACAACATCGCCAGCCCTGCAACAGCAAAAGCCGCGGACCATCCCCAGGCCGTGCGCAGGAATCCCCCAGCGAGCGGCCCGCAAGCCGAGCCGAGGTTGAACACCACGTAGAAGAGCGAGAACGCATCATCTCGACGGCGGTCGCGAGGCTTGTACAGCTTGCCGACCGCGCTGCTGATGCTCGGTTTGAACAGTGCGTGCCCAAGAATCAGCAGGCCCGCCGATGGGTAGAGCAGCGTCGCCCGATCGATCGACAGCACGGCATACCCCACAGCAAGGAGCACGGCACCGAGCAAGATGGCCCGCCGAGTACCCAGCCAGCGGTCCGCGAGCACACCTCCGATCACCGACGACAGATAAACCGCCGCATTGAATGCACCACCAATGCGTGTCGCAGTGCTTGATGCCATCCCGAGTCGTTCGTTCAGGTACAGCAGCAGTAGCGAACCGAGCAGCGTGCCAGCGAAGCGTTCGAATAGTTCGACGGCGCACAGGGCATACAGACCGACGGGATGACGTGCACCAAATCGCGAGGACATAGCAATCCCTCCATGCGTGAAGACGCACGGGCGAATCCTTGGAATGTGCGCGCGCTCCCTCGGACAGACGATGCCCAAGGACATGCCTAGATGCCCGTAATGCAAAGTGGCATAGTGCCACGCTAAACCTACAGCCATGCTGCGGTTACTATGGCATCAAGTCAAGATAAAATCGTGAATTCACGAAATAATGAGCCAATTAGTGCGCGACAGTGTCGTGCTGCCCGTGGCTTGCTTGGGATCTCGCAGCGAGATCTTGCCGAGGCTGCGAGCGTCAGTCTCAGTGCGATCCTCGACTTTGAGACGGAAACGAGAAAGCCTCGCCAGGCTACTTTGGCTGCTCTACGTCGAGCATTCGAGGACGCTGGGGTCGTCTTGATCCCGATTAACGGCGGCGGGCAAGGCGTGCGCATGCGAGAGCCCGACGGTGAGCACGCCACAAGCCCTTCATCGCAAGAGTGAACGTAGGTCCATTTTTCGAACCCGCTGCGCGCGGTCCTCAAGGATCCATCGTCGATGGCCATCAAGAAGTCTGAACTGTACACGTCGCTCTGGAAGTCCTGCGACGAGCTGCGCGGCGGCATGGATGCCTCGCAGTACAAGGACTACGTCCTGGTCCTGTTGTTCGTGAAGTACGTCTCGGACAAAGCCGCCAGCCAGACCAACTACCTGCTCGAGGTCCCCGATGGGGGCAGCTTCGCCGACCTGGTCGTGCTCAAGGGCGACAAGGAAATCGGCGACAAAATGAACCAGATCATCGCCAAGCTCGCCGAGGCAAACGAGCTCAAGGGCGTGATCGACGTCGCCGACTGGAACGACGCCGACAGGCTGGGCAAGGGCAAGGACATGGTGGACCGGCTGTCGAACTTGGTCGCCATCTTCGACAACCCCGCCCTCGACTTCCGGGGCAACCGCGCCGAGGGCGATGACCTGCTGGGCGACGCCTACGAGTACCTGATGCGCCACTTCGCCACCGAGAGTGGCAAGAGCAAGGGCCAGTTCTACACGCCGGCCGAGGTCTCGCGCATCATGGCCAAGGTCATCGGCGTCGGCGGCGCCAAGAGCGCGAGCCAGACCATCCACGACCCGACCTGCGGCTCGGGCTCGCTGCTGCTGAAGGCGCATGACGAGGCCAAGAGCGCCACCGGCCTCGACCTTGCGCTGTACGGCCAAGAGATGGACAACGCCACCAAGGCGCTGGCCCGCATGAACCTGATCCTGCACGACTGCCCAACGGGCGAGATTGCGCCGGATAACGTCAGCACGCTGTCTCAGCCACACTTCAAGGACGCCAGGACCGGGGCGCTGAAGACCTTCGACTTTGTCGTCGCTAATCCGCCGTTTTCGACCAAGGCGTGGACCAACGGCTTCGACCCGGCCAACGACCAGTACGGCCGCTTCGCCTTCGGCGTTCCGCCGCAGAAGAATGGCGACTACGCCTTCCTGCTGCACATCCTCGCGTGCCTGAAGAGCACCGGCAAAGGCGCGGTGATTCTTCCGCACGGCGTGCTGTTCCGTGGCGGTGCCGAGGCGACCATCCGTCGCGAGGTCGTCCGGCGCGGCTACATCAAGGGCATCATCGGCCTGCCAGCGAACCTGTTCTACGGCACCGGCATCCCCGCCTGCATCCTGGTGCTCGACAAGGAAGGTGCCGCCGCCCGCAAGGGCATCTTCATGATCGACGCCTCCAAGGGCTTCATCAAAGACGGCAACAAGAACCGCCTGCGGGCGCAGGACATCCACAAGATCGTCGATGCGTTTACCCGCCAGCTCGAGATCCCGCGCTACTCGCGGATGATCCCTTTCGACGAGCTCAGCGACCCGAAGAACGACTTCAACCTGAACTTGCCGCGCTACATCGACTCGAGCGAGCCCGAGGACATCCAGGATATCGACGGCCACCTGCGCGGCGGCATCCCCGACCGCGACCTGGATGCGCTGGAGCGGTACTGGCAGGTATTCCCCGGCGTGCGCGAGGCTCTGTTCAAGAAGGCTGGCCGTCCTGGCTACAGCGATCTCAACGTCGCCGCTGCCGACATCAAGACCACCATCTTCGGCCACGCCGAGTTCACCGACTGGAGCACCCAGACCCAGAAGCTCTTCGCCAAGTGGCGAGCCGAGGTCGCGCCGCGCTTGGCGGGCATCCAGAAGGGCGACAAGCCCAAGGTCCTCGTCGAGTCGCTCGCCGAGGAACTCCTGGCTACGTTCCAGAACGCGAAGCTGCTCGACGCCTACGACATCTACCAGCACCTGATGGACTACTGGGCCGAGTCGATGCAAGACGACGTCTATCTGATCGCCAGCGACGGCTGGCGTGACGCTGCCAAGCCGAGGCTGATGCTTGAGGACAAGGACAAGAAGTCCAAGGACAAGCCCGACTTCACCATTGGCAGGCAGAAGTTCAAGGCCGAGCTGATTCCTCCCGCGCTGCTCATCGCGAGGTACTTCGCCGTCGAGCAGGCTGCCATCGACCAGCTGGAATCAGAGGCCGCTGCAGTTTCGCAAGCCATGGAAGAGATGGCCGAGGAACACGGCGGCGAAGACGGACTGCTTGCGGAAGCCAAGAACGACAAGGACAAGCTTACGAAGGTTTCGGCGGCCGCGCGTCTCAAGGAAATCGGTCTCGATCGCGACGCTGCCGAGGAGCGAAAGCTGCTTGGCGAGTACCTGGCCCTTGCCGACAAGGAAGCGAAGCTCAGCGCCAAGGCCAAGGCCGCGCAGGAAGAGCTCACCGCGAAGGTCGCAGCCCAGTACGGAAAGCTGACCGAGGACGACATCAAGAGCGTGGTCGTGGATGACAAGTGGCTGGCCTCGCTTGAGCGGGCGGTGAACGGAGAACTAGACCAAGTGTCACAGACGCTCATGGGACGGGTGCGCGAACTCGCCGGGAGATATACCAAGACGCTGCCGTCACTCGTCGAAGAACTCGGCCATCTGACGGCCCGAGTTGAGCAGCACCTGAGCAGAATGGAAGCGATGAGGTGATGGAAGCATGGAGAACCCAGGACCTCGGTTTCGTAGCGACGTTGCAGCGTGGCTACGACCTTCCGCACCGAGATCGCAGGCCTGGTACGGTCCCGGTGGTGACTTCGTCAGGACTCGGTGATATGCATTCGACGGCAATGGCTACAGCACCGGGCGTCGTAACCGGGCGATACGGCACCATTGGACAAGTCTTCTACTTGGAGGAGCCGTTCTGGCCGCTAAACACGACCCTCTACGTCAGGAACTTCCACGGGAACGACCCTTTGTTCGTTTCCTACCTGCTGCGGACCATCGACTTCCAGAGTCACAGCGGAAAGAGCGGCGTTCCAGGGGTGAACCGGAACGACCTGCACAAGCTTACGGTCCGCCTCCCTGCGTCGCTTCCCGAGCAGAAGGCCATCGCGGCGACGCTGAGCGATGTGGATGCGCTGCTTGGTGCGCTGGACCGGCTCATCGCCAAGAAGAGCGACCTCAAGCAGGCCGCGATGCAGCAGCTCCTCACCGGCCAGACCCGCCTGCCGGGGTTCAGTGGGAAGTGGGCAATGAGGAAGCTCGGGAGCCTAGCGCACTTTCGCACCGGCCCATTTGGAAGCGCACTACACAAGTCGGACTACACGAACGACGGCATTCCGGTCATCAATCCGATGCACATCATCGATGGACGCATCGTCCCGACGAGCACGATGACAATCACCGAGCAGGCCGCTCAGAAGCTGGCAGATTTTAGACTGCGGGCTTCGGACGTCGTCATCGGGCGGCGAGGTGACATGGGGCGCTGCGCTGTTGTGCAGGACTGGCAAGCTGGCTGGCTCTGTGGGACTGGTTCGATGATTGTGCGGACGTCATCGGAACTCTTCGCTTCCTTCCTGCAGCGCGTGCTGGCGAGTCCGCGCGTGATCTCAGCAATCGAAGACGCCTCGGTTGGCACGACGATGATCAACCTCAACCAGGGAGTACTTGCTGGCCTGAACATTGAGACACCGTCGTTCGATGAACAGACCGCCATCGCTGCAGTACTCGCGGACATGGATGCAGAACTCGTCGCTCTCGAGCAGCGCCGCGACAAGACCCGGCTGCTCAAGCAGGGGATGATGCAGGAGCTGCTCACCGGAAGGACGCGCCTGGTATGAGCGGCATCGGGGAGGTGGAGAGGCGCACGCAGCGGCGCGTCGTCCGGCTGTTCGTCGATGAGCTTGGCTACGAGTACCTCGGCAACCTGAGCGAGGGCGACAACCGCAACATCATCATCGAGGGTCAGCTCGAGCACTTCTTGTGGGCGTACCAGGGTTTCGCCGAACGCGAGGACGGCGATGCCGTTATGCGCCGCGCCATCGCCGAGGTCGTCAAGGTCGCGGGCAACACCAGCCTCAGCTTGTATGACCGCAACCGCGCCGTCTACGAGCTTCTGCGCTACGGCGTGAAGGTGAAGGCCGATGTTGGGGCGCAAACGGAAACAGTCTGGCTCATCGACTGGAAGAACCCGGAGAAGAACCGCTTCGCCATCGCCGAGGAGGTGACGGTCAAGCCAGCCGACCCGAAGGCGCACGGCAAGCGGCCCGACATCGTGCTGTACGTCAACGGCATCGCGCTCGGGGTGCTCGAGCTGAAGCGCTCGACGGTGTCGGTGGCCGAGGGAATCCGCCAGAACCTCGACAACCAGAAGAAGGAGTTCATCCAGCCCTTCTTTTCGACCATGCAGTACGTCCTGGCTGGCAACGATACCGAGGGGCTGCGCTACGGCACAATCGAGACCCCCGAGAAGTATTTCCTGACCTGGAAGGAAGAGCGTCCCGGCTGGAAACCCGGCGATCCCCCGACGACGCGATACTTGGCAGCCGAAGACTATCGCCCTTCGCACACGCTTCTGGATCGTGCGCTGCTCCAGTTCTGCAACAAGCGGCGGTTCCTCCAGCTCATCCACGACTTCATCGTGTTTGACGCCGGCACCAAGAAGCTCTGCCGTCACAACCAGTACTTCGGCGTGCGCGCCGCGCAGGAACATATCCGCCGACGCGAGGGCGGAATCCTGTGGCACACCCAGGGCAGCGGCAAGAGCCTCACCATGGTGTGGCTGGCGAAGTGGATTCGCGAGAACGTCAAGGAATCCCGCGTCCTCATCATCACCGACCGCACCGAACTCGACGAGCAGATCGAGAAGGTCTTCAAGGGCGTCAGCGAGGACATCCACCGCACCAAGTCGGGCACCGACCTGATCGCGTCCCTCGCCGGCCAGCGGCTCCGGCATCCCGTCGAACCCGCGCTGATGTGTTCCCTGATTCACAAGTTCGGCGGCAAGGAAGACGGTGAGGAGGTCGGCGACATCAAGGGCTTCGTCGAGGAGCTCAAAAAGTCGCTGCCCAAAGACTTCCGCCCCAAGGGCAACCTGTTTGTGTTCGTGGACGAGTGCCACCGCACCCAGTCCGGCGACCTGCATGAGGCGATGAAGGCCATCCTGCCGGGGGCGGTCTTCGTCGGCTTCACCGGCACACCGCTGCTCAAGGCCGACAAGAAGAAGAGCATCGAGGTCTTCGGTCGCTACATCCATACCTACAAGTTCGACGAGGCGGTGAAGGATGGCGTTGTACTCGACCTCCGCTACGAGGCACGCGACATCGACCAAAACATCACCTCGCAGAAGAAGATCGACCAGTGGTTCGAGGCCAAGACCAAGGGCCTGACCCCGCTGGCCAAGGCCCAGCTCAAGGCCCGCTGGGGAACGATGCAGAAGGTTCTGTCGAGCCAGTCGCGGCTCCAGAAGATCGTCGCGGACATCCTGCTCGACATGGAGACCCGCGACCGTCTGAAGAGCGGACGCGGCAACGCCATGCTGGTGGCCGGTAGCATCTACGAGGCCTGCAAGTTCTACGAGCTGTTCGCCAAGACCCCGCTCGGCGGCAAGTGCGCCATCGTGACGTCCTACGCGCCCCGTACCGCCGACATCAAGGGCGAGGAGAGCGGCGAAGGAGTGACGGAAGCCCTCGACAAATACGCCATCTACCGACAGATGCTGGCCGACTGGTTCAACGAGCCCGCCGAGCAGGCCGTGAACAAGGTCGAGGCCTTCGAGAAGGCGGTCAAAAAGAAGTTCATCGATGATCCAGGGCAGATGAAGCTGCTCATCGTGGTGGACAAGCTGCTCACCGGCTTCGATGCGCCGCCTGCGACGTACCTATACATCGACAAACAGATGCGGGACCACGGCCTGTTCCAGGCCATCTGCCGCGTCAACCGTCTGGACGGCGACGACAAAGAGTTTGGCTACATCGTCGATTACAAAGACCTGTTCAAGCGCCTGGAGGGTGCCGTCGAGGACTACACCGCGGGCGCATTCGACGGTTACGACAAGGAAGATGTGGCCGGTCTGCTCGAGGACCGCCTCGGCAAGGCCAAGGAGAGGCTGGAGGAAGCGCTGGAGGCCGTGCGGGCGCTCTGCGAGCCGGTGGAGCCGCCGCGTGACGACCAGGCGTTCTATCGCTACTTCTCATCGACTGAGCACGGCAACGCGGCCCAGCTCAAGGCCAACGAGCCGCAGCGACTGGCGCTCTACAAGCTGACGGCGGGGCTGGTGCGTGCGTACGCGAACCTGGCCAGTGAGATGAACGAGGCCGGCTACACCGACGCCGAAGCCGCCGCCATCAAGGTCGAGGTCACGTTCTACGAAAACCTACGCAGCCAGGTGAAGCTGCACAGCGGCGACGCCATTGATCTGAAGCAGTACGAGCCAGCGATGCGCCACCTCATCGACACGTACATTCGTGCCGAGGAGAGCGAGAAGGTCTCCGAGTTCGACGACCTGTCGCTGGTGCAGCTTATCGTCGAGCGCGGCGTTCAGGCGGTGAATGCGCTGCCCGAACCGATTCGCAAGCACGAGAAGGCGACGGCGGAGACCATCGAGAACAACGTCCGCAAGCTCATCATCGACGAGACGCCGATCAACCCGAAGTACCACGAAAAGATGTCCGAGCTGCTCGACGCGCTCATCGAGCAGCGCAAGCAGAAAGCGATCGATTACCAGAAGTATCTTGAAACGGTCGTCGAGCTGACCAGGCAGGCCAAAGGCGGACCCAGCGCCGGAGGCTACCCGGCCTCCATGAACAAGCTGGCTCTGCGGGCGCTGTATGACAACCTCGGCCGAGACGAGGCCCTTGCGCTGCGCGTGGACCAGGCGGTGCGGACCAGCATGCAGGACGGTTGGCGCGACAACAAGCTGAAGGCCAAGCGCGTGCGGCAGGCCATTGAGGGCGTCTTGGGGAACGACCAGGGCAAGGTAGACCGCACGCTGGCGCTTGTCAGAAGCCAACATGACTACTGAGTCTCACGAGCTAGTCATCAGCGGCCTTCGGGTTTCGGTCGTGCGCAAGCGGATCAAGAATCTTCACCTCGGCGTCTATCCCCCGGACGGTCGAGTGCGAGTCGCTGTGCCTTTGACCGTCTCGGATGAGGCCGTGCGCATTGCTGTCATCGGTAAGTTGCGCTGGATTCGCCGACAGCAGGCTGCATTTGAAGGACAAGCGCGTCAGTCTAGGCGCGAGATGCTTGCCGGCGAGAGTCACTACTATCTCGGCCGCCGCTATCGCCTCGCTGTATCGACAACACAGGGCAAAAGCGCAGTCACAATCCGCAATCGAAATACGCTGGAGCTACGCGGGTCGCCCAGTATGACCCCCGAGCAGCGCGAGCGAGTGCTTGCGCACTGGTATCGAGAACGCCTCCGCGCGCTCGCCACTCCCGTCATTGAAAGGTGGCAAGGAATCCTCGGTGTCACCGTCGAGGAGTGGGGCATCAAGAAGATGAAGACCAAGTGGGGGTCGTGCAACGCCAACGCCCGCCGCATCTGGCTAAATCTCGAACTGGTGAAAAAGCCGCCAGAGTGCCTCGAGTACCTGATCGTCCACGAGCTAACCCACCTGCTAGTCCGCCACCACGACGACCGCTTCCACGCGCTGATGGACAAGCATCTCCCACGCTGGCAAGCGATCCGGAAGATTCTAAACGCCGCTCCGCTGGCTCATGAGGTTTGGGAGTACTGAGCCGAGACGGAGCCAGAAATGGCGCAAGCGGTTGCTCTTCGGCGAATGACCGATGAGTTCGTCGAATACGAAGTCGAGTTCTCATGGACGCTTTGAGAGACCTCTCCTTCAGCCCAGCGCAGCCTGAGCCCGAGATCGTGAGTCGAACCGTGAAGGGTCACAGAGCTCAGAGCAAGTCGCTGTCCGGATCGATGTCATCCAGACAGAGTGCTCGGACATCGATGTCAAACGCGTCCGCTTGCTGCTTCACAAGAGAGACGACCTCATGGTAGGCCATCAGGAATCCCAGCTTGTAGTCACGATCTTCGGCGCGACCCTGTGCTGCATCCTGCCGAGCGGACAGTGCTTTCTCCTTGAGCAGCGTTCCAAGATCACGAAGAAAGAGTTCTGCGGTGGTCGGTGTCATTTTGGGGTCTGCGCACAGGCCATTGTCAGTCATCGGCTCTAAGCAACCGAGCGAACCATGGCGCGATGCGTTGGAGTTCCTGATGTTCCTGCTCCGAAAGCTCCAGGTAGATGTCGCCCTCGTGGGCGCAGGTGATCAGCCACGGCGAACCGTCTTCGCGCAGCAGAGACAGATCCTCCGGCAGCGATGGCTGCTGAAAGTCGAGCAGACTCCCAACCGACGCAGCAATGGTCTCTGTGGCGGGGTGCGACAGCTCTACCTCGTAGACATCGGCCAGCTCGCCATCGAGTAGCTGCGTTCCCGGCCACTCACTTGCCTGCTTCCGCGACACAATGCTCGGGGCCAGGCGTGACAGGAACGCGTGCAGTGTCTGGGAAGTTCCGAGGCCGGACCGAACCACGAGCAGATATCGGCGGCAGAATTGGGGCGCAATCACTTGAAGGAGCTCGCGAAGCTGCGCTCCCTCAGTCACTGGACGGACTGTGTACTGGGTTTTCACAGCTTGCACCTACGCAAGCAGAAAAGACTCGGCGACCACGACGATCTCATCGCCGCTCTGCATCTCCACGGTCAATTCTCGAAGGGTCGGTAGGCTCTGAGATTCCGACTCACGAATCGAGTTCACAGAGACGCTCGGCCCCCACGGAAACTGACGCGGACAGCACAGCTTGTGAACACCGATTGCTCGCAGAGTAGGCGACTCCCGGCCCGCGATGCCGGTCTGAAAGGACAACACGACCTCTCCTTCGGACCAGCGCAGCGTGAGCCCAAGAAGCGTCGAGTCGTGGAGTTCTGAGAGGGACGAGTTCGCCATAAATCACTTTCAGTGCGACGGTTTCTTGATGGGTAGATGAGCCGCAGGTGACTCGGATGGTACATGATCGCCATGCCGGTCAATCCGCTTTCCCGATGGATCGTTGACATGCGCATGCGGTACCGTCGCATCCGGGTGACTCAGAACTCTCTGAATGCCCGTCTGCGGATCGACGTACGCCCCGCGACCCATCGCAGGATCTGGTCCTCGCGGAGTGAGGCCAAGCTGCCGTGCTCGACGATCGATCTCCGCAGGAGTCTTGTCTATCACCTCATGCGGCCAGATATGACCAGTGGGACCACCTCGCTCCGGTAGTATCCCTCGAAGTTTTCCTGTCTCTTCGATCCGCTCGACAGATCGCGCCACCCTCTCCACATCCCGAACATGCTCCGCAGCCTCGGCGGTCCGTTCAACTTTCCGCAGCGCCCCGATGGTACCGAGTCCGTCCGTGAGTACTCCCATCGCCGCATCTGCTGCAAGCGAGGTAGTTGCGCGACCGAGCGACTCGCCCTTTTCGTAGGCCGGCTTGTCGAGCCATTCCTTCGTCGCCACGATTACGCCGTGCGCCACTCGCCCCACATCCTCACGCGAAGCATTCCGAACAGCATGTTCCATCGCGTGAAGCGGTGCCAGCGCTCGTAGCTCGCGGCCAGACTGCATGTCCTCGACGATTTCGCGTCCAGTCTTGGCGAGCCGAGCTGGGAGTTCCTTGGTGTCCTGATAAATCTGCCGACTCTCTTCGCCGACTCCCTTCGCAAAGCCTCGCGCAAACTCTGTTGCCGATCCACCGAGGCTGGGTCGCTCCGGACGCACAGAAGAAGATGGCGAAGAGGGGCTCGCCTCCGGTTGGTGAGTCGGCGCAACCGGAGCAGTAGCAACTTGCTCTGTTTGCTGACTCCCGCCCTCACTGGCGGGCTGTCTCTGTTCACGGTGTTCCCGGTGTTTCTTCGACTTCTGGGGCGCGGCAGCGGACGGCTCAGCAGCCGCTGGTGTCTTCGCTGGGCTTGGATTGGGAATCGTTGGCGCAGCAGGAAGGTTTGGCTGCGGCCCGCTGAGTGCCGACACTGGCATGATCTCTGAGCCAACCTCGCGGAGTGGCGCATCCATCGGTACAAACTGCTCGCCTACCTTGCAGAACTTCCCGCTCGCATCCCGCTTCCCCAAATGGCGCAGAGGCTTGTCGTATTTGCCGTCTTCATACAGAAAACACTCGTCGGTCAGCCAGTCCTCGCCCCGCCGATGCGCTTCGTTCGCAAGCTCTGCCTCGGTCCATTCCTGTTTCAACTTTTCCCACAGCCATGGCCAGGGGGACGGCACCATCTCGCGATTGGGAATCGGAGGACGGGAATAGGACTGATCCACAGTCTCCCTCCCGATGTGATAGTCGGGGCCGCCGATGTAGATTGCGCTGGGTGCAATGCCGTTGCCACGTCCTTGGACATAGCCGCCGCTGAGCGACGTGCCGTTGTCCCACGCAAAGTGCACAGACAGACCGAAACCGCCACGCAGGGGAGCATTCTGTTTCGATCCGAAAAGGCCTTGCAGGACTCCGAAACCCTGCACTGTAGCGCGAGACATCCACGGTACATGAATCCGGAGCGACGTCGAAAGCTCACTATCCGTTCGTCCCTGCGTGAGCAGGAACCCCAGGCTTGCAGTGATTCCCATCCGCCAAAACGGCTTGTCCGCAACCGCGCGCAAAGCCGTCAGCGAGGCAAGACTTCCGAGGTCATTGGCCCCTTCAAACTTGGGAATCCGCAGCTGCTGCTGAAGCTGAAGTCCGAAGGTGAACTCGGTGTCTGGAACCGGATTCCGCAGCAGAGGAAACAGGACTCCTTTGACGGAAAGGAGTGTGGGTCCGTTCTGAAACACTACCCCCTGATTCACCTGACTCCAGATTCCCAGTGTCCCGCCCATTCCGATCTCGACGCGATGGAACAGAGACATCGAAGCGCCATATCCGATGGTCGCGCCAAAGCCTCGGGAGTCTGTTGATGGCAGCAGAACGACATCTGCGATGTGAAAGTGCGCCGTGAAGTAATCAATGCGATTGCACGGAATCGGTGACTTCGCGCAGCGCGAACCGAACGCCATCCGTAGAGGAGCCGCAGGCAGAACAGACGGCTCCGCAGACACCAGCCTCGGCAGAAGAACCAAAATCACCGTCACAAAAAGCAAACGTATCAGTCTGAGCACGCGCGGAAGCCTAGTTCACAGAAGTGACAATCGCAAGCCAGCGTCAGCACCGTGGCTCCAGCGGCAATAACCTGATAGGAATGAGTGCGAGCCCCTCTGCCATGCCCAGTCCGATCGTCCGCCTCGAAAATCGCAGACGTAAGACACCAACGCGCCGCCCATCGGGGAATGGTTCCGGCTCGGTCTTGTGTCCGCGCTGTCGACGCCCCATCCCTGCCTCGTCGACAACGTGTCCCGAGTGCTGTGTCCACTTTCAAGGCTGGGCCGAGGATTTCACAGAATCGCGACCATCGCTGCTTCGCACCAACACCGGGCGCTACGTCCTGCTTGCTTCCGCCGTTCTCCTGATACTCACAATGCTCCGCGCGCTGCTCTGGCGGTATTGATGCCAACTCCGGTGGACGCTGTGAGCGAGATCGAGCTCGCCCGGTAGCCATAGAAGAGAATCTCTGGCCTGTGTTCATTTGCGCTATCACTCCGCGCGCGGACACATTGAAATCAGCTCCTCAAAATCCTCCGAGTATTCCAGGTATGGCCTTGTCTCCAAGACCACCACGAGCGTAGCGAATCCCACACGAGACAAACTGAATATGGTCCATCGACGGCCTATGAATTAAGCCCCGTTCAGACGAGAAAGAAGAAAGTCTTTGACACCATCGTCTAGACGAATTAAGACCCTCTCATTCACACCGACATCGGAAGCGAAGGGAGAGGTCATGAAGACGGCGCAGAGTACCTACAGGATTGAGTCGCGCGACATTACTAGCGACACT
>WBZP01002195.1_pt1 | contig 22762 bp, 20 predicted proteins | sample 5204301 | NCBI WGS metagenome assembly WBZP01 (sample SAMN12412401, study PRJNA552823) | activated sludge metagenome | isolation source: activated sludge from nitrification reactor of wastewater treatment plant... | place: USA: Pennsylvania | collected 2017 | reverse complement strand
ATAGTACATCAAAAGGCTTTTAATCAACAAAGCCCTGCTTAGCTGTTGCTAAGAGGGCTTTGCCGTATTTCAAAAATGGAGATTAATAATTGTTCAGCATCATTGGCATCACCAGCATCAGCATGTCTTCGTTATCGGCCTGAATGGCAGGCAACATTAATCCTGCGCGGTTTGGTTGCGACATTTCAAGACATACATCATCGGTATCTATTACGTTGAGCATATCAATGAGGTAACGCGAGTTAAATCCTATTTCCATATCCTGTCCGTCATAGTGGCACGACAGGCGGTCTTGCGCCTCATTGGCAAAATCAAAGTCCTCGGCCGATATCACCAATTCACTACCGGCTAATTTTAGCCGAATCTGATGAGTGGTTTTATTGGAATAGATGGAAATACGCTTGATGGCACTTTGAAACGATTGTTTGATTACGGTAAGCTTATTCGGATTTTCATTTGGGATAACCGCACGGTAATCCGGATATTTTTCGTCAATCAGGCGGCAAATAAGATTTACTCCTTCAAAAGAGAAAAAGGCATTCGATTTATTAAAGTCAACTTTTACGGTAGTATCGTCATTGGGCAATGATGATTTTAGGAGGTTAAGGGCCTTTTTAGGAACAATAAATGCCTCTTCCACTCCAGGCTTAATATCTTTACGGATAAAACGCACCAACCGATTGGCATCGGTAGCTACAAAAGTTACCTGATCTTTCATCAGCTGAACATATACACCGGTAAGGTTTAAACGCAATTCATCGCTGCTGGTAGCAAACACCGTTTTGTTAATGGCCTTGAGCAATACGCTGGCCGGCATGGCAAATGATTTATCGCCTTCCACCTCGGGCACCTTAGGAAAATCATCCCCACTTTGACCTGAAAGTTTGTAGCGACCCGAACCGGTATGAATCTCAACTGAAAAAGTAGAATTATCAACCGAAAAAGTGAGTGGTTGCTCGGGCAATGTTTTAAGTGTATCCATCAATAACCTTGACGGGATGGCCACTTTAATATCTTCATTCGATTCCACTTCGATGGAAGTGGTCATAGATGTTTCCAGGTCGGTAGAGGAGATTGAAAGCCTGTTACCTTTGATATCGAAAAGGAAATTTTCGAGGATGGGAATAATGGGTTTGGAAACAACTACGCCATCAATAAGCTGCAAATGGCTTAGCAGGTTGGAAGTGGATACAACAAATTTCATATATATTTATTTGAGTGGAAGCAAAAATAGACATTCTGTGGTGGATAATTTGGGCGACCAACTGCTGATTATGACCAACTATAAGGCACCTAAGCAACAGTTGGTACTCGCCAATCTGTCGCAGCCTGCCCCGGACTCCTGGAAAACTTTTGTGCCGGAAGATACTACAGCAGTGCTTCAAAGTGCTGAAGTATGTGGCGGGCGGGTGGTGTGCCACTACCTCCAGAATGCGTCCAGTGTGCTGCGCGTATATGAATCGGACGGCAGGTTTGTACAAAACGTGGTGTTGCCTGAAATCGGCTCTGTCGGCGGGGTCAGTGGAGAAAAGGACGGGCAACAGGCGTTTTTTGGATTTACCTCCTTTTTGCGGCCTTTTACGGTCTATACCTTAGATATGCCTTCCCTGAAAACTTCGGTCTTTAAAGCGCCGATAATGGATTTTAATCCCGACCTTTATACAACCGAACAAGTGTGGTACACCAGCAAGGACGGGACCAAAATACCCATGTTCATTACCGGTAAGAAGGGATTGGTCAAAGACGGGCAACACCCCACCCTGTTGTATGGTTACGGCGGTTTTAATGTTCCCCTGTCGCCGTCTTTCTCCGCCATGCGCATTGCGCTGCTGGAAAATGACGGGGTGTATGCCATGGCCAATATCCGGGGTGGGGGAGAATTCGGGGAACGCTGGCACAAAGCCGGGACCAAATGCCAAAAACAGAACGTTTTTGATGATTTCATCGCCGCTGCCGAATATCTGAACGCTCAAAAGTACACCAATCCTGCGCGTTTGGCCATACAGGGCGGCTCCAACGGCGGCCTGCTGGTGGGGGCATGTATGACCCAACGCCCCGATCTCTTTGCTGTTTGTTTCCCACAGGTAGGGGTGCTGGACATGCTGCGCTACCATAAATTTACCATTGGTTATGCCTGGGCAGTGGACTACGGACGCAGCGACAGCAAAGACGAATTTCCGTGTCTGCTGCGCTATTCTCCCCTGCACAATGTGCGAAAAACGGCCTATCCGGCTACGATGGTTACCACTGCCGACCACGATGATCGGGTGGTGCCTGCCCACTCCTTTAAGTTTGCCGCCACCCTGCAGGAACATCAACAGGGCAATCGCCCCGTGCTGATTCGCATAGATACCAGCGCCGGACACGGAGCCGGTAAACCTACCAGTAAGCAGATTGAGGAAGTGGCAGACACCTACAGCTTTATGTTTTGGAATATGCGGCTGACTCCGAAATTTTAAGGCTGCGCTGACATTTACTGTGCTGCGCATTTTGCCCTGAGTATCGGACAAAACAGGCGGCTGTATCAGGAAGTTGACAGCATGAAACAAACAATGTTATATTTAAAATGTTTTAAACCCTTTATTACATGCAAAAGTTGTATAAATTCGTTTGGACAGGCGGCTTTTTTGTGGTTTTCTCCTGTCTTTTTGGGGTCTCTTGTGGCAATGACCGGGCAGAAATTGATCAACTGCAAACACAGACGATGGCCCTCCACGATGAAGCCATGAAAGCCATGACAGAGATGAAACGAAAAGGCGGTACCCTTGAAAAGGAGCGCGCCACCCTCGATTCTCTGCGCACAGATACCTTGCGCAGCAAAGCCATCCTACAGGTGCTGGCGCAAATGGAAAAAGCCGAAGCTGACATGATGACCTGGATGGAGCAATACACGCCCCCCGATCAAATGCCAAAGGCCGAGGCCCTGCGCTATATGCAGGAGCAAAAGAAGAAAATGGAGCAGAATTTGAGGGATATGGAGGCGTGGAAGAGGAGCGGGTTATAAAATGGGATTTACAGGATGTTGTTTTTTTAGACAGGATTTACGGGATTGATGTGCCATTGACAGGATGACTGCCAGTCATCCTGTCAATGGGCTGTCTATACGGCAAAATATCAAAACAAAAATTGGCGGCTATTGCCGAGGGCGGGTTTTTATGAGACCGTCTCGTGACGGAGCATCCTGCTCAATTGGCGTAAATCCGCTTCTCCAAATCCTGTACAGAAGCAATGGGCTGCTCCTGCACCTCCATCTTAAACGTATAGCGATTATTGGCCGCTTTTTTGATGTCCGGCATGGCTTTGTTAAAGGCTTCCTGCGTGAAAGTGGCCATGCGGTTGCCCGGCAGCAGGGCCACCATATAGTTATCGGAATTGGGATTGATGCGCAGGTTGCTCCAGTCGTAGAAAGGCAGACCGACCACTACGCGCTTTTTGGAGGTGATCAGATAAACCGTCACCAGCTTTTTTACCTCGTCGGGCAGTGGGCCTAAGTCAAAGTCTGCGTAAATCGGGATGTTGTCGGCATTTTTGGTCAGAATATCGTAGTTATAGATGCCAAATCCCTGTACAGAAAAGGTGCGCCGGAAGGCAGCCTGCTCGGCAGCAATAAGTTCCTTTTGCTCCAAAAGCGCCTTATTGGCTTCGTATTCCTGTAGGGTCTCCTGATATTGTTGCCGGGCTTGTTCCAGAGACTGACCTGTAAGGGTGGGTTCCACAGGAATCGTGTAGTCTTTTTCCTCCCCAACCAAAGTCAATACGTATTGGCCGACACTTTTGCCTTCTTCCAATTTGGCTTCTATCCACGGGGTAGTGCGAATCCATTTATTGTTGGCCGGGTCAAGTGCAGGGTCTTTTCCGGCATATTGCCATACGATGCCCTGCAATTTGCGCAATTCCGGAAATTTGCTGACATCTACTTTAAAATCTAATGAAGCTTTGCCTTTCTCCGGCGCACGCGGCGCTATGGGCGGTACTTTTACCAAAGTACGCAGGTCGTTAATTTCTTTCGACAAAACCGCTGCCTGCTGATTGGGGCGTGGTGTGGAATTACCCACATCCTGCCAATTGCCTGCCACCGGATCGAAAAACCATTGATCGTACTGGCCGCCATCCGAAGAAACCAATTGCACGGTAAGGGATTTGCCCGGTGCAATTTTGACGGGCTGTCCCTCGCAAAATCCCTCGATCTCGAACATTCCGGCAGTTTGCATCCAGTCTTCGTGGCCCTGCGCATTGCGCACCTTCATGGGAATACCGCTGGCTATGATTTCCGCAGGGCGGTGAAATTCCCGGAAACGAATATCTACCGGCTTGGTGACCGGCACACCGGAGGCATCTACAAAGGCTGCCGGTGGTATTTCCACGGTGCTGCCCGAAGGCATGGTCAGCAGCGTGGCCTTTTCCGGCGAGACTTTTTGTATTTGTGGGGCTACATTGATGTGGGCCAGTGGCGGCATGACGCGGAGGGTAGCGGGTCGCACGGTCGGGTCAAAAGCGGGCGAAGCAGCAGCATTTGCGGGCGCAGTGGCCGAAACGCCCCCGTTTTGGACGGCCTCTGTTGTGCCGGTGTTCTGGCCACAACTGCCAAATAATAAGCTGCCCAATGAAAGGGTCAGCAACAGACTGTTCTTTGAATAGTGCATAGGAGAGGAAGAGTAAAGAATGAATATGCCAAACGCAATATGTGCTGAAAAAATTATATATTGAACGTTTTTTTTACTACGGGAAATTGCTGCTATCTTTGCCTTTTTAGAAGTTCGAAGATACACAATAGCAACTTGGCTTAAAAATCTACGGCCCTCATGAAAGTTTAAAATCATTGTAATTGTATGACAAAAGCATCCGTTGCGGTGGTCGGGGGTGGCATTGCCGGTCTCACTGCTGCCATTTCCCTCCGTCGGGCAGGATATGGGGTAACTGTTTTTGAAGCAGCACCTGAAATAAAATTGCTTGGGGCCGGCCTGTTGTTGGCTGCCAATGCGATCAAGTCGCTTGACAAGATTGGGATTGCCGACCGGGTGATTCCAATGGGACAACAGCTGAGCCGATTCTCCATACTTTCTCAATCCGGTGACATTCTCAGCGAAATAGACAGTGGGATGTTGAGCCGCAAATATGGCCTGGGTAATTTTAGCATTCATCGGGCCAATTTGCATCGGGTGCTACTTGAATCACTGGCCGGCGTGGAGGTAAAAACCGGTAAACGTGCGATCTGTATGGAGCAGGATACCCAATCGGTTACTCTTCAATTTCAGGACGGGGCTGTCCATCGAACTCAATATGTACTCATTTCGGATGGCATCCATTCGGTGCTTCGCCAACAACTGCTGCCAGGCAGCCGACCCCGCTATGCGGGTTACACATGTTGGCGCGGCCTGACCACCAATCCGGGTTTGGCCTTGTCAGGTGCTAGCGAAACCTGGGCAGCAGATGGACGCGTAGGAATTGTACCCCTGAAGGACGACCTGATTTATTGGTTCATTTGCGTCAATGCCACAGCCAATAACGCGAAAATAAAGCAGATACATATTGCAGACCTGTGCAAGCGTTTTGCCCGTTATCATGCGCCCATTCCGCAGATTTTGTCAGCCACCCCCCACGAGCAGGTGCTGTGGAATGACATTATGGATATCGCACCGATTGAACATTTTGCCTTTGGCAGGGCCTTGCTCGTGGGAGATGCCGCCCACGCCACTACGCCCAATATGGGTCAGGGTGCCTGTCAGGCCATAGAAGATGCAGCAGTACTTTTAGACGAATTGGAGTACCACCCGGATATGCCCTTGGAAGAGATATTCGGCCGCTTCGAGCGGCGGCGCATTCAGCGCACTACCATGATTGTCAATCGCTCCTGGCAGGCAGGTAAAATGGCACAAATCGAATCGCCGTGGCTCGCATCTTTGCGCAATGTTGTTATACGCAACCTCCCTGAACGACTCAGCGAGCGCCAAATGGAAAGCCTCTATCGGACAGATTTTTGATATTTTTGAAAGTGAACAGCTCGATATTCGCCCTTTCCGAATACTTTTTCCTGATGTCCTTTCTTCCTTCGTCGCTTTTTTTTGTCAGATGATCGGTTTTAGCACTGCTTCCGACGGGAATTTGGCAGCCCCCCCTTGACAATCGTCTTGATTTTGATATACCTTTGCCATCAAATTAATATCATTTCAACACACACGCATCATCATGGAAAAAATCGTTAAACCAGCTTCGGGATGGCTCATGCTTCTGCTCTTTTTCATTCTGTTGGCATTGGGCATTTATTTACTTATCAATCGGCAATTTGTTTTTGGAGGAGCGCTGCTATTGGTGGCTCTGCTGATTGTGGCACCGGGATTTACTGCCATTGAACCCAACAGCGCCCGCGTGCTTAACCTGTTTGGTGCTTATGTAGGCTCCACAATAGAAAGCGGCTTTTTTTATGTAAATCCGTTTTACACCAAGAAAAAAGTCTCGTTACGCGCTGTCACCTTAGATGTGCCCACGCTGAAAGTCAACGACAAACAGGGCAATCCCATTATGATTGGGGCAGTAGTGGTCTATCGGGTGAAAGACTCCTTTAAAGCAACTTTTGAGGTGGAGAATTACTCCGATTTTGTCAAAATTCAAAGTGAATCGGCGTTGCGCAAGCTGGCTGGTATGTACAGTTACGACAATCTGGAAGACGAAGAGGCGGCGGTTACGCTGCGTTCCGGTTTTGATGAGGTGAACCACGAACTGGCGCAGGAAATCAGCGAGCGCCTGAGCATTGCAGGTATCTCGGTGATAGAGGCTCGCATTAACAATCTGGCATACGCTACCGAAATCGCGCAGGCGATGTTGCAGCGCCAGCAGGCCACTGCCATTGTGGCGGCCCGCAGCAAGATCGTAGAAGGTGCCGTCGGTATGGTGGAAATGGCCTTGGATCAGCTCTCCAAAAAGCAGATTATTCACTTGGACGAGGAAAAGAAGGCCGCTATGGTCAGCAACCTGCTGGTGGTGCTGTGTGGCGACCGAAATGTGCAGCCAGTGGTCAACACAGGTACCCTGCATCAATAGAAGCAAAGCATGGCTACAAAAAAATCCTTTGTTCTGCGCATGGACGAGGCCACCTTTGCCGCTTTGGAAAAATGGGCCGCTGACGAGTTCCGCAGTGTGAACGGTCAGTTGGAATGGCTGATTGCCAAAGCGCTGAAGGAGGCGGGACGGCTTCCCAAGAGCGCTTTTTCGTCCGCTTCAACTGATTCCGGGGAGGTGCCATCAGCCGAACAGCCACCTGCATAACCAACGGCGAATGAAATATCCATTCAATAAAAATTCTATTTGCCGCGTTTGATTATTGAGACTGCCTTATCGAAATGAAACTCAATATAGCTTATGCAATTTGAACCTATTGTCGGAGAACGGAACAAACGTCCTATGTTCATCGCAGGCCCGTGCAGTGCCGAAACAGAGGATCTGGTGATGGAAACGGCGCGGGCTTTGGCCGCTGGCGGAAAGACCGATTATTTCAGAGCAGGCATTTGGAAACCCCGTACCCGTCCCGGCGAATTTGAAGGGGTCGGTTCCGTGGGCTTGCCGTGGATGCGGCGCGTAAAAGAAGAAACCGGCCTGAAAACCACCACCGAAGTGGGTACCCACTACCATGTTTTCGAAGCATTGAAATACGGAATAGATGCTTTGTGGATCGGTGCGCGCACCACCGCCAACCCATTTTCCGTACAGGAAATTGCGGATGCCCTGAAAGGCACCGACATTCCGGTGTTGATTAAAAATCCCGTAAATGCAGATTTGAAATTGTGGATAGGGGCCATTGAACGGGTGTATAAGGCCGGGATTACTAAAATTGCAGCCATACATCGCGGATTTACCTACCACGGACAGACTCCTTTTCGGAATATGCCCCACTGGCAAATCCCCATTGATCTGAAACGCGCCTTTCCGCAGTTGCCCGTCCTTTGCGACAATAGCCACATTTGCGGTCGCCGCGACATTCTTTTTGATGTGGCCCAAAAGGCTTTCGATTTGAATTTCGACGGTTTAATGACTGAAACCCATCCCAATCCCGATAAAGCATGGAGCGATGCTGCCCAGCAAATCACACCCGAACAGTATCTGGCATTGATTGATCGCCTGATAATTCGACCTACAGAATCGGATGATCAGGAGTTTATAGAAAATATTGTACATTTGCGCCATGAAATAGATGACATGGACGAAGAACTTATCAATTTGTTGGGACGCAGAATGAAAATCGCAGACAGAATCGGAGAATACAAAAAGCACAACAACATTGCCATTTATCAGAACAGGCGTTGGAACGAAATTTTGGAAAAGGCCATTGAAAATGGGCGCAATCGGGGGCTGAGTGAAGAATTTGTCTCTATCATTTTAAAAGCCATTCACGACGAAAGCATCAACCACCAGGAAGAAATTTTAAAAAAATAGTAAAACTTCATTTTTCATGCAATTCAACAGAAAAGCCACTGCCGTCTGGAACGGTTCCGGCAAAGAAGGCTCCGGTCACCTGACCACAGGCAGCACCATCCTCAATGAAACACAATATTCCTTCAACACCCGTTTTGCCGACGGCATTGGTACCAACCCGGAGGAACTGCTTGCGGCGGCCCATGCCGGATGTTTCACCATGAAACTGTCATTTGTATTGGGCGCGGCAGGTTTTATCCCGGAAAAATTAGAAACGACTTGCACGGTTACATTAGAAAGTGCGGGCATAACCAAATCGCACTTAGCCTTGAATGCTGTGGTACCGGGCATCTCCAAAGACAAATTTGATGAGTGCGTGGCCGATGCAGAAGCCAACTGTCCGGTTTCCAAACTTTATAATACCACCATCGTCACCGAAGCGACTTTGTCCTGAAAAACCAGTACTGGCGGGCCGCGCAGACGGTTAAAATAACAACAGATTGAATAAAAAATTCGGCGTATTCCTTTTACTGCTGGCGGGCGCTGCCTTTGTAGTATGGAAATTGGCAGACAATAAGCGCATTTTGGCAGCGGAGGCAGCGCTCAGCCGCGTCAGGCCCTCTTTTGTGCCTGTGGAAGTGATTGCTCCGCAAATGGAGTCTTTGGCGAGCCGCTTAGAGACAGACGGCATTTTTCTGCCCTCCAAAGAGATGTTCATCATTTCGGAGACCGCCGGACGCGTTGTCCAGACCTACAAGAATAAAGGGGAATGGGTGAAAGAAGGAGAAGTCATTGCAAAAGTAGATGACGAAATGCTCCACATTGAACTCGCCGCCACGCAGGCCAATTTAGCCAAACTGCGCAGGGACAAAGACAGATTGGAAAATCTGATTGAGGGGGAAGCCGCCCCCAAAAACAAGATGGAAGATGTGGACTTGGGTGTTTTGGCCGCTGAAGCTAAAGAAAAAGGGCTGAATAAACAAATTTCCAACACTTCCATTCGTGCACCCATGACCGGCACACTCGGACTGCGTTTTATCGAACGGGGCAGCGTGATTGGGCCGGGCATACAAGTGGGCCAGATGACCAATTTGGAAAGGCTGTTCCTGATGGTTAAAGTCACCGAGCGCGACATTTTGTTGATCCGCAAAGGGGCGACTGTAGCAGTACTACCGGATGTATATGCGGGTCTCAGCCTCACGGGAAGGGTTACCAATATCGGCCTGCGCGCCGACAATACCTTCAATTATGATGTGGAAATAGAAGTGGCGAATCCCGACAAAAACCCGCTGCGCGGCGGGATGCACGCCAAAGCCATTTTCAACTTCGACAGCAAACGGCAGGGCATGACCCTGCCGCGCAAGGCGGTTACGGGCAGCTTGCAGGAGGCCACTGTGTATGTACTCCGGGATTCGACAGTGGCAGTGAGACCTGTGGAGCTGGGCATGGTAACCGGAGACCGCGTGGAAATACGGGCTGGTCTGACCACCGACGATCAGGTGGTAGTGTCGGGGCAGAGCGGCCTTGCCGAAGGGGTGCGTGTGCGCGTGGTCAGGAAAAATGAATAATTTCACGGGGAAACTGGTTGATGGCCGAGGCAGTCACATCAAAATCAACCCACCCGATTCAATTTAAACGAGTATGCAGGTATTGGTGTACGGAAAGCAATTTAAGCAAAAGGATTTGCCTTACATTCAGGCTGTCTTTGATGCATTGGCGGAAAAGGGGATCAATACCTATGTCTATACGCCATATCTGCGCGATATTGAACCACATGTGCAATTTAAGGCACCCCATGCCACTTTCGACGACCATCGCGGTTTCAAAGTGCATCGCATTGACTTTGTGGTTACTTTAGGGGGCGACGGCACCATGCTGGGCGCGCTGACCATTATTCGCGATGCCTGCGTACCTATGTTGGGCATCAATCTGGGCAGGATGGGCTTTTTGGCAGGCATTGAAAAAAACATGATCGGAGAATGTATAGAAAAACTCAGTCGCGGCCAATACAGCATTGAAGACCGCACCATGCTGTTTCTGGAAAGCCATCCGCATCTCTTTGGTGAATTGCCGTTCGCGCTCAACGACTGCACCATCCTCAAGCGTGACACTTCCTCCATGATTACCATTCACGTCTATCTGAATGGCGATTACCTGAACTCTTACTGGGCCGACGGCATCATCATAGCCACACCCACCGGCAGCACCGGCTACTCCCTTAGTTGCGGTGGCCCGGTCATTTTCCCCGATTCCGGTAACCTGATTCTTACGCCCGTGGCTCCCCACAACCTGAATGTGCGCCCCATTGTCATCTCCGATGCGTCTGTGGTGTCATTTGAGATAGAGGGGCGGGCAGACAATTTTATTTGTACGCTCGATTCTCGTTTTGAACTGATCAACTCGGAGGTGCAATTGGCCGTGCGCAAAAATGGTTTTCCCGCCAAATTGGTGCAATTGCAGGACATTACTTTTCTGCGCACCATCCGGGATAAACTGGCGTGGGGGACGGATATACGGAATTAGATATGGCTTCTAAAAATATTTCGCTACACAAAATATTAATGCCGCTGTGTCGTTCCTGTTTCTGTAGGAATTTTGTATTTTATCTAAACCCCATTAGTATCGCTCATGCACTTCGACTATGCCATTAGTATATTTGAAATATTTTAACATTTTTTAATTTTTTAAAATTGTAATTATGCAGAACAATGTTCTTTTTTATAAGGGTGGGGGTAACGAAAAATTTCGTAATTTAAAATTTTATCCCCTTTCTGAATTTTCTTTTTCTCCCCTTTTTCTTTTTTTGTTGCTTCTATGGGCATTTGTCGCCTTAGAAAGTACGAGCGTAGCAGGGCAGACTACCATCCCTTGCAGTACTCCGCCTGACATGCCTCCGGGCCAAATGAATCAGATGGTCAATTCACTTATTCCTCCCGGGCCAAGAGTAGCATCATCTGTTATTCCTAAAGTTGGCATATGGTTCTATGTACTTACTAAAGGGAACCCTCAGCCTAACAACTATAATTTTGAGATGCTTATGAACAACGTGAACATATATTTTTCAGGAGTATTCGATTAGGGTGTATGTAGGTTCTTTTGAAACAACTCCAGGGGTGTATGCATTGGGCCATGCCGGGAGTCCTATCGGAGGCGGGGCATTTCCCGCTGTTTATATAGCTACAGGAAATGATGCGAGATTATTAGCGCATGAGTTAGGTCATTACTTTGGCTTGGCCCATCCCCATGCCGGTTTTATACCTGGGCAAACCCTTGCCAGTGACGAAGATTGTTATAACACAGGTGATGGTATATGTGATACCCCTATTGACCCTCAGTGTACCCACAATATGACTACGTGCGAAGCAACCTGTAGTCCGGCTACGGATCCATTGGGGATGCCTTACCGACCTCTTACAAATAATTTGATGAGCTATTATGGTGATTGCCGTAATCAGTTTACAACAAATCAGAGGACCAGAATGAGTACTTTATATCAGTTCTCTCCTAACTTTGCATTTCTTAGGGTAGTTACGAGTTGCCTTAGAACAAGTTATGGAGTGATTGAGCGAAATTGTAACGGTATGCTAAGCGACCCGAATGCTGTTTCTATTAGAAAAATGGAGAATTTAAGGGTTGATATGAGAAATAGTTTTAATAGTAATAATAACCCTATTTGCACAACCACGACTAATTTACTAGGGCGTTATTTCTATCATCAATGCTCCAATTCTACTGCCATTCGCGCTGTATATCCAAATGCCGATCATGGGCATCCGCTTGACGGTATATCCGTGTTAGATATAGCTATGATTTCTCAACACATTCTAAATATTCGCCCTTTAGTTTCGCCTTTTCAGAAATTAGCTGCCGACGCGAACCGAAGTGGTACAATCACGACTTTGGATGGGGTGGCCCTCAGGAGATTGATATTGGGGATAGATGAGTTTATACCAGGAAATACGAATTGGCACTATATCTCAAAAGATTACTTCAATGATCCGCTTTTCAACTCTCCTCTTTCTGAAAATGGTATGTTCAACGCCGTCTGGTATTCGGAAAATGGGGAGCCTCTGATTATGCAGGACAGAGTAATAGCCGAATTCGATATAGAACCTCTGCAAAACATTACTAATTTGACAGAGCACTTTGTTATTTCCGATGAACACATTCCTACCCTGTTCTATGACACTACGGGACAAATAATAGAGGATGTGGTATTATACCTGAGTATTTCTGACACAATACCGGGCACTGGGGACAGGAGCAAAATTTGGAAGGATAAAGGCACTATTCGCGTTGTTTCGAATGTAGTGAATGATCTTGTGCATATTATTTTTGAAGGGCAGGAGGGGCAGGAAGCTACTGTTCGCATCTTTAATGCCACAGGGCGTGAAATACTCTCGTGGAATGGGCCGATAACAGAGCCTTATCAGGAGGTACTTCTCCAAGAAGTAGGGAATCTGACATCAGGTCTGTATCTTTACCACGTGCAAACTGCAACTGACAAAAACACCGGAAAGTTACTCAAGCCTTAGTTGGTTATAATTGGAGGTTGTAGGGGGGATTTACTTTTGTGAACAATGTTCCTACAACCTCTTTTCACTTTTATTGTTATGAAAAACGTATTTTTTTTTCTTATTTTTGCATTTGTTCCCGTACTTTGCTTTCCCCAAACCATCCTGTACGTCAGAGCCAACTCAACAGGTACCCAAGACGGAAAGAGTTGGCAGACCGCTTTTTCTGACTTGACAAAAGCCATAGCAGAAGCCCGCTATGGCGATCAGATATGGATAGCGGTGGGCACCTACAAGCCGACTTTCAATGCCGACCGAGGCATCAGTTTTGAGTTAAAAAACGGCGTACAATGGTATGGCGGCTTTTCCGGCAATGAAACGGCGCGGGAGCAGCGCGACTGGCAGAACAATGTCACAACGTTGAGCGGCGAAATCGGACAGCCGGGCCGCGCAGACAATGCCTACCATGTGGTGTATGGGAAGGGGTTGGACAGCACCACGGTACTGGATGGACTTTCCATTACAGGGGCCTATGGAGTAGTCGCCTTTGACGGAACAGTTGCCTTTGAAAACTGTGGTGGCGGCATGCTCCTGCTCGGACAGGAGGGCATGAATAGCCGACCTGTAATTCGTAATTGTACTATCTATGGAAATGCCTGCAACTACGGCGGAGGTATTTATATCGGCAGGAAAGACCCGCGTTTTCCCGATAGCGTTGCAGGGCCTGTAAATCCGTTGATAGAGTACTGCATTTTTGAGCGCAATTACGCCTTCTGGTCAGGCGGGGGCATTTTCAGGACGGGTGATACGGCAGCCGATGATACCATCAGGATACAGCATACGATTTTTCGGCGCAACCGCGCCCGTGCCGGTTTTGGCGGAGGGCTGTGTCTGAATAGTATGACAAATTTGACTTTGTTGGTGCAGGATTGTCTTTTTGAGCGGGATTCCGCATTGGAAGGAGGAGCAATTATTTATGAAGAAGGACCCCAGGAAGCAAAAAAACGGCATTTTGTTTTTAAGAAGACAGATTTTAAGAATAATTACGCGCAAGGAGAGGGAGCTGCTTTTTATTATTTCAGTACCTCTGTACCCAATCCAAAAGTAGAACATCTTGCTTTTTGTATGGAAGATGGCCTTTTACAAGATAACAAAGTAAATTCAGGTGGGAGTTCTCCGGTTTTTATCGCTAAAGAGGCAGTGAATTTTTTGAATTTTTATATGAACAATGTAAGGCTTGTTCGAAACAAAGGCGGAATTTACACAGTGTCTATTTTGGCAGGTTTATCATCTGATGCACAGGTTAACACCCTGATAACAAACTGCGTTTTTGAGAAAAATGACGGATTTGCTTTGAGATTTGGGTCATCAGGCACCATCAATCATCGAATTGATAACTGCGTTTTTAATGAAAATACAGCAGTTGTATCAGCAGGACAAACCGAAAAAAGTAAAGGCACTACGACATTCAACAATTGTACTTTTTATAATAATACAAAGGCATTTGCCAAAAGTTTTTACGATTCCTATGCCAATTCTGTCGAATATTACAATAATCTCACTGTCAACAACAGCATCTTTTACGATGCCAATGTAGATCCGGATTATGACCTGTATGTTTTCAAGATGTTTTTCATTTCATTAGATCAACTGAAGAGTTACCATATTTATCAATATTATTTTCAAAATACGGTGTTCAATGGCCCAAGGATAGGGGTGCCAGGCAGTGGGACCGCTTTTGAAAAATCTGTCTCCTTTGACACCGACCCGAAGTTTAACAACCCCGCTCTCGGCGATTTTCGCCTGCAACCCTGCTCGCCTTTAATCGGGCGCGGCGACAATCAGTATGTTCGGGAGGCCGGACTTTCCACGGATTTGGACGGACGACCGCGTATTCTGTTTCAGAATGTGGATTTGGGGGCTTATGAACAGCCGGATTCCTGTGGGGTAAGCGGCACAACAGATTTGCCTGCTTTCCGCCCGGTGGCTTTTGGGCCTAATCCGGCCCCGGCAGCAGTACTGCAATGGTCTGTAGAGCCATCAGGCATTGCTATAGACCGGATCCAAATCAGTGATGCGACTGGAAAATTGGTAGCCCAACAACATCTGAAGGACCACTCAGGCATAAGGCATTGGGATACGGGTTTGGGGTCAGGGATTTACTTCGTCCGGTTTTTTACAGAGCGGGGAGCACAGTGTGAGAAGTGGATAGTGCAGCGTTGAAGCCTTCTGTAGGCTCCTGTATAGATTCGAGAGGGAGCTATGTACATTATGGGATGAGCAAAATATCCATATTATATCCTGATACGAATATTTTGCTCATCCACAATCCATAACTGGCCCTGCATACTTTCTACCTCTTTCAGATGATATATTATATTTCTACACACCTCCAACACGGAAAGTTTATCCTGTGACTTTAGCCTTAATACGATGACTCTCATATAATTTTCTGGCGGATAGATGCGTATATTACCGAATTCCACATCGAACGTAATAAATGTCCGAGCTTCTGCCTGACATACTGGGAAAACAACACTATCTGGCTCTCCTGCCAGTCCCTGTTGCTCAACACTCATAGCTTCCATCCCGTGTTGCAGAAGTAGGGACTTTCAATGGTAACGAACAAAGGATAACCGAGAATTAATTCGCGTTGTCTGTGCTGATTTGCCAAAGTTTTGCTTGTCGCAAAACCCCAAAAGTACAAGATCAATTCATACACGCCCGCACAAATTCCACAAACAGCGGATGCGGATTTTCTACGGTGCTTTTCAACTCCGGATGGAATTGTACGCCAACAAACCATTTATGCGTGGGGAGTTCCATCACTTCCACTAATTTTGACTGGGGATTTATGCCTGTTGCAATCATGCCGGCTTTTTCAAACTGCTCCAGATAACGGTTATTAAACTCCCAGCGGTGGCGGTGGCGCTCGCTGATGGTTTCCACCTGATAGGCTTCAAAGGCTTTCGACCCCGGTTTGAGGGTACACCCGTAGGCTCCCAGCCGCATGGTACCCCCTTTTTGGGTGATGGTTTTTTGCTCATTCATCATGTCTATGATAGGGTGGGGGGTAGAGGGTGCCATTTCGGTGGAAGCAGCCCGTTCCAATTTAAGGACATTTCTGGCAAACTCCACACACGCCATCTGCATCCCGAGGCAAATGCCGAAAAACGGAATTTGATGTTCGCGGGCATAGCGAATGGCATTGAGTTTTCCTTCCAGACCCCGCTCGCCAAAACCCGGTGCTACCAGAATGCCATGTAACCCTGCCAGCGTTTTTCCGGTATGCTTGTACCCTTCCTGCAGGTCTTCCGAATGGATGGGAACCACCTGCACTTTACAGTCATTGGTGGCCCCGGCGTGTACAAACGATTCATAAATAGACTTATACGCATCCGGAAGTTCATTATACTTCCCGATTAATCCGATGCGAATTTCTCTTTGCGGGTTTTTCAGCCGTTGCAAAAACATCTTCCACGATTGCAGATTGGGTTCTTTGCGGTCGGGCAGGTGCAATTTGGACATAACGGTCATATCCAACCCCTCTTCCAACAGCAGCAGCGGCACATCGTAAATAGAATCGGCATCGCGGGCCTCGATCACAGACCCCGTTTCTACATTGCAAAACTGCGCGAGTTTTCGCCGGATGTCGCTGTTAATCGGGTACTCAGTGCGGCACACTAAAATGTCGGGCTGTATGCCGACGCTCAGCAATTCTTTGACCGAATGCTGCGTGGGCTTTGTTTTGAGTTCGCCGGCGGCTTTCAAAAAGGGCACCAGCGTCAGATGAATCACTAAGCAATTGTCGCGGCCCAGTTCCCAGCGCAACTGTCGCACCGACTCCACATAGGGAAGAGACTCGATGTCTCCCACCGTACCGCCCAACTCCGTCAGTACCAGATCGTACTTGCCCGTTTGGCCAAGTAACAGCATGCGCCGCTTGATCTCGTCGGTGATGTGGGGTACTACCTGCACTGTTTTTCCGAGATAGTGTCCGGCGCGTTCATTCTCAATCACCGTCTGATAAACCCGCCCGGTGGTGACATTGTTGGCCTGTGAAGTGGGTACATTGAGGAAGCGCTCGTAGTGGCCCAAATCAAGGTCTGTTTCCGCACCGTCGTCGGTTACGTAACATTCGCCGTGTTCGTAGGGATTAAGCGTGCCCGGATCGACATTGATGTAGGGATCGAATTTTTGGATGGTTACGGAAAGGCCGCGTGCCTGCAAAAGTTTAGCCAACGAGGCACACAAGATACCTTTCCCCAATGAAGAGGTGACACCGCCCGTAACAAAGATATATTTCGTCATAGTCTGTTTTGTATGTTACGGGATGCAAAGGTCTTACTAAATTAGCAAGATGCGCAATAAGTTCAAATATTTTTTCTTTTCTGATAAAATCTTGCCGTTTGTGTCGGATATTTGCCGCAAAATATCTCAGATCATTTTCTAATTCATTGCACAAATGAAGCGTACAAATTTTGAAAACCAAACCCGACATGCAGAATTACTGCGCTGGGTAGCAGAAACTGCCGACTTTTGTGAGGCAGATTCCATTCGATGGTGCAACGGTTCCGACGAAGAATACCAGGAACTATGCGAGTTATTGGTAGAAAAAGGCACATTCATTCGCCTTAACCCGGAAAAACGCCCCAACAGCTTTGCCTGCTTTTCCGATCCGAGCGATGTGGCCCGTGTGGAGGACCGCACTTTTATATGCACCATGCGCAAGGAAGATGCAGGGCCTACCAACAACTGGGTCAATCCTAAAGAAATGAAGGCAGCCATGCAGGAGCTGTTCAAAGGGTGCATGAAAGGGCGGACTATGTATGTTATTCCATTCAGCATGGGACCCGTCGGCTCGCCTTTATCGCATATCGGGGTACAAGTCTCCGATTCGGAATATGTGGTGGTGAATATGAAAATCATGACCCGCATGGGAGAGCGGGTACTGGAAGTACTGGGTGACGACGGCGATTTCGTAAAATGCCTGCATTCTGTGGGTGCACCCCTGCAGCCGGGCCAGGAAGACAGCAAATGGCCCTGTAATCCGACGGTTAAATACATTGTCCACTATCCGCACGAACGCGCCATTGTCTCTTATGGCTCGGGATATGGCGGCAACGCCCTGCTGGGTAAAAAATGCTTTGCCCTGCGCATCGCTTCCAACATCGGGCGCGACGAAGGCTGGTTGGCCGAACACATGCTCATCCTCGGCGCGGAAAGTCCTTCCGGGGAAAAGACATATGTGGCTGCTGCTTTCCCCAGTGCCTGCGGAAAAACCAATTTTGCCATGTTGATTCCGCCAAAAGAAATGGAAGGCTGGAAGATCACAACGGTGGGCGACGACATTGCCTGGATCAAACCCGACGAGAATGGCCGCCTGTATGCCATCAACCCCGAAGCGGGCTATTTTGGCGTGGCACCGGGTACCAATGTCAAGACCAATCCAAACGCCATGGCCACCATTGCTAAAAATACCATTTTTACCAATGTAGCGGTTACCCCCGACGGGGACGTGTGGTGGGAAGGCATGACCAAAGAGGTGCCGGCAGGCATGACAGACTGGACCGGAAAGCCTTTCGATCCGGCTCATGGCAAACCCGCTGCCCACCCCAACGCCCGCTTCACTGCTCCGGCCTATCAGTGCCCTTCCATAGACCCCAACTGGGAAAATCCCAAAGGGGTGCGCATTCGGGCCTTTATTTTCGGGGGCCGACGCAGCACCACCATTCCATTGGTTTATCAGGCAATGAACTGGAATTTCGGGGTCTATATGGCCGCCACCATGGGATCCGAAATGACCGCTGCTGCCTTTGGCAAGCTGGGGCAGGTGCGCCGCGACCCCTTTGCGATGCTGCCCTTCTGTGGTTATCACATGGGGGAATATTTCAACCACTGGTTGCAAATGGGCCGCAAACTGAGCAACCCGCCGCGCATTTTCGGCGTAAACTGGTTCAGAAAGGACGAAAACGGCAACTTTATGTGGCCGGGCTTTGGCGAAAATATGCGTGTGTTGAAGTGGATCATAGACCGCGTTCGGGGGCGGGCCTCTGCGGTGGAAAGCCCCATCGGCTGGATGCCCCGTTACGAGGATTTGGATTGGACCGGCTCGAATTTCAGCAAAGAATCCTTCGATCAGATCATGAGCTTAGATCGGGAAGATTTAAAACAGGAAATGTTGGCGCACGAAGAACTTTTTGAACGCATGTACGATCAACTGCCCAAAGAGTTTCTGTTTATGCGCGAATTATTGTTGTCGGCGCTCTGGCGTTCGCCAGAACACTGGAAAATGGAGCCGGACGAAGCCTGATGAATCATGCTTTTATTATAGAAGGAGTGCGCACCCCCATCGGAAACTTTGGCGGTGCGCTCTCCACAGTGCGGGGGGATGATCTGGCAGCACAGGTCATTGCAGCGCTGATGCAGCGCTGCCCGACCCTTCCGCCCCATGCCATTGCCGATGTGGTACTCGGATGTGTGAATCAGGCAGGCGAAGACAACCGCAATGTGGCCCGCATGGCCCTGCTGCTGGCCGGTTTGCCGCCTTCCGTACCCGGCGAGACGGTAAACCGCCTGTGTGCCTCCGGCCTGTCGGCAGTGGCACAGGCTGCCCGCGCCATTAGGTGCGGCGACGGAGACGTGTTTATAGCAGGAGGCGTGGAACACATGACCCGCAGCCCGTGGGTCATCTCGAAGTCGGCCAGGCCTTTTGGCACCGACCAGCAGATGTTTGACTCCAGTTTTGGCTGGCGCTTTGTCAATCCCCGCATGGAAGCCCTGTATGGCACGGAAGCGATGGGCAAAACCGCAGAAAACCTGGCCGAACAGTACGACATCAGTCGTCCGGATCAGGATGCTTTTGCATATCACTCCCAAATGAAGGCAGCCAGGGCACAGGCAGCCGGTCGCTTTGCAAAAGAGATCAGCCCCGTGCCGATTCCTGTAAAAAAAGGCGAAATCACCCTTTTTGAACACGACGAGTTTCTCAAGCCACATACCACGCCTGAAAAATTGGCTGCGCTGAAACCGGCTTTTAAAAAAGAAGGAGGAAGTGTGACTGCAGGCAATGCCTCCGGCCTGAACGATGGGGCGGCTGCCCTGCTCATCGCTTCCGAAAAAGCGGTACAAGCCTATCAGCTGACACCCAAGGCCCGCATTGTGGCAACCGGTGTGGCTGGTGTGGAGCCGCGGATCATGGGCATCGGGCCAGTGCCTGCCACCGACATGGCTTTGAAAAAAGCGGGTCTGACGCTGGCTGATATGGACATCATCGAACTCAACGAAGCCTTTGCTGCACAGTCGTTAGCATGCATCCGGCTGTGGGGCCTTCAGGACACCGATCCGCGCATTAATCCCAACGGCGGTGCCATCGCACTGGGGCACCCTTTGGGCATGTCTGGCGCACGCATCGCCTGCAGCGCTGCCTTAGAATTGCATGAGCAGGGGGGGCGCTATGCGCTGGTCACCATGTGCATCGGAGTAGGGCAGGGGTATGCACTGGTGTTGGAACGGGTGTGAGGCGTGCGTATTTAGCAACCGGCCAGTATGTATCATGTTGTAAGTTCGGGGAAGGCATTCCGCACTTCACGGGTCTTTATATTTGACAAATAGTTATATATTAATTTTTGCAAATCCACTAAATATTGCTCCGGGAGTTTGTCTGTCTCACGGAAAAGATGAATTTTTATTTCTGCCGGATTAGTTGCCATTACATTGTAAATTTTGCACAAAAATAAGGAAATATTTATTATCAAACAGGTTTTCGAGGTAAATACTACAAAATACCGCAGAATATCTTGCTTTTTTACGCATATTCAGAGTACTTAAGAAGCAACTCCGGATACTCCCTCGCTATCGGATCCACGCTCAAAAACCGCCCCAGCCTCGGATCGTATATGCGCATGCCGTAATCCTGTTCATTGTCATCTCCATACACTTCGTCGTCGTTTTCTTTGCCATTGAAGCCGTAGCGGTAGGCGCTGTTGTCGTTTTTTTATACTGGTACACTTTTCGCGCTCATGAGGGGTACACTTTTCATGATTTTTGACACTGTTTACTTTCTCTAACTTCTGGTGCCGCCTGATGGGAAGTAGACGAATAGGCAGTTTTACTTCATGTTTTTTCTTTGTGAAAATCGGGCTGCCTCAATGAAAAATAGCGACTCTTTACCAATATCATCAGCAAACACCAGCAACGTGTTGTTTGAAGTCATCAAATATCGTATTGATTTTTTTTCGAGAACTTGTTTTAGAATAACTATATCAATTGAGTCATATTTATATTCATTATTTATAGAATAAATTATTTTATCCTCCGATTCAGAAATATCTATAACTGGTTGTAAAAGAACATAGTATTGCATCTTCGGATAAATCCTTTTAGCAAATTTATTCTGAAAAAAACACTGTTTTGCAACAAAAACACTTAGTGCAATTATTACAAAAAGGGCAAATATTTGTTTTTTTTTTTTTTTTTAAAAAATGTAAAGATTTTAAAATTCGCAAACTTAATAACAAAGCCAATGTTATTCCCTTGCAGTATTTGTCCTTGTACCGCTTATAAATCTGTTGTAACTGTATTGTAAGCCCCTATTGTCAATCAGCTGACGACGGTCGCTTGCTTCAGGGATGTGAGGAGATGCATCGTCCATGCCAGTAAATGACAATTTTTGTTTGCCAAGCCCGCGTGCGCTGTCAAGCCAAGAATTATTAACCGCAGAAAAATTACCACTAAAATAACCGCGAACAGAAAAAAAGTTTGCTCCTAAGCCTCTCAATCGTTCAAATTCAGGATGGGATGGTATACGATTAAGTGTTCCAATTAAATCATACCCACCACCTCTATTGACATCCCATACATAATTATCTCTAAACGTGTAGTATGCCTTTCCTGTGATTACTGGATTGTGACCTTCTTGTATCGTCACACTAATATCCGCACTTGCCATGATATCGAATCCTCCAAAAGCCCACCAAAAATCTTCCGCATAATCCTCTAATCCCGTATTTACACCCTGTATATAATCTCCCCGTGCATCAACTGTAAAATTATGAATTCCCGGACCGAGGGTCTTAATTCTGTCAAAAACTGCTCCTTCTATATTTTTATTTGTTCTTGCCATTGTTTCATCAAAGTTTTCCTCTCCAACCATAGAATTATAGGAATAAATATCATACCCTCCAAAACCTTCTAAATATCGTCTCATTGCTCTAGCACCAAGAAACTCTTCGTCGTTTTCATTATTTTGGGCAAGTTCTAAGGCTCTACGATGTGTATTCATTCTTGTTTCATAGTCGTTTGGATTAGTACTCCTTAGCGGCGAATTAGTAGCGTTATTAGTAATTACAGGCAGACTGTTTCTATAATATTTATCAGGATCTTCTTCTTCTGCTCCGTCTCTGTCAATAAAACGAATAGGTTTATTTCCCGCAAACTGATAAGGCGTGTACCACGGATACTCCCTCGCTATCGGATCCACGCTCAAAAACCTGCCTAACCTCGGATCGTATATGCGCATACCGTAATCCTGTTCATTGTCATCTCCATACACTTCGTCGTCGTTTTCTTTGCCGTTGAAGCCGTAGCGGTAGGAGGTGTTGCCCGCCGCCGGGGTTTTTCGGTTGGGCATCACCATGCCGAAGGGGTAGTATTCGCGGGCTTCGGCTACTATGGCTTCGTAGTAGTTGGGCGCGCTGTTTCCATCGGTGTCCACGCCCGTGCGGTCGTCGGTGATGACGGCCAGCACGTTGCCGAGGTGGTTGGTCAGTTCATATTGTTTTTTGTTGAGGTAGTTCGTGCCGATGCTTGCGCCCGGCATGGGAAATACCGTGAAATCGGGT
>WBZP01002194.1_pt1 | contig 22769 bp, 19 predicted proteins | sample 5204301 | NCBI WGS metagenome assembly WBZP01 (sample SAMN12412401, study PRJNA552823) | activated sludge metagenome | isolation source: activated sludge from nitrification reactor of wastewater treatment plant... | place: USA: Pennsylvania | collected 2017 | reverse complement strand
GCGGACGCGACTGCCCAAAGAGCTCGTCGCCAAGCTGCTCTGGGAAGAGCCTGTTGCGGGAACAAATCACAGCGGTTCCCACACCTATCCGCCCGATGATCCGCTGCTGCTTTCCTACTCTGCGGTTCGGGAACAGACTACCAAGCCCGTCGCTGTTTTAGCAAAGACCGTACACCTCGGAGCGCTCCGTGATGGACTCCTGTTCACGCTCCGTCCGGGGGATCACATCGCGTATCCGTTTGCTGATCTGCTGACGCATCAGCCGATCTTGCTGCTGTGTACGCTGCTTGCGGGAGCCACTTGGGTTCACATTCCGCCCGAGGAACTACGAAAGAATCCGCGCACGCTTGGACAAGTTCCGCTGCGTGTACTGGGAATCACAGAGAGCCTGCGCGATCTGCTGTTGCGGACCCCAAGCGGACTGCTGACAGAACTTCAGCTCTGGTTTCGCAATCCCGAAGAGCCAGCGCGACTTCCGGCGTGGGACAAGCTGCTCAAGCTCGCTCCGTTTGCCAACATTCATCACCTCAACATGGTGTTTGACAGTGCAGCGGGCGGCAGTGTGCTGTGTTCAGAGCGTTCCTTTCGGCGAATCCATGGCAGCGTCCTGCCGACGCTGGGTGTTCCGTTTGAGCTGACCCTGACCGCCAAAGCGGGACCACGATCTCTGTCCGGAACAGGGGTCTTTGCACCCGCGACACAGCAGCCAGGCTACATTGTCCTGTCCAAGACCAGTGACGCATATTTCTATGGCGGAACCCAGACTCCTCGCCGTGCAGGCCGGGTCTATGCATCCGCAGATGTGATCGCGCTGGTCGGTGCAATTCCCGGTGTGGAACAAGCCGCAGTGGTTGCGGTTCCATCGTCTGAAGTGGTCGGTCTGTGGCAGTTTGTCCTGCTGCTGTTTTGTGGCGGAATTCCGGCTCTCGATCTGCATCCTGAGCAGCACAGCAAGCTGCGTGACTCCGTCGAGCAGAGAATCCGAAATCAGCTTGGCGCAGAGCATCTTCCCGACCACATCGAGATCTATTCCTTGTCGGTTCGTCGCAAAGAAACACCACAAGGAGAGGTCGATCCAGACTGGGTTCAGACTCAGTTTGCAAGTGGACTGCTCCAGCGAAAGACAGAGCTTGCAGCCTTTCGCACGCTCAGCGCACTACGCGCAGCCGCCCAGCGAACCCCGATTGGAAGACTGACCGCGAGCAGTGATCCGGGTGCTCCGATTGAACACGATGACAAGGACGAATCCGATGCTTGATCTTTCTCTGATCGATCGCGATCTCACCGAACTCAGTGCGCAGGAACTACAGACCACCGACGAGCGACTTGCCAAGGTCATGGGACTGAGCGCAGCCGATCGATTCGCAGAAGCAGCGGAAGCAGCGCAGGCTCTGTTCGAAGGAGGAACCTACGATCTGCGCGTGACTGGTCCGTTTCTGTTTGGCGTGTACCTTGAAAAAGGAATGGAAGTCATTCCAGAGATCTTGGGAGTACTCGTCCGCATCCTGTCCAGCAGCTACGCAGTCTGGGGTCCGCAGCCGAAAAAACAGATCCACGCAGACAACATGCTCAAGTGGCTTCTGTCGACGATACTGCGTGACTTTCGGATGCATGAAACAGGACAAGATGACATCTGGAAGCAGTGGAACAGCGGATCAGAGTTTACGATTGCAGAGCGTCAGGGACTCAAGCTGATTCCTGAGCTGCAAGAGCGCATGGTACACCAGCTTGGGAATGCCAAAGCCCTTCCGTATCTTCTACAGCTTGAGTCGATGCTACGGAAGATGGAGATCTCTGCGCAGAGCACACGACCACGAATTGGCAAAGGTCGCGATGATCTGCTGAGCGTCAAGCTGGGAGGCATCGAGCCACCACCCAGCAGCGACGAAGGAAGCAGCGAAAGCGCCGGTGCATCAGGGGATGAAGAACGAAGCGAGGACGACTCCTCATCCAATTCCCAGTCATCCTCCGGTTCCTCTTCCAGTGAGTCATCACCGAGCGCGACATCGTCTCCTGCTGACACGGACTCCGATTCGTCGTCTTCCAGTTCCTCTTCCTCATCCTCTCAACGTGAAGACAGCGAAGCGCAGTCGCAGACATCCAGTTCATCTAGCGCATCAAGCAGCGAAGAATCGAGCGCGAGCGACGATGGAAAAGCGGATGAAGAAGCCGAACAGCGCGCACAAAAAGAAGCCGAAGAGCGTGCAGAGCAGGAGCGTGCAGAGCAAGAGCGCGTCGAGAAAGCCGCAGAAGTTGCAGCCATTCAAGCCGAAGAGAGCGCAGCAGAATCAGAGCCCGCCGCCAAAGGTGCGCGGACCATCAACATCGCTGAAAATGAGCCGTTCCGACAGCTTCGCCGCAAGCTCGCCGCGTTCCAAAAGCTTGTGTCATCGGGCGATCATGAGCGCGCCGCGATCGTTGCTCAAGATCTGCTCTACACGCTGGATCACTTCGATCCGCGACTGTATTTGCCGACGATGTTTCGCAAGTTCTTCCGTGTCCTGAGCTTGGTCGGAAACGACCTGACTCCGCACATGACAGAGCGAACCGATCTATCCTACAAAGCGATGCTCCAGCTGTATCAAGTGGATCTGGACTACTTTGTGCGTGGGTCCACAGGGAAGCGCAAGTAGTGCATGGCAGAGCAGCCGCGCGACCCCAAGCGTCCGCCGATTCCTTCTGCTGTCCAAGCGAAGACAGACAGCAAAGCTGCGCCCTCTGCATCCGCAGCCAAACCGGCCCAAGCAGCCAAGCCAGCACCTCATCTTCAGTCGCTGGGAGAGTCTACCCAAGAAGCGCTACCGCTGGTCATGGTGGACTTTGGGACGGAAGCACTTGCGGCGATCAACAATGACCAAACACTGATTCTGTCAGCGAAACAGGAGGTCACGCAGCCCGCGCGGCCCAAGACGGTCGCGCCAACAGAGAGCACGCTCATCATTGCGCGTGATGACAAAAAGAACGCAACTCCCGCGCCGAAAAGTGAGCCCACGCTGATCAAGACCGCCATCAAGCCAGCGCTGAAGCCGGAACCAAAACCGGAGCCCAAGCCGGAACCAAAACCGGCGCACAAATCGGAACCAAAACCGGCGCACAAATCAGAACCAAAGCCGGAATCAAAGCAGGAACCAAAGCCGGCGCACAAACCGGAGCCCAAGTCCGTTCCCAGCGCGGGCCGATCTACAGATGCAATCAAAGACTCCGCAGCGGCACTTGTGACACGCAGTACGCAGCCGGAAGCGGTGACGCCCAAAGCGCTCAAAGGAATCGCCAGTCCGCCACATTTTCCGTCGAGAAATCAGCTACAGAAGCGAATCCGTGAGCTGATTCATCGCTTTGATGTCCCTGCCCTGCTGGATGCGCTTCATCACATCGGCTATCGCGATGATCAGATTGACTTCATGAGCAATCCAACCTTGTCGCATCAAGGTGCACTGCTACAAGACATTGAGTTTTTGGAAAGTCCCGAACGCGTTCTGGTGCTGGCCAACTTGGGTCTGATGAGCGGACAGGGACCGATTCCTTCCTACTTCTACGAGCTGCTCGCCGAGCAGCGCGACAGCGCAATGACAGAGTTTCTGTGGTTCTTTGACAACGCGCTCCTTCAGCAGCGCTTTGCAGGACAGTTTCCTGAGCGCGATGAGCGCGTGATTCCTGACTGGTCGGAAGTCAAGCGGCTTCAGCTTGCGCTGCTTCAGCTCGGATCGCCGATGGGAATGCACTGGCTGTTTCGCCAAGTGTATCCAGAGCTTCCCATCTCGGTGCGTCGGTCGCTGCAGAAGCGACGCGTCCGAACAGAGGGTGTTCACATGGGCGAATCGCAGCTCGGCAGCGGCTGTGCATTCGGTGGATTTACGCAGGTTCCCGCCCTAGGAATCGATGTTCGCTTGCTCTGTGAAGACGGCAGCACGCCAAATGGAAAGCCGTGGGCCAATGAAGCAGAGCACAGGCTACAGCGGCAGATCATTCCTGCGCTCGATCACGTCGATCTGTTCTTGACCGTTACGCTGGTGTTTTTGGATCGCCAGTCGTTCGCAAAGCTCGCTGCGCAGCACTACCTTGGTTACGATCCGATCGCTGCCCCAAAAGCAGAAGAGGGACCGCCACCCGTGCAGCAAGTGATCTTGTTTCAAGATGAAGTCGGACACAACCCACACTGACGGAAACAACCCAGATTCCCATCTGTTATCTGAAGCGATTCCCAGCCCAGCACAGACGGTCCTGTTGGACGAAGCAGAGATTCCTGAATCCCTGACTACAGATAGCTGGGATCTCAGCGCGGAACGGCCACTACACCGAGTGGCGCAAGCAACGATTCTGCAAAAATCGATGATTCCTCAATCAGATTCAGCGGTCGCTAGCCTGACGTTGACGAGCCCCCGAAAAGCTGTCACTTACAAAGGGAAGTGTAGTCGACGCGTCGCAGCGGCGCGTCAATGTATGTGATAGAGCGTGTCGAATCTTGTAGCGCGCTGCCCGGAGCGCACGCTCGCAGTTTGTTATAAGGAGTTGTTCATCGTGGCGATTCAAGATGAGATTCCCAAGTCCCGGCTAACACTGACATATCGAACGACGATCAATGGTGCGATGCAGGAAGTCTCTCTGCCATTTCGCATCCTGGTGCTCGCCGATTTTTCACTGGGTACCTCGACCGATCGCAAGGTGGATCTGGCCGAGCGGAAGCTGCGTCCGCTGACGGGCAGAAACCTTGATCCGCTGATCAAGGACATGAAGATGCGCTTGCGAACCACGGTGGCAAACTGCATTGATCCAGAGAATGCAGAGACAGTGGATGTCGATCTACCGATTGAGTCGATGAAGTCGTTTTCTCCTGATCAGATTGCGTACAACATTCCGAAAGTACGGGCACTCCTGCTGCTCAAGCAGCTGCTCCTTGAAACGCAAGCCAGCATCGACAACCGCAAAGAGATGCGGAAGATCATTCAGGATCTGTACAGCAAGCCCGAAGCGCTGCGAGAGCTGGCGGGAAAGCTGGATGAGTTCAAGGGTCTGAAGCTGCCTGCCAAGGGTCAGTCCACCGTCGATCACCCTGCGAGCGGAAACTAAGGGAGAAGATCCATGGCCAACGACAAGACGACGACAGAGGACATTGTTTCGCGCCTTCTCTCTAGCATGCGGATTGAACAAGCAGATTCCACGGCACACACCGCGCTCATCAAGCCCGGTCTGGAGCCGATGAACGAGCCGGAAAAGCTGTCAGCAGAAGATCGATTCCTGTCCGGTCTGGCCGCGCTGGTGCTCAATGTCGATAGCAACAACGGACGCTTCGACAAAGGCAAGCTGCTGGAAACGGTCGCGAAGATCGATCGCATCGTTCAGGATCAAGTCAACGCTGTGCTTCACGATCCGACGTTCCAGCAGATGGAAAGCACCTGGCGTGGGCTCGAAGATCTGGCAAGCAACGTCAACTTCAAGGCCGACATCGCGATCGACATGCTCGATGTCACCAAGGAAGAGATCTTCGAGGACTTCGAGAACAACTCCAGCGACATCTTCGGCGCGGCTCTGTTCGACAAGGTCTACGTTGCAGAGTACGACCAGTACTGCGCAGCGTAGACAGAGTCCAGCAAGATCAACGACTTTCAGCGGAGAGGGAATGCGCGCGGAATGCGGCTGCGTCGACTGAAAATCCGACCGTGATCTGGGCGTTGGTCTTCCCTTTGGCTGGCCACTCCATCACAGGACGCTTGATCACAGAGGGCTGCGCAGTCATCAGCTTCTTCGCACTGGACTCGTCGGAAATGCTCTGCTTTACGCTGTCATCCAGCTTGCGCCAGGTCTGTCCTTGTCGATTCAGCAGAGACTCCCAACCCAGCTCTTTGCACCACACATCCAGTCGATCTTGGGGGACACCGGACTTCTTGAAGTCGACAAACGTATAGGCCAGCCCGTGCTCCTGCAGCCAAGTTCGCGCGCGCTTTACCGTATCGCAGTTCGGAATGCCGTACACCATCAGGCTCATGTTCGCTTGCTCCGTCGGATTGCATTGGATTTGTTGCGCGTATCAAACGCGGTGTCGCTGCGTGGTCGTTCGCTACGAAAGCCAGCTGCGCAAGAGCCAGTCCAGCGAGTCTGGTTCACTGCGCAAGGTCTGGTGAAGCGAAGAAATCGCAGTCTGTGCCGCGTCATCTGTCACACCATACGCACGCGCATAGAGCACCCAAACAGAGAGCTGAAAGTGATGAAGCAGCGACGAAAAGCGATGTCCGTCAAACTGCTCAAGCGTACGCTGCGCACTCTCTGCATCGGGGCACACGTAGAGCGCCATCGTGACATCAAAGAGCAGCGTGCGGAGATCTTCAAACGCGCGCTCTGGATCGTCCACCACCTGCTCGATCAGCGCAGAAAAGTCTTCGCGTTCCAGTCCGGCCTGCTCTGCCGCTTCCGCCATGATCGGAATCTGCGTGGTGATGAAGTCGGAGTCCGGTGCATTGCGAAACAGACGACCGACCAAATACAGATCAAATGCGCTGGCGATCGACTCTGCAAAGAACAGCCCAGCCGGGGTCTTTACGCCGGTCTTTCCGACGAGCTTTTCCAGCGAAGAAGCAACAACAGAGTGCCACGCCACATGCGCGACCACATCCGCTGCAAGGTGACGATCACACAGGATGTCGGCCCCTTTGTCTGCGTTCCAGTAGGTCAGGTTCAGAAAGACTGTGCGATCCCAGCTCGCCACTTCATTCCCTTGCGGAACCAGGAAGCGATGACCGGAGCGACGCAGCGCTCGCTTGAGGGTGGCATACAGCGCAACATGGGAATAGGAAGACTCATCTTCCAAGGTGAGATCGTCCAGGGAAACAGAGCAAAGCGGCATGGCGGAACCATACGCCAGCTGATTCCTACGATGAAAGCAGATTCCGCAGCGAATCGCGCAAGCACAGCGATGGGAAGACCGCGCAACAGGAGAAGCGAGCCCAGCCTTACTACATCAGGCAGCGACGGAAAGGGAACGACTCCTAGCGCCACAGCGAGGTTGTCACAGTACGACCAGTACGGTGGTCGTCCCTTTGGTGCGATCCTTGGAAACTACGAGTTCAAGCACACACCGGGCGACCTGTTCTGGCTGCGCAGCATGGGCAAGGTTGCCAACGCCAGCCACTCTCCGTTCATCGCCAGCGTACATCCGCAGTTCTTCGGCTGTCAGACCGCTGAAGAAGTGGAAGCCATCAAAAACTTGGAAGGACTGATGAGCCATCCCAAGTACGGTGCATGGAATACATTCCGTGACTCCGACGAGGCTTGCTACATCGGCCTGACGTTTCCGCGCTTTATTCTGCGCAAGCCTTGGCATCCCGAAAGCAACCCTGTTCCCAACATGAACTTCAAGGAGGAATCGAACGGGGAAAGCGGCAAGTACCTGTGGGGCAACGCGGCGTGGCTGTTTGTCCGCAACTGTGCGCGATCGTTTGCACAGAGCGGCTGGTGCCAGTACATCCGTGGTCCCAAAGGAGGCGGAATCATCACTGGACTGCCCGTGGATACCTACAACATTCGCGGTCAGGAAGAGATGAAGGTTCCCGTCGAGATCACCATTCCTGATTATCGCGAGTTTGAGTTTGCCAAGTGTGGTTTTGTGCCACTTGTGTATCGCAAGTCCTCTGCGGACGCGACCTTCTTTTCGGCTCAATCAGTCAAGCTTCCGCGCAAGCTCAAGGATCCCAAGGATGCTGAGAATGCGCAGCTTGTCTGCAACCTCTCCTACACCCTGTCTATCACTCGCATCGCCCACTACGTCAAGAGCATCATGCGTGACAACATCGGCAGCACGGCTGACGGTCCTTATATCCAGAAGTCTCTGAACGGCTGGATTAGCAACTATGTGACCACGACCGTGAATCCAGATGACTTGACGTTGCGCGCGTTCCCCTTCAAGGCAGCAGAGGTCAAGGTCGAGCCAAAGCCAGGTCAAATCGGCTGGTACAAGTGCGAGATCTCGGTTCTGCCGCATCTACAGTTTGAAGGAATGGACGTGGAGCTTCGGCTGGAGTCGCGGCTCGGATGATTTTGCAAGATCGGAGCGGAAGGAATTCTCGCTCCGATTGAGATGTGGGTCAGCCATGAGACAAGAGCGGACCGTCGCGTAGGATGCGACGGATTCCGCCAGGGAGTATCTGAGAAATGGCAGTCGAATTTTCCAAAGAGTGTGACAAAGACCAAGGCTTTGATTTCAAGCAGGATGAGCACAAGACTTTCGGCTACATCAACACGCTGGTCATTGGTGACGTAGAGATTCCGGCAGACATCAAAGTTGTCGAAGCAACTGCGGACAGTGGCATCAAGATCAAAGCAGGCGGCGCGGGCGGTGAGAGCGGTGGTGACACTGCGGGCATCTTCAAGAAGCCGGTTGTGGCGGTTCTGAAGAACGCCGCATGGAACACGCTTCCGACGGATACGATCAAGTTTGAGGGTCTCATTTCGACCTCGAACATGCAGACGATCTCGATGCTGACGATGCAGAGTCTGTCCAAAATCGTGATTCACTTTTCGTTCGTCATCTATGAATACGATCCGGTAGCGAACCTGTACTTTCCCTCGTTCTGTTCCAAGGCGGGCTCAACCCCGACGGGCGCAGCGCCGGGCAAGGCGGCAGGAATCAGCGGCTTTGGCAATGATCCGAACGCAATTCCGATCTACGGAGTGCTTGGAAAGGACAACCCGACCGGCGCATTCCAGATCTCTGCTGCGACTCCGATCTCGGGTGATGCTCCGCTTGGCTTGAAGGTTCACGACTTCAAGCTGCACGTTGCACCACCGACGGCAAAGGACGCTCAGCAGATCAAGATCCAGACCTCGAACACCAACAAGATGGTGAAGGGCTGGGGTCTTCCGCAGGGCTAGTCTGACCACGGAGTCTTTTGATTCCGAGTTCTTGGCCTTTTGGGAGGGCTCATACCTACGCGGGTGTGAGCCCTCCTTTCGCTTGATGAGAGAGAAGGAGCGAGCGGATGGACAACCTGAAGCTGGCGAGGGTGAAGTGGTATCTCGGGCAGACACTGCTTCCCGAGCACTTCAACTCGCAGGACCAAGCGCTTACGCAAGAAGCAGATGCCCGAACCAGACTCCAGGGTCTGCCAAGCTTTGGGATTGGTCCGCTCAAGTGGAATGAAAAGCTACTCGAAGAAGGCGTGCTGGCGCTGTCTGCGCTCACAGCGGTGATTCCAACCGACGGTGGAAGTCATCTGCTGCTGGACATTCCGGGCAATGCGCAGGTTCAGCCGCTGTCGCTCAAAGCAAGCGGAGCCACGCGCGTCTCTGTCTATCTTCACATTCTGGAACAGACCACGGATGCCACCGGAGTCCGCATCTATGAGAGCGATCCAAAAGTGGTGCAGCGGGTTCTGTTTCGCGCGCTGCTCTCGATTGAAAAGGATGTCGATCGATCGATTGCAATGATGAAGCTGGCGGAACTTCAGAAGGAAGCGACCGGAAGTTGGTCTCTGCAATCGGACTACCTACCGCCGCTGCTGCAAGTGGGACCGAGTCCGTTTTTGCAGCGCGATCTGGCGCAGCTTCTGGAACGACTGGAGACGCTGGAGCCGCGTCTGGTCGCGCAGCTTCAAGACACCTTCCTACGACCGGATCGACTGGCCGTGACACGGCGAACGCTGGCAGAGCTACAGACCGTACTGTCGCAGCTTGGTGACATGCGGCATGGCGTCCATCGTCATCCGTACCATCTGTTTGACACCTTGCGGAGCCTCTACTTTCAGCTCTGCTGCTACCACGAAGTGCTGCCGGAACAGTCGAGTCTTCCCTATCAGCACGAGTCGCTGGCGCAGTGTCTGGGACAGCTCCTTTCACGGCTCTCGAATAGCGCGCAGATGTTCAGCTTGCCGTCAAACCACCTCAAGTTCGTCAAGATGAACGGACTGTTTCGGCTCAACGCGCTACCGGAAGAGATGCGCACCGCAACAGAGGTGTATCTGCTCATCCAGCGTCCGAGTGTTCACGATCGCGTCAACATTGATGAGATCAAGCTGGCCTGCACTTCGCGACTCGCGCTGGTGCATCGCTTGGTGCTCAAGGGAGTCCCGTTCAGACTCCTAGAGCGCGTTCACTTTCAGCACTCCTTTGGACCAGAGATGGACTTTTATCAGCTCACGCTCAATGAGGAGTGGCAGCACGTTCTGCGAGAAGGAGCGGTTGCGTTCTATCAGCCTCCTGCGCTGGAAAAAGTAAACGCCTATCTGTTCTGGAGATAGCCAGATGGGGTTTCTCAACCGATTTCGCGAGCTACCGCGAGGAAGTACAGAGCTGGATGGTGTGCTGGAAAACCTTCATCACCTGCTCAATGCACGAGAGGGCTATAGCTCGGTGATTCGCGATTACGGTCTTGGGCAGTATTATGCTCAACCCGATACCATTCACGCAATCCGTGCCATGCTGCGGGAAATTCTTGATGATATCGCCAGATACGAGCCTCGCCTAAAAGTGCTCTCTCTGGAGACCAAGGGACGCGATGCCAACATGCAGCTACAGCTTGAATTGATTGGGTTTGTGGGTGGAGTGCGATACCTGTTCAAACTCCGCTTCGATCAGATCTATAATCATTTTTCAGTAGATTCGGCACATGACATCAGCACTATGGAATGAATTATTGAACAATTCTCCGGTGTTCAACGAACGCCTGGAGCTGACGTTGGAGCTAACCATTGATGGCACTGTCATCAAAGTATGGGGCGCCAACGTAAAAAACTTTGAGATTGAGCTACTTAGCTATGGATTTAACGGATGTCTCGACTTTTGGGTCAATGATGACACGGACTTAGACGGCGACAGCGACGATCTGCTGAAGGAACCGTTCCAGACGCAGAAGCTCATCGAGATGAAGCTGGAAATCCAGGTCGTGCGACCGGATCGAAAGGACACAGAGCGCGACCCAGATCCGCTGGCGATTCGTGGCTATGTGATAGAGAAATATCTATTTGAACAGGCCAATCGACGTGGCAGCGCGTCACCCGTCGCAGCGCGCCGCTATGGCATCAAGTTCTGCGATGCAGCACAGTTCTTTTGGGGTCAGCACTATCCTTGTGAGCTATTCACCCAAAAAGCGCTCAAAGATGTCTTTGATGCGCACAAAGGCGAAAAAGTCAGTCTGGTTTATAACAGCGAATCGCTCAACACACAAAAACCAATGATCTATGTTGGCCTAGAGCGAGATCGCACGCATCCAGCAAGCTTTTATGATTATTTTCTTTGGATCATCGATACACACAATCTCCTATTGCGATATGACTTCAAAGAAAACAAATATTATCTAGATGATCAGAAACCGGCAGATGGCGAGCCGGTGGCAATGGACTTTGAAGATGCATTCGACTTCATCCAGCGATTCCCGGACGTTCCGCGCTGGAAGCCACGCATTCACAATAGCTATACGGAATCACCTGCGACGCAGCTTGTAGACAACGAACAGATGGTCACTCCGCTGACGCAGGACTTTCTGCTGCGAACGTCTTTGGCGGGACAGCTGGATGCGCGCGTGACGCTGGAGACTGCGCGGCTTAAGCTCCCAAGCTCGGAAGTACACCTGCGCTGTGATCGATATCCAACGCGGATGATCATGCCGTGGGATCTCATTGATGTGACAAGCGATCCGCAGTGGGATCTGGCCGCGATTGCGGTGCCTGACATTGCGCTTCAAAAGAAGTGTCGCTGCCATCGGCTTCAGATCTTGTCACGGGCGCACTCCCAAGGACAGGAGCGACGAGAGATCGGCGCGATGAGCGAGTTTGCGATTCAGCTTCAGTTTGCATTTGAGCCGATTGACGAGACGCTCGGGAGACTGCCGCGCTACGTAGTCCCAACGTACCCAAGCATTGTGGAAGGAAAGATCGTCAGCGAGATCGGTGCGGATGAGGAAGAGACGTACGACATCGAGACGGATGCGGACACCAACCTGGATTCCTACAAGGTGAAGGTTCCGCTGTGGGCGGATCAGATTGTGAAGGCTCCGTTTGAGCCGCTGCGGATGAGCGGACACTTCTACTTTCCTGCGTACAAAAATGAGCGCGTGCTACTGGCGCTTGATCTGTACACAGCACGCATCGTCGGATTTTTGGACTGGAGGGTGGAAGGAAGGCTTCCCAAAGAGGGCCAAGGGAATCACCTGCTGACCGGAAAAAAGCCGCTGTCTTCGACGTCAATCAGCCATGTCTACGAAGATGACAAGCCGGTCTTTACGATCATTCGCAAGCACGAAAAAGATCACCAAACCATCCAGGCCAAGGAGGGCTACCTCCTCATCGAAGTGAAAGAGGAGAAGTAGTCGCATGGGCACGCTGGTTTGTCGGATCGAGCTAGACAAGACCACAGGCGCAAAGGTCACGATCGAAAACGCCGACGGCAAGATCACCCAGACCATTCACATGGATGGGACCAAGATCACCACCAAGGTCGCAGGCGAACAGAACACCAGCACGATCGAACAGGTTGCAGATGCAATCACGATCACGGTGAAGAACTTCACGCTGGATGCAGAGACCGTCCTGTTTAAGTCAAGCAAGACCTCGACGTGGCAGAGCCAAGATACGCTCGATGTAAAGAGCGCCAAAGCGATGACGCTGAAGAGCGATCAGACCCAGCTGTTCGAAGCCACGCAGGATGCCACGTACAAAGGAATGAACGTAGGAATCAAGGCTCAGACCGATCTGAAAGCAGAAGGAACCAATGTGTCGCTAAAAGGAACCGCTGCGCTCAAGGCAGAAGCGCCACAGCTTGCACTGAAAGGAACCGGACAAGCGAAGCTGGAAGGCGCGATGGTGGAAGTCAAAGCGGACGGAATGCTGACCGCGCAGTCGTCGGGAATGACCACGCTCAAGGGTTCAATGACCAGCGTGGAAGGATCTCTTGTGAAGCTGGGGTAAGCCATGGGTCGCGATGTCCTAGAGAAGCACTTGGTGGCCGAGCTAAAGACGCTGGAAGACTTCCGCCAGCGTCACGACAAGCGGCATCCAAGTGGTCGCGTTGAGCGCGAAGATCCCGATGTGCGCAGGCTCATCGAGGCGATGGGCTTCTTTTCTGTACGGACGCGTCTGGCCACCATTCGCAACGTCCAGGCGACGTGGCGCAGGCTGTTTGGCGCGTACTTTGGTTATCTGCTCGATCCGCTTCCGAGCAAGCTGCTGGTTTCCGCGCAAGTGACGCCGCGCATGGTGGAAAGCACCGTGCTCGAAGCGGGTAGCGAGCTACGGATCACCGCGCCCAGCGGACAAGTTGGCTACTTCCGAACCACCAGCGAGCTGCGCATTGTGCCGGTAACGCTAGAGTCGCTTCAGCTCATTCCGTTACGCGGTGGAACGCGACTTGTCCTAAACCTCCGCTCGCGCTTTCCACGAACGGACGCGGTGGGACTGCTGCGCATCTTGATTCAGTACATCGACAACTACGATGCGGCCCTGCGTGTTCACTATCAGCTTCGCGCCCATACACGCAGAGCGTTTGCGGTCTATGAAGATGTAGTCACCGACGAAAGCGACGGTCCCGACTGTCTGCTCAGCTATGGCTCTGTGTTTCAGGAACCGCATCAGCCCGATACCAGAAATCCGCTGCTGAAGGTGCGATCGTTTTTTCACTTTCCGCAGGAAGAGCTGTTTGTAAACCTGGATGTTCCGCGCAGTCGCAAGCCGTGGAGTCGGGTCGCGATCTGTCTGGATCTCGACGATGACTGGCCGCGTGATCCGGTTCCTACAGCAGATATGTTTCAGCTCTTTGCGGTGCCAGCAGAGAACCTGCGCAAGGAAAGCAGCGAGCCGATTCCCTGTGATGGCACGCAGGAAGCGTATCCGATTCGCTATCACAATCCGTCGCTGGGATACAGCTTGCAGAGCACGCTCGGTGTCTACCGGATTGATCCAGAAGGAATGACTCCGCTACAGCCAGGCATCTTGCAGAGCAGTGATGCGCAGCTTGCGTATGAAGTCGAGGAACGAATCGACGATCTGTATAACGGGCGATTCCTGATCGTGCGAATGCCCGGTGCGCTGATGAATCCGGTGCGACTGGTTCTGGAAGGACTGTGGCATCAGCCAGGATTTGCGCGGGAAGCCGTTGGGAAGCTGAAGATCAACCTGCCGCATCGCAATCAGGAAGGGCTTCTGTTTCAGCCACTTTCCGACGTAAAACCGCATGCAGAGACAGCGCTTGGGCAAGATGCGATGGCGCTTTTGCGACTGCTCGCGATGCGCATGAAGTCTGTCTTGGATACACGCGAGCTGCATCAGCTCTTGCATGTACTCGGTACGGTGGCTAGCTCTCCGTTTCAGGACTTGCCGCAGCGGATCAAACATCTATCGGTCGAGCTGGCTCCTGACAGTGCAATGCGTGGATCGGGTCTGCGTCATGTGTACAAGCTGACGATGGATCGCTTTGAGCCCGATGAAGAAGCGCTGGTGTGGATGTTCCTTCAGCAAGTAAGAGAGCTTCTGGACACCTGGAATTCCGATGCCACCGTCGAGCTTTCCGTGGATGCTGGTGGCAGTAAGTTTCGCATGCCGCTTCATCCGGCTGAAGGGAGTTCACTGCGATGATGACCATTGAGCTATGGAATGTCATCGTCTCTGCGGGAACGGAAGTGCGTCGTCTGCTCGATCGCGCGCTTCCACAGACCTACGTTGCGGCCACGGCGCAAGAAACCACGATGATGCTCAACGCGGGAACCGATGTGATCGGAATCCTACGTACAGAGCTGCGGCGCTATCTGGATGATCTGAAAAATACGTTCCAGCGCATCCTTCCTGAAAAGGAAGCCGGCATGGTTCTGTATCCCTTGGTGCTGCACTTTGATGAGATGGTTACGCGCAGATTGTCGACGGCAGAACAGACGCAGTGGCCGCTGCTGCAAAAAGAGCTGTTCGACATGAACGATGGTGGCGATGTGTTCTTTGAGTTCGTGGAAGAGCGACTCAAAAAAGCATCCAGTCCGCCTCTTGTGTTCACCGTTTTGTACTACTGCCTAAGCGACGGCTTCATTGGCAAGTTCGGACAAGATCCGGCCAAGGCCGCAGCGTTTAAAAAGCGTCTGACCGAGAGAATTCCGCTGCCGGAAATGCCGGGAAGACAGAAGCGAAAGCGTCGAAGAGGAGACGATGAGGAGTCGGTTCCGCTGCCCGGAAAGGTGATGCATCCAGCGGTGTATTACGTAGCCACAACCGGAGTCTTGATGCTCCTTTTTTGGCTGATGGTTTCGCTCACAAATCTCTAACTGTGCGACGGGGGATCTCACATGTTCGAGCTAGACGAAGGCCTAGAAGAACTGGTGGACGCCGCAGGAGAGATTGCGGAAGAAGAGCTTGAAGAAGCGTTTGACGATGCAACCGAGGACTTTGATGCGGACAACTTGCTTGCGCACTGGAATCGCAAGCAGCAGAGCGGAGTCACGCGCGCAGGTGGAGCCAAAGCGAAGCCAGTGCGCACTGGACCTACGATCAAGGAGCTTCTCATCAAGCTAGAGAGTCAACTTCGGAATCAGTTTGGTGATCGCGCGGAGCTTTTGGAATATCCCTTGGCACAGATCCGCTCGACGCTGCGCGAGCTATTCCCAGCACGGAATCAGCCCGGACCGAGCGAAGACCAGCACAAGCTGCTACAAAAAGATCTGCATCGGCAACTCAACCAGCTAGAGGACATCATGGACTCGCTGGTGGTCTCTTCTCCGATGGGGGCGAAGTAGTGTTGGGAGTCTTCGCAGTCACTGAAGCTTCGCTGTGGCACTGGGCATCGCACACTGCGCGCGAGCTTGCGGCCCCCTCTTTGCTCGACTTCAGCTTTCTGCACCTTCCCGTCTGGGTGTACTGGGGACTGGGAATCCTGGGCAGCTTGTCTGTCACGACGCTGCTGGCGGTCCTGTATCTGCAATATACCCGGCGAAAAGCAGACCTAAGTGAGCGCTACAAAGACAAAAAGGATGCGGTCGAATCGACTGCGCTGCGCGACATCTGGAATCGCTTTTTGTCAGAGCTTCCCCGCAGTGCGCGCGCAGCGGTTCCGAACTATCCGTCCTTTCTGCTCCTGGGTCCGGCCAGCGCAGGAAAGAGCCATCTGGTGCGCGCGCGCATCGACTGGCAAGAGCAGACCGGACAGCTTGTTCCGAGTTACACCGCCGATCCGATGCTCCAGATCTACATCGGAAGTCGAGCGCTGGCATTGGAGCTCTCTGCGCCGCTCTTGATGTCGAATCAGGACGCCGCACGAAATGCCATCAGCAAACTGTTTGGCACCGCGTTTCGACATCGAAATCCGACGGTGGTTGTGGTCTTAGACATCGCGGCGGTCCTGCGAACAGATCCCGATACGCTGGCGCATCAAGGACAGTCGATCCGCGCCAAGTTAAACCTTCTGTCCAAGGCGCTGCGGTCTCCCATTGAGACGCGACTTGTGCTGTCCCATATGGAGCAGCTCGAAGGCTATTCCGCGTTTGCCAAGTACCTGAATCACGAACGGATTCCGCTCGAGCTTCCATTACACCTTGTAACGAATCGTGAAGGAGGAATGGCAGAGCTGCTGCGCACGTACGAACAGTATCTTCCGCACGCGCTCATCAACGTCAACGCGGATCAGTTCCGAGGCATCATCAAGTTTCTACACGCTGCGCCTCGGACGCTCCATCTGCTAGAGCCATTCCTACAGCCGCTGGTGCAAGCCAACGCGGCGTATCACACACCACACCTAGAGCGACTGTATTTTCACGCGGCGGCCAAAGATGAGCAGCTCAGCAATCCATTTCATCTGACCCGTCGTTTCGAGGCTGGTCGCGGTCCCAGACCGATCATCTCGATGGCGTGGTGGCGTGGACGAACCCACCTTGCGATCTGCGCGGGCGTTGCGGCTGCACTGTTTCTCATCCTGCTGTCTTTGGTGGTTCGCCATGGCCGCAAGGTTCACAAGTCCGAAGATGCAGTCGAACAGTTTGAACAAGCGGTAGAGCGCGCCCGAAACTCGCTCAATCCATCGACAGAGTCCGCAGCCGTTCGTGCCGCAGAGCAGTCATCCAGTCAGCAGATCGGAGCCCTAAGCGCCGCCGATGAGCGGTGGACGCTGTATCGAATCCTGTATCAGGACAACAAAGAAGAGACGCGCGTTCATCACATCGAGACGATCCGAAAAGGCTATCTGCTGCCGCTGCTGGAAAAGGCCGCCAAGCTGCATCAGCGCGACAAGCTGATCTATACGCTTGCGGTCTTGTATGCGACCAAGGAAAACTCCCTGGGTGGTCTGGTGCTGACCCAGCCGGGTGAGTTTGCGTCGACGATTGGCGTTCCAGAGAGCGTCATCCGCGACTACCTACACTACAGCGAAGAGCCCTGGCAAGGGAGTCCGACCGTGCTCAGTACGGTGCGCAGCGGAATCCGCAGAGAGCGCAACGATCTGGTCACAGAACCAGGCCTGTGGGCGCGCTACTTCGATGTGCTGGAAAAGGCGATTCCGCAGCAGAAGATCTCTGCCGATGAGCTAAAGCTCCTAAGAGAAGGGGCCGAGCCGCTGCTTGGTACCATCGACGCAGTCCACTCAGGACTCACGCTGTCGCGGGTGTTCCGCATGCTGTCGGAAGAAGCGCCACTTGGTGATCTGGTGCGGCAGCTGTCGATGGAAGATCCAACGCTCGCGCCACCGCCTTGGCTGCGGGATCAAGCATCACCGATGCGCGCGGTGCTCAAGCTTGTGCATGACACCACGGCGGATCAAGTGCGCAGCGGAAAGCTCAACCTGTATCAGGTGCTTCAGCTGCTGACCGATGTTCACTCTCGTCGAGACGGAGCACAAGAGACGCATTCCTTTGAGCTGCAAGGACACACCTATCAGTTCAGTGGTCGTGAGTTTTTGAACCTGCTCATGCGGAGCCGCAATCAGCTTGTCGTAAGCTCTCTGTTTGAGAGGCGTCCTTCATCGAGCAGTCGTTCTTCGGAGTCATCTGATCTGGATCGGCTGTCGCGCAGAATGGTCAAAAAGTGTTTGAAGAAGTGCAATCGGATGTGCGATGCAGAGTGCACGATTCCCGAGATGAAGCGCTATTCCGAGCTGCTGCGCAAACAGCAAAACGGAGAGCACGCAGCGGAAGCCAAAGAGGAGTCATCATCCCATCACAGCCGACGAAGTCATCGTCGTACGCATGGCAAGCAGACAGAGTCCCAAGTCTCTCTGTCTCCGCGCTTGGCATCACTGATGGGAGAGAAAGGCTCGCTGAGCGCAGCGTTTGCGGGCTCTTACAACAAGGCCAGCTTTGATCGTGACATTCGTCCGGTGCTCCTCAAGCTGGACAAAGCACTCGAAGAAACCCCAGAGCTTACCAGCGAAGAGAGAGAGCTTCTGGTTCGCTATGTCACACAGGAAGCGCGAAGCTATGCGCGCAGATACTGTGAGGCACTGCTCGCGCAGCATCGCAGCTATGTGTTTCCCGGAATGGGCGTCAGCTCAACGCATGCAGAGCTGGTGTCTGCGGTCTTGCCAGGAGGCTCCCTGAGCAATCACCTCAAGACGATTTCCGAAAATGCGCAGCTTGGGGATCTGAACTCGACGTATCTGCGACCTCTCGGTGAGTGCATCGTGCTGTTTGCACCGCTGGTGAAGCTGATGACGCCCGGAAAGGAAGGCGGACATCCGGGTCTAAAGCCCTACGCAGAGATCCTGTCAGGAATCGTAAAGGAGCTGGACAGTGGCAAGCCCGCTGCGATTCCTGAAGATGGCAAGACGCTGATGCTCGCGGACATGCTCTCGCCGCTGGGACGGCTTGCGCTTCAGTCTCTGCAAGAAAATCCAGCAGCGCCAGACAAGCAAGTTCAGCAGTTTCTGGATGCGAGCAACCTGGCAGGTCCGCTGTCGGCCCCGTTTGTGGCCCCCGTGACACGCGTCGTTCGTTTGGGACAGTCAGAGATCGAGCACACCTTGGCCGAGTACTGGCAGAGCGGAATGCGTCCCCAGGTCGAGCCCATGCTAGAAAAGTTTCCCTTCAATCGAATGGCGGAAGCCACTGTCGATCCGCGCGATCTCGATCAGCTCAAGCCGGGCGAAGGACCGTTCTGGATGGCCTTCCGCAGCAAGTACGGACCCGTCACACTCGAGCGTGGAGGAGACTTTTCTCCCAAGCGATTTCCGTCGGGAACTGTCTCTCTTCCTGATGGAATGATCCCGCTTGTCAATCAGCTTGCGCGGGTTTCACGAACGCTGTTTGGAAAGGATGGATCGCGCGTTCCGCTGGATCTGCGCGTTCGACCGCTGCCGCTCAGCGCAACCGATGGAGAGATTCCAGGCACGCTGTCGTTTTTGGCAGCAGGAAAGTCTGTGGTCTACGGAGTGAATGCGGCACCGACGGCACGACCGCTCCAGATCTCGTGGTGGCAAGCCGATCCAGCGTCCGTTGGACTGGAATACAGCACCGCAGACGCGGGTCGCAAACAGACACAGTCCCTTGAAGTGGGTGAGATGTCTTGGGGATTCTTTCGCTTGCTCAGCAGAGGCCAAACCAGCGAGCCCAGACTGATCACCTGGACGCTTCCTGGCGACGGTGGTCGCTCACCTCGCGCGGTCAAGTTTGAGTTCGTCGAAGACCCCTGGGCGCTGCTCAAGGTTCGGCGGTAAGGAGTCAATTTCGGATGCGCAGAGTGATTCCCAATCGGGCTGTGCTGTTGCTGCTTGGCGCAGTGTCTGGCTGTCTGCCGGGCTGTCTGCCGGGCTATCTGCGGATGGACATTCGCGCTCCGCAAGGACTCAACGACAGCACGCCGATTCACTTTCTGGTGCGCGAAGTAGACACCCAGCAGTATCGAACAGAGTCCTACGACGCTGTAGCAATGCTCGTCGCCCAGCGTGATCCCAGTGTGCTGCGCGCAAAGGTTCTGTACGCAAAAAACAAGGCCATCTCAGAGCGGATGTGGATCAAGACCCCCGGCAAGAAAGCGGTGGCGGTCTACTTCCTGTTTACGCGACCACAGGGGCCCTGGAAGATCCTGTTCGAGCCCCCCATTCCTTACACAACCACCATCGAGCTTGATTCGCACAGCATCAAGCCCAAGAGCCAAGGCGACCTTACGACATCGGAAGCACCAGGCGGATAATCATCATGAGCAAATCACACAACGACTCAGATTCTGATCCCTCGCACAACCCAAAGTCATCACCCGGATCTGTCAAAGAGGAATCGCATGACAGCTCCGAGTCTGTCCCCAAGAAAAGCCAGCGACAACCCAAGGGAAAGACTGGGTTTTCCGTCGTGGAAGACACCCTTGAGTGGATGATCTTTGCGAGCCGCTGGATTCAAGCGCCGCTCTATCTGGGCCTCATCCTCGGCTCTGTCTTGTATACGTACAAGTTCATGGGGGATCTGGTTCACCTGTGGAAGGAAGTCAATCGCATGACGGAAGAAGCCGTCATGCTGGTGGTCTTAAACCTGGTCGATATCACCATGGTTGCCAACCTGATCACGATGGTGGTGATTGGTGGATATGCCAGCTTTGTCAGCCGTCTCCCCGTCGAAAAGCACGAGGATCGACCGGACTGGCTTCAGAAAGTGGATGCCGGAACGCTCAAGATCAAGCTGGTGGGATCGCTGGTTGGCATCTCAGGAATTCATCTGCTGAAGACCTTCATCAACATCGATCACAAGCCGCACGAGCAGATTCCCTGGCAGATCGGAATTCATGCGACCTTCCTGCTGTCTGCACTGATGCTGGCCGCCACCGAGCGGATCCTGCATCCGCCGCACAAAGGCCACTAAGGAGTCCCCATGGGCGTTCAATGTTGTATGGGAGCCTCGATGATGTGTAGCTTCGGTGCAGCGCCGTCTACGCTGGTGGTTCTGCCCACCAACAAAGTGCTCGCGACCACACCTGCGGCCAACATCATGGATCACAAGCCGATTGTGAACATTCCACCGTTTGGGATGTGTATGTCTCCGTCGAATCCGACGGTGGCTGCCGCGACCGCTGCGGCGCTGGGAGTGCTCACTCCGATGCCTTGTGTGCCCGCCACCGCATCACCTTGGATCGTGGGGTCTCCGACCATCTTGATTGGCAACATGCCCACGCTGGATAGCAATTCCAAGCTGATGTGCAACTGGGGCGGCGTGATTCAGTTTGTCACCCCCGGTCAGTTCAAGGTCATGACCAAGTAGCACGCCGGACGACGACACGACGGCAAAGCCATCACACCTGCCCCCTTCCTCCGCTGTTTCCGTACCTCACGCAGCTCCAGATTTCGACCGGCTGAAGCCAGCCAGACACAGGCTATGAACGACTGTTCATAGCAACTTTGCGGCACCACCGACGGAAACATTGTATATTCAACCAGTGGCACAACTGATGCAAAAGCGCTGTTCAGAACCAAACGACACAGCAGGAGGCTTCCCATGTTCACGCAGAAACTGATTGCGATTGCGAGTCTGGCTTCGGCTCTTTTCTTGGGAACGGCAGCGGATGTCTCTGCCCATCCTCGACGCGGTGCGGTGGTTGTGGTGGCCCCGGCTCCCACTCCGGTGGTGGTGGCTCCGGCCCCTGCTGTGGTTGTCGCGCCGGCTCCGGTTCGACGCGCACCAGTGGTCGTGGTCGCACCTGCTCCGGCTCCGCGCAAGCGAGTGGTGGTGGTCGCCGCGCCTCGTCCCGTCGTCTGTCATCATCCCGGTCGTGGTCGCGGCCACGGTCGCTGTCGATAACATCCCCACGGAGCGACCTCTCGCTCCCCGCCTCCCATCGCACTCCCATCGCACTCCCATCGCACTCCCATCGCACTCCCATCGCACTCCCATCGCACTCCCATCGCATTCCCATCGCACTCCCATCGCATTCCCATCGCACTCCGTTGCGGTTCCGTACGATTCCTACAGGCATCCGTATCGCGCGCTTGTTCAACCTTTCAATGATCGACTTTCCCGATAGAAATTCGATTCCTAACCGATTCCTACTCCTTTCCCATTTGCTCCACTTCTTTTGTACAAAGATCATGCGAACGCGATCGCGCCGAATTTTTTTGATCGCTGCACGAATTCCTGAATAACCCCACATTGCAGCGCGTCTTGAGAAGCCGGAATCGGGAAACGAGACCGCAGCAGCGTCGATGTAACATGGGAAGGCTCTCCGTGCTGCGATCCGAAGTCACCGCTTCTTGATGTTCCAAACGTAAAGGAGATCACGATGCGTACCCAGTGTGCTCTGTTTGTGTCTGCGATGGGTCTGATGATGGGCTGTGGGCTGCTCGATGCGGGCGGTGCGGGAAGCGGCCCAGGACCGAACACCAGCGTCGGTGGACTACGGATTGAAGCGCCCCTTGGTGTCAACATCCGAGAGTCCCCAGATACCGGCAGCTCTCCGGTGTCTGCGCTGATCACGATCAGGAAGCAAGACACGAGCGGATCCAAGACCGATGTCAGCAAGGACGCCGTCTTTCAGATCAACGGCGTAACGATTCCGTACGACCCAACATTCGGTCTGTTTGACTTTAGCAAGGTAACGATTCCCAATGCGACCATCGGTTCGACGCTGACACTGTCCGCAACCTACGGCGCAGACTCCGCGACATTTCAGATCAAGTGCCCGGACATCAAGCTGACCGAACCGGCTGAAAACACCAAAGTCACCGAAGGCCAAGACCTGGCCGTCAGCTGGAGCGGACAGCTCTCCTACGCGAGCGGCCTCCTGTTTACTCCGAGTCTCGATCTGTATGGCTACAAGGCGGCGACCAACACCACCGATACGCAGAGCATCAAGGGAAAGATCACCACCCAGACCAGCGGCACCGTGAAGATTCCCACTGCCGACGGC
>WBZP01002193.1_pt1 | contig 22769 bp, 22 predicted proteins | sample 5204301 | NCBI WGS metagenome assembly WBZP01 (sample SAMN12412401, study PRJNA552823) | activated sludge metagenome | isolation source: activated sludge from nitrification reactor of wastewater treatment plant... | place: USA: Pennsylvania | collected 2017 | reverse complement strand
AATGGGAGTCCGAGAGCCGTGTCAAGGGCCTGCTGCGGGACGGAGAGACGGTCACCTCGGCCGCCGCGGGCGACATGGTGGAAGTGGTGCTCGATCGCAGTCCGTTCTACGCGGAGGCCGGTGGCCAACTCGGCGACCACGGGCTGATCCGTCTCGATGACGGAACCACCCTGCAGGTCGATGACGTCCAGACCCCCGTCCCGGGGCTGTGGGTCCACCGGGCACATGTCCTCGAGGGTGAGGCTGCGGTGGGGGCGGCCGCGGTGGGCGTCGTCGACGTCGAACGCCGGCGGGCGATCTCACGGGCTCACACCGCCACCCACATGATCCACAAGACCTTCCGCGAGATGCTGGGGGAGACCGCGACCCAGATGGGTTCGGAGAACGCACCGGGCCGGCTGCGCTTCGACTTCCCGTTCCCCAAGGCCGTCCCCGACAGCGTGCTGCGCGATGCCGAGGAGCGGGTCAACTCCCTGCTGCTCGAGGACATGACCGTCACGGCGCGGTACATGACCCAGGCCGAGGCCCTCGAGATGGGGGCCATGGCCCTGTTCGGGGAGAAGTACGGCGACACCGTGCGGGTGGTGTCCGTGGGGGACTGGGCCCACGAACTGTGCGGCGGCACCCACGCCCACCGAAGCGGGCAGTTGGGCGTCGTGTCCTTCATCTCGGAGGGATCCATCGGATCCGGGGTGCGCCGGGTCGAGGCCCTCGTCGGGTCGGATGCCTACCAGTACCTCGCTCGCGAGCACCTGCTCGTCTCGGCCTTGAGCACCATGCTCAAGAGCCCGCGCGAGGATCTCGTCGAACGTGTCGGCACCACCGTCGAGAAGCTCAAGAACGCTGAACGTGAACTGGCCCGCCTCAAGCAGCAGGCGATGATGTCCAACCTCGACGCCATCCTCGGCGAAGGTGCCCAGGTGGGCGCATTCAGGTTGTGGACCGTGCAGGCGCCCGCGGACACCGATGGCAAACAGTTGCGGGAGATCGCGCTCGCCGGCGTGCGCAAGGCTCCGGGCGACGTGCCCGCCGCCGTGCTCGCGGCCGCGGTGAACGACGGCCGGGTGTCCCTGATCGCCACGGTCAACACGCTGGCGCAGGAACGCGGGCTGTCGGCCAACGATCTGCTGGGCAGTGCACTGCCCAGCGTCGATGGACGCGGGGGCGGCAAGAAGGACGCCGCGCAGGGCGGCGGCACCAAGCCGGAGGGAGTGCCGGCCGCGTTCGCCGCGGCCCAGGCGTTCCTGCGCGGGCTGCCCGGATAGTGCGTCAGGGAGTTCGGCTCGCGGTGGACGTGGGTTCGGTGCGCGTCGGAGTCGCGCGAAGCGACGCAACCGGAACCCTGGCTGTCCCCGAGTGCACGCTGGAAGCGCGCAAGGACTGGATCGCCGCGTTGGCGCGGATTGTGGCCGAGAACGAACCGATCGAGATGGTCATCGGGCTGCCGGTGTCCCTCGATGGGCAGGAGCACGCGGCCGCCGAGCGGGTACGAGTGATCGTGTCCGAGATCCAGCAGCGGATCCCTGACATCCCACTGAGGCTGGTCGATGAGCGTCTCACCACGACCTCGGCGCACGCGCAACTCAGGCAGGCGGGCGTGTCGACACGAAAAGGGCGCGGTTTGGTCGATCAAGCAGCCGCTGTCATCATGTTGCAGAACACGTTGGATGCAGAACGTGCCACGGGTCAGGCCCCGGGCATGCTGGCGAACGGACCCGGATGAGCGAACTCGGCTTGAACATGGAGGTCGAACCTCCCAAACGGCCCAACACTGAGAAGAAGGGCCGGGGCGCCGTCGTGCTGGCTGTCCTCGTGTTCATCGGCGTGATCGGTTTCATCGGCGTGCTGCTGGTCCGGCAGTTCCTCGGCGGCGGCGGGGAGGACTACGCGGGGGAGGGCAACGGCGAGGTCATCATCGAGGTGCAGGACGGTCAGACGCTCTCGGAGATCGGCACAACGCTGAAGGAGAACGGGGTGGTCGCCAGCGCCGATTCCTTCATCGACGCCGCAGCCAACAACGACCAGGCCCAGACGATAGGTCCCGGCTACTACCGCTTGGCCGAGCGCATGAGCGCGCAGGCTGCGCTGGAAGCCATGCTGGACCCGGCGAACCAAGTCATCATCCGTGCCGTGATCCCTGAGGGACTACGGATGGACCAGGTCGTCAAGCGGCTGTCCGAGGCCTCTGACATCCCGGCCGGGCGGTTCGAGGCTGCGATCAAGGACGCTTCGGCCCTGGGACTGCCGAAGTGGGCCAAGGGCGAGGCCGAGGGCTTCCTCTTCCCGGCGACCTACGAGTTCGCACCGACGGCCAGCGCGAGGGACATGATCCAGGCGATGATCACCCGATACAACGAGGCTGCCGCGTCCCTGGACTTCGTGGCCCGGTCCAAGCGCACCGGCTACTCGCCGTACGAGGTCATGGTGATCGCCAGCCTGGTGCAGGCCGAAGGGCATCCCGACGACTACGGCAAGGTGTCCCGGGTGATCTACAACCGGCTGGCCGCGGGTATGCCCCTGCAGCTGGACGCCACGGTCAACTACGCGCTGAAGAGCTCGGAGATCAACCTCTCGCCCGACGAGATCGCCACGACATCGCCGTACAACACCTACCAGAACACCGGCCTGCCGCCCACACCCATCAATCAGCCAGGGGAGGCGGCGATGGAGGCAGCCCTCGAGCCCGACAAGGGGGACTGGCTCTACTTCGTGGCGGTGAATCCCGACACGGGCGAGACCAAGTTCACCGCCGACTACAACGAGTTCCTCGAATTCAAGGCGGAGTTCGAGGAGTACATCGCCAAGAACCCGTGAAACGATCCGCCGCGGTGATCGGGTCACCGATCTCGCACAGCCTGTCCCCGGCATTGCACCGCGCCGCCTATGCCGCACTAGGTCTCGACTGGGTCTATTGGGCTCTCGAGGTGAACGAAGGACAGTTGCCTGCGTTCGTGGACCGCCTCGACGAGGGTTGGGTGGGTCTGTCGCTGACGATGCCGCTGAAGGAGGCTGTGCTTGATCTCGCCTCGGAGGTCAGCTGGACCGCCCAGGCCACGACGTCGGCCAACACACTCCTGCTTCCCTCCCGCAAGGCGTACAACACAGACGTGGACGGCCTCGTCACGGCCTTGCAGCGCGCGGGGTTCGCCGAACCGCCCGGCTTCGAGGCCACCGTGCTCGGAGTGGGCGCGACCGCGCGTTCGGCAGTAGCTGCCATGCACCGGTTGGGGGCGTCGAGCATCCACATGCTGGCCCGCCGTCCCGAGACGGCGATCCCTGCCCGCGAGACCGGAGAACGGTTGGGGGTCGCGGTGGAGGTACACACCTTCGACCGGACCCGCTACCTGGAAGTGCCGCTGGTCATCGCGACCGTGCCACCCGGGGTCGCCGACGGTCTTGCCGCGCGACTGCCGGGCTCGCCGCGATGGCTGCTGGACGTCGTGTATTCGCCGTGGCCGACCCGGATCGCCGCGTCCTGGCAGGCGCGCGGGGGCACGATCGTGTCCGGACTGGAGATGCTGCTCGCCCAGGCGGAGCGGCAGGTCGAGTTGATGACGGGTCAGCCGGCGCCATCGCAGGCCATGCGCGCCGCACTGCCCAGAACCCACGCCTGAGGGGGCCGATCGGCCATACTCGGAGCAGACCCGTTGAAAGGACTCCCACCGATGGCTGACATTGAGGTCCCCCACCCCGGTGCCTCCGATATCGTCGCGCGACTCCTCAGCGACGCGTTGAGCGAGCACCCGGATGTCAAGTGGCTGGGGCTGGTCTCCGAGGACGGATTCGCGATCGCCTCCGACGGAGCGGTGTCGGTGGACGACGACGCAGTGGCCGCAGGTGCCGTGCGCATGATGATCCAGATGCGGTCGATGGCCAAGGCCCTTGGGCAGGGCGCAACCTCGCAACTGTTCATGGAGGGCGACGAGAGCGGGATCTGCGTCATCGACAAGGACCCGTGGGTGCTGATCGTCGTGGGAGCGGCCGGTGTGCCGATCGGTTTGTTGCGGTACGAGGCGCGCGAGATCGCCGAAGCCTTCCCGATGGGTGCACGCAGGGCGCTGCCGGCAGCACCGGTCGGGGACGAGGACGACCAGGAACCCTCGGACTGGACCGTGGTCTCCACGGGGGCGTTCGCCGAGGAGGACTCCGCAACTGAGGCTGGATTCACCGTCGTGGATGAGTCGCCACTTGAGGAACCTGCCCCGGCGGCCGATGACACTGATGTGACGGACCCCGATGGCGAGCCCGAGATTCGTTGGGCCGACGAGCCCACGTCTGCCGTCACGCCCGTCGGGGTTGCCCTGGCCGACAGTCCGGACGGTCACGACGTGTTCGCGCAGGCCGGAACCGACGATGTTGAGGAGTTGGAGATGCCGTCGGTCGGTGGTGACGACTTCTCGGACTGGATGACGCCGGAGACGACCGCCGAGAGCGACTCCATCTTCGATCTGGCCCCTCCGTCGGTCGACTCGCCCACGGGGTATGAGATGCCCGCGGTGCCCGAACCCGATCTGGTGTCCTTCGACCTGCCCGCACCCGAGGCGGCGGCGTTCGCCGACCTCGGCGAGGACCTCACGGACCTGGCGCCGCCCAGCGGGCCCGCCATCGACCTGCCACCGCCGGCAGGGCCCGCCTTCGAACTCCCTCCGCCGGAGTGATGCCGCATGCTGCTCACCGGTTCACTCAACGCCTTCCGGGTCCAGGAGATTCTGGGCCTGGTCGGACGCAAGCCGGGGCAGTGGCTGATCACGATGCAGGCGGGCCCTCGCGGCCGCGCGGCCTTCGTGGGTCTACGGGATCGCGCGGTGGTGTCCGTCTCCGCCGATACGACACGGCAGGACCTCGCGCGGCGCTTGGTGATCGAGGGTGCGATCGGCACCACGGGTCTGGCGGAGGCGCTGCGCCAAGCGGGTGAGAGCGGGGTTGGGCTCGTCCGGGCGTTGGTCGATGGGGACAAGGTGGAACCCGCGATGATCCCGGAGTGTGTCAGACAGCACGCGGTCAGCGCGCTGGCTTCACTCACGCACTGGCGTTCAGGCACATTCGCCGTCGACGAGGTCGACTCCCTGCCCGACGATGTGGATCTCTCCTTCCCCGTGGCGGGGCTCGGCGTGGAGGTCACCGGGATGCTCAAGCGCTGGCGTCCGGCATCCGATCTGTTGGGGGGTCCGAACACCGTGATCGCTCCCTATCCGGGTCAGGTACCCGGCCGACTGCGGGGCCTGTACTCCCTGATTGACGGTCATCGGACCGTCGCCGAGCTCATCGACGCGTCCGGACACGGCGACGTCGGCACCGTCGTGGACCTCGCGGATCTCGTAGAGGCCGGGTGTGCGACACCGATGAGCGGCTCAATGGGGGCCCTCGAGCAGCGTCTGGCGATGCTGGCCGCGATGGAGCACCCCACCAAGCCCGAGGCGAAGCCCGCTCCGAACCTGTCGGTCATACCCGGGGGGGCGCAGGCCACCCCGCCCGCGGCTGAGCCGTCGGAGGACCTGCTCGCGACGTTGTTGAAGGGGGTGCGCGGGGTATGAAACAACTCGGCGACATCCTGGTCTCACAGGGGCTGATCAGCACCGACCAGCTGGAGAAGGCCCTGCTCGAGCAACGCAACGTGGGGCATTCGCTGGGCCGGGTGCTCATCGACCTCGGCATGCTCACCGAGTCGCAGGTGGTCCAGGCCCTCGCCACCCAGATCGGTATGCGCTTCGTGGACCTCACCGAGGTGACCCTCGACGGCGCGGCGCTGTCGAAGGTGCCCGGCATCGTCTGCCGGCGTCACAGCGCCATCCCGATCGGGTTCGAGAACGGCCGTCTGCTGGTGGCGATGAGCGATCCGGCAAACGTCTTCGCGATCGACGACATCCGTTCGGCCAGCGGGATGACCGTGGTGCCCGTCGTGGCGACCCGTACGGACGTGCAGGCCGCTCTGGACCGGCACTACCGTGCCGATGGCGAGCTCGACGAGTTGACCACGGCCATCGACACCGACGAGGACGAGGAGGATCTCGCCTCGATCAAGGAGGTCGTCGAGGACGCCCCGATCGTGAAATTCGTGAACCTGCTCATCACGCAGGGGATCCAGGACCGGGCCTCCGACATCCACCTCGAACCGACCGAGCACGATGTGCGGGTGCGTTTCCGCATCGACGGTGTCCTTCACGAGGTCATGCGCTCGCCGAAGTCCATTCAGTCCGGAGTCATCAGCCGGCTGAAGATCATGGCTGACATCAACATCGCCGAGCGGCGGATCCCGCAGGACGGCCGGTTGAGCGTCACCGCGAACGGGCAGAAGGTGGACCTGCGTGTGGCGACACTGCCGACCGTGTGGGGCGAAAAGATGGTCCTGCGGATCCTGGACAACTCCACAGCGATGCTGGACCTGGCAGATCTGGGGTTCCGCGACGTGAACTACGAGCGCTACTCCGCCAGTTTCGGCAAGCCGTACGGGATGATCCTCGTGGTCGGGCCCACCGGATCCGGGAAGTCCACCACCCTGTATGCGACGGTGAACATCCTCAACCGTCCCGAGGTCAACATAATCACCGTCGAGGACCCGGTGGAATACCGCCTGGCCGGGGTCAATCAGGTGCAGACCCACGCCAAGGCGGGGCTGACGTTCGCCGCGGCCCTGCGTTCGATCCTGCGGTCGGACCCCGACATCGTGCTCATCGGTGAGATCCGCGACCACGAGACCGCCCAGATCGCTGTGGAGTCGGCGTTGACCGGCCACCTCGTGCTGAGCACCCTGCACACCAACGACGCCCCGAGCGCGGTCACGCGTCTGATCGAGATGGGGATCGAGCCATTCCTGGTCGGTTCGGCGCTCGACTGCGTGCTGGCCCAACGGTTGGCTCGACGACTGTGCCCCAAGTGCAAGGAGCAGTACCAGCCGACGACGGCGACCCTGAAGGCCGCGGGACTCGCTCTGGACAAGGGTCAGCCGGTTCCCAAGATCTACCGAGCGGTCGGGTGCTCCGTGTGCTCGCGCACCGGGTACAAGGGCCGGGTGGCCCTGCACGAGGTGCTTCCGATCACCGAGCGGATCGAGCGGCTGGCTGTGGAGCGGGCGTCGTCGGCCACGATCGCTACCGCTGCGCGTGAAGAGGGGATGCAGACCCTTCGTCAGGACGGGCTCGCGAAGGTCCTGGCCGGCGTGACGAGCCTCGATGAGGTGCTGCGGGTGGTGGCGTAGCCACCGGTGGCCGCCGCCACAGGCGTCGACCCGGGCTCCTACGACCCAGGCTCCCCGCGACCCAGGCCCCCCGTAACCCAGGCCCCCACGACCCAGGCCCCCGCAACCCAGGCGCCACGACCCAGGCCCCCCGTAACCCAGGCCCCACGACCCAGGCGTGAGCGAGATGGAGAGCGGTGAGCGAGTCGGCGGCGCAAAGCCTCTAACGGCTCGCCAGCCTTCTAACGGCTGGCGAGCAAGGCCCCCGCGGCACGCAGTTGATACGTCCACGTGGGGGGTCGCGAATTCAAGGAAACGCCGTGGAGTGCCGACACGGACCATGAACGGTTCGGGAAGGACCTCGGATGTCGGCATACAGTGCTCCACCGCCTGCGCGGCCTCAGACCGCGCCCGCTGGACCGCCAACAGGGGCCCCCGCCGCTATGCCAGCACCGCCCAGTGGCGCGCAGGTCCGTAACGCACCACCCCCACCACAACAGCCGGCGCCCGCGTCGCGCCCGACCACTGAGCAGACAGTACGCAGCGGCGACATCAGCCTCGTCGAGGCGCTCGAGGCGATGCTGGCGCTCGAGGCCAGTGACTTGCACCTGACTGTAGGTGCGCCCCCGACCGTGCGCGTGTCGGGAAACCTCCGCCCGCTTCCCGGTGCGTCAAAGTTGGACGGACCGTCCCTGCAGCGGGTGCTGTACGCGATGCTCACCCAGCAGCAACGGGAGGTGTTCGAGGAGGAGCTCGAGCTCGACTTCTCCTACGCCCTGCCCGGACGGGCGCGGTTCCGCGTGAACATGTACAAGCAGCGGGAGTCTGTCGGGGCGGCCTTCCGGATGATCCCCTTCGAGATCAAGAGCCTCGAGGCATTGGGGATTCCGCCGGTCGTCGCACAGTTCTCCAATCTGCCGCGCGGCTTCGTCCTTGTCACGGGCCCCACCGGATCGGGCAAGAGCACAACGCTGGCATCCCTGATCGACATCGCCAACACCAGGCGTCACGACCACATCATGACCGTCGAGGACCCCATCGAGTTCCTGCACAGGCACCGCAACTGCCTGGTCAATCAGCGTGAGGTGGGCACGGACACCCACTCTTTCGCCGAGGCGCTCAAGCACGTCCTGCGACAGGACCCCGACATCATCCTCGTGGGGGAGATGCGCGACCTCGAGACCATTCAGGTCGCGCTTACCGCTGCTGAGACCGGGCACCTCGTGTTCGCCACTCTGCACACCCAGGACGCCGCCCAGACCATCGACCGGATCATCGACGTGTTCCCGCCCCACCAGCAGCAACAGATCCGCCAGCAACTGGCAGGAACGCTGCAAGGGATCGTCTGCCAGACGCTGTGCAAGCGGCAGAACGAGCGCGGTCGGGTCGTGGCCGCCGAGGTTCTTGTTGCGACTCCTGCGATCCGCAACCTCATCCGTGAGGGGAAGACCCATCAGATCTACTCCGCCATGCAGGCCGGTGCCCAGTTCGGCATGCAGACCCTGGACCAGAACCTCGCCGAACTGGTCCGGATGAACGCCATCTCCTTCGACGAGGGCATGGAGAAGTGCCAGCACCTCGAGGACTTCATGCGTCTGACCGGGAGGACCCGATGAGCCTTGCCACCTTCGACTACCAGGTCCGGGACCGGGCCGGCAAGGTCGTGCGCGGCCGCATCGATGCGGAGTCCCCGACCGCGGTGGCCTCGAAGTTGAAGAGCATGGGCTACGCGCCCATCTCCATCACGCAGGCGAACGCCGGCCTCAACAAGGAGATCAAGATCCCCGGCGTCGGGAACAAGGTCAAACTCAAGGACCTCGCGATCTCGGCCCGTCAGTTCGCGACCATGATCAACTCTGGGTTGTCCCTTCTGCGTGCCTTGGCGATCCTCAGCGACCAGACCGAGAACAAGGCCCTGGCAGAGGTGTACGGCTCCGTCCGACTTGCGGTCGAGCAGGGCTCCTCGCTGTCGCAGGCTCTGGCCCAGCACCCCAAGGTCTTCCCTCCGATCATGGTCAACATGACCCGGGCCGGCGAGACCGGTGGCTTTCTGGATCAGGTACTGGTGCAGCTGGCAGACAACTTCGAGGCAGAGGTCAAGCTCAGGTCCACCGTCAAATCGGCTATGACATATCCTCTGGTGGTCTTTGCGTTCGCAATCATCTCGATGACAGCGATGCTGCTGTTCATCGTGCCCGTGTTCTCCACGATGTTCGAGGGTCTCGGCGGCGAACTGCCTTTGCCCACGCGGATCCTGGTGATGATCTCGGAGATCCTCAAGACGTTCATGCCCTTCATCGTGATCCTGCTGATCATCGCGCTGGTCCTGTGGAAGAAGTACAAGCACACACCGCGGGTGCGCAACGTGGTCGACCCGATGAAGCTCAAGGCGCCCGTATTCGGTCCGCTCTTCCAGAAGATCGCGCTGTCGCGGTTCAGCCGCAACCTCGGCACGATGATCCACTCCGGCGTGCCCATCCTGCAGTCGCTGGACATCGTCGCCGACACCACCGGCAACGTCGTGATCGCACGCGCGGTGCGCGACGTGGAAGTCTCCGTTCGGCAAGGTGAATCGCTGGCCGGACCCTTGATCAATCACCCGGTCTTCCCGCCCATGGTTGTTCAGATGATGGCTGTGGGTGAGGACACCGGTTCCCTTGATGCCATGCTCCACAAGATCTCCGATTTCTACGACCAAGAGGTCGAGGCCACCACTGAAGCCCTGACCTCACTCATCGAGCCGATCATGATCGCCGTCGTCGGAGCCATTGTTGGTGCGATGATCGTGGCCCTCTACATGCCGATCTTCAAGGTGTTCGATCTGATCGAGTAGTGCGGCTGACCCACAACATCCGCACGACGCTTCGGACGTACCACCCCTGACATGGTTGTGGGCCCGCCGGTGTGGCCGGGTGTGTTGAGGGTCTTGGTCGGTGACCGCCGCGGGTTACGCGGCGGTGGTGGTATGTCGCCGGCTAGGGATGGCGATGCGGCGGCCGGGGGTGTCGGGGTCGTCGATGAAGGTCGCGCGGCCGAGGTGGATCATGCGGTGGTGGTAGGCACACAGCAGCACCATGTTTGACAGGTCGGTCGCCCCGCCGTCGCGCCAGTCCACCACGTGGTGGGCGTGGCATCGGCGGGCTGGTCGGGTGCATCCGCGGTAGACGCAGCCGTGGTCGCGTTGGTGCAGGGCGGCGCGTTGGGCGGGGGTGGCGTAGCGGTTGAGCCGTCCGACGGCCAGCGGGCTCCAGCCGATCCCGGCGCGGTTCGACATGACCAGGGTGAGTCGGGATTGGCATACGGCCAGGTCGTAGGTGGACAGTCCGACGGGCATGCCGGTGGTGTCGAAGGTGGCCCCGACGCCGTCGAGGTGGTCGGCGTCGGCGGTGATGGTGACCGCGGTGACACCGGCGGTGGTCCCGTCCAGGGAGGCGTCGGCGACCTCGGCGATGGCGTCGGCGCGGCGCTGCGGGGCGGTGCGGGTGTCTGCCGGGTCGGCCGGGGCGGCGAATGCCTCCAACGCTGCGGACAGCCGTTGTCCGACTTCGGGGGGTAGGTGCCCGTCGACGGCCCACCAGCCGTCCAGGGTTTGGGAGACGTTGAGGTAGCGGCGGGTGCGCAGGTCCTGGTCTTGCTGGTCGTGGTGTTCGGGCTCGAGTAGCTCGGCCATGCGGTCCACGGCGGCGCGGACCATGGCCGGTGACCCGGCCGCGGCCACCTCGAGCAGCAGGTGTTCGGCGTCGGCGAGCCGGTCGGCGGGTAGTTTCGCGTGTGCGCGGGTGATGGCCACGGCATGGGGGTAGCTGATCCGGCCGTCCTCGAGTGCTTGGGCGGTGGTGGTGAAGGTGGTGGCCAGCAGCCGGGCGGTTTTGACCATGGCCTGGCCCTGTCCGGCGGCCAGGCGCAGGGCGTCGGTGAGCATGCTGCCGGTGGTGGCGTAGCCGGCCAGGTGGTGTCCGCCGTCGGCGTCACACGCGCGGACCATGGCCAGTTTCGCCGCGGCCAGGCGTTGTTCGAGGGTGTGCAGGGTGGCGATGTCGGCGACCAGATCGACCAGTGACCCGCTGCGGTGATCCGCGGCCAGCAGCTCGTCGACGGCAGCGGTCAGCCGGTCGAGCATCCCCGACCCCCTCCCAGCCACACCACCCATCTCGAACATGTGTCCATACTAGGCCCGGGGTACGACAACAAACCCACACCGACAACATCTGTGGACAACCGCGCAGGTGGGTCGGGATTCGCACGGTGTTACCGACTCCTTACAGCACGGCTCCGAGTCTGGACGTGCCGACGCTCTGCGGTCAGGCTGGTCAGAACCAAGGAGGAAACAATGCGTTCTTTGCTCGTTGCGGCCATCGTTGCGGCTCCGATCGTTCTCGCCGGCCCAGTCGCTGCTGAGCCGATGCCCACCAAGGCGTTCTCGTCCTGCAAGCAGCTGCGCGCGGAGTACAGCGCGGGAATCGCCAAGAACGCGAAGGCTGCGCGCAAGGCGGTGAAGAAGGGGTACAAGAAGCCGCTGGTGTGCAAGCGTGTCTACCTGCAGGTCACCCCGGCGCTGGACCCCAACGGGAACGGCGTTGCCTGCGAAGTGAGGTGACCGGTTTCACACGCGCCGGGAGCCTGCCGTAACACCGCACAAACCCCGTGTTCATCTGCCTCGGCGAGACTCGGGACATGAACCAGATACGAGATCCCCGCAAGCGGATCGCGCTCGTCGCCCACGATGCGAAGAAGCCCGACATCCTGCAATGGGCCAGGTACAACCGGGGCATTCTGGCGGGCCACGAGTTGGTGGCCACCGGGACCACGGGACGGATGCTGGCCGAGGATCTGAAGCTTTCGATCGAATGCCTTCTGTCCGGTCCGCTCGGTGGCGATCAGCAAGTAGGGGGGATGATCGCCGATCGGCGCGTCGATCTACTGGTGTTCTTCTGTGATCCGTTGACCGCACAGCCCCATGAACCGGATGTGCAGGCGCTCATGCGGTTGGCCGGGGTGTGGAACGTCCCGATCGCGATCAACCGGGCCACCGCTGATCTGGCCATTGCGTCCCCGCTGTTCTACGACCGCGCATACATGCCGGAACGGCCTGACTACCGTGGTCATGAGCAGCGGCGCGTGGTGGCAGGTGCGTAGCCACCCGGGTGCTGCTGACGCACCTCGGCGATAGCGTGACAAGCGTGCATATGTACTTGGTCCGGCACGGACAGAGCCACGTCAATCTCGGCGACCTGACCGTCGAGCACCGCGACGAGCCGCTCACCGACCTCGGCCGGCAGCAGGCTGAGCGTGCCGGGGCGTGGATCCGGGAGAACATTCACGCCAGTGAGTTCTACGCGAGCAGTGTCGCGCGCACGGTCCAGACGGCGGAGATCATCGGCGCGACCGTCGGGATGGCACCCATGTTTCAGGACGGGCTGCGGGAGATCGGGACCTGTCGAGCCGATGGGACACCGATTCCGAGTGCCGATTTCGAACCGTTCACGCCGGATCTGTGGGGAACTCTGGATCCCTACACCCCGGTGACCGCGACCGGTGAGAGTTGGATGCAGTTCCGCTCCCGCATCGGGGCCTTTATAGAGACCCTCGTGCCGGCCACCCGCCGCAATCGCATGGGAGGGCCACCGGAGGAGGATCCTCGCCGGATCCTGATCGTGGCCCATGCGGGTGTGATCGAAGCGATCTTCGAGTACATCTTCGAGAAGGGCCCGTGGAGTGTGGTGGCGGTGGAGACCCACCACACAGGCATCGCACACATCGAGCACCACCCGTGGCCCAACCGCCCCGACTGGCGGTTGCACTACCACAACCTGACGCACCACCTGACAGACGAGATGCGCACCTGAGGCGTCCCCCGGACGGTGCAGTGCGCTCCTCGATCGGAGCAGTGGTCACCCTAATGGGTGAATGTCACTCGGAGGAGTGAACTCCGCTCCACTTGAAGCTCCCTTGAGGTTCTCCGGAATCCCCGCATACCCGTGACCTCCATCGTCGCTGGCGTACGGGCGATCGCCCGGATTGCCATACGAAGGGGAAACACAATGATCAAGCAGTTGATGGAAGCCCGGGACAAGGAAGAGGGCTTTACCCTCATCGAGCTCCTCGTGGTCATCATCATCATCGGAATCCTGGCCGCGATCGCGATCCCGGTGTTCCTCAACCAGCGCAATAAGGGCTTCGACAGCGCGGTTCGTTCCGATCTGCGCAACTCCGCGACCGCCCAGGAGACCTGGCTGACGGACAACGCCGGCTACACGAAGAATGTCGCCGATCTCGAGAAGGTGGGCTTCAAGTACTCGGCCGCCAAGAACTACGACGGTGGCAAGGCGGTGCTCGGGGCCACTACCGCCGGCAACGACTACTGCATGCAGGGCGTCTCGGCCTCCGGTGCGACGTTCGTGTACTCGAACACCGGCGGCCTCGGCCAGGTGGGCGTCAACGGTGTTAAGGCCTGCGCCTGATCGATCTGCAGCTCGTGGGAGTCGGTCGGCTGGCCGGCTCCCACAGTTGTGTCCGGTACTCCGAACGGGTGACTTTGCCCGTCCGTGGCTCCACTTCCGGACACCGTTCTCCGATGTTCACGCTGTCATTGCCATCGGGGTGTGACGGCCCCGCATACGAAAGAAGATCGAAATGTTTGCACGCCTATTGGCGGCACGGGAGAAGGAAGAGGGCTTCACCCTCATCGAGCTCCTCGTCGTCATCATCATCATCGGAATCCTGGCAGCCATCGCGATCCCCGTGTTCCTGAACCAGCGCGCCAAGGGCTGGGACAGCGCGGTCAAGGCCGACCTGCGCAACGCCGCAACGGCACAAGAGACGTGGCTGACCGACACTGGTGTGTACAACGACAACTCGCCCGTCTCGGACGCAACAGTCGCCGCCGATGCGGATCCAGTCGAGCTTGGGGACGTCGGCTTCAAGTACTCGACGGCCAGCAACTACGCCGACAGCGTCGCTGAGATCACAGTAGTCGCGGACACTAACCAGAGTTACACATTGTCGGCCGTTTCTGCCTCGGGCAACTGCTTCGAGTACTCGAGTCCAGACGGACTCAAAGAGGTTGACTGCGCCTGACCCCTTTCCCTTACAGCGAAGGGCCCCGGCACTCGCCGGGGTCCTTCCGCGTTCAAGAAGCCACCTGATCGAGCCGATGGATAGAACGTGACCACCCGGACAGCCCGCACCGGTCTGCGGCCATGGCGCCGTGGGGCTGACGACGCGCGCGACGGTGGGTTCACGATGATCGAATTGATGGTCTCGATGACCATCCTCGCGCTGGTCTCCGCATCCTTCGCCTACGGCCTCGAGCTGGCCATGTCGGTCACCCGGCAGGACAGAGCGCGCGTCCAAGCGACGAACCTGGCCGCCCGCGAGCTCGAGATCGTCCGCAATGAGTTCGGGGCCTCGAAGACCGCACCGACGACCCTCGGGGCGGTCAGTGAGGTGACCAACCCGCATCCGCTGCCAGGTGGTACCAACGGCCAGCCCCTCAATCTGGACGGCCTGGACTTCACAGTCGTTCGTACCGTCGAGTGGTTGCCGGCAGGCACCGGGACGAGCCCGTGCGACGGCGGTTCGGCCGTGACATACCCATCGCTGGGCGTAAATGTCCGCGTGGAGTGGGAGGAGAACGGCACGGAGCGCGACGTCGAGTCCAACACGGTCCTCACTCCGCCTAAGGGAACCCTGGCGACCATCCAGGGCTTCATCGCGGCCAAGGTCCTAGGTGCCGATGGGACCGGTGTTGCGTCGCTTCCCGTGGACATCACGGGCCCCGGAGGCAGCCAGACCCGCGTGACTGCCGCTGACGGATGTGCAGTCTTTGCGCTGACCACCCTTGGAAACTACGACGTTGTCCTCGACGAGCCCGGATACGTGAGTTTCGACGGCCAGCCGACCACATCGAAGCCGACCACCGTGACCGCCGGATCCATCCAGATCGTGCCGTTCAGCTACGACGCAGCCGCCACCCTCGACCTGGAGTATGCGATCACGGACGGAGTGGGCAACGACTACCAGCAGCCTGCTCCGCCGCCAGCGATCACCCTGTTCAACGCAAGCCTGCCGACCATGGGCAAGTTGGAAGTTGATAGTGGCAAGACGACGGTGTCCGGGCTCTGGCCGTACCCCGACGGTTACTCGGTGTGGGCCGGCACGTGTCTGCTCAACGACCCCGCGACCACCGGCGGCGCCCGGGCTACCCCGGTCACTCCGGAGCCCGGAGAGACGGTGACCGCCGAGGTGGAACTCATGCCAGTGACCGTCACATTCCTGGGCGACGACGATCTCCCCCTGGCGAACACCGATGTCGAAGCCACGACCGTTGACGCTGCGGGATGCCAGGAGACTGAGTTCGATCTCGGAACCACCGACGAGGACGGCGTGTTGCATGTGGCACTGCCCTACGGCCAGTGGACGCTGAGGGCAGGCAGTTACGAGATCGCTGCCGACATGCCCGCAGATGGCTCGGTGACTTACCCACTGGAACTCCCGCTCGGAGGCATCGGATGAGGATGCTGCCGACCAAGCGCGACGACGGTGTGACCGTGGTGGAGATGCTCGTCGTGATCTCCATCTTGGGCATCGTTCTCACGATCGTCGCGGAGGGTCTCATCGTCGCGCAACGCACGATGACCGACAACGCATCCCGACTCGACGGCCTGTCGCAGACGAATGTCGCCGTGGAGGGCATGACCCGGGTGCTGCGCACTGCGATCCTGCCCTCCCAGGTCCAGGCGACCTGCAGCGGCTGCGACGTAGCCGCCTTCATCGCAGGCGATGACCGTTCGGTGCAGTTCTACGCGAATGTCGACAATGACGGGATCCTGCCCGCGAGCGGCACGACGGACCTCGGGCCGCGTCGGGTCACGTATGCCGTCACAAACGACGGGGTTCTGACTGAGACAGTGCAGAAGCCCAACGTCCACGCGGTCAGCGATTTCAATTACCAGTACTGCACTCCGGGACCGAGCTGCCCCGTGCGAAGTCGGATTCTCGCTCGCGATGTCGAGTCCGGGGCGATCTTCACGTACTACGATCGTACGGGCGCGATCATCGCCCCGCCTCTGCAGTCGGCAACCTCGAAGCTGAAGGCGGTCGACAGCATCGACTTGGTGATGCGGGTTCGTCCGTCGACCAGGGCCGACTCCGCCACGGTGACCGCCCGGGTCACGCTGCCCAACGCCGATTCCCTCATTCAACCCACACCGACGCCGTGAGGAGGTGATCATGATGACCCGCGAAGAGCAGCAGCCCAACGATCATGGTGCCGCCATGATCATGGTGCTGGGCATGATGTCCATTATGACCGTCGTGGTCGCGGCCGCCCTGGCCTACGCCACGAGCGTCGCGCCGCAGGTCAGGCGTGACGAGAACTGGCAGGCGGCTTTAGCCGCCGCACAGGCCGGCGTCGACGACTATCTTGCGAAGCTGAACCGTACGGATGCCTACGCTCTGACGGTAGATTGCGCCAACGTTGCGCTCAAAGGGCCGAAAGCGGAAGCGAACAGTTGCGGCTGGAACAGCGGCACAGCACCGGGCTGGGTAGATGTCCAGGCTGTGGGGGAAGACGCGGAAGGAAAGCCGATCACGTCTACCGCAGGGAAGTTCCACTACGATGTGAACACCGCGAACTTCTGGAAGGACGGCTCGGTATGGGTCGAATCCACGGGTAAGGTCCGCGGTGTATCCCGCACTATCCAGGTGCGTGTAGCGCGCGGCGGCTCCACGGACTTCCTGTATTACACCGACTTCGAGGACGCTGACCCTCAGAATCTCGTCGCGTACCCGCCGGGAGACTCCAAATCCCTGTCGACTGGGGGCGCGAAGTACGACGAATGTGGCAGGAGCGGAGCCAGCAAGGCGGAGTACTGGTGGGATACCGACGATCACAAGCGTCGCGACGACCGCAATTGCGTGGAGATCCAGTTCGCGGGCAAAGACGTCCTCGACGGTGATGTGCACTTCAACGACTCTCCGCTGATGAGCAGTTCCGGTGGCACAAGGCCCCGCTTCCTGAAGGGGTACGAAGTTGCCGATCCCAACTGCACCGAGGCGGCGGGCCGTCCCGACGCCAGTGGGATCGGCAAGGACGTCGGTGACGGGAAGTGCTGGCGCAGCACCTCGTCGGTCAACCCGTACGTGGGGACCGCTGGTGCACGTCCTGCCCTCACCCTCTACCTTCCGGACAACTCCGACAAGTTCGCCACCTACCCCGGATGCAACTACTACGGCGACACGCGGATCCGCTTCAACAGCAACGGCACCATGACCGTCTGGAACACGATGAGTTCCGGCAAGAACCTGAAGGGCCCGGGATCGCCTGGCACGCTGAATTGTGGCGACGCATCGCAGTTCATCCCCGCGACGGGTCAGAAGTATCCGGCGTCGGGCCAGACAGTCCCGGTGCCCGATGATCTGATCATCTATGTCCAGGCGTCCACGTCAGGATCCGCGGCCTGTGTACCCGGTCAGATTGTGAACGGCACTATGTCCGGCAGCACATCCAGCGACCAGATCCCAAAGGGCACCGGAGCGACGTTCCAAGGTGTTACGGACATCAGCTACTACAACCCCAGTACATCGACCTTCACCACGACGAAGAAGTGGAAGAGAGGAAGCAGTTCCTGGGCGTTAGACAGTTCGTTCACGCCGAATCCCACGTACAGCACTGAGGTTCCCAGCGGCGATATCCACCCGCAGACCTTCGATTGTGGCCTGGGCAACGCATACATCGAGGGCACGGTAAGAGGGAGGGTCACAATCGCGGCGCAGAACAACGTGATCGTCACCTCCGATCTGGGCATCAATAGCACAAGCACCGGAAACACCGCGATCGGACCAGACATGGTCGGCCTGGTGGCTGCCAACTCGGTAGTGGTCTACCATCCCGTAGCGCGCGACTACGAAACGACAAACACCGCATGGACCCGAGTTGCCAGGAGTCCGGGCACTCTGACTTCTGCCTGCCCGACGACACCGTCTGGGAGTCCGTCGACTGGTAACGCCAAGAGCGGCAATACCCTGACGTGCTCGTTCAACACCACTAAGGGGTACACCAGCGCGTACGAGGACCTGGATTTCGCGGGTGCGACGGATTCCTCCGGAACCCGCTGGATCTATGCCTCCATCCAGACGCTGCAACGTAGTTTCTGGGTGCAGAACTACAACCGGGGCGACGACCTCGGGACCCTCGCGGTGCGGGGATCGATCGCGCAGAAGTGGCGTGGCGCGGTGGGTACCTCCGGCGGGACCGGTTTCGCGAAGGACTACTCGTACGACACGCGCTTGCAGTTCGCCTCGCCGCCGTACTTCCCGCAGTGGACGAACGCGGCGTGGGGCTCCAAGGTCACCGGTGAACTACCGGCCAAGTACTGAGTCTCGCGTGTCCACAGGCTGCGGGCAGCCACACCCGGTGCGGCACTAGGCTGCAGCCGTGGTGGTGATCGCCGGACTCTTCGGCCTGCTGATCGGGTCGTTTCTCAATGTGGTTGTGTGGCGACTGCCGCGGGGGGAGTCGCTGTCCCATCCGGCGTCGCACTGCCCGGTGTGCAACCACCCCATCCGGCCCTACGACAACATCCCCGTGGTCTCCTGGCTTATCCTGCGAGGCCGGTGTCGTGACTGTGGGACCCGGATCTCCGCACGCTACCCCCTCGTAGAAGCCGCGACTGGGCTCCTGTTCGCACTCACCGCCTGGTGGGTGGGGCTGTCGGTGCTGCTGCCGTTCGCTCTCTGGTTCATGGCCGCATGCATCGCTTTGTTCCTGATCGACCTCGAGGTCAAGCGGCTGCCGAACAGCCTCACGCTGTCCACCTACCTCGTCGTGCTGGCCGGATTCACTCTGACGGCGGTGGTCGAGGATGCGTGGTCGGACTGGCTGCGGGCCGTGATCGGGGGACTGGCGCTGGCTCTGGTCTACGCCCTGCTGGCAGCATTCTTCCCTCGGGGGATGGGGTGGGGGGACGCCAAACTCGCGCTCAGCCTTGGCTCCGTGATGGCCTGGCTGGGCTGGGGAGCCCTCATTGTGGGGGGTTTTGGGGCATTTCTCCTCGGCGCGGTGTGGGGGATAGCAGCTATGGTCGCCGGGAAGGCGGGCCGGAAGAGCGCACTGCCTTTCGGTCCGTTCATGATCGTTGCCGCTCTCCTTGCCATTGGCTGGGGTCAGCGGATTGCGAACTGGTACACCGATTCGCTCATCTGAGTGAATTTCCGCTCAACAATCCGGCCGTTCCGGCCGATGCCACGGGTAAGGCGTGTTGGAGGTAGCCGTGGCCAAGGTGACTGTGGGTCTGGAGGTGGGTTCCTCCGCCGTGCGCATGGCGACGGTGTCGAGGGGCCGCGCCGGTGCCACCTTGCAGCAGTTCGGGCAGGTCTCGCTCTCACCCGGTGTCGTGGTGGACGGCGAGGTCGTCGACTCCGCCGCACTGACCGAAGCGCTCCGCCACATGCTCAAGTCCACCAAGCCGGCCAACAAGGACGTGCACCTCGGTGCGGTCAGCCAGCGGATGGTGGCCCGTCAAGTCGATCTGCCGTGGGTCCCCCAGAAGGAGTTCAAGAAGGCCCTGCCGTTGCTCGCTGCCGACCTGCTGCCCATGCCCGTCGATGACTGTGTGCTGGACTTCCTGGCCTACGAGGAGGTCATCGATGATGACGGTTCCCGGATGCTGCGGGGCCTGCTCGTGGCCGCCGGCGAGGACGGCGTGCTCACCATGGTCGATGCGATCGAGGCCGCCGGCCTGCGCGTGGTTTCCGTGACGCTCACGCCGTTGGCCACGCTCGGAGCGGTCGCCGACGCCCACGCGCCGGGCGCAGAGGCTGTGATCGATGTCGGAGCTGCGATGACCAGCGTGACGATTCAGGAGCACGGCCAGCCGCACTTCGTCCGCATCCTCAGCCGCGGAGGCCGAGACATCACGTCGGCGCTGGCCGAGACTCTGGCCGTCAGTGAGGACGAAGCCGAGCGGTGGAAGGTCGCCGTCCCGTCGATGTGGCCCACCATGACTCCCGCGGATCGTCTGGCCACCGAGAACGCGATGCGTGCAGCATTGACGGATCTGGTCACCGACATCCGCACCTCCATCGACTTCTACAAGACCAGTGAGAACCGGCGGATCGAGCGTGCCTACGTGGTGGGTGGTGGCGCCGCCACGATCGGACTTGTGCCGATTCTGGGTACGGTCCTGCGTGTCTCCGTGATGGCGGGGACGCCACACGGTGTGAACCCGGGGAAGAGTCTGTCGGCGGCGCAAAGCACTCTGGCCGCCACGCCTGCTGCGGCCCCGGCCGTCAGCCTGGCCTTGGGGGCAGCATGACCACCTCGTACAGTGCTACGCCCCCCACCGGCGCCGAAGAGCCGCCCGGTGGCTCCGAGCAGCAGGCACAGGTCCAGGTCGGTTCCGCCTCCGCAGGTCTGGACGCGCTGCTCGACCGTCGCGATTTCCCTACCCCCGATCTGATCCCACCCGCGATACTGGTGCGCCGGCAGGTCCGTCGCTCGAAGCGGATTGTCCTGTTCGCGCTCCTCGGCGTCCTGGTTCTGCTCACGGGGTTGTACGTCGTGGGGCGTATGCAACTGGCTTCGGCAACCGCTGAGTTGGCTGTTTCGCAGCAACGCCTCCGCGACGCCGAGGCGGAGAAGGCAAAGTACGCAGAGGTGCCTGCGGTGTACGCAGCGGTCGACGCTGCGCGGGCCGAGTTGGCCCAGGCGATGGGCAACGAAGTTCAGGTCGCCCGACTGGTGGCCGATCTTGCGGCGATCATGCCCCCGAACGTGTCGCTCACGCAGGTGTCGATGGTAATCGGCGCGGAGGAGCAGGGCGATACGGTGGCGAAGTCCACCGAAGAAGCGGTCACGCCCCTGGTGGGCGCCGTCACGTTCTCCGGCGAAGCGGCGACCTTCAACGATGTGTCGCAGTGGATCGAGACTCTGCGCAACACCCCTGACTACCAGAACGTGATCCTGACGGATGTCTCACGTGACGCCACCAACGGTGTGTACCAGTTCAGCAACACCGCCGAACTGACCGACCAGGCCCTCTCCGGCCGATACGTGGAGGCCGACGAATGAAGAACAACCCACGCTTCTGGCTGATCGGCGGACTCCTCTTTGTGCTCATGGTCGGATTCGCAGGATGGATGCTGGTCGTGAACCCGGTTTATGGTGCCGTGTCACAGACCCGTGAGGAGATCGACGCGACGGACAACAGGACCGAATCGGTGATGGCGCAGACGCGCCAACTGGCCGAGCAGATGCAGGACCTGGAGCGCCAGATCGAGATTCTGGAGCGGATCAGGGCGAAGATCCCCAAGGACGTCGACGTCCCACGGTTGATGCGCACTATCCAGGCCCAGGCCCGTGCGGAAAACGTTGAACTTGACTCCCTTCAGCCCGGTCAGATCACGCTGTTCAAGGCAACTCCCAAGCCGACCGCGTCGTCGACGGCACCGGAATCCACTGCCTCGGATGAGCCCAGCAAGGCGGCCCCAGAACCGACACCGTCGAATCTGGGACAGGGTGTCGCGCCCAAGAACACGGGGGTCGCCTACGTTCCGCTGACCCTCTCAGGACAGGGCAGTTACCGATCCGTGCAACGGCTCACCGCCCGCCTGGAGCAGCAGCAACGGGCATTCCTGGTCACAACGCTGGACATGAACCGCCAAACGGATACGGATGCGGCTGGCGAACTCGAGTTCACGGTCCAGGCCCGGGTCTTCGTCCTCAACGGCGACGCTGTGCAGTTGCCGGCGGAACTGCAAGCAGGAGGTGAATGAGCATGTCCGGGTACCTGCAGGAGAACCGGCGGGCTGTCATCCTGCTCGTCATCGCGCTGGCCGTCGCGCTACTCGGCGGTCTGTACCTGCTCCTGTCCGGTGGCGATCCCGTCGACACTGGAGCCGTTCCGCAGGGACAGCGGCCCAGCCCGTCTCCCACCATGGAGACCGAGGAACCCACCGATCCGCTGCTTGCCACGAACGTCGGCCGGGGCACGAACGCCAATCCGTTCGGACCGCTGGCCGGGAGCGAGGAAGACGTCTCAGACGTCGAATCCGACACACCGGAACCCACCAAGCAGACCTCCCCCAAGAAGACGAGCTCCTACGGGACAACCAACACCGATCCGTCGGCCACGGTCGACACCGGCAGTTCCAAGAAGACCGACCCGGTCGATGTCAGTGGGGCGGACTCCGGCGACGAGAAGCCCGAGCCCGAGAAGAACGTCGTCCCCGAGCCGATCAACAACGGCAAGGACGCGGAGGACGGCGTCACGGTGGCCGTGGTCGAGGTGACCGGCGATTACGTGATCGCCCGCGTCGAGGGCGACCGCTCGAAGTTCTACATCAACATCCCCGGTGACGAGGGTGTCGTGTACGTCGCACCGCTTGGTCGCGATTGCGCGTGGATGGGCCGCACGGACACGGAGGTCCGGGTCAGCATCTGCGAGGGCGCGAAGGGCCAGTTGTAGTCCCTTCTGACACGATGGGGACATGCTCAGATGGTTGACGGCCGGGGAGTCCCACGGCCCCGTACTCACTGCGGTGCTGGAGGGCATGCCGGCCGACGTGGCCATCACCACCGATGACGTCGCGGCGG
>WBZP01002192.1_pt1 | contig 22774 bp, 20 predicted proteins | sample 5204301 | NCBI WGS metagenome assembly WBZP01 (sample SAMN12412401, study PRJNA552823) | activated sludge metagenome | isolation source: activated sludge from nitrification reactor of wastewater treatment plant... | place: USA: Pennsylvania | collected 2017 | reverse complement strand
GACTCGTCATAGGCCATCGGGGTCACGAAGACCTGCGGGCTGCTGGTCACGCCGCCGTCGTTGCGGCCGATCATCGCCAGACCTTCGGCATCGGCAATGCCTGCGTTGACGGGGCTGGCCAGGCGCAGGAAGAAGAACTCGTCGCCTTCGGTGAAACCGTCGTCGACGATGGGCACCGTCACGGTCTTGACCATCTCGCCAGCCGCGAAGCTGAGCGTGCCGCTGGTGACGGTGTAATCGCTGCCGGCCAGCGCGTCGTCATCGGCGCTGGCGTAGTTGACCGCGACGGCCGTGGTCGAGGGCTTGGACAGCGTGACCCAGAACTGTGCCGTGCCGGCCGATTCGTCGACCAGCACGTCGCTCACCGACAGCGAGCCGCCGCCGGTGGCACCGTCGTTGTCGACCATGACACCCGCCAGGTTGGGCTGCTCGATGCTGGCGCCGACCGGGCTGTAGAGCTGCAGCCAGAAGACCTCGGTGCCTTCGGCCACCGTGTTGTTGAGGATGGGCACGCGCACCGTCTTGCTGGTCTCGCCGGGGGCGAAGACCAGTGTCTCGCGCACGAAGGTGTAGTCCTGACTGTAGGCAGCCGAGACGTTGTCCGTCTGCACGTTGACGCTGACTTCGCTGGCCGCCGGGGCGTCGAGCCGGACAACGAATTCCGCAAAGGCGGCACCCTCGCTGACGGCCACCGGCTGCGAAGAGAGGTAGGGCATGTTGGGCTCCGATGTGTTGGTTGCCGATTGTGCTGTTGCCACGGCGGCCACTGCGAAGCCTCCGCGCGTCAGTGGCCGAAACTATCATGCCCACCGTTACCAGTGCGTTACCGTCCTGTTATCGACCTCCGCATGCGTCGCGCAGGATCCGGACCCGGACCCGGACCAGCGGCACCCTGCCACCACGCGGGCAGCTTGGCATCACACGAACACGCCCTGACGCATCCACTTGGTCGCCACCCACTTCTCGCCCGCGGTGACCGGTGCGCCGCCATGTAGCGTGCGGGTGCTAGCGTGCGGGCGGTCGTAGCTGAAGAACACCGCGTTGCCGCGGATGGGTGCAACCTCCAGGCCCACGTCGGGGAACGTGGTGGCGCCACCGCCTTGCGGCGTGTTGAGGTACATCACCAGGGTGCCCACGCGCTGGCCGCCGCGCTTGAGCACCTGCGTGGTTCCGGGATGGGCCGGGTCGAAGTAGTCGTGATGCGGCCGGTACTCGGCGCCGGGCCGGTAGCGCAGAACCTGGATGCCCTCGCCATGGTCCACGGGCCAGTTCAGCAGCGCCGCGATGCGGGCTTCGATGGCCTGCACCAGGGCGTTCTCGCCACGCTCGAAGAACATGCCGTCGCTGGTGCGGGCCGCGTTGACCTCGCTGCCGCCGGTGCTGTTGTCGACGGTCTCGCTGCGCGCCAGGCCTGGCGCGGCAAGCGCCATCAGCTGCTGGCACTCTGCATCGTCGAGAAATCCGCCAAAGACCACCACGCGCGGGTGGCGCAGCGTCAGCAGGACCCGCAGATCGTGGCCGCCGGCCTGCAGCATCGTGGGGGCGTCCCGCAGGTCGGGTTCCGGTACGGCGCCGGCTGGCAGCGCGTTGGCCGCGCTGCGATCCAGTTCGGCCAGCCGGTGGCGCAGGGTCTGCTCCATCGACTCCACGGCCAGGGTCTCGTCCCAGCCAGCCCGGCGCATGGCGGCGATGATGTCCTGCGGCCGGCAGCCGGCCTCGGCCTGCTCAACGATCCAGCGGCGGAGTTCGGCGGTGATGACCTGGGGCGTGAGGCTCATGCCGCAATTCTGGCAAAACGCCCCGGGCCCGCGCCGTTCAGCCGCGCTTGCGACAGACCGGCCGATTGCGGGTGCGCAGCTACAGCGCTGAGCAGGTAGCGCCACTGCACCGGGAGGCCGGGCGCATGCGCCGCGCCAAAGCCTCGGTACCCTGCGACCAGGCCGCCAAGGTGGCGGACAGTCGGCCCAGGCCCCAGGCCAGCAGCCCCCGCAGCACTCCGGCCGATGGTGCGGCAGGCCGGGCGATGAGTGCGGCCTGCGGTTGCCACTGCAGCTGCGCCACCGTCGCAGCGCGCCAGGGCTCCACCGCGGCACGCTGGCCTCGCCGCAGCCTGACCGACTCTCCGGGCTGCAGCACCCAGTCGTCGAGTTGGCCGTGCACCGTCAACCACACGGCCGCCGCACCCACCTGCAACTCGCCGTCGCGGCTCACCTGCCAGGTGCCGATCCGCTCCAGCGTCCAGTCTTGTGGTGAGGCGTCCAGAAAACCGGTCCGGTGCAGCAGGGCCTTCAGGCTCAAACGACGAAAGGCATTCAAACGGTCATTCATCAGGGGGCTCCTTGAGTGACTGGGGCTTTGTGCACCCGACGCATCGGATTCTGGCCACTCCATGGCTCCCAATCCAATGCGATTCGGTATCTTGATTAATATCCGATCCGTATGAATCAAGCACCCCGCCGCCCGCTGCGCCTGGAAGGTCTGCGGGCTTTCGAGTCGGTGGCGCGGCGGCTGTCCTTCAGCGCTGCCGCGCTGGAGCTCAACCTCAGCCAACCGGCGGTGAGCCGGCAGATCAAGGCCCTGGAGGACGAGCTGGGCTCTGCCTTGTTCAGCCGTGGCACGCGCCGTGTCGAGCCCACCGATGCCGGCCTGGCGCTGCAGCAGGCCCTGCTGCCCTTGCTGGACCGCCTGGACCGCACAGTGCGCGACATCCGGGCGCGGGGCGGGCGACGCCAGGTCTCGCTGTCCACCTTTGCCTCGTTCGCCACGTTGTGGCTGCTGCCACGCCTGGCCGACTTCCAGGCCGCGCACCAGGACATCGACATCCGCATCTCGGCCGATGACCGGCTGCTGCCGGTCGACGACCCCGACCAGGACCTGCTGCTGCGCTTTGGCACCCCGGAGATTGCACCACCGCATGCCGAACCCCTGTTTGGCGAGGTGCTGACACCGGTGGTCAGCCCCATGCTGCTGGCCCAGGTCAAGACCGGCCAGGCGCCGCCGCTGGGCACGCCGCGCGACCTGGCTGCACATTCCCTGCTCGACGAAGACAGTCACCGCCCCGCTGCCGAACTGCTGGGCTGGCGCCACTGGCTGGCCGACCAGGGTTTGGGCGCCCTGGCCCCACGCCGGTGGATCTATCTGAACTACACGCACCAGCAGGTCCAGGCTGCCTTGGCGGGCCACGGTGTGGCCCTGGCCCGGCTGGCCCTGGTGCACGACCTGTTGGCGCGCGGCGAACTGGTCGAACCCTTCGGCACGGGCCTGCGCCGCCCTTCCCACTTAGGCTACTGGCTGGTGCCCACGCTGGGGGCGCGGCTGCGCCCCGAACTGCGCGCCTGCATCGATTGGCTGCGCGAACAGGCCGAGCTGACACGCTGCGCGATCGGCAGCGGCGCCTTGGCCGCGTCGGCTGGCGCAAAGTGAGCGGGCATTGATGCCGGGACGTTGCTGGATCCATGCAGCATCGTCATCACTACGCCGCGGCGGACTGGCCTAGCATCCGGCACAACGCGGCATGTACGGGAGCGATGCGATGCAACTGTGGATCGGCAACAAGAACTACTCCTCCTGGTCGATGCGGCCCTGGGTGTTGATGCGGCAGTTCGGCCTTGCCTTCGAAGAGGTGATGGTGCGCTTTGACGACATGCAGGCCGGCTCGGAATTCAAGCGCCGCATCGGCACGGTCACCCCGGCCGCACGCGTGCCGGTGCTGGTGGATGGCGACACCACGGTGTGGGATTCGCTGGCCATCGCCGAGTACCTGGCCGAGACCCATCCCGACCAGCCGCTGTGGCCACGCGACAGGCGCCAGCGTGCGCGGGCGCGTTGCCTCTGCGCCGAGATGCACGCCGGCTTCGGCGCCTTGCGGTCCAGTTTCCCGATGAACATCGAGCTGGACATGCCGGAACTGGGCCCGCGCCTGCTGGCCGAACAGCCCACCGCGGCAGCCGACTGGGCGCGCGTCAGCGGCATGTGGGTCGAGGCGCTGGCGGCATCGGGTGGGCCCTTCCTGTTCGGCGCCTTCGGCATCGTTGATGCTTACTACGCACCCGTGGTGATGCGTGCACGCAGCTATGCGCTGCCGCTGTCGGGCGCCGCAAGGGCCTATGCTGACCGCGTCGCAGCAGCGCCGGCGGTGGCGTCGTGGGTCGAGCAGGCGCTGCAGGAGAAAAGCTTCGTCGAAGTCGACGAGCCCTACCGCAAGTCGCGCGCGTAGTGTTCTTGGGGGGTTTTCGGGGAGTTTTCGGGGACGGCCGGTCAGCGGAAATTGCGACTGCGCGAAGCCAGGCCCTGCAGCAGCGCTGAGTGGTCCACCAGCGTCTTGGCCACCAGGTGGCGCACCTCGCCTTCGCACTGCCACACACCGTAGACGGTCAGCAGCGTGCTGGCCAGCAGCGGCCGGCGCTGGGCTTCGGCCACGGAGGGCCAGACGATGACGTTGGTGGCGCCGGTTTCGTCTTCCAGCGTCACGAAGACCACGCCCTTGGCCGTTTCGGGCCGCTGGCGGTGCGTGACGATGCCACTGGCGCGCGCCAGACGGCCGTTGGGATAGCCGCGCAGCACGGCCGCGGGCTGCACCTTGAAGGCAGCGAGTTGATCGCGCAGCAGGGCCAGCGGGTGATGGGCCAGGCTCAGGCCGGTGGCGCGGTAGTCGGCCAGCACGGTGGTGGCGGCATCGGGTGCCGGCAGCTCGACCGCGGCTTCGTGCGTGCGCGTGCGGCGCAGCAGCGGCGTGGCACGGGTGTCCACGCCAGCCACGGCCCAGGCGGCCTGGTGGCGGTGGCCGACCCGACGGATCGCCGGGCCGTTACCAAGCTCCGGCGGCACCCCCTCGGGGGGCGGACATGCAGCGTCCTGGGGGCCGACAGGAAGCGAGCGCAGCGCATCGGCCTGGGCCAGCCATTCGAGCTGTTGGGCGTCCAGCGCGGCGCGGCGGGCCAGGTCTTCGGTGCTGGCAAACGGTGCTTCGGCGCGCGCTGCGACGATGCGCTCGGCGGCCTCCTGCGGCAGGCCGCAGATGCGGTTGAAGCCCAGGCGCACGGGCTTCAGGGCGGCGGGGCCGTCTTCCAGCGTGCAATCCCACTGACTGAGGTTCACGTCCACCGGCCGCACTTCCACGCCGTGTTCGCGCGCGTCGCGCACCAGTTGCGCGGGTGCATAAAAGCCCATCGGCTGGCTGTTGAGCAAGGCGGCCACGAAGGCATCCGGGTGGTGGCACTTGAGCCAGGCGCTGGCGTAGACCAGCAGCGCAAAACTGGCGGCGTGGCTCTCCGGGAAGCCGTATTCACCAAAGCCCTGGATCTGCTTGAAGATGCGTTCGGCAAACTCCGGTTCGTAGCCCTTGGCCACCATGCGGCCAACCAGCCTGTCGTGGAAGGGCCCCAGGCCTCCCTTGCGCTTCCACGCCGCCATCGCGCGGCGCAGCTGATCGGCTTCACCCGGGGTGAAGTCGGCGGCCAGGATGGCGAGTTGCATCACCTGTTCCTGGAAGATGGGCACACCCAGGGTGCGCTCCAGCGCCTGTCGCACTTCGTCGCTGGGGTAGACCACGGGCTCTTCTCCCGAACGCCGGCGCAGATAGGGGTGGACCATGCCACCCTGGATGGGGCCGGGGCGCACGATGGCCACTTCGATCACCAGGTCGTAGAACTTGCGCGGCTGCAGGCGCGGCAGCATGCTCATCTGGGCGCGGCTTTCGACCTGGAAGGTGCCCACGCTGTCACCGCGGCACAGCATCTCGTAGCTGGCCTTGTCTTCGGGCGGGATCTGGTGCAGTTCCAGCGTGTGGCCCAGCTTGTCACCCACCAGGAGCAGGGCCCTCTTGATGGCGCTGAGCATGCCCAGGGCCAGCACGTCCACCTTGAGCAGGCCCAAGGCGTCGAGGTCGTCCTTGTCCCACTGGATGACGCTGCGGTTTTCCATCGCGGCGTTTTCCACCGGCACCAGGCGCGCCAGGTCGTCGCGAGCGATGACGAAGCCGCCGGGGTGCTGCGACAGGTGGCGTGGAAAGCCGATCAACTGCGCCGTCAGCTCCACCCACAGCTGGCACAGCGGGGCATCGGGGTCGAAGCCGTTTTCGCGCAGGCGTTCGGCCTGGATGCTGCGGCCGTCGAACCAATGCTGGCTCTTGGCCACCGCGGTGATGCGGTCCAGGTCGAAGCCCAGCGCACGGCCCACGTCGCGCAACGCGCTGCGTGGGCGGTAGCTGATGACGACAGCGGTCAGCGCTGCACGGTGGCGACCGTACTTGCGGTAGATGTACTGGATGACCTCTTCGCGGCGCTGGTGTTCGAAGTCGATGTCGATGTCCGGCGGCTCGTTGCGCTCGGCGCTGATGAAACGTTCGAACAGCAGCGTGCTGCGCGCCGGGTCCACCGCCGTCACGCCCAGGCAGTAGCAGACGGCCGAATTGGCCGCGCTGCCGCGGCCCTGGCACAGGATGCCCTGGCCGCGCGCCCAGCGCACCAGGTCCGACACGGTCAGGAAGTAGGGCTCGTAGCCGAGCTGGGTGATGAGCGCGAGCTCGTGTTCGATCATTGCGCGCACGCTTGGCGGCAGGCCCTGCGCAAAGCGCTCGCGCACGCCGGCTTCGGTCAGCTCGCGCAGCCAGCTGGTGGGCGTGTGGCCATCGGGCGTGATTTCGCGCGGGTACTCGTACTTCAGCTCAGCCAGGCTGAAGGCGCAGCGCCCGGCCAGCACCAGCGTGTGCGCCAGCCACTCGGGCCGATACAGCAGGGCCAGTCGCGGGCGTGGACGCAAGTGCGCCTCGGCATTGGGCAGCAGGCGGTGGCCGGCTTCGGCGACCGTGCTGCGCAGGTGCGTGGCGGTCAGCACGTCCAGCAGCGGTTTGCGCGAACGGGCGTGCATGCGCACGTCGCCCACCGCGGCGATGGCCACGCCGGTGAGGCTTGACACGCGCTGCGCCGTTTCCACCAGCGGCGCATCGTGCGGGCCCAGGTGCAGGGCCAGGCCCAGCGCGGCGCGGTCGCCGAACCAGGTCTTGAGCCACACGGTGTGGGCGAACAGGGTCTCGAAAAGATCACCCGCACCGGGCGCAACGCGCGCTGCGCCCACCAGCATCAGGGCCAGGCAGTCGGGCAGCCCGGCCAGCATCGGGGCGGCCGGAACGCGGCCTTCCACGTCGGACATCAGCGCGATGTACTGGCCCTTGGGCGCGCGGCGGCGCGCCACGGTGATCCACTGCGCCAGGTTGCCGTAGCCGCGGCGGGACATGGCCAGCAGCGCGAGTTGCGGGCCTGTGGGTGCGACGGGCGCAGCATCGGGCGCCGGCATGCCGGCCTGCAACTGCATCAGCGCGCCGATGATCAGGGGCAGCCCGTCCTTCCGCGCCTGCACGTGCGCGCGCACCACGCCAGCGAGCGAGCACTCGTCGGTGATGGCCAGTGCGGCGTAGCGCAGGGCCTGCGCGCGGACGACCAGTTCCTCGGGGTGCGAAGCCCCGTTCAGGAAGCTGTAGTTGCTGCGGCAGACCAGTTCGGCGTAGGCCGGAAGCGGCTGATGGGACGGAAGGCGGCCAGGCACGGCGGGGGCTCACGAACGGTGCGCAAGGTGGTGCTGACGGCGGTGGGGTAATGCGGCGGGGGTGGCGGGGGCGGCGGCGGTGACGTGGGCCGCACCGATGGCACGGCAGCGGCCAGGTCGTCCAGCGGGCTGCGCACCGCGCCACCGCCCAGACGCAGCACGTGGGTGTAGATCATGGTGGTGCTGACATCGGCATGGCCCAGCAGCTCCTGCACGGTGCGGATGTCGTAGCCGGCGAGCAGCAGATGGGTGGCGAAGGAATGACGCAGCGTATGCGGTGAAGCCGGCTTGGTGATGCCGGCCTGGGCCAGCGCCAGCTTGAAGGCGCGTTGGAAGTTGCCTTCCAGCACGTGATGACGCTGCACGAGACCGCTGCGCGGGTCCGGCGCAGGCCGCGCCTGCGGAAAGACCCAGTGCCAGGCCCACGACGACGCGGCACGCGGGTACTTGCGCGCCAGCGCGTTGGGCACGTGCACGCCGCACAGGCCGGCCGCACGGTCTTGTTGCCAGACGCCTTGGGCCACGCCCAGTTGCTCGCGTAGCGGGTCTTCCAGCGTGGCGGGCAGCATCACGACACGGTCCTTGAAGCCCTTGCCTTCACGCACCAGCACGGCGCGGCGGTCGAAGTCGATGTCCTTCACGCGCAGGCGCAGCCCTTCGAGCAGCCGCATGCCGGTGCCATAGAGCAGCCGCGCAATCAGGCCATAGGGCACGCTGGCCGTTGGCAGCAGCTGCTGGGCATGCAGCTGCGCCAGCACCTGCGCCACTTCGTCCGCCGACAGCACCACCGGCAGGTGGCGCGCGGCGCGCGGGCGGCCGATCTCGCCCATCCAGGGCAGGTCAAGCCGCAACACCTTCTGGTACAGGAACAGCAGCGCCGACAAGGCCTGGCGGTGCGTGCCTGCCGCCACTTGGCGGTCGTTGGCCAGCCAGGTCAGGAAAGCCTCGACCTCGGCCTGCGCCAGTTCGCCGGGGTGACGGCGGCCGTGGAAGTGGATGAAGGCCCGCACCCAGTACAGGTAGGCCTCCTCGGTGCGCAGGCTGTAGTGGGCGTAGCGCAGTTGTTGGCGCAATTGGTCCAGCAGGCGCGGAGCGGGTGCGGTCGGCATGGGTGGGGGTCCTGGCGGCGCTGGCGCAGCGCAGGATCAAAGAATACTGTACAAACATACAGTCTCGCAAGCCCCCTCGGGCTTCTTTCGCCAGCACCACGGATTGGGCGTTGCCCGAACGGGAGCACCGGCCCGTGTGTTCAGCCTGGCCCAGGGCCTGTCAAGCCCCCTCCCCCCGCACCGCCCCCTGCGCATCGGCCGCCGTCTCGTAGATATGCGGCGCAACGCCGCGCGCGGCAAGCGCCGGGCCAAGCTTGGCACGCAGGAAGCCGCTGGTGGTGTAGCGCGCCACGCCGATGTAGTAGCGGTCCACCATCTCGCGCACCATCGCGGCCCAGTCGTCCTGCACCTCGGGGTCCAGCACGAAGTGGTCGTAGTTGACCACGCCGTAGACCTTCTGGCCCAGCGGCCCGAGATGGGCCTCGATCTCCTGGCGCACGGCCTCCACGTCTTCGGCGTTGCGGATGCTCAGCCGCTCGAAGTTGATGAACATCGTGCGCGTGGCGGCGTCGTAGGTGAAGCGGTCGGCCAAGGGCAGCATCAGCAGCCGCGCGCGCAGGCCCATCGGTGCAGCGTTGAACAGCGCCACGTCCATCAGCGCGGGTTCACGTTCAATGATCGGGCGAAAGGCCATGGCGGCCAGGATGTCGCGCTCCAGGTCGAGGTCGGGCGCGATCTCCAGCAGCTCCAGACCCTTGGCATGCAGGCCGAAGACGGCGCGCTCGGTCACGAACAGCACCGGCTGGCCGCGCTTGAAGGCTTCGCGACCGGAGAAGGTGCGGTGCTCTACCTGCGCCACGAACTTGGGTACACCTTCGGCGCTGAAGCTGCCGACGAACACCAGGCGCTTGGCGTTCTGGCTGATGTTGATGAAACCGCCGGCACCGGCCAGCCGCCGGCCGAACTTGCTGACATTGACGTTGCCTTCGGCATCCGCCTGCGCCAGGCCCAGGAAGGCCATGTCCAGGCCGCCGCCGTCATAAAAATCGAACTGGTAGGGCTGGTCGATGATGGCCTGGGTATTGACGGCCGCGCCGAAGTTCAGCCCGCCGGCCGGGATGCCGCCCACCACGCCAGGTTCGGCGGTCAGCGTGATGAGGTCGATCACATGCTCTTCGGCCGCCACCGCAGCCACGCCCTCGGGCATGCCGATGCCCAGGTTGACCACGCTGTTGGGGCGAAGCTCCAGCGCCGCGCGACGCGCGATGACCTTGCGGTTGTTCATCGCCATCGGCTGCACATGCGCCGACGGAATGCGAACCTCGCCCGAAAAGGCCGGGTTGTAGGGTTCGAGGAAGGTCTGCTGGTGGTACTCGGGCTTTTCGGCCACCACCACGCAGTCCACCAGGATACCGGGGATCTTGACCTGGCGCGGGTTCAGTGAATGCACGTCGGCCAACCGTTCCACCTGGCAGATGACGATGCCGCCGCTGTTGCGTACGGCCATCGCGATGGCCAGCGATTCCAGCGTCAGCGCTTCGCGCTCCATCGTGATGTTGCCATCGGCGTCGGCCGTGGTGCCGCGGACCAGGCCCACATGGATCGGGAAGGCCTTGTAGAACAGGTACTCCTGGCCATCGACTTCCATCAGGCGCACCAGGTCGCGCTGGGTGCGCTGGTTGATACGCCCACCGCCGTGGCGCGGGTCGACGAATGTGCCGAGGCCGACACGGCTGAGGTGCCCGGGCTTGCCGGCCGCGATGTCGCGGAAGAGGTGCGAGATAACGCCCTGCGGCAGGTTCCAGGCCTCGATGCGGTTGTCAACTGCCAGCTTCTGCAGACGAGGCACCAGGCCCCAATGGCCACCGATCACCCCCGCCACCAGGCCTTCATGCCCCAGGTGGTTGAGCCCCCGCTCCTTGCCGTCGCCCTGCCCAGCCGCATAAACCAGCGTCAGCCCGCGTGGCGAACTCTGGGCCATGAAGCGGCGCTCCAGCGCGACGGCCAGATTCTCGGCAAAGCCGATGCCGACGAAACCGCTGCTGGCCACCGTGTCGCCATCCTGCACCAGGGCCATCGCCTCGTCGGAGGTGACCACCTTGCCCTTGCCACCGGCACGCAGGCCGGCCATGCGTTCGAGTCGTTCCATCGTCGCCTACAGCTTTTCGTCGAAGGTGTTGCATTGGCCCACGCTGCCGCTGTCCAGCCCACGCTTGAACCAGGTCATGCGCTGCTGTGCGCTGCCGTGCGTGAAGCTCTCGGGCACGACCCGCCCGCGCGACGCCTTCTGCAGGGTGTCGTCGCCGATTTGGCTGGCGGCGTTGAGGCCTTCCTGGATGTCCCCGGCTTCCAGCCAGCCCTTGCCCTTCTGCGAATGGTGCGCCCAGACACCGGCCAGGCAGTCGGCCTGCAGTTCGACCTGCACCGACAACGCGTTCATCTGTTGCTGCGAGACACGCCCACGCATGCCGTCGACCTTGCCGGTCACACCCATCAGGTTCTGCAGGTGATGGCCGACCTCATGGGCGATGACGTAGGCCTGGGCAAAGTCGCCCGGGGCACCCATGCGCTGGCTGAGCGTGTCGAAGAAGTCCAGGTCCAGGTAGACCTTGGCGTCGCCCGGGCAGTAGAACGGGCCCATGGCGCTCTCGCCGGCGCCGCAGGCGGTGGGCGTGTGCGCTCGGAACAGCACCAGCTGTGGTTCAGGGTAGCGCTTGCCACCGGCCTGCAGCAGCCGGCCCCAGACGACTTCGGTGTCGCGCAACACCGTGGAGGCAAAAGCTGCCGCCCGGTCTTCGGCAGGCGGGCGCTTGGCCGGGCCTGCCGGCACCTGCTGCGCCGGCGGCACCTCGAGGTCACCCCCACCGCCAAGGAATCCCAGCACGGTCAGCGGGTTGATGCCGAAGATCCAGCCTGCCAGCAAGGCGATGACGATCGTGCCCAGCCCGATGCCACGGCCGCCGACGCGGCTCAAGCCACCGCCTTGGCCGCGGCGATCCTCGACGTTGCTGCTCTGCTCCTGGCCTTCCCACTTCATGCCTGCATCCTCCGGTCCGGGCCTGTTCGGCTCGGGTGGATTCTGCGGGCAATTGCCTTGCCCGGCGCCAGGCCGCACGTCAGGGGATGCCCTCGCCCACGATCAGGTCTTGGGCAGCGTCACTCCACGCTGGCCCTGGTACTTGCCACCACGATCCTTGTAGCTGGTTTCGCAGACTTCGTCGCTCTCGAAGAACAGCACCTGGGCACAGCCTTCGCCGGCATAGATCTTGGCCGGCAGGGGCGTGGTGTTGCTGAACTCCAGCGTCACATAACCTTCCCACTCGGGCTCGAAGGGCGTCACGTTGACGATGATCCCGCAGCGCGCATAGGTGCTCTTGCCCAGGCAGATGGTCAGCACGTTGCGCGGGATGCGGAAGTACTCCATCGTGCGCGCCAGGGCAAAGCTGTTGGGTGGAATGACGCAGACATCCTTGTTGATGTCGACGAAACTGTCTTCGTCGAAGTTCTTCGGGTCCACCACCGTGCTGTGGATGTTGGTGAAGACCTTGAACTCCGGCGCGCAGCGGATGTCGTAGCCGTAGCTGCTGGTGCCGTAGCTGACGATGCGGTGGCCGTCGGGGGCGGTGCGCACCTGGCCCGGCTCGAAAGGCTCGATCATCCCGTGCTGCTGGGCCATGCGCCGGATCCATTTGTCACTCTTGATGCTCATTTCCTGCCCACTTCCAGCCATTGACCGTGCAGCGGATTCTAGGAGGCTGCGTTACATTGGCCTGCAAGGAGACCCCCCATGGCCCGCCTCTTCCGCCCCGCGATCGATCTGCTGATGCAGTACGCCGAGTACCACCGCGACCGGCGCAACATCGTCACGCACTTCGTGGGCGTGCCGATGATCGTCTTCGCAACCGGCGTCTTCCTGGCCGGGCTGAGCTTCAGCCTGGGTGGCTGGGCGGTCACACCGGCCTGGATGCTGTTCGGTCTGCTCGCGCTGTGGTACCTGACACGTGGCCAGTTGGCGCTGGGAGCGGCCACCACGCTGGCGATCGGGTTGATCCTGCTGCTGGCCCACCGAGTGGGCGGGGGGCCGCTGGGCCAGTGGTTGGCGTGGTGGGTGGGCTTTTTTGTGGTGGGCTGGGCCGTACAGCTGATCGGCCACTACTACGAAGGCCGCAGACCCGCCTTTGCCGACAACAGCGTGGGCCTGCTTGTCGGCCCCATGTTCGTGGTGATGGAACTGCTGGCCCCGACCGGCCTGTTCAGGGACTTGATCCAGGCCATCGAACGCCACGCCGGGCCGACGATGATCCGCGACCTGGCTCACCCGGCCACGCGATGATTCAGCGCCAGGGCAGTTCGCCCTTGAGGAACTGCGCTGCCTGACTCGGCAGTTGATCGTTGAAGAAACGGTCTACGGGCAGGTCCACCACCATCCGCCCGGCCTCCAGGTAGGCCACCCGGGTGCCCAGCCGCTTGGCCTGCCCCAGGTTGTGCGTACTCATCACCACCGTGACGCCGGCTTCGCGGAATTCCTGCACCAGGGATTCGACTTCGCGCTTGGCGCTGGGATCCAGGCTGGCCGTGGGCTCGTCCAGCAGCAGGATGTCCGGCTTGAGTCCCCAGGCGCGCGCCAGTGCCAGCCTCTGTTTCTGGCCACCCGAGAGTGACGGCGCGGGGCGGCTGGCTGCCTCGTCCAGCCCGACACGCCGCAGCGCTTCGGCAGTCAAGGGAGCACGCTGCGCGGCCGGCACGCCACGCAGCCAAAGTCCCAGCCAGACGTTGCGGTAGGCCGACAGGTTGAGCATGAAGGGGTGCTGGAACACCATGGCCGTAACCGGCGCCTTGCCCGCCGCGTCGACATGCAGTTCGCGCGCCCCGCTGCAGCTCACCAGGCCATGCAGGGCGCGCAACAAGGTCGTCTTGCCCGAGCCGTTGGCACCCACCAGCATCAGGCTCTCACCACGGCGCAGCTGCAGATCGACTGCCTGCAACGCCTGCACAGGCCCAAAGCGCACGCCGGCCGAACGCAGGCTGATCAGCGCCTGCGCGGCGCTCACGCCAACGCCCCGATCGCCTGCGGGCTGCGGCCGGCAAGCCCCGCAACCAGCAGGTTGATGAGACCCACCACGGTCAGCAGCACCACACCAAGGGCCAGCGCCAGCGGCAGATCGCCCTTGCTGGTTTCCAGTGCAATGGCAGTGGTCATCACACGCGTCACGCCGTCGATGTTGCCGCCCACGATCATCACTGCACCTACCTCGGCGACGGCGCGTCCGAAGGCCGTCAGCAGCACGGTCAGCACCGACAGGCGCTCGTGGACCAGCATCAGCAGGCCCTGCAGCACGGGCGTGGCGCCCAGCGACTGCAGTTGGTCCCCGCCCGCGTTCAAGGCGTCCAGCACCAGGCGGCGGGTCAGCGCGGCAATCAGCGGCACGACCAGGATGCTTTGTGCGATGACCATGGCCGCGGGCGTGAAGAGGATGCCCAGCGAACCCAGTGGCCCGGCCCGCGACAGCAGCAGGTAGACCAGCAAGCCGACCACCACCGACGGCAGGGCCAGCAGGGTGTTGATCCACCACACCAGAAGCGCTTGGCCGGCAAAGCGTGCCACAGCCAGCCAGACGCCAAGCCAGAGGCCGATCAGGGCTCCTGCCAGGCAGGCCGTGCCGCTGACGCGCAGCGAAAGCGCCACGATCTGCACCAGCGCCGCATCGGCGTCCACGACGAGTTGCAGGGCGATCGACAGGCTCTGGGCCAGGCTGTTCATGAGCGCATGTTCCCGCGTGCCATCGGGGCTGGGGCAAAGCCTGCAATTCTCGCCCTGCACTTCGTGGTCCGCGATATGCACGCGTTTGCATAGGCCAGGCGCCGTTGCAGAATCGGGCCCGGCGCGCCGCCTTGGCGCACAGGACAACATCACGATGTCTGAACCCGGCCCTTCCCCGCTCGCCGCGGGCGACAAGAACCTCAGCGTGGCGCAAGCGGGCCAGGCCATCCGATCGGCCTTGCAGCCGATCACCGGGCAGGAGGCGCTGCCGCTGCACCTTGCGCTGGGCCGCGTGCTGGCGGTGGACGTCATCTCGCCGATCGACGTGCCGGCGCACGACAACTCCGCGATGGACGGTTACGCCTTTGCCGGTGCGGCCTTGATGCCAACGGGTCCGACCACGCTGACGAGCGTGGGCACGCTGATGGCCGGCGCGCCATGGATCGGCACCTTGGCATCCGGCGAATGCCTGCGCATCATGACCGGTGCCGTGATGCCGGCTGGACTCGACACCGTCGTGCCACTGGAGCTGTGCCAGGTGCAGAGCGATGCCGTGCGCATCGAGCCGGGCATCATCCAGCCGGGCGAAAACCGCCGCCGCCGCGGCGAGGACCTGGCGGCCGGCAGGCCGGCGCTGCGGGCTGGCCGCCGCCTGGCGCCAGTCGACCTGGGCCTGATCGCTTCGCTGGGCGTTGGCCAGGTCCGGGTCTTCAGGCGCCTGCGCGTGGCGCTGTTTTCCACCGGCAACGAGCTGCGCACGCTGGGTCAGGCGCGGGAGCCCGGCTGCGTCTACGACAGCAACCGGTACAGCCTGATGGGCGCATTGCATCGTCTGGGTGCGGAAGTCATCGACCTGGGGCTGGTGGCTGACGACCCCGTCGCCTTGCGCCAGACGCTGCAGCGCGCCGTGGCCGAGGCGGATGTGGTCCTGACCAGCGGTGGCGTGAGCATGGGCGACGCCGACTACACACGCGACGTCCTGGCGGAACTGGGCCAGGTGGCGTTCTGGAAGGTGGCCATGCGGCCCGGCCGACCGTTTGCCTTCGGCCCGCTGCGGGCGCCGGCGGGCCGCTCACCGGTGTGGCTCTTTGCGCTGCCCGGCAACCCGGTGGCGGCGCTGGTCACGTTCTACGTCTTCGCGCGCGAGGCGCTGCTGCAACTGGCCGGCGCCGGGCCTGCGCCCATGCCGCTGCTGCAGGCACGCAGCTTGACGGCCATCCGCAAGCGCCCCGGGCGCAGCGAATTCCAGCGCGGCATCGTGGAGCCGGCCCCGGCAGGCGGCTGGCAGGTGCGGCTCACCGGTTCACAGGGCGCCGGCGTGCTACGCAGCATGAGCGAAGCGAACGCCCTGGTGGTCCTTGGCCACGACCAGGCTTCGGTGGCCGAAGGTGAACTCGTCGACGTGTGTCTGTTCGAGGGCCTGGCCTGAGAGCCTGAGGGGCAGGTTCAGCCGGCCACCACCCGCATCGCGGTGCGTTGGGGTTCGGGTTCCGAATCGAAGCGCTCGGTGCCGGTGTAGCACAGGAAGTGCCGGTTGGCTGCACGCCCGAACAGCGCCATCCCAAGCCGTGACGCCAGCTCGTGGCCCATGGCCGTCACGCCGTTGCGAGACACGACGATGGGCACGCCCAGTTGCGCCGCCTTCATGACCATCTCGCTGGTCAGCCGGCCGGTCGTGTAGAAAGCCTTGTCACCCCCCGCGACGCCATGCAGGGCCATCCAGCCTGCGATGGTGTCGATGGCGTTGTGGCGCCCCACGTCTTCGATGAACGTCAGCAGTTGGGCGCCTTGCTGCGCATCGAGCTGGAACAGGGCGCAGCCGTGAACCGAGCCTGCCTTGCGGTGGATGCTGTCCTGCTGGCGCATGGTCTCGAGCATGCGATGCAAGGTGCTTTGCCGGATGCGGGCGCTGCGCACGTCGGGCAGCGAGACCGAGTCGATCTGCGACAGCACGTCGCCGAACACCGTGCCCTGGCCGCAGCCGGTGGTCACCACCCGGTGCGCAGTGCGCTGGGCCATGTCGGCCACGCCCTGGTGCGTGCGCACGGCGGCGGCGCCGACCTGCCAGTCGACGGTGACGGACTCAACTTCCTGCACCCGGGCGATCAGGCGCTGGTTGCGCAGGTAGCCCAGCACCAGCAGTTCGGGACAGGCGCCCAAGGTCATCAACGTGACGATCTCACGCTTGTCGACGAAGACGGTCAAGGGGCGTTCGGAAGGGATATGGATGCTGCGCTGGTCGCCGTACTCGTCCAGGATCCGGATCTCGCGCAACAACTCGCAGCACGCCTGCGTCAGCCTTGGAGACCCGGGCACCGGGGGCCAGACGCTCGGCATCAGAGGGCCGGGGCTGGTCTGTGTGCAGGCGGGTTCGGGCAGCGGTGGCATCTGGCGCGGCGCGACAGTAACGCTACTTCTTCGGTGCGGCGGCAAGCGCTGGTGCCGCAGCAGATGCAGGCGCCGCGGCCGTGGCTGGTGCGGCCGCTGGCGGCGCAGGCGTGTACACGAACGGGCCCGGATCGGCGCAAGGCGGCGTGACCGCTGCGGGCTTCACGTCCTTGCCGCTCTTCTTGGCCTGCGCGAAATAGCCCGCGGCCACGCCGTCCATCGACTTGCACAACTGGTACGCATCGACCTTGCCTTGCCAGGCTGACTTGGCCGTCGTTTCCGCCGCCTTGGCCTTGGCTTCATCAGAAGGCGGTGGCAGCCTGGCCCAGGCGCCAGTCGCCAGACCAAAACCACCTGCGACGGCCAGCACCAATGCAAAACGTGGCGAACTCTTTGCTAAACGGTTCATGGAATTGTTTCCTCCGGGAACCCGGGCTGCTCATGCCCGCGTCGATGCGGCCGTGGGCGAAGACCCGCCCAGCGGTGAATTGGAGCGCTGGGCCGGGATCTTGCCCGCCTTGACATCGTCATACCACCACTCGTGATGCTCCTTGGCCCAGCTCTCGTCGACATAGCCGGTGCGCATCGCATCCATCGCGCCGGGCACACCCAGCGTGGCCATGTAGATGTGGCCGGCGAACATCACCATCATCAGCACCGAGGCCACGGCATGCACGATGTGGCTGATTTGCATCTCGCCACGGGTCTGGCCGAAGCCCGGCACCAGGCCATCGAGCACCAGGCCCGAAATCACGACCAGCAGGCCCAGCACGACGCCACCACCCCAGTACATGATCTTCTCTCCGGCATTGAAGCGGTGCGAGGGCACGTGCGTGCCGCTGAACAGCCCCCCCTGCTTGGACAGCCAGTTCAGGTCTCCGGCCCGCGGCAGGTTGTCGGCCAGGTACTGGATGCTGAACAGCACGAGCGACACGGCAAACACCGGTCCGACCAGGTTGTGCGCCGTCTTGAGAAGGTAGGTCAGCCAGCCGAACAAGGTGCTGCCCAGCACCGGCAGCATGAAGTACTTGCCGAAGGCCATCACGATGCCGGAGATGGCCAGCACCGAAAAGCTAATCGCTGCCGCCCAGTGGATGACGCGCTCATAGGGCGTGAAGCGCTCGATCCTGCGCCCGGTGTCCTTGGGCTGGCTGCCGAAGGGACCCTTCATCCAGTAGGTGAGCGCGATGGTGGCCAGCGTGATCAGCAGCAGCGCCCCGCCGTAGGGCAGGATCCAGTTCTGCCGCACCTGGCGCCAGGCCTCGCCCGCCGTCGTGAACCTGGAACCCGGGTATTGGACGAAGGGCTGGATCAACACGCCCTTTTCGGCGCCAGGCAGATTGCTGGTGCCTGGCTGGTTACCGGACTCGCGTACGGCACGCCACATCGGCGCGTTGTTGCCGGGCTGGCTCTTAGCACGCTGCGCGTTGTTTTCTTCTGCGCCGGGCTCTGCCGGGGCCATCAAACCCACCGGCGGGGCCGCGGCAGGGGCTGGCGAATTGCCAGTCGGCGCGGCCGTCTGGGCCAGGGCGGATCCGACCAGCCCCAGCGCCAGGGCCACGCCCAGCAGGTACTGCCTTGTCGAGCCTGACATGAATGCTCCTTGAACTCGCGGTCCGCTCAGGACCGGCCTGCGGTACGCTGGTATTCGTTTTGGCCTGCCTGGGTACGCGAGCGGATCTTCTCTTCCCAACTGGCCTTGTCGCCGGCCTGCCAGCCCGGCGCAACATAGGCTCCACCCTGCACCGCCCCCATGTAGGCGGGATTGGCCGGTGCCACCCGCGAGCCCTGCTCCTGCGGCTTGCCGGAACAGGCCACCAGACCGGCCAGCAAGGTCAAACCACCCAGCCACGAAAAAACCTTCATGACTTGGTGGCCTTGGGCGCCGGGGAAGCGCCCGGTGCCGGCTTGCCATAGGCGGTGCCCCAGCCCCAGACCTCGCTGCCCTTGTTGCGTGTCATCACGCGGGTGCGGAAGATGTCGGCCACAACGTCGCCGTCGCCACCCAGCAGCGCCTTGGTGGCACACATCTCGGCGCATGCCGGGAGCTTGCCCTCGGCCAGGCGGTTGCGGCCGTAGCGTTCGTTCTCAGCCTCACTGCCCGCCGCTTCGGGGCCACCGGCACAGAAGGTGCACTTGTCCATCTTGCCGCGCATGCCGAAAGCGCCGCTGCTAGGGAACTGGGGCGCCCCGAAGGGGCAGGCGTAGCTGCAGTAGCCGCAACCGATGCACACGTCCTTGTCGTGCAGCACCACACCTTCGGCCGTGCGGTAGAAGCAGTCGACCGGGCAGACCGCCATGCAGGGCGCATCCGAACAGTGCATGCAGGCCACCGAGATGCTGCGTTCGCCAGGCACGCCGTCGTTGAGGGTGACAACGCGCCGGCGGTTCACGCCCCAAGGGACAGCATGCTCCGCCTTACAGGCCGTGACGCAGCCATTGCACTCGATGCAGCGTTCGGCGTCGCAGATGAACTTCATTCTGGCCATCGTGTGCTCCTCAGGCTGCCTTCTCGATCTGGCAGACCGACGTCTTCGTCTCCTGCATGTTGGTCACCGGGTCGTAGCCGTAGGTACCCGCGGTGTTGCAGGCCTCGCCCTTGACGATGGGCGCCGCACCTGCCGGGTAGTACTTGGAGATGTCCTCGCCTTGCCAGAGGCCGGCAAAGTGCATCGGCAGGAACACCGTTGTCCGGTCGACCCGTTCGGTGACCTGGGCCTTGACCTTCAGGCGCACACCGGTGGGTGTCTTGACCCACACCCACTCGCCGTTGCGGATGCCACGGTCGTTGGCCGCCGCCGGATTGATCTCGACGAACATGTCCTGCTGCAGCTCGGCCAGGTAGGGGTTGGAGCGCGTCTCGTCGCCACCGCCTTCGTACTCGACCAGACGGCCGCTGGTCATGATCAGCGGGAAGTCCTTGACGATGTCCTTGTTCTTCTCCTGCAGCGACTTGTAGAGCACCGGCAGGCGCCAGCCGGTGCGCCGGTCGTCGTGCGTGGGGTACTGCGCCACCAGCTCGGGCCGCGTCGAGTAGATCGGCTCTCGGTGCTGCGGGATCGGGTCGGGGAAGTTCCAGACCACGGCCCTCGCCTTGGCGTTGCCGAAGGGGTGGCAGCCGTGGGCCATCGTCACGCGCTGGATGCCGCCGGACAGGTCGGTCTTCCAGTTCTTGCCTTCGGCGGCCTTCTTCTCGGCTTCAGTGAGGTCGTCCCACCAGCCCAGCTTCTTGAGCAGGATGTGGTCGAACTCCGGGTAGCCGGTGGTGATCTCGGCGCCCTTGCTGTGGGAACCGTCCTCCGCCAGCAGCGACTTGCCGTCCCGTTCGACGCCGAAATTGGCGCGGAAGTTGCCGCCACCTTCCATCACGTGCTTGGAGGTGTCGTACAGGTTCGGTGAGCCCGGATGCTTGAGCTCGGCCGTCCCGAAACACGGCCAGGGCAGGCCGAAATAGTCACCATCGAGCTTGTAGCCGGTCTCCTTGTCGATGCCACCCTTGGCACGCAGCGTGTTCACGTCGAAGACATGCATGTTGCGCATGTGGGCCTTCAGGCGTTCGGGACTCTGGCCCGTCATGCCGATGGTCCAGACTGCGCGGTTCCATTCGCGGGTGATGCTCTCCGGCAGGGGCTCGTCCATGCCCTTGACCTTCTGGAACTCGTAGTTCTTGGTCAGCTCCTTGGCAAAGCCGAGCTTTTCGGCGAGCTGGTACATGATCATGTGGTCGGAGCGCGATTCGAACAGCGGCTCGATGACCTTCTCGCGCCACTGCATCGACCGGTTGCTGGCCGTCAGCGAACCCGAGGTCTCGAACTGCGTGCAGGCCGGCAGCAGGTAGACCGCGCGGTTGGGGTTCAGGTCTTCGGCCTTGCCTGGCATCGCAGCCATCGCCGCAGTGGCCGATGGGAAGGGGTCAACCACCACCAGCAGGTCGAGCTTGTCCATCGCCCGCTTCATGTCGGGGCCACGGGTCTGCGAGTTGGGGGCGTGGCCCCAGTAGAACAGGCCGCGCAGGTTGCTTGGCTGGTCGATGAGCTCGTTCTTCTCGAGCACGCCGTCGAACCAGCGCGACACGGTCATGCCGGGCTTGCCCATCATGCCGGGTGCGTAGCGACCCTTGATCCAGTCGAAGTCGACACCCCACACGGTGGCGTAGTGCTTGAACGAACCCTCGGCCAAGCCGTAGTAGCCGGGTAGCGAATCGGGATTCGGCCCGATGTCTGTACAGCCCTGGACGCTGTCGTGACCGCGGAAGATGTTGGCCCCGCCACCCGACTTGCCGATGTTGCCCAGCGCCAGCTGCAGCAGGCACGAAGCGCGCACCATCGCGTTGCCGATGGTGTGCTGCGTCTGGCCCTGGCACCAGACGATGGTGCCGGGCCGGTTCTCGTTCATGATGGTGGCGACCTTCAGGCAGGTGGCCTCGTCAACCCCTGTCACCGCCTGCACCTTGTCTGGCGTCCACTTGGCCAGCACGTCTTCACGCACCTTCTCCATGCCCCAGACGCGGTCGTTGATGTACTGCTTGTCTTCCCAGCCGTTCTTGAAGATGTGGTACATCACGCCGAACAGGAAGGCGATGTCCGAACCGGAGCGGATGCGGACGTATTCGTCTGCCTTGGCCGCCGTGCGGGTGAACCGGGGGTCCACCACGATCATCTTCGAGCCCTTCTCCTTGGCGTGCAACATGTGCAGCATCGAGACCGGATGCGCTTCTGCCGCGTTGGAGCCGATGTACAACGCAGCCTTCGAGTTCTGCATGTCGTTGTACGAGTTTGTCATCGCACCGTAACCCCACGTATTCGCCACACCGGCGACAGTCGTGGAGTGGCATATTCGTGCCTGGTGATCGCAGTTGTTGGTCCCCCAAAGGGTCACCCACTTCCTGAGCAGGAAGCACTGCTCGTTGTTCTGCTTGGATGAACCGACCACGAAGACCGAGTCCGGGCCGCTGTCCTTGCGCAGCTCCAGCATCTTCTTGCTGATCTCGTCCAGGGCCACATCCCAGCTGATGCGCTGGTACTTGCCGTTGACGAGCTTCATCGGGTACTTGAGGCGGAACTCGCCGTGCCCGTGTTCACGCACCGAAGCGCCCTTGGCGCAATGCGCTCCCAGGTTCAGCGGCGAATCGAACACCGGCTCCTGCCGCACCCAGACGCCGTTTTCGACGTAGGCGTCGATCGCGCAGCCCACCGAGCAGTGGCCGCAGACGGTGCGCTTGACCTCGACCTTGCCGGTACCAGTCGCCTTGGCTGCCGGGTCGGCCGCTTCGGCCTTGCGCACTAGCGTCAGCTGGCTGGCCGCAAGGCCTGCGCCGACGCCCAGGCCGGACCGGCGCAGGAATGCCCGCCTGTCCATCGTGGGTATGGCACGCGTCACCCCGCGCGCCAGACTGCCGACCAGTGCGCTGGGCGATGAGCCCCCGCTACCTGTCGACCTTTTGGTCAATAGCATGTTGCCTCCTTCCGGAATCGGCTTGGGTCAGACGCGGGCGGTCCGGTAGTACTGCCGCACGTGTTCCGTGAGGCGGTACCCGGCTTGCCCTTCGGCGGATGGCGCCTGCGCGACGGCATCCTGCATAGGCGGGTCGGACTGTCCGCCGGGGAGCAGCGCGGCCGCAGCCGCGAGGGCCGTGGCGGTGCCCGCGCCGGCCAGCATGGTGCGGCGCGGCAGCGCTGGCTGATCACTGGTATTCATGGCGTCTTCCTCTGCAAACGATGCAACCTAGCAGGCAGCCACCGTAAGCCCTGGCGGCGGACCCGCATGCGGCAAACACCACGCTGGAGCCATGAGCAGGCCACCTGCGCCACGATCAGCCTCCAACTGCGCCCAATCCGCAACGGTGCAGCCATCGACGGCTGCATCCACTCCGGCTACGGTGTGTGGTATGAACAGACTAACATAAGCGAATTCGAACTCGCTACGGTTTTCCCCTGTGATCGTTGGCACCGCGGGTCACATCGACCATGGCAAGACCTCGCTGGTCAAGGCCTTGACCGGCATCGACGCCGATCGCCTGAAGGAAGAAAAGGCC
>WBZP01002191.1_pt1 | contig 22781 bp, 20 predicted proteins | sample 5204301 | NCBI WGS metagenome assembly WBZP01 (sample SAMN12412401, study PRJNA552823) | activated sludge metagenome | isolation source: activated sludge from nitrification reactor of wastewater treatment plant... | place: USA: Pennsylvania | collected 2017 | reverse complement strand
CGTCCTCCTTATCAGCGCCTCGTTGCTGAAAGACAAGGGCTATCTGGGGCATCCCGACACCCTGGCTCCCGTGTTGGCCCGCGAGTTTCAGTGGGTTGTCAGCAAGGCGGATACGGCGCCAAAACCGAAAACGGTGTCGCTGGAACGAGATCTTCAGCGGGCCCCGATCCGCACCAACCAGGAGATCAAACACCTCTCTGCGGAAGAGCGTATACACATTCTTCACCAACTTTTCGACAGTTACCTGCGAACTGTCGACGATCAGAAAAGCCTCGAAGGCCAGGCCTATTATGAAGTTGGCAGCAGCGTGCCGGTTTCGCCGACCCAGTCGGATTCGACCACCAAGCTCTATGAGATTCGTGTGCGTGAAGCTCTGCAGAAGATCGTGCGGGAGCCCTATTTCCAGGAGCATACGCCGAAGGCCGTCATGAGCCTGCTCAATGGAACCGTGTGGAATGTCGCCTTTGTCAAAATCGACCAGCGGGATTGGGCCACTCGCACGAGAGTGCTACCTGAGGACAAGGCAGTTCTGGTGGGAGCACATCGCCAGCGCATCCAGCCGGCAGCCATTCTGGTGAATGTCTACCGAACCGCCGCCCCGGATGACCCGTTTTATCGGGACACACAAGGCTTGCCGATGGGCGCATTGTCAGCGGATCAGCTCGCGCGGGTCGTCGCGTTGGAGATTCAGCACAACATTCAGGAGAAATCGATGAGTGGTCACACGGCACAAGATGCGCTCACGTCCCCCAAGTAGGGGGACGTGGGGCCTTAGGCAAGCGTTGGCTATGGTGCGATGGCCTGGACCTGGCCATCCTGCCGGTATCGTACAGGCTCTATTTGGAATAGCGGCCGGTTCGCGGGTGTGGTTGAGGGTGCGGCCGTCATGGCGGATGGCTGAATTGGTTGCATGCGGATTGTCTTGAGAAGACTCTGAAACAGCGAGTCGTCGGCAGCGCTGTATTGCAGCTTCGACAGATGGATGTTGGCGTAGACGTTTTGCTCCGCAATGCAGGCATAGATGCTCTTCTGATCGAGGCGGACGCCCTGGAATCGGTGCAGGGTGTACTCAAGAAGGTGCATACCCCGTGCGATGGTAAGGGCGATGTCCTGTCCGCGGCGAACCGCCGGACCTTTCTGCAATCGTTGAAGTTGCTCGACGCAGCCTGTGGCCGGCGCCAGGCCGGGAAGTTCCTCAATGGCGATCGATACGTTCATGCCTGTCGCGGGATGGGAGGCCAACAGATATCGATGGCCATCTTCCTTACTCTGATCCCTGTCTATCGTGAAGCCGGCCAAATCGATCGCCAGTCCTACGGCACCGCCCGGCTGAGAGACGATGGTTCGAGGGCTGCCTTCTGCCGCCTGCGCTGGTCGCAGGTCGGTGAGTCCGATCGCCAGGATTGCGAACAGGCTCAGGGTGGTGAACAGCATGATATAGGGCTGAGTGACCGAAGTCCGTTGCCTGATCATAGAATCTCCTCTGATGATACGTGGCTGTGACTCGTGTCAGTGTAGGGTGAACGTCGAATCATCCAAAGGGAATTGCTCATTCTCGCTGCATGTGAAGGGGCATCTACGTATGGAAATTTTTGCCTAGTATTGCGCGGGGGTGTCGCAGAAAGCACTGATGGAGAGAAGGACACACCATACCGGACTGGTCGTCATCGCGGTGTTTAAGCTGGTGAAGGGCGCCCTGTTGCTGATGCTGGGGCTAGGTCTTCTCAAGCTTGTGCATGCGGAGATTGCCACGCTCTTCTCGTTGTTGATTGAAACCCTTCATCTGAACGCGGATTCCCGTTTCCTGCACGCGCTGGTGTTGAAGGTGGACGCCCTTCAGCCCCACAGTGTCCTGGTCGCAGCGGTTGTGAGCCTGGCCTATGCGGGAATGTTGCTGGTCGAAGGGATCGGGCTGTGGCTGGAATATTCCTGGGCCGCCTACCTCACCGTGATCTCAACGGCTCTCCTGTTGCCGTTGGAGCTCTATGAGCTTGCCGAACAGGTCTCGCTGCTTCGAGTCGCATTGTTGCTGCTGAATATCGTCATCCTCGTATATCTCATCAGTCAACTGAAACGGCATCAGCTTCGCGCACGCACGCATCAACAACCATCTGACGGGGCATCGTGACTCACCTATGCTTCAATTGCCGCTGGGGAAGATGGGGATGCTGCGGTAGGGTAGGTAACTAGAGAATGCTGGATTATTTTGCCGGTGGAACTGCGATCACCGGGCCGGTTCGACTCTCGTCGTTGAGAGAACTTTCCGGTGCCAGCCGGCGGCCCGACTCGGTTCGCCCATTCAAGTCGGAATCCTTCGGTTGAATACGGTGGTGAGGAAGCTGGCAGCGCGTACTCGCCGGATTGCAGTGGCCGCGCTTCGTTGTGGCGGCGAGGGGTGTGTCGCCCTCAATGGCCTTCCCGGTCTTGGGGGCGAGGGCCGAGTCCTCCGGATTCTGTGCTGAGCCGGGTGCGCTCAATAATAGTCCAAGTAGCAGGCCGGCTGAGCCAAGGGGAAGAGTTCTGAACGTCATTCCATGATTGATAGCAGATCGTTTCGTGGAGTCAACCGCTTCTTTTGTTTGCCATGAATCGCCGGATGTCGCATCGGTCCGACCGCGACTGGCCTCCCTCTCGCTGACGAAAAAATAGGAATAGTTTTGGGGAAGCGAGTGATCCCGGTAGACTGATTCTGCACAGGTAGCTGTCCGTAGCGGTCGCGAGAGTTGGCTCTTCGTTTATGCTGGCATTCGCTCGTCGTACTCCTCGCCTGACGTTGTTCCTCGCCGGAGTTGTCCTGTCCGCCGCCTGTTTCTGGTTCCTTGCGCAATGGTTTACGATCTTCAACGGCTGGTTTGGACTGGCTGTCACGTATGACACCAGGCCCCCCTGGCTGGCGGCGCTGATGGCGGCCGTGACTGCGCTCCCCTGGGTATCGTTGGGGACGCTGGTGCTGCTCCGGCGCTGGCGAGGTCCTGCGTATCGACCGGTGGCGTTTGCTGCCGGTCTCTCGCTGCCCTATCTGTTCACGCTGAGCGTCCTTTTCCTTGGTCCGTCCCTCGAAGACCATTGGCATCGGCGTGCCTTTGACTCGCAGTTGTGGAAGGCCAATCACGCAGCGGACCCACGCTGGCCCGATCGTCTGTGTATGGTTGATGATCTGCTTGCGACGATGCCGCTTGTTGGATTGTCGCGTGATCGCGTCCATGAATTGTTGGGGGCCGGTGATGGGGGGCGCTCGTGGAAAAATTGGGACGAAGCCTATCTGTTGGGTCCGGAGCGTGGGATGTTCCGACTTGATTCGGAGACGCTGGTCTTACGGTTTGGCCCTGATGGCCGGGTCAGCGAGTATCGAATCCTGACTGATTAGCCCATAGGCATCCTTCTCCCGGCGGTCTATTCCACCTTCTCTCCATAGTCTTGCGCGCTAACGGCCTGCCCCAGTTTTGAACAGGAAAACCAAATATCCTGGAGCATGAGCGGTTTCTTCACGTCTTGCCGGGCCATTTCTGTAGTTGAATTCCACGGCAGTGTCCTACGTTGCTCTACAAATCTCGATCGGTCTGATTATCGCGGCTATTTGACGACAGGATTTCTTGACCTGGTCCTGGTCTCCGTGTATTTTGCCGACCTGATTTTTTGTCTACGTATTCATGCGTTGTCATGGAACCGGGTGGCGCCGGTACCCGTGACTGGTGAGAGTTTAGTGCCTGCCCCGCATATCGGGGCTTGAGTGTGAACAGTGTTCGGTTTCCATCGGGAGGGAAAAATGCGCCGGTTGAGTGTGCTGCTATGCGTGCTGTTGGTACTGTGGACCAGTTTGCGGTCGGGGAGTGCAACGGCAGAGTCATCGGCAGGAGGCAAGGAAGAGCCGATGCGGATCATGCATTTCGTCCTGACGGGGACAGTGCCGCTGGAACGCGCGCGCGGTTTTGTGAATGAGGCTCAGGCGGCCGGGTTTACGGCCGTTCAGGTGCTGCTCACGGACGGGGTGAGGTTCGAACATGCGCCCTGGAAACCGAATCTAAGCGCCTGGACCAAAGCGGAGTTTCAATCCTGGGTTGGCTATGCCCGCGCGCATGGATTGGAGGTTATTCCGGAGGTCAAGCTGCTCACGCACCAAGAAAAGTTTTTTCAGCGGCAATATCCGAACTTGATGTTCAATGCGGTCTCTTACGATCCGCGGCACGACGCCACCTATGCCGTGGTGTTCCCGTTCCTCGATGAGGTCATCGACGCAGTGCACCCCCGGGCGATCCATATTGGCCATGACGAGGCATTCGGTTGGACCGTCGGGCAAGTGTCGAAATGGCTGAAGCTGGGTGAGGTAATGATTCCGGCCAATCTGTTTGTCAGTGATGTCTTGCGAATCCACGACTACCTCAAAGCGAAAGGTGTGGAGACCTGGATGTGGGCCGACATGGCGTTGAGTCCTGCTGAATTTCCCGGCGCGATGACTAGGCATCTCCACGGCATTGCCGCTGGGTATGGAAAGGCGTTGCGCGACCGGCTGCCGAAAGATATCGTGATGTGTGAGTGGCACTACGGCGACGAACACGGAAATTTTCCGTCGATGGCCGTCATGCAAGGGGAGGGGTTTCGCGTGATCGGGGCCACCTGGAAGCGGGAGGTCACGATGCGCAATTTCAGCCGATATGCCTTGTCTCGGCGTGCCTATGGCTTGATGGCCACCACCGGCTTACATGTGCAGCAGAACGATACCGATTTGGTGAATTGGATTATCCAAGCGTCCGGGGCGCTCTTTCGCAATCCTGATGCGGCGGTGCCTCCCATGCCCGCTCCGGTTGGTTCTTCGGAGGGGAGAGGATAGCGAATTAGCGCTCGATCTGTTTCGGTTGGCCCCCCTTGGCCAGCTGCAGGTTTACACTCACAACGCCTTCGTTGAGATTCCGGTATGGGTACGTAGGCGTGATCAGGGGCAGGGCGTCGGCTTGCTCCTGCGTGGTGACCAGGGTGAGTGCCGGCACATAACGACCGGCCGGAACCTTGACGCCGATGAGTTTGGCGCCCGGCTCGACCACCACGTGGTCGCCGAGTTCTGTGCGGAAGACGAGTGTCTGCATGCCGACAAAGGTATCGTCCCCGACCCTGGCCGGGCCATGTACCTGGGATTGGTGGGCGAGCGAGACTCGTTTCCCGATGTAGACGGAATAGGTTTTCGCTCCGACCCGCACTTCATTCTCCGGTAATTCATGGTCGCCCTCGAAGGTTTCCAGCCCGTGGATGACCACACCATCCTGCACGTTACTGTGATCCCCGATATAAATGTTCTGTCCTTCATCGCCACGGACTGACGCGCCCGGCGCGACGAAGATCTGTTCGCCGATGGTCACGGATCCGATCACCGCCGCCAGCGGATGAATACGCGCGGATGCGGCAATGGTCGGCACGGTGACGTGGGGATTGAAGGTGGCGGGGACGTTGGGAGCCACCCAGCCGACCAGTAGGGCCCCGACGCAGAGCACATTCAGGCTCAGGCTGGCGGAGAGGGCGATGGAACGGGTCATCAGGGATTCTCCGAGTGGATGAGAGTGCTCATTGCGCAATCCGGCCGCTGGTTCTCCTCATCTTCCTGTCGGCGGTTGGGGATTCAAACTTAAGGTCGAGGCCCAGGTCGGCCTCCCCGGAATGAGAAGTGGGGAGTGGACCGGACCGGCCTTGAACACGTAGAATGCGCCTCCGTTGTTTCCGCATCCTGTAAGCGATGAGGGCGCGGGGAGCGACGGGATTGAACCACTAGTGCCATGATCAGGAAGGGATTGTCATGAGTGTGAAATGTGGAATCGTCGGACTGCCGAATGTCGGTAAGTCCACCCTCTTTAATGCGCTGACGAAGTCGGGAATCGCGGCGGAGAATTATCCGTTCTGCACGATCGAGCCGAATATCGGAATTGTCGAAGTGCCGGATGCGCGGATGCAGGCGCTGGCCGACATCGTCACGCCGCAGCGGATGCAATATGCGACGACCGAGTTTGTGGATATCGCGGGGCTAGTCGCCGGCGCCTCGAAAGGGGAAGGATTGGGCAATCAATTCCTTGCCAACATTCGCGAAACCGACGGGATTGTGAACGTGGTGCGCTGTTTCGAAGATGATAATGTGGTGCATGTGGCGGGCAAGGTCGATCCGATTTCCGATATCGCCACCATCGTGACGGAGCTCGCGTTGGCCGACTTGACCACCGTGGAGAAGGCGCAAGAGCGGAACGTGAAGCTCATCCGCTCCGGCGATAAAGATGCGGCAAAGTTGGGCGAATTGCTCGTACAGGTGGCCGCCTGTTTGAACGAGGGCAAGCCTGCCCGGACCATGAAGCTGGATCCGGCGCAACGGGCATTGCTGAAACCCCTCTGCCTGCTGACGATGAAGCCGGTGATGTATGTGGCTAACGTGGCCGAAAAGGGATTTACCAACAATCCGCTGCTGACCCGCGTGGAAGAATATGCTGCCAAGGAAGGCGCGCCGGTGGTGGCCATTTGCGCGGCACTGGAGTCGGAAATCGCTGTGCTTTCCGATGAGGAGAAACAGGAATTCCTGGCCGATATCGGGATGAAGGAGCCGGGGCTGAATCGCCTTATTCGCGCGGCCTATCAATTGCTCGGCCTGCAAACGTACTTCACGGCAGGTGTCAAAGAAGTGCGCGCCTGGACCATTCATATCGGCGACACCGCGCCGCAGGCCGCCGGTGTGATCCACGGAGATTTTGAAAAAGGGTTCATCCGCGCGGAAGTGATCGGTTACGACGATTACATCGCCTGTAAAGGCGAGGCGGGCGCGAAGGAAAAAGGCAAGATGCGACTGGAAGGGAAAGAGTACGTCGTGCGGGACGGCGACGTGATGCACTTCCGTTTCAATGTCTAGTCAACCGCGTGAAACTTAGGATGCGGCAAGGGTGCTGCGTGATCGGAGATGTGAGATGAACGAACAAGAGACAGAACGGGCCGTTGGAATCCTGAACCGGATCATGGAGCTGGAGCTGGCGGGTGTCGTGCGGTACACGCACTATGCGCTCATGATTTACGGGTACAACCGTATTCCGATCGTGTCGTGGCTCAAGGGCAATGCGGATGAGAGCCTGGCCCATGCCCACAAGGCCGGTGAACTCGTGACCCTGCTGGGTGGCCATCCGTCGCTGAAGATCGGCACTCTGCTAGAGACGGAAAAACACGATGTCGGAGACATTCTGCGGGAAAGCCTGGAGCACGAGAAAGCGGCCGTCGCCTCCTATTACGACCTGCTGAAGCTGGCGGAAGGCAAGTCTGTCTTGTTGGAAGAGTATGCTCGAGAGATGATCGTGGGCGAAGAACTACATCTCGATGAAGTGAACAAGATGCTGCGCAAATCCGGCGATGTGCAGGCCTTTCGCTCCTGATTGACCGACGGGTTGAGGGGGAGCCGTATCCGGATGACCGGCCGGCTACCCCATCCACTCGCTGCTGACGATCTCACCTCAATCGGTTCCCCTGTCATCATGTTTGACGTCATCTTATATCAACCGGAAATTCCACCCAACACCGGCAACATCATCCGGCTCTGCGCCAATACCGGGGCGCGGCTGCATTTGGTGAAACCGCTGGGCTTTACGCTGGAGGATAAACAACTCCTGCGCGCGGGGCTCGACTACCACGAATTCGCCAAGCTCCTGGTCTATGAGACTTGGGAGGCCTGTCTGGAGGGCTTAAAGGATCGGCGGCTGTTTGCCGTTTCGACGAAAGGCACGCAGCGATACGATCTTGTTCGATACGCGGAGGGCGATGCGTTTGTATTCGGACCGGAAAGCCGCGGGTTGCCGCCTGAGATTCTCGGCAGCGTCTCAGATCAACAATGCATCCGTGTGCCGATGGTGCCCGGCAGCCGTAGCCTTAACCTGTCCAATTCGGTCGCGGTCGTGTTGTATGAAGCGTGGCGACAGTCCGAGTTCGGACAGTGCGTCTGATTTCATCGAGTCCATCTCGTTTACCCTTGCCGGGCTGCGGTCAAATCTCCAGCACCAATCCGATTTCCACCACCTGCTCCGACGGCAGATGGAAATAAGAACTGGCGCGCTGCGTATTTCTCGATAGCACCACAAACAGTTTTTCCCGCCAGATCGCCATGCCCGGCTTCGGGGTCGCTAAAAATGTAATCCTGCTCAGGAAGAAGGTGGTGTCCTGTATCGGCAATACATGGCCATGCGCGGCAAGCTGCGTCAGGACGCGCGGAATATCCGGGGTCTCCATGAATCCGCAGCGGGCGATCACTTGAAAGAGATTCTCCCGGATGGGGGTGATCTCCAAGGGAGCTCCTGCGGGAACAAACGGCACGTGTTCCGTGCGAACGGTCAGCAGATAGACGTGTTCGTGAAGTGATTTGTTATGACGGACATTTTGCAGCAGGGCCGGCGGTGTGATGTCCGGGTGCTGTGATAGGAACACGGCATGTCCTGCTGTCCGGCATTGCACGTTCGGTAACACCTCGTTCACGAATTGATGCAGCGGGGGAAATTGCACCCGTAGGTGATCGGTCACGATCGCTCGCCCTCGCGCCCAGGTGCTCATTACGGTAAAAATCGCCGCGCCCAGGAGCAGCGGGAACCATCCGCCATGCGGAATCTTCTGCGCATTCGCGAGAAAAAAGGCGAGATCGATGAACAGAAATACTCCCACTGCCATGACCGCCGGCGGCGCACTCCATTGCCAATGGCTGCGTGCAACCCGGTACATGAGGAGCGTTGTGATGATCATGGAGCCGGAGACGGCGATGCCATAGGCAGCGGCCAAGTTGGTTGACGAGCCAAACGAGAGAATCAGCCCGACGGTGCCGATAAACATCAGCCAGTTCAGGAGGGCGAAATAGATTTGACCATGCTGCTCCGCGGAGGTGTGCGTGATTCGCAGCGGCGGAAGATAGCCCAGTTGCACAGCTTGCAAGGTGAGGGAAAACGCCCCAGACAACATGGCTTGAGACGCAATGATGGTGGCCACGGTCGCCAGCGCGATCAGCGGATAGAGCATCCAATCCGGGGCCAGATGATAAAAGGGGTTGGCGAGTGCCGCAGGGTTTCGCATGAGCAGCGCACCTTGGCCGAAGTATTGAAGCAGCAAAGCCGGCAGCGCCACGGCGAACCAGCCAAGCTGTATCGGCCGCCGCCCGAAATGCCCCATGTCCGCATACAGGGCCTCGGCTCCCGTGAGAACCAGAAACACACTGCCCAATACGAGGAAACCGATGCCTGCATGGTGAATGAGAAACCCGACGGCATACCATGGATTGGCAGCGAGCAGCACGGCGGGTGTTTGGATCAAGCTATGGAGGCCCAGCAGTGCCAGTGTGGCGAACCAGACCAGCATAATGGGCCCGAAGATACTGCCGATGGTTCCGGAACCGCGGCGCTGAATGGTGAAGAGGACGGCGACCAGCGCAACGGTAATCGGGAGAACATAGGGAGTGAATACATCCGTGGCCAGCGTGAGCCCCTCGACGGCGCTGAGCACGGAAATCGCCGGCGTGATAATGCCATCGCTGTAAAGAAACGCGACGCCGATCAATCCCAGTGAAACAACGAGGCTCAGCCCTTTGCGTAAATTGACAGGGTGGGACCGTTGGCTGAGCGCCATCAGCGCCAGCATGCCTCCTTCACCGTCGTTGTCCGCTTTCATCACGAACAGCAGATATTTCACGGTCACGACCAGCACGAGCGACCAGACGATCATGGATAAGATACCCAGCACGTTGTCGGGCGTGACCGGGAGTCCGTGGGATTCGTGAAAACACTCGCGCAGAGCATAGAGTGGGCTGGTGCCGATGTCGCCATACACGACACCCATGGCGGCGACAGCCAACGGGAGGGGAGCCTGCGGATGATCCAAAGCTTTTGGCATGCATGAGCCTTCGGGCGTGAGTGGTCGCGCTGGTGAGCCGGCAGCCCGTTGGCGAACCGGACTATAACATGTCCCGAAGGCGATGTCGGCGCTCACCGCGGAATCGCAGCAATCGTGGGTTTTCGAACTAAGGAGTCAATGTCCTGTATCCGGCCTGGAACTTCCGCGATTCTTCTGCTAGATTCCCGGTCAGCCATCGCAACGGGGTATCGAGACCGCGCCGCCCGAGTTGATTGACTTCACCTGACAAGAAAGCCTCTGAGACCGGTTGCATCACAATCGGTCACGCCTTGCTTTCGGAAAGCTTGATAGCCACCCATGACTGCATTGACGCCGCCGGCCATTTCAGCTGCAGCACAACAACGTATTGTCGATCTCCTCGCCAAGGAATTGAGCGTGACGTCTCCGCAAGTAGCGGCGGCGGTGACTCTGTTGGACGGCGGGGCGACGGTGCCCTTCATCGCGCGCTATCGCAAAGAGGCCACCAACAATTTGGACGACACGCATCTGCGCACGTTGGAAGAGCGGCTCCTGTATCTGCGTGAACTGGAAGAGCGGCGGCAGACGATCCTGGCGTCGATCGAAGAGCAGGGAAAACTGACCGATGAGCTGCGTCGCGCAATCGAACAGGCAGCGACGAAACAGGTGGTGGAAGACATCTACCTGCCGTTCAAGCCCAAACGCCGCACCAAGGCGCAAATCGCACGCGAGGCAGGGCTGGAGCCGTTGGCCAATGCGCTGCTCGCCGATCCCACGCTGGATCCCGAGCAGGAAGCCGTGAAATACGTGAAGGTGGTAGCGGCCGCCGAGGGTGTCGAGGCCATCAACGTGCCTGATGCGAAGACCGCATTGGAAGGGGCCCGCGATATTCTGGTGGAACGATTTGCCGAAACGGCCGACTTGCTCGCGACGCTGCGCGCGAAATTGTGGAACGAAGGCATCGTCACCTCCACGGTCATGCCCGGCAAAGAAACGGCGGAAGAAGAAAAGTTTCGCGACTACTACGCCTATTCGGAAACCATCCGCACGATTCCTTCCCATCGCGCCCTGGCCATGTTCCGAGGCCGTACATTGGGCGTGCTCAAACTTGATCTCGGTCTCGGGGAAGCACTCGATGCCCAGGTGCCGCATCCCTGTGCGGCCCTCATCGCCGGTCATTTCGGCATCGAAAACCGCGGCCGGCGCGCCGACAAATGGTTGAATGATGTCTGCTACTGGGCCTGGCGGGTCAAGGTGCATCTGCATCTCAGCGCAGAGTTGCTCCTGCAGGTGCGCGAGGCGGCGGAGGCGGAAGCGATCAAGATTTTCGGACGCAATCTCCACGAGCTCCTGCTGGCGGCGCCGGCCGGTCCGAAAGCCGTGCTCGGCCTCGATCCCGGTATCCGCACCGGTTGCAAGGTGGCGGTCGTGGACGCGACCGGAAAATTGCTGGAGACGACCACGATTTATCCGCATCAACCTCGCAATGATTGGCAGGGAGCGCTCGCAACCATCGTGGAGCTGGTGATCCGGCATGGCGTCGAATTGATTTCGATCGGCAACGGCACGGCCAGCCGTGAGACGGACAAACTTGCCGTCGAGGTCATCAAGCTGGTGTCGGAACGGAAGCCGGAGCAGAAGGTGGCGAAGATTGTAGTGAGCGAAGCGGGGGCCTCTGTCTATTCGGCGTCGGCTTTTGCCGCCGCGGAGTTTCCAACGCTCGATGTGAGCCTGCGCGGGGCGGTGTCGATTGCCCGGCGTCTGCAGGATCCCCTGGCGGAGTTGGTCAAAATCGATCCCAAATCCATCGGAGTGGGGCAGTATCAGCACGATGTGAATCAGCGGGCCCTGGCCCGCTCATTGGACGCGACCGTCGAAGACTGCGTGAACGCGGTGGGAGTGGATGTGAACACGGCCTCGGCACCATTGCTGGCCCGCGTCTCCGGTTTGAATCGGGTGCTGGCTCAAAATATTGTCGAGTATCGGGATGCGCATGGTCCGTTCCCGAATCGCGTGATGATTCGCAAGGTGCCGCGTCTGGGCGAGAAGACGTTCGAGCAGGCGGCGGGATTTTTGCGGATCAACAATGGGGACAATCCGTTGGACCGTTCGGCTGTACACCCCGAAGCCTACCCGGTTGTCGAGCGGATGCTGGCGCGGCTGAACAAGGGCATCGCCGAGGTCATGGGAAAGCCCGCCGTCCTGAAGGACCTCTCCCCGGCGGAGTTCACCAACGAGACCTTCGGTCTTCCGACGGTGCGGGATATCCTCTCGGAATTGGAAAAGCCGGGCCGTGACCCGCGTCCTGAATTCAAGACGGCAACGTTTCGCGATGGGGTGGAGTCACTCGCCGATTTGCAGCCCGGGATGGTGCTCGAAGGTGTGGTGACCAATGTCGCGGCGTTCGGCGCCTTCGTCGATATCGGCGTGCATCAGGACGGTCTCGTACATGTGTCCGCCTTGGCGAACAAGTTCGTGAAGGATCCGCATGAGGTGGTGAAACCGGGCCAGATCGTGAAGGTGAAGGTGTTGTCCGTCGATGTCCCACGACAGCGCATTTCGCTGACCATGCGTATGGAGGATGCGGCGGCCCCGGCCTCACAGCCCGAGTCCCGTGCAGGAGCCCCGCGTGAGGCTAGAGACCGGCGCCCGGCCGATGGCGCGCGGCCTGCGTCCCGCGAGTCCCAGCCCATCAGTGCGTTTGCGCTGGCCATGGCCCGCGCGCAGCAGAAGAAATGACGGGTAGCTGTGCCTGAATCCGAGGCGGCGGCGCGGCAGAACGCCTAGGGTTTGACCTTGAAGAAGTTCCCGCCTTTGAGCCGTTCATCATCGGTGCCCCAAGCAATCTGCTTGTCGAGTCGCTGGAGCAGCGGCACGTGCTTGGAGCAATGGATGTAGGCTTCTTCCACGCTGATGACAATCCAGGCCTTCGGCTGGCGACCACCCATGCTGTGGGCGCTTTCGGTCATGGCGTGAGAACGATTCGGGAGGGCGGCTGCCTCCTCCTGGTCGAGCACGTGAGCCCGCCCGTTGACGTGGAGTCCCACGGTTGTCTGGTAGTAGTCGAGAAAGATCATGCCGATGTGCGGATTCTCCAACAGATTGCCCACACTGGCCAGCACCCCATTGCCACGATATTCCGGATAGGCCAGCGTCTTCTCATCCAGCACCTGTACAAATCCCGGCAGGCCGGCACGGAATGAACAGTCGCAATTCCCTTTGGCGTCGGACGTGGCGATGTATACCATCTCCATGCGTGCGATGAACTGCTGCATGGGCTGATTCAGGGACGCCAACATCTGATGCTCATAGAACGCCGCCGCGCGCGCTGCTGTCCCGAATCGTGCCTGTGCCTGCTGTTCGCCCGATGATCCAGGCTCTGTCATACTCGTCGCTCCTTCCAGACCGGGTTCGAGTGTCGAGGGTGCATGCGGGGCCCATTGTCCGTTACTTCGGGGTGCGCTGTCGATGTGGGGAAAATGGCAGTTGCAGATGGTATCGCGATCAATGGCCCGCTTCATACTTCTTCAGCTTGGTCAGCAGAGTCTTGTAGTCGATCTGAAGGGTCTGAGCGGCCTTGGTTTTGTTGCCACCGCTGGCCTGGAGCACGCGCTCGATGTGCAGGCGTTCGATTTCCTCGAGTGGCAGCTGTGTCTGGTCTTGCGGTCCGCCTACCGGGGCTGCTTGTGGGAGGACATGCAGGATCTCTTCGCGGGTGATCGGACCAGTTTTCGGGCTCATGAGCACGATGCGCTCGATCACGTTGCGCAGCTCCCGTACGTTGCCTGGCCAGCGGTAGGATGTCAGGTGCGCCATACCCTCGGGGGTAGGCGTTCGCGTCGTCGTGCCGGGGATGCGGAGCGTCTGCAGAATGTGACCGACCAGTCCGGGGATATCCTCCGACCGTTCCCGTAGCGGCGGGACTCGTAACGTGACGGTATTGATGCGATAGAGCAGGTCATCGCGAAACCGACCCTGGAAGACCAGTTCCTGAAGGTCGCGATTCGTCGCGCAGATGATCCGGACATCAGTCCGAAGCGTGCGAGTGCTGCCGACGGGGCGGTACTCGTTCCGGTCGAGAAAGCGCAGCAGGCTCACCTGCATGGGCCCCGGCATTTCGCCCACTTCATCCAGAAACAACGCCCCGCCTTCGGCTGCGGCGATGAGGCCGGGCTTGGCCGTGGTGGCTCCGGTGAAGGCGCCTTTCTCATACCCGAACAATTCACTTTCTAGCAACTCGCGGCTGACCGCTCCGCAATTGATCGCGATGCAAGGGCCGCTGGCCCGGCGGCTCTGCGCGTGCAGCAGGCGCGCGACCACTTCCTTTCCGGAACCGGTTTCGCCTTGAATCAACACCGGGGCTTGCGAGGGCGCCACCTGAGCGATCTGAGTCTCCAGCGTCTGCCAGGCCTGGCTGATTCCCTTGACCACGGCTTCCTGGCGATAGCCCCCATGCCGCGCCGCCAGATTTTCACGGCGGAGTTCCCGCACGGTGCGCAGTTTGGCCAGGGCCGCCTTCACGGCTGCGCCGTCAAAGGGCGTGTCTTTGATCAGGAAATCCCAGGCCCCGTCCTTGATGGCCGCCACGGCGTCCTTGACGTCTCCGTGGCCGGTCAACACGATCACGTCGACGTCCGGTTGATGCTCCTTGACCCAGCGCAGCACGGCGCGACCGTCGACGCCGGGCATTCGCAGATCGGTGATGACACAGTCGAAGTCGCCGGTGCGCAGCAGATCGAGACCATTCTGTCCGCCACTGGCCGTCCGGGTGTCGCATCCTTCCTCGCGGAGGGCCTGTTCGACGACCAGTCGGACAAACTCTTCGTCATCGATGATGAGGGTGCGGATGCGTTCTGTGTTCATGCTGTCAGGCCGAGGGCAGGGAGGAGGATGGTGCTGTTCGATCCACGATAATTTCGGCTCGTTCTGGAAACGCGAGCGAGAACTTGCTGCCCGCCCCTGGTGTAGATTCGGCCCACACACGGCCATCATGTTTGTCCATCACGAGTTTGACGATCGCCAGCCCCACTCCCGTGCCCTCATAGTCTTGCGGACTGTGCAACCGCTCGAAGAGGCCGAAGATCTTGTCGCTTTGCGCCGCATCAAAACCAATGCCGTTGTCCTGCACCCACAGGATGCGTTCGGTATTGGTCCTGGTGCCGCCGATGGTGATGGCGGGTGCCGCAGTGTGTCGGGAGAACTTCGCCGCATTGTCGAGCAGGTTGGCGATGGCCTGACGGATACTCACCGGCTCGCCGTACAGATCCGCGAACGGCAGGGCGACCTGAATTTTCGGCTTCGGCCCCTGCAGGCCGCTGAACCGGTCGGTGATGAGGGTGGTGATCATCTCCAGGACGTTGAAGCGCTGACGAGGCAGGTCCTGTTGCTCCAAGCGCGAGTACTTCAGCAGCGCATCGATCATGTGGGTGAGGCGCAAGGAAGACCGGCGGATGACATCGATGTGGTGGCGGGTTTCGGCATCCCCGCCTTCGAGAAACCGTTTTTCGAGCAACGAGGAGAATCCTTCGATCTCCCGCAGGGGGCCTTTGAGGTCGTGCGCCACGGAATAGGTAAAGGCCTCGAGTTCCTTCGTCTTCCTGGCGGTGGCGGCCGTTTGTTCGCGCAGGCTCGTAACCATGGAGGAGAGCGACGCGGCCAAGGTGCCGACTTCATCACGGCCTGGCCACGATTCGAATTGCGCGGTCAGATCGTGATGGGCCACGCGATCTGCCGTCACCGACAGTCGCTGGAGCGGTTTGGCGATCTGGCGGTTGACGGAGAGATAGATCACCGCGATCACCAGGCCGAGGACGGCGACCAGTCCCAGCGCAACCAGCCGCGCCTGCTGCAGCAGAAGATCGCCCTCCACTTTCATTTCTACATCGATGTCGCGGTGGGCGGCGACCAGCTGATCGAGGTTGTGGGTGAGTGTCGCAATGAGGGCATCGGCTTTCGTGGTCGGCGAGTGAGGCGTTCCGGGAGTCTGCGGTTGCGCGAGGGCCGCGCTCCACAAGCCGTTCAATTCTTGTAACGCGTGATCGATCGCGGCAACGGCCTGATCTTCCTGGTCGGCCAGATCCAGACGCTGATGTTGATTCAGCATACCCAACAGAATCGGATGGGTGCGTGCCGCATGGGTGGAGCGATATAGCTGCAGCGACTGACGGATCTCGTCGGTGTGCCTGGTCAAACGCGCGAGGGTGTCGTCCGCGCCGGTCTTCGTTACCTGTTCGAGGAAGATGTGCAGGCTGAGATTCATCTCATAGGCCGACCGTTGCATGGTGGCCGCGGTGACGATGGCCGGGACGGTGATGCGTTTGTGGCGATCGACGTAGCTGTTGATGCGGCTCAGATAGACGAGGAGCGCCGTGAGACTCAACGCCAGGAGGCTGAGAATGACTCCGAAGGAGAGGAAAAACTTCTGCCCGATCGAACGGTCATGGAGCCAGCGCATGCAGGCCTCGTGGTGAGCAGTCACCGTACCATACCGGGACCGCTCCTGTCAGTCGAGAGACACAGTCTCTCAAGGCGAATGGTCTACGGCGACAGGCTCGCGCCGGTGCGATCCGGTCAGGACGCGCGGCTTGATTCAGAGACTGCTGTTCCACCAACACTCTTCCAGCAGAGGCTGCTGCGTCACCCGCATAGTTCATCCAGCGCGTATCGAAACGGCCCGCTATTCGAACGGCATGCTTTCTGCAAAGTTCAGGGCCGTCGTCAGTGTGTCGGTGATGGCGGCGCAGTTGACGGCCACGAAGGGCCCCGTCCGGCGCGTGCTCAGCTCATGGATGTGCCGGGCGATCAGTTCCTTGCCGGTGCCGGTCTCGCCGATGATGAGCGCGGTGGCATGGCTCGGGGCAATTCTCTGCACCAATTCCAACAGGGCCTTCGATTTGTCATCCTCGAAGACCAGGCAGCTGGCCCTGATGGACAGGGCGAGGGCTGTCGGATCGGATGCGGTGAGGACCTTCAGCGCACGTTGGGTGTTCGTCGTGGTCACGTGATCCTCTGCGTTCCTATTCCACCGGCTCGGGAAACACCCGGAGCGATTTGGGCCTGACGTAGACGCGTTCGCCGGTGCTGAGCGCGAGTTCTCGCCATTGTTCTTGACTGACTTCACCTTCGATCAGTTCGCCATTGTCAGTGCGGACCATTTCCAGGCGCGCGACGGCTCCAACCGGCTGAATCCGTCCGACCAAGGCTTCGATGGCGCCCTCTTCACCGGGATGGCGGTGCAGATCGATTTCGTGCGGCCGGACATAGCCGATCGCCGGCCCGTCCGGAATATCACCCTGTTCACGGAGCGCCAGATCGAGGTCTCCGACCTGGACCCGGCCTTCATGGACCCGGCCGTGGAAGAGGTTCACGCCGCCCAGAAAGTCATAGACGAATGGGGTAGCAGGGTGTTCGTAGACCTCTTCCGGTGTGCCGATCTGTTCGATGCGCCCCTTATTCATGACGACCACCCGGTCCGCGACCTCCAGCGCTTCATCCTGATCATGGGTGACGAAGACGCTGGTGACATGGAGATCCGTGTGGAGTCGCCTGAGCCAGCGCCGGAGTTCCTTCCGGACCTTGGCGTCGAGCGCGCCGAAGGGCTCGTCGAGCAACAGGACGGTGGGTTCCACGGCCAAGGCCCGCGCGAGCGCGACACGTTGCCGTTGACCGCCTGAGAGTTGCCGCGGGTATCGATCGCCCAGCCACTCCAACTGCACCAGCTTGAGTAACTCGCGCACCTTCGCGTCGATGGTTGCATCAGGGGGTCGGGTGGCTCGGGGCCGGACTCTGAGCCCGAACGCGATGTTCTCGAAGACGGTCATATGGCGGAACAGGGCGTAGTGCTGGAAGACGAACCCGACGCCGCGCTCGCCGATATGGCGATCGGTGACTTCCTGATCGTTCAGCAGAATCGACCCGGTCGTCGGTCCCTCCAGCCCGGCGAGGATGCGGAGCAGCGTGGTTTTCCCGCATCCGGACGGCCCCAGCAGGGCGATCAGCTCTCCGGTCTTCACGTATAGATTGATCTCCTGCAGTGCGGTAAACGTTCGAAAGGTTTTGGTGATGTTGCGGACTTCGATACTCATGGGCGGTTCTCCTTCTGTTCGACCGATGAGGTCCATTCCACCAGGCTCTTGGCGGCGAGGGTGACCAGCGACAACAAGGCCAGCAGGGAGGCGACGGCAAAGGCGGCGACGTAGTTGTATTCGTTGTAGAGAATCTCGACATGCAGCGGCATGGTGTTGGTCTCACCGCGAATGTGGCCGGACACGACCGACACCGCGCCGAACTCTCCCATGGCGCGCGCGTTGCAAAGAATGACCCCGTAGAGCAGGCTCCACTTGATGGAGGGCAGGGTCACGCGCCAGAACGTCTGCCAGCCGGTGGCGCCCAGCACGAGCGCGGCTTCCTCTTCGTCCTTGCCCTGCGCCTGCATGTGGGGAATCAGCTCGCGCGCCACGAAGGGAAAGGTGACGAAGATGGTGGCCAGCACGATGCCGGGGACGGCGAAAATGATCTTGATGTCGTGCGCGGCCAGCCAGGGCCCGAGGGCGCCCTGCAAACCGAAGAGCAGCACGTAGATCAATCCCGCGACGACCGGCGAGACGGAAAACGGAAGGTCGATCAAGGTGATCAACACCTGTTTGCCCCAAAACTCGAATTTGGCGATCGCCCAGGCGGCGGACAGGCCGAAGACGACATTCAGCGGGAGGGCAATGGCCGTTGCCAGGAGCGTGAGCTCAATGGCGGCAATGGCATCCGGTTCCTGAAACGAGACCAGATAGGCGCCCAGTCCGTGCTTGAGCGCCTCGAAGAGAATGGCCGCCAGGGGCACGAACAGGAAGAGGCCCAGGAACGTCAGCGAAACCAGAATCAGCGCCAGGCGCACGAGGACCGGTTCGGCGACGGTCGAGGCGATGCGGGGCACGCGTTTGTCCAGGCTCAAGACACCGGTTGTCATAATCCCTCCCAGGTCGATTAAAACGCGACGTGCCGTCTGCCGCTCCACCACTGCAGCCCGTTGATGATCAGGAGCAGAACAAATGAGGCCACCAGCATGACGACCGCGATGGCCGCCGCCCCGGCATAGTCGTACTGTTCCAGCTTCGTGATGATGAGCAACGGCGTGATTTCCGTCCGCATCGGCATGTTGCCGGAGATGAAGACGACCGAGCCGTACTCTCCCAGCGCCCTGGCAAAGGCCGAGGTGAAACCGGTCAACAGCGCGGGAAACACTTCGGGAAAGATCACCTTGGTGATGGTTTTCCATCGGGTTGCGCCAAGGCTGGCGGCCGCCTCTTCGATTTCCTTTTCCAGGTCCTGCAGGACCGGCTGGACGGTTCGCACCACGAAGGGCAGGCCGATAAAGGTCAGGGCGACCAGCACACCCAGCGGCGTGAATGCGACCTTGATGCCGAGCGGCTCAAGATATTGGCCGAGCCATCCGTTCACCGAGAACACGGCGGTCAAGGCGATGCCGGCCACGGCAGTCGGGAGCGCGAAGGGGAGATCGACCAGCGCATCCACGAATTTCCTGCCCGGGAATGAATAACGCACGAGCACCCAGGCGATGATGACGCCGAAGAAGGCATTGATCAGGGCGGCCACGAAGGACAGCCCGAACGTCAATTGGTACGAGGCCACCGTCCGCGGGTCTGCGACGGCCTGCCAGAATTGGTCCCAAGTCAGCGCAGATGTCTTCACGAATAGACCGGCTAACGGAATCAACACGATCAGGCTGAGATAGAACAGGGTGAACCCGAGTGTGAGCCCGAAGCCTGGTAACACCGTCGGCTGTCTCAAGATGAGAGACATGGTCACTCCTTTAGTCGTCGTACGGGCCGGTCCGGCTGGTGAACGCGAATCACCGGCCGGACCGACACAGGGGCGTTCACTTCCTGCTGCGTGAAATTTCTTGATAGACCTGGTCGAACAGGCCGCCGTCCACGAAGTGGACCTTGTTGGTCACACTCCAGCTTCCGGAGACTTCATTGATGGTGAACAGGGTGAGCTTTGGAAACTGACCGGCGTATTTGGCCGCCACCGTGGCGGATTGAGGGCGATAGTAGTGTTTGGCCGCGATATCCTGCCCCGCGTCGGAGTAGAGATATTCCAGATACGCTTGCGCCACTTCTCTCGTGCCCTTTTTGTCGACGACCTTGTCCACCAGGCTGACCGTGGGTTCCGCGAGGATGCTGGTCGGGGGCACGATGATATCGAATTTGTCTTTGCCCAATTCTTCGCCGCCCAGGAGAATTTCGTTTTCCCAATTGATCAGCACATCGCCGATGCCACGCTCCACGAAGGTGGTCGTGGCGCCCCGCGCGCCCGAGTCGAGCACCGGGACGTTCGTGTAGAGACGGGTGATGAAGTCCCGCGCTTTGGTTTCGTCTCCACCCGCCTGTTTGAGGGCATAACCCCAGGCTGCTAAGTAGTTCCAGCGGGCGACGCCGGATGTTTTGGGGTTGGGTGTGATGACCGCCACGCCCGGCTTCACCAGGTCGCTCCAATCCTTGATGCTCTTCGGGTTGCCTTTGCGTACGAGGAAGATGATGGTTGAGGTATAGGGTGCGCTGTTGTGGGGGAGGCGAGTCTGCCAGTTTTCCGGAAGCAAGCCGGCCTGGTGGGAGATGGCGTCGACATCCTGCGCGAGTGCGAGTGTCACCAGGTCTGCGCCCAGACCGTCGATGACCGCCCGCGCCTGCTTGCTCGATCCTCCGTGCGACTGCTTGATGGTGATCGTGTTGCCTGTCTTTTCCTTCCAATGTTTGATGAAAGCGGCGTTATATTCCTGGTACAGCTCGCGGGTTGGGTCGTAGGACACGTTTAATAGCGAGTGCAACTCAGCAGCCTGCGCGGCGGTGGCCAACCCGAGTACGATCGCGAGGGCGCTGACGAGATGTGTGAACGTCATGATGATCTCCTTGATAAGGGCACACGGATATCGATTCGGCAGGTCGGCGACCTGCTTCACGGTACTTCACTGGCACGCTGTTCGGATCAGTAGGGGCGGTTGAAGGTCAACAGGGATGCGGCATGCGCATGCGTACGTAGAAAATCTGCAGGGCTGAGATGGTCGGCGTTTGGAATGTGGTCATGTGGTTTGCCCTCTCTTCCCCATTTTCTTACTTCAGGTTCACGGCTCAAAACATCCTGATAAGGACCGGACCGATTATCCTCGTGCCTGCCTGTACGGGCTCGGCTCCATGGGACTGGACTCTTTCCTGTCCAGCCAGTGCCCCAGGTCGAGCGGCCGGTCACCGGCCGCCCGGACTTGGCGCCCCCGTTTCTGGAAAAAGACGGGAAGGCCGCGGCGCGATGCTTCGGTACGCACCTTCCTCGCCAACGTATGGTTCACTCGATCCAATACCAGCACCACGGCCTCTGTATCTTTGGGAATCGATTTCATTAGATCCCTGGTCTTGCGTCCGCTCCAATGTTCGACGCATCCGTGGCCGCCGGCGTAGGCCCGTTCTGTGATGGCACTGACCGAATCACCGCCGACGACCAGGATCGACATGGAATCTCCTTTCCTGCTCACGCAGATCGCACTAGGGCTGCGAAACTTTCTCGCTTCCGCGTTCCAGTCCGGGTTGCACCGGCATGGACGACAGGGCTTCTCGGTAACGAATCTGCAGCTCTTCCCGCTGATCAGGGGAAAAGAGACGGACGCCTGAACTCACCTTGGCCAAAAATTCCTCCGGCTCGAACGTCACATCGTGCGCGGCTGAGGCTTCCGGAATATTCGGCAACTGCCGGTCGTACTTACTGATATCCGGACCGGGGCTGTGCCGGTCGTGCACCCCGCTGATGGTGAGGTGCAGAACGGGCCCTCGTACGGAGATCCAGCCGGTTGTCGTTTCCTCGTCCCCCTGGTCCGTGGCATGGCTCAGGTGAAAGTACACCCGTTCGGTGGGACCGGCCTGTGCCAGCGCCTTCGCGAGCGGCGGCGCTAACACGGTAATCTCCTCGTTCCGGAATGCCCTGGTGCGGTCCGCTTCCCCGACAAACAACCGATGCACGAAGTTTCGTCGCTCCCATGCGCGGACTCCGCGAAGCAGGGTCCCGACCTCGGTTGCCGTCAGCGTTGCGGGATGGGCGTTGCCTGTCGACTCAGGGTCCTGTTCCACTCGTACTTGGCTGAGTCCCGACTGATAGACAGTTTTGGGTGGCGTCACCGGCCTGCTCGCACAACCGGCGACCAAGGTCAGTCCGATCAGAGCGAGTACCACTCGCCTCGATAAAGGGTGCGCGTGCTGTATCGTGGTTCGAATACCGTTCATTATTTCACCTCCTGCCGCTGAACGAGACCGACGTCTCCCGTGACACGATCGAATCCATATTCCTGAAAGAGCGCCTGGGTCTGGGGCGCGAGCAAGAACTCGATGAAGTCGCCTGCGCCGGAGACGTTCTTTGCCGTCCATACGGCGGCGACGCCGTATCGGACTGGCGTGTGGGATTCCACCGGGGCCGTATCCAGGATGCGGACTTTGTCGTTGAAGGCGGCATCGGTGCGGTACACGACCCCGACTTCGGCTTCGCCCTTGGCCACGAGATCGAGGACCGCGCGCGAGTGCTCACCGAAGACGTATTGGGATTTCAGTTTGGGCTCCAGGTTGCTGTACTTCAGAAACTGCGCGGCGACTTTTCCCACCGACGAAGTTTTTGGATCGCCGATCGCAATGCGCCGGACGGGGACGGTTTCCAGGTCATGAATCGTCTGCACCGGCGCCGGAAGCGCGGCCCCCGTGATCAAGACCAGCGACGTGCCGGCGAAGGCGCGTTTGGTGCCCTGAATGATCAGTCCCTTCGTTTCGAGCTGATCGATTTCTTCGAAGAGCGACGGCAGAAAGACATCGACCGGCGCGCCCTCTTCGATTTGCTTACGGAGACTCTGTGACGGGCCATAAATGACTCGCACGTTGATTGCC
>WBZP01001687.1_pt2 | contig 22783 bp, 20 predicted proteins | sample 5204301 | NCBI WGS metagenome assembly WBZP01 (sample SAMN12412401, study PRJNA552823) | activated sludge metagenome | isolation source: activated sludge from nitrification reactor of wastewater treatment plant... | place: USA: Pennsylvania | collected 2017 | reverse complement strand
CGAAGAACTGCACGGTGCCGGGAACGGTAAACACCAGCACTTTGAGCAGGCCGTGGGCCAGCAACATGACGCCGAGGGTCAGCCGCAGCAGCAGGGCGCCGTAGGACGGCAGGGTGGTTTCGCGGTTCGAGTTCATTTTGATGCTCCTTCAGGGTTGGGGAAAAGGGGGATTGCCGGAATCAGCCCGGCAGATCGAAAAGCAGGATCTCGCCGGTGCTGTCGGCACCTTGCAGCTTCAGCCGGTGGCCGGCGCCGATCTTCGAGCCGTCGCCGGCGTTCAGGCGCTCGCCGTCGAGCATCACGGAGCCGCGCGCCACATGCAGGTACGCGACACGCGAGGCCGCCAGATCGAAATCGAGCGCATCGCCCGCCGCCAGCACAGCGGCGTGGACGCTGGCGTCCTGGTGGATGGTCACGCTGCCCTCGCGGCCCTCGCGCGAGGCGATCAGGCGCAGACGCCCGCGCTTGTCCGCGTCGGCGAAATGCGTCTGCTCGTAACTCGGGCGCACGCCATTGACCTCGGGCACGATCCAGATTTGCAGCAGATGCACCGGCTGGTCGGCCGACGGGTTGAATTCGCTGTGCATCACGCCCCTGCCGGCGCTCATGCGCTGCACGTCGCCCGCTTCGATGATCGTGCCGTTGCCCATGCTGTCCTTGTGCTGCAGCGAGCCGTCGAGCACATAGGTGATGATCTCCATGTCGCGATGCCCGTGGGTGCCGAAACCCTTGCCGGGCGCAACGCGGTCGTCGTTGATCACCCGCAGCACGCTCCAGCCCATCTGCTCGGGATCGTAGTAATCGGCGAACGAAAAGCTGTGGTAGGTATCGAGCCAGCCATGGTCGGCGTGTCCGCGGTCGGTGGCCTTGCGCAACGTGATCATCAGTCTCTCCTCGCGCCGGTCGGCCGGAGGGCCGACCCGGTTGTTTGATGAATGTTCCTCAAGTACGATGACTAATATAGATGCGGCTTGGCGTGGTTTCTATCGAATTGTTTTGAGCAATCCGTTTAATTCCGTTCACCATTTTATCGACCATGCGGATCACCCTTGAGGCGCTGCAGATTCTCGATGCGATCGACACGCGCGGCAGCTTTGCCGCGGCCGCCGCGGCGCTCTACCGCGTGCCCTCGGCGCTGACCCATGCGATCCGCAAGCTCGAAGGCGATCTCGCGGTCACCCTGTTCGTGCGCGAAGGCCGCCGCGCGGTGCTGACCCCCGCCGGCCGCACCCTGCTCGACCAGGGCCGCCACCTGTTGCGCGCCGCCGGCGATCTGGAGTGCCGCGTCAAGCGCATCGCCACCGGGTGGGAGAACGAGTTGCGGATCGCGCTCGATGCGCTGGTCGATGCACGCGCCATGCTGCCGCTGATCGATCTGTTCTACCGCGAGACGGCCGTCGAGGGGGGGACGCGGCTGCGCCTGTCATACGAAGTGCTCGGCGGCACCTGGGATGCGCTGGTGACCGGGCGCGCCGATCTTGCCGTGGCGGCGCTCGGCGACGCGCCGGCCGGCGGCGGCATTCGTACCCTGCCGTTCGGCGAGGTCGAGTTCGTCTTCGCGGTGGCGCCGTCGCATCCGCTGGCACAGGCCGCCGAGCCGCTGGCCGAGCGCGATATCGCCTCATACCGCGCGGTGGTGATCGCAGACACCTCGCGCCAGTTGCTGGCGCGCGAGGCCGGCCTGATCGGTGGGCAGGAAACCCTGGTGGTGCCGGACCCGGCAGCCAAGCTGGCCGCCCAGATTGCCGGGATGGGTGTCGGCTACCTGCTGCGGCAGGTCGCCGAGCGCGAAGCCCGGGCTGGAAGGCTGGCGATCAAGCGCGTCGCCACGGCACGGCCGATTTCGCCCGCGCATCTGGCCTGGCGCAGCGACCACGAGGGGCACGCGCTGAACTGGTTCATCCGCCAATTGGCCGATCCACGCGCGCCGGCGGCGCTGTTGCTAGGTGGCGCCGGCGCGGACGGGTAGAATCGCGGCATGCTCACTGAACGACACATCGATCTAGCCGCAACGCGCGCCCTCACCGCACCGCGGCCGGACTCAGCCGCGCCGCGAGCGGGCGCGATCATGGCGCATCGCGCACCACTGTCGATGCCGGCCGCATCGCGGCTTGTGCTCTGCGCGGTACTGGTCGCCTGCGCCGCGTGCTCCGACAGAAAGCCGGTCGATACGCCACGGCCGCGCGTGATCGACCCGCAGTTGAAGGCGATCGAAGCCGCCAAGAGCGTCGAAGGCACCCTCAAGGAACAGGACGAGGCCCGCCGGCGCCTGATCGACGGCGCGGAGAAGCAGTGACCGTGCGCGCGCCGGATTGCCGTACCGGCGTGACGAGCCCTCGCCTCGGCTGCAACTCACCCGCGGCCGAGCCGCAGATCGCGGCCGGCGCGGCGCGCAGCGATGCGCACGACATTGCCACAGACCAGGTCGCACAGTTGCAGGGTCTCCGCTTCGGCGATCCGGTACAGGGTCGAGGTGCCGCGCCGTTCGCGGCTCAGCAGACCGGCATCGAACAGCAGTTCGAGGTGCTTGGAAATGTTGGACTGGGTCGCGCCGAGCGCCTCGACCAGTTGCCCGACGCTGCGCTCGCCCTGCCGCAGTTCGGCGAGCAGGCGCAGACGCTGCGGCTCGGCCAGCGCACGGAAGTACGCCGCCACCTGATCGATCGCGTCTGCGCTCAGTTTCTTCATCGTCGTCCCCGTTCGGCCAACTGTCCGCTTGCATTTCACCTTTATATCACTATATACTGATATAGAGATTACAGCAAGGTGGGCCGGCGGATCGCTGCCGACCCATGAAGGAGTCGGCATGTTGCACCTTTCCGGTTTGAAGTTCGCCCTGTCGGCCGCCGTGGCCGCGGTCACGCTGTCGGCGTTCGCCGCCGATGCACCACCGGCCAGCGCGGTCGTCGCCTGGCGCGAGGTGCCGACCGCCTTTGCGGCAGAAGCGACGGTGGAAGCGCTGCGCCAGGCCACGGTCGCCGCACAGGTGCAGGGCCGCGTGGTCGAGGTTCGCGTCGATGCCGGCGACCGGGTCAGGCAGGGCGACTTGCTGATGCGCATCGACGAGCGCGAATCGAACCAGGCGGTGGCGGGCGCCGAGGCCAACGTGGCCCAGGCGCAGGCGCAACTGGCCAATGCCCGCGCCACTTACGAACGGACCAGGAATCTGTTTGCGCAGAAGTTCGTCAGCCGATCGGCACTCGATCAGGCCGAAGCCGCCTATCGCGCCGCCGAGGCGCAGATGAAAGCCGCCAGCGCGAGCCGCGGTCAGGCCACCACCGGCCGCAGCTTCACGGTGATCCAGTCGCCACTTGCCGGCGTGGTCGCCGAGCGGCTCACCGAGCTTGGCGAGATGGCGACGCCGGGCAAGCCGCTGCTGACGATCTACGACCCGAAAGGCATGCGAGTGGTGGCGAGCATTCCGCAGTACAAGCTCGCCGAACTGCGCGGCAAGCTGCGCGCCAAGGTCGAGTTCCCGGATACCGGCACCTGGGTCGACGCGACCGGGGTCGAGATCCTGCCGCTGGCCGACGCGCGCACCCATGTTGCGCGGGCGCGCGTGCAACTGCCCGACAGCCTTCCGGGGATAGTGCCGGGGATGTTCGCCCGCGCGCATTTCATTGTCGGTCAGGCGAAAAAGCTGGTGCTGCCGCAGCAGGCCATCGTCAAGCGCGGCGAACTGACTGCCGCCTATGTGCTCGACGGCAAGGGCACGCCGCAACTGCGCCAGGTGCGCACCGGCGAATCGTTCCCTGACGGATTGGTAGAAGTGCTGGCCGGTCTCGGCGAGGGCGAACGTGTGTCGTTGGCGCCGGTCAAGGCCGGCATCGAATTGAAGACAGGGAGGGGCGAGCGCTAACGGGTGCCGACCTTACTCCTGGCACGCCTTCGCCCATCACCGACACAAATGGGACTCTCCGGACGCATCGCCGCCCTCTTCCAGCGCAACGCGCTGACGCCGCTGATGGCGCTGGCCGCGCTGCTGCTCGGCCTGTTCGCGGTGCTGGTAACGCCGCGCGAGGAAGAGCCGCAGATCAACGTGACCATGGCCAACGTGCTGATCCCGTTCCCCGGCGCCTCGGTCAAGGATGTCGAGGCGCTGGTGTCGCGCCCGGCCGAGCAGGTGCTCTCGCGCATCTCCGGCATCGAACACGTGTTTTCGGTGTCGCGCCCCGGCATGTCGGTGGTCACCGTGCAGTACGAGGTCGGGCAGGAACCGATCCAGGCGCTGGTGCGGCTTTATGACACGATCAATTCCAACCGCGACTGGCTGTCGCCGAATCTCGGCGTCGGCGAGCCGATCATCAAGCCCAAGGGCATCGACGACGTGCCGATCGTCAGCCTGACGTTCTGGACCGCAGACCCGAAGCGTGCGGCGTTCGAGCTGCAGCAGGTGGCGCGCGCCGCCGAAACCGAGATCAAGCGCATCGCCGGTACCCGCGATGTGGCGACCATCGGCGGTCCCGGCCATGTGATTCGCGTGCTGATGGATGCCGAACGGATGGCGGCACACGGGGTCACCGCACAGGATCTGCGCGCCGCATTGCAAGTCTCGAATGCCTCGCAACCGGCCGGCGAGATTGTTTCCGGCAATCGCGAAGTGCTGGTGCAGACCGGCACCTACCTCGAATCGGCCGCCGATGTGCGCAAGCTGGTGGTCGGCGTGGCCGAGGGCAAGCCGGTCTTCATGGCCGATGTCGCAAGCATCGAGGACGGCCCGGACCAGCCGGGACGCTACGTCTGGCACGGCCTCGGCAAGGCCTCGGCGCAGGGCGCGCCAGGTAACGAGTATCCGGCCGTGACCCTGTCGGTATCGAAGAAGCCGGGCGTGAACGCGGCCGATGTGGCGGAGGCGGTGATCGGGCGCGCCGAATCGCTCAAGGGTTCGATTATTCCGGAGGGCGTCGAATTCACGGTTACCCGCAATTACGGCGCCACCGCCACCGAGAAGGCACAGAAGCTGATCGGCAAGCTGATTTTCGCCACTGCCGCAGTGGTCGCGCTGGTATGGCTGGCCCTCGGCTGGCGCGAAGCGCTGATCGTTGGCGTGGCGGTGACCTTGACTCTTGCGGCAACCCTGTTCGCATCCTGGGCCTGGGGCTTCACGCTCAATCGCGTTTCGCTGTTCGCCCTCATTTTCTCGATCGGGATTCTGGTCGATGATGCGATCGTGGTGGTCGAGAACGTACACCGCTGGCAGGCGCTGGAACCGGGCAAGCCGCTGTGGCAGATCATTCCGCAGGCGGTGGACGAAGTCGGCAGCCCGACCATCCTCGCCACATTCACCGTGATCGCGGCGCTGCTGCCGATGGCCTTCGTCAGCGGCCTGATGGGACCATACATGAGCCCGATTCCGATCAACTCGTCGATGGGCATGCTGCTATCGCTGGCCATCGCGTTCATCGTCACGCCATGGCTGGCCAACAAGCTGCTTGCGACGACCGCCGTGCATGGCGGGTCCGGCCAAGGCATGTCGCACAAGCTCGACGGCATGTTCCGCCGCATGATGAATCCGCTGCTCGATGTGCGGACGGGCGGGCGGGCGCGCATGAAGCTGTGGCTCGGCATCCTGGCGCTGATCCTTATATCGGTGCTGTTGCCGGTTGGCAAGCTGGTGGTGCTGAAGATGTTGCCGTTCGACAACAAGAGCGAGTTCCAGGTGGTGCTCGACATGCCGGTTGGCACGCCGGTCGAGCAGACCTCGAGCGTGCTGCACGAGATCGGCGAATTCCTCGCGACGGTAGACGATGTCACCGACTACCAGGCCTACGCCGGCACCTCGGCGCCGATCAACTTCAACGGTCTGGTGCGCCAGTATTACCTGCGCAGCGCGCCCGAAATGGGCGATATCCAGGTCAATCTGGCCGACAAGCATCACCGCGACCGGCAAAGCCACGAGATCGCGGTTTCGCTGCGCGAGAAGATCATGGCGATCGCGCGCAAACACGGCGGCAACGCCAAGGTGGTCGAAGTGCCGCCGGGGCCGCCGGTGCTCTCGCCGATCGTCGCCGAGGTGTATGGCCCCGACTATGCCGGGCAGATCGCCGTCGCGGCAATGGTGCGGCAGGCGTTCGAGGGCACGGCCGACATCGTCGGCGTCGACGACACGGTGGACGACGACGCGCCGAAGTCGATCCTGCGCGTCTCGCAGAGCAAGGCGGCGCTGCTCGGCGTGGCGCAGAAGGATGTGGTCGAGGTGGTGCGCCTTGGCCTGTCGGGCGAGGACGTGACGCCGGTGCACGGCGGCGACAACAAATACGAGATTCCGGTGCGCGTGAGTTTGCCCCCGAGCCAGCAAAGTTCGCTCGAAGCCCTGCTCAAGCTGCGCGTGCGGGCGCAGCAGGGCGCCAACGCCGGGCAGATGGTGCCGGTGTCGGAACTGGTGGAGGTGCGCCCGGCGCTGCGCGACAAGGTGATCTACCACAAGGATCTGCTGCCGGTGGTGTTCGTCACCGGCGACATGGGCGGCAAACTCGACTCGCCGCTCTACGGCATGTTCGGCATCCGCGCGCAGCTCAAGGATGCGCCGCTCGACGGCATCGCCAACGCCACCGGCAGGCTCGACGAATGGTTCGTCCGCGCACCGAAAGATCCGTATGCCGGCTACAGCGTCAAGTGGGACGGCGAATGGCAGGTCACCTACGAGACCTTTCGCGACATGGGTGCGGCCTACGCGGTCGGCCTGGTGCTGATCTACCTGCTGGTGGTGGCGCAGTTCAAGAGTTACCTCACGCCGCTGATCATCATGGCGCCGATTCCGCTCACCATCATCGGCGTGATGCCGGGCCATGCGCTGCTGGGCGCGCAATTCACCGCCACCTCGATGATCGGCATGATCGCGCTGGCCGGCATCATCGTGCGCAATTCGATCCTGCTGGTCGACTTCATCAACCTCGAAATCGACAAGGGCACGCCGCTGGCCGAAGCGACGATACGCGCCGCCGCGGTGCGGGCGCAGCCGATCGCCCTGACCGGCGCATCCGCAATGCTCGGCGCATTCTTCATCCTCGACGACCCGATCTTCAACGGCCTCGCCATCGCGCTGATTTTCGGCATCCTGGTGTCGACCGTGCTCACCCTGGTGGTGATTCCGGTGCTCTACTACGCCGCCAATCGCCGCCGCCTGGAATCTGCCACCAACCCATGAAAGGACTCACCATGTCCATCGAACGCATCGTCCGCATCGTCGCCGGTTTCTTCGTGCTGATCTCGCTCGGCCTGGGCGTCGAAGCCAGCCCGCTCTTCGTCAATCCCAACTTCCTCTGGTTCACCGCCTTCGTCGGCGCCAACCTGTTCCAGAGCGGTTTCACCAACCTGTGTCCGCTGGTGAACATCCTGCGCAAGATCGGTTTCAAGGAAGCCGGCACCGCCTGCAAGGCGTGATCGCGGATTCAGCCAGTCGCGTTGTCGCCCGCACTCAACCGGGTTGGCTTGGCGGCCCGCCCGGATCGGCAGCGCGCAGGGTGCCCGGTCCGCCGTTGGACACCAGGCGCCACGCGCTCCAGACCAGCAACAGCATCAGCGCTGCGACCCAAGCCCGCTCGGCCGACATCACGATGCTGACATAGCGTTCGTTCTGCGCAACCGGCAAACCCGCTTGCATTTTCGCAAACAGGCCAGCGCCCGACATGAACGCCCGGGTGATGTCGCCGGTATTGGTGACCGACCAGCTCAGGGTACCGGCGATCGAGACCAGCGAAACCACGAACCGCTTGAGCGCGTCCGTTTCCGCCACTGCGAAAGTCATCACCGCCAGCAGCATGAAGGCGTACATGCCCGGCGTCGACGGAATGACGATCTGATAAGCGCCCACGATCAGCCCGACCAGCAGGCAGAACATGGTGAAGTGTCCGCCCTTGGTCAGACGCGACGGCCAGACGCCGGCGACGGCAATGAACATCGCGGGCACGACAAAAAACACGCCCAGCACGCCCACCGGCCCCCAGAACATCAGCAGCCCCTGGAACAGTCGCTCGGCCTGTGGATTGATCCGGTTGAGCATGCGGTAATCCGGGACCAGCGTGACTTCGACCAGCAACGCGCACGCCAGAACCAGGATCAGCACGGCGGCAAACACCGCAAAGCGGCGCAAACCCTGCCGGTCGCGGCCGAGCAGGTAGAGCGCGTAAAGCAGCACCGCGGGCAGCAGAAACAGATGGTGCAGCTTGATCGCCATTGCGAGCGCCAGCAACGATGCCGCCACGGCCGCAGGTCGGTTGAAGGTGAGGGCGAACAGGCCGAGCGCCAGCAACAGCACGGACAGAATGTCGATCTGGCCGAAGATCGCTATCGAGTAAAGCAGGAACGGATTCAGCATGCAGAACAGCAGCACCGGACGCGCCTGTGTCGGCGGACAGAGTTTCGTCTCGACGAAAATCCGCAGCAGGACCAGCGAGCACGCGAACAGCGCCAGACAGATCGAGAAGTTCAATGCAATCTGCGACAGGCGGACCGGATCGACGCCGAGCAAGCGCGCAAGCACCTCGGCGAACTGCACGATCGGCACCACCGGCGCCAGCGCAAGGGCCGGGTAGGGAAACATCGGCATTGCCCCGGCAGCCAGGCCGCCACCCAGCATTTCCCACTGCAACTGTAACTGATAGATGTTGATGCCCTGACTTGCGAGCGAGGCGATCGCACGGATGACCGGCAGATCGCCACCGGTGGACGTCGCCGCGACAATCAGGCCGGCAGGCACCAGCCACAGCCAGTCGCGCGCATGCAGCCATGTGCGGCCGGCCGCGATCGTAGACATCACCATGCCGTCGCGCCGCCGCACCGAGGCATAGGCGAGTCCCGAAACGAGCAACCCGGCGAGCAGCGCGATCCCCCAGGAAATCGCGCCATTGCGCTTGCAGGTGACGATGAGCGAGGAGGCGCGGCCACCACTTAGATTGGCCGGTATGGCGACCGGTCGGCACACCCCGGACTCGTTTACTGCCGCGAAAGTCCGATCCGGCAGCGAGCGCATCCGTATCGGACCGGCATCGGCAAACCCCGCAATCTCGCCGATCGAAAAACTGCCGTCGGCCTGCACCGCGAGCGGCTTGCGCACGATTCCCCGCCCGCTGCCAAGGATGGCCACCACCTCGGCCGCGCCGCCCGGGCCGTGGGCGAGCAGCACCTGCGGCCGCGGGCGAAGCTGCGTCAGTCCGGCAAGCGCGGCGGATATCGCCGCCAACAGCGCGAGCAGCGCAACCGCGACGCAGAGCGGAGCGGTCTTCATGATCCCGGGACGGTTGTCTGCTCTGCGGTGCCAACCGCGCGGCCGCGGCTGGCGTGCAGATCGTCCGCCACTGCCGCGGCCACACGGCGACCTTCACGGATGGCATAGTTGGTGCCGCGATCCTCGGGGTAGATCTGCGCCATGCTCGCCAGGTAGAGGCCCGCCAGCGGCGCCCGCATGTCGGGAATCAGCCGGCTGTAGTGGCGTTCGACGATGGGTTGCGAATGGCGCGCGCGCCAGACGTGGCTGTCGAGCACCCACTCGCGGCGAAACGCCGGGAACATGCGCGCCAGATACGGCAGGCAGTAGTCGAGCGCGTCGCCATCGCTCATTTGGAACAGGGGGTCCGCTTCCGGCAGGTAGCGCGACAGATAGACGATGTGTCGCCCGCCGTAGGTTCCCACCGGCTCGAAGTTGGTGTGTTCGATGACACCGACGAAGGGAAAGCCCGGATCGTTGACGTTGAGCCAGTAACTGTCGGACAGGCTGCGATCGAGCTGCAGCACGATGCACACGTTGGCCAGGTAGCGGATGCGCCGCAGGCTGTCCAGGTAGCCGGCGTCGAACGCCGATTCCGGCAGCAGGTCGGCGATCAGCGGCAGCGGCGGCGTGGCGATCAGCGCATCGGCGCGCAGCACGCCCGTGGGCAGCAATACGCCGGCGGCGCGGCCGTTTTCGACGAACACGCGACCAACCCGTTCGCCGGTGCGGATGCGCCCGCCGCGCGCCACCACGCCGGCCGCGACGCGCTCTGCCAGCGCGGCGAAACCGCCGCGATAGTAGGCGAGCATCTCGGCCGAACCCTTGCCGCGACTGCCGCCGCGCAGCTTGAGCTTGTTCCAGAACCACACCGCCGACACATCTTCGGCATGGGGGCCGAACTTGCCGCGCAGCAGCGGCTCCCACACCACGCGATACACGGCATCGCCGCCGAGGCGGCGCAGCCACTGCCCGGCGCTCAGCGATTCGAGCGCGCGCCAGTCGCGTACCCGCCGAGCGCGCAGCGTCAGCAGGCCGAGGCGGATGCGATCGACCAGGGGCAGCGCATCGAAGCGCAGCAGATCGAGCGGCGTGCTCAGGCGGAAGAACCGGTTCGCATAGTACATGCCGGTGCGGCTGTGCCGCAGCAGCACCTGGTCGTCGGCGCCGAGATCATGGATCAGGTCGAGAACGTGGCGATCGTTGGTGAACCAGTGGTGGTAGAAGCGCTCGAGATTCTCGCCGCCGACACGAAAACTGCCGGCGAGCCCGCCGAGCGCTTCGTCCTGCTCGAACACGGTGACCTGCACATTGCGCCGGCTCAACTCGTGTGCCGCGGCGAGACCGCCGAATCCGCCGCCGATGACGACAACATGGGGTTGCGCGCCGCTCATGTCTGCCGCGCCGAACTGTCGGCAGCCGGCTGGCCGTCCGATCGCAGCGGCCCGCTTCCCGGCCGCGCCAGGCAGACCAGCCCCGCCACCGTCAGCGGCGCCCACAGCAGCGCATGCACGATCAGCACCATGGCGCCGGCGCGCGCCGAGTCGACACCATAGGCGGAAAGCCCCACCGCCGCGAAATAGTCGAACGTACCGACATAGCCGGGCGAACTGGGTATCAGCGTCGCCAGGGTGCCGGTTGCCAGCGCGAACCATGGCCCCCAGCCAGCGATACCGAGCGCGGCGCCGGCGCAGGCGAACACCGCGCCTTCGCAAATCCACGCCATCAACGAGATGGCCACCAGCCGGGCCATCAGATGGGCGGAACGCAGCAGCGCCAGCGCTTCGAACAAGGGCTCAAGGGCGTCGACCAGCTTTGCGATGAAGGGCTTGCGGGCGGCCCCGAACCGGCGCAGCAGCGCGTTGGTTAGGGCGCGCACCGCGCCCGGCGCGAGCACCAGCAGAGCGACGGCGATCACGCCGATCCCCGCCGCCCATGCCGCGGCATTGACGAACAGCGGCGGCAGCACACCCTGCCCGGCACCGATCAGGCCGATGAAGAACAAGCCCAGCAACACCATCAGGTCGAGCACCCGTTCGATCACCAGCGTGCCGAGCAAGGCCATGCCGCGCGCACCGAGCTGGTTGCGAAAGGCCACGGTGCGCGCCACATCGCCGGCGCGCAGCGGCAGCAGGTTGTTGAGCGCGATGCCGGCCAGAAACGGCCCGACGCAGCGTCGCAGGGTGACGTCCGGCCGCAGGGCGCGCACCATCCACCACCAGCGAACGATGCGCAGGAAGAAATCCGCCACCAGGAACAGACCCGCCGCGAGCAGGGGCCATGGGCGCGCCGCCGCCAGCGCCTCGCCGACCCGCTGCCATTCCACCCGCTGCGCGAACAGCCAGAGGAAAACCAGCGTCACGGCCGCGCCGAGCGCCGGCCGCAACCAGCGCCTCATGGCGGCGCGATCTCGCGCGACCGCGGCAGATGGTCGACAGCAGCGCCATCGGGATCGTCGAAGCCGACGCGTTCGGCCACCAGATAAAGCGGCCGGCGCTTGCTTTCGCTGTAAATGCGGCCGACGTATTCGCCGATGATCCCGAGCGACAGCAGTTGCACGCCGCCGAAGAAGGTCACCGCCACGAACAGCAGCGTCCAGCCCGGCACCCAGACGTCGGTGAACAACCGCATCCCAATCGCATAGACCATGCCGAGCAGCGCCAGACCCGATGCGGCGACGCCGATCCAGGTCGCCAGGCGCAGCGGGCTGTGGGAAAACGACAGGATGCCATCGACCGCGAAGCGCACCATTTTCCACAACGGATATTTGCTCTGGCCGGCCAGCCGCGGTTCGCGCCGGTAGGGCACGGCGATGGCGCGGAAGCCGGCCCAGCTCACCATGCCGCGCAGGAAACGGTCGCGCTCGGGCATGCTGCGCAGCGCCTCGACCACCTGGCGATCCATCAAACGGAAATCGCCGGTGTCGAGCGGAATGTCCACATCGGCAAGCCGGTTCAGCAGCCGATAAAAGACCCGCGCCGTGGCGCGCTTGAACGCGGTTTCGCCCTGGCGCTCGCTGCGCACGCCGTAGACGACCTGGTAGCCCTCGCGCCAGCGTGCCAGCATCGTCTCGATCACTTCCGGCGGATCCTGCAGATCGGCATCGATCAGCACCACCGCGGCGCCGCGCGCATGATCGATGCCGGCGGTCACCGCGAGCTGGTGGCCGAAATTGCGCGACAGCAGCACCAGACGCACATGCGCGTCCGCAGCCTGCAACTCGCGCAGCAGCGTGCGGGTCGCATCGCGGCTGCCGTCGTCTACATAAACCAGCTCGTAGCGCAGTCCGCCGAGCGCCGCGAGGGTCGCGCTGAGGCGCCGGTGGGTGTCGCGCACCACCTCCTCTTCGTTGAAACAGGGAACGACAACCGAGATCAGCCGCGCCGGATCGACGGCGGCGATGCGGGCGACTCCCCCGGCAGGTCGACGCCGTTCGGGTCGTCGCAACTCCGCGCTGCTCTCTTCCATTGTGTCAGCCTGATGATTGAACCGGATGTCGAGCGGACAATGATACGGGAATCGGCCGCCGTAGCAGAAAGGCATATCGCGGGCACCCGCGGCGCGCTGCCTGCGCCACTGCCGCGCGAGGCGATCCGCGGCCGCGTTGCGAGCGCCGGATCGGCTCAGTCAAAATGCATTGTCGCGCCCGGCCATGCCGCCCGGCTAGCGCTCGACCCACGCCAGCAACTCGCGCCATTGCTCGAGATCCTTCTCGGCGCGCGAGGGCGGCAGGTCGAACAGCGTCAGGCCGTGCGCGGTGGCCTGCACATAGATCTGCGCATCGCGCAGGCAACCGATCACCGGCAGCCCTTCGGCATCGAGGAAGCGTTGCAGCTCGCCGGCCGCGCGGGTGCGCGAATCGACACGCATGCCGACGATGCCGACCTCGATGCCCTTGCGCATTTCTTTGGCATCGCGCAGCGCGGCGAGAAAATCGCGCGTCGCCAGAATGTCGAACAGCGAAGGCTGCAACGGCACGATGACGCGATCGACGATCGCCAGCATGTGGTGCATTTTCTTGCCGTGCAGGCCTGCCGGGGAGTCGAGCACCACATGGGTGGTGCCCTTGGGCGGGCGGGCCGGCTTGTCAGCATCGATTTCCCAGGTGTCGATCTTCGGCACGCCGAGCGGACGTACCTTCAGCCATTCGCGCGACGACTGCTGGCGGTCGATGTCGCCCAGCATCACGCGGTAACCGAAGCGGGCAAAGTACCCGGCCAGATTGGTCGCGAGCGTGCTCTTGCCGACGCCGCCCTTCGGATTGGCCACCAGGAAAGATTTCATGCGGCGTAGATTAGCATGGCCTCCGCGCGCGAGTCGCCGGTGCCGCGGCGCAATTTCAGGCTTCCCGCCACGCCCCGGCGCACCGGGTACTGCACGGCTGGAAGCCGCATGGATAGGCGTTCTACGGGATGGCAGGTCTGGCGACCGCATGGATATTGGCTCTCTGGCATGCCACCCCCAAGATCGCCTATCCATGCGGTTCTCAGGCATGCCGATGGTGCGGCGGCCTCGCGCTCAGCCGAACAAGGTGATTTTCAGCTTCTGCAGCAGGCCCAGGCGGGCCCACCAGCGCAAGCCTTCGGCGCGAAAGCGGGTGCCCGAATCGGTCAGCGCAAGTCTGCGCGCGCCGAATTCGGTTTTGCCTTTTTCCGCGACAAAGCCGGCATCCATCAGGTAGCGCGCGATCGCCGGCTGCACCTGCTGGCCGTGCAGCGTCCAGCGCGTGCCGTAGCCATCGTCGGAGCCGGTCAGCATCAGGATCGGTTCGTATTCGCCCATCAGCCGCAGCACCTTGAGTGTCTCGGCAGGACGGGGTATGGCCTCTGGGGCGGGCGAATTCATGGACCGCTCAATTATGGCCGTTTCTGCGCGCGCCATCACGCTTGCGGCAGAATGCGGGTCCGGGCGGCCATTCGGACCCCTCCAAAGAACAACGAGAACGAACATGCAACGCCTCCCCGACTTCCCTCAGCCCGCGGCCGACCGCCATTTCGGATGGCGCACCATCGACGGTCGCCTCACCGTGGCCGGCACGCCGCTCAACGAATTGCTGCAGCAGTGGGGCAGCCCTTGTTACGTGATTTCGCGTGAGCGCATCGACGAGCGCATCGCCGAGGTACGCGCCGCGCTGCCGCGTGCAACCGAATTGCTGTACCCGGTCAAGGCCAATCCGCTGCCGGCGCTGCTCGAACACATGGCCGGCCGGGTGGACGGCTTCGACATCGCCTCGGGCGGCGAACTGGCGCGCGCGCTGGCCAGCGGCATGGCCGGCGAGCGGCTGAGTTTCGCCGGCCCCGGCAAGACCGACGATGAACTGGCGCAAGCGGCGGCAGCCGGCGCGCTGATCGTGCTCGAATCGGCGGGCGAAGCGCAGCGGCTGGCGCGCATCGCCGGTACGCATCGCCCGCGCGTGGCGCTGCGCATCAACCCGCCCTTCGACCTGGCGCCGGCGGCGGCGCAGATGGCCGGCGGCGCGCGCAAGTTCGGCGTTGACAGCGAACAGGCGCCGCAGGCGCTGGCCGAGATCGGCCGGCTGCCGCTGGCGTTCGAGGGCTTCCATTGCTATCCGGGCTCGCAGTGCCTCGACGCCACGGCGATCATCGAGACGCAGCGCAAGACGCTCGAGCTGGCCGCCGGCCTGGCTACCTTTGCGCCGGCGCCGCCGCGGCTGCTCAACCTCGGCGGCGGTCTCGGCGTGCCCTGCTTCCCTGGCGAGCTGCCGCTCGATCTTGCCCGCCTCGGCGAGGCGATGCACCAGCTGGCCGAGCGGGCCGCCGCGCAGTTGCCGGGGGCACGGCTGACGCTCGAACTGGGCCGCTTTCTGGTGGCCGAAGCCGGGCTCTACGTCTGCCGCGTGATCGAGCGCAAGACCTCGCGCGGAAAGACTTTCCTGATCGTCGATGGCGGCCTGCACCACCACTGGCACGCCACCGGCGCGCTGGAGGGAAGGCGCCACCTGCACTTTCCGATCGCCGCGCTGCGCCACGACAACGGGCGGCTTGCCGCGCGCGAGACGGAGACCGTCACGGTGGCCGGCCCGCTATGCGCACCGCATGACGTGTTCGCCCAGGATATCGAGATGGCGCGCGCCGAGGCGGGCGATCTGATCGTGGTGTTCCAGTCCGGCGCCTATGGCGCGACCGCCAGCCCGGCAGGGTTCCTCGGCAGGGCGCCGGCGGGCGAGGCGTTGCTGTGACTTTGTCGCGGTGACCTTGTCGCGGTGAGGTTGTGGCAGCGGCTATTTCTTGCCGGCCTGCGCGCGGGCGGTGGCAATCATCTGCCGGCGATCTTCCTCGGCGGCGCGGACGGCGGTCTTCTGTTCGTCGCCGAGCGGCTTGCCGCCGAACTTCTCGATCGCCGAGACGGTACGCGCCGCCGGGTCGGTGATGCGCCCTTCGGCCGGAATCGCCTGCCGCACCGTATCCGGCGGCATGGAAGTGATGGCGACCACGCGCTTGACGAACAGGTCGTTGGCACGGCGGGTTTCCGCACTCAGCCAGGCCGACTGGGCCGGCGTCAGCGCCGGCCCGCCGGCAGCGGACGGATTCATCGAGTCGGCCGCGGCGAACCCGCTCAGGCAGGCAACCGCGGCGGCGAGCAGCATTCTGGTGAAACGGGACATCTGGGCAGACTCCGTGAACGTTTTTGCTGACAACGCTCAGGGTAGCAGAATGGTTGATCCGGTCGTCTTGCGGCCTTCGAGATCGCGATGCGCCTGCGCGGCGTCCTGCAGGGCGTAGCGCTGGTTGATGTCGATCCTGACCTTGCCCGCGGCCACCACCTCGAACAGTTCCGCCGCGCTCGCCAGCAGATCGCCGCGCCTGGCGGTGTAGGTGAACAACGTCGGCCGCGTCAGGAACAGCGACCCGAGTTTGGCCAGCACGCCGATGTCGAACGGCGCCACCGGGCCGGAGGCGCTGCCGAAGCTCGCCATCACACCCAGCGGACGCAGGCAGGCTAGCGAATCCATGAAGGTGTCCTTGCCGATCGAATCGTAGACCACCGGCAGGCCGGCGCCGCCGGTGATTTCGCGCACCCGGTCGGCGAATTTCTCGCGTGTGTACACAATCGGGTGATCGCAGCCGTGCGCCCGCGCCAGATCCGCCTTGGCCTCCGAACCGACGGTGCCGATCACCGTGGCGCCCAGCGCTTTCGCCCACTGGCAGACGATCAGGCCGACGCCGCCGGCCGCGGCATGGATCAGGATGGTGTCGCCCGGCTGCACCCGGTAGGTGCGCCGCAGCAGGTATTGCGCGGTCATGCCCTGCAGCATCATCGCCGCGCCCTGCTCGAAGCTGATGGCGGCGGGCAGTTTGACCAGCCGGTCGGCCGGCATCAGGCGCGCTTGCGAATAGGCGCCGACCGGCCCGCCGGCATAGGCGACGCGGTCGCCCGCCGCGATGTCGGCCACGCCCTCGCCGACCGCCTCGACCACCCCGGCCGCTTCGAGCCCGAGACCGCTGGGCAGCGGCAGCGGATAGAGGCCGCTGCGATGGTAGGTGTCGATGTAATTGAGGCCGACCGCCCGGTGCGCCACGCGCGCTTCGCCCGGACCGGGCTGGCCGGGTTCCACCGCCTGCCACTGCAGCACTTCCGGACCGCCGGTTGCGGCAAAGCGAATAGCATGAATGTTCGACATGACGCTCACCTCACAATGGACACGCCGACCCGAAATTGCGGCCGGCGACGCAGATTGTAGTCGAGCAGACTCTCGCCGTAGCCGTTGAAGTACTGAAAGTGCAGGAAACCGCCGGCGTCCGAGAACAGCACGCGCTTCAACCGGTACGAAAGGTCGAGCTGCCCGTAGCCGTTGCGGCGGGGATTGAGGTCTGCCGACAGCAGCCAGCCGTCGTCGTTGCCGTAACGCAGGTTGAGCAGCGCATAGCCGCGGTAATCGGCGATGTCCGGGTTGTCCTCCCTGTCGAGGTAGCCGAACAGCTTCAAGGCAGCGGCGAAGTGGGTGTTGCCGTCGACGTCCCAGCGCCAGGCGGGCTTGGCGAACAGGGTGTCGATCGAGCGCGAGGCCGCCCCTTCCTTGCCGTTGGACTGGTGCTCGTAGCCGGCCTGCAGCGAGAACGCATGCGGCGAGCCGATTTCGCGGTACGGCCCCCACTGATAGAAGAAACTCGGCTTGTAGGTGGTGTCGCGGAACGGCTTGGAACTGGCGGTGAGATCCCAGATCGAATTCTGCGTGTAGCCGAAGTGCAGGCCGGTCAGCAGGTTGCCCCAGGGCAGATCGGCCGCCCAGCCGTCGGGATCGAGCAGCCGGTACTTGAACGAGAGCTGAAAGCGCGCCGTGGTGTTGCCGCGCGAACCGACCACAAAGTACATCGGCTCGTGCGAAGACAGCGCCGCCTCGCGCCGCGACAGATCGACCACGCCTTCGCTGTCGCGATCCTTGCCCTGCATGCGGGCCAGCGTATCGATCTGCGGCGCCGCGCGGCTGGCGGGCAAAAACTGCACCAGCAGTTTCGACGATTCGAGCCGCGTCAGCTCGAGCGTGCCCAGACCGTCGAGTTCCGGCGGCACCGTGGCCAGGTAGTCGCGCCTGCCCGACGCCATGGCGCCGTCGGCGCGCAGCGTCACATCGACACTGCGAGGCCCGATCAGCAAGCGCGCCGGCAGCAGTTCGCCGAGCGTCTCGTCGCCGGTCGCGATCACGGTGAGGCGCAGCGGTTCGCCCGCCTTGACCAGAGTCTGGCCGCTGGCGAGCAGCGCGCCGGCATGCGATGGCGCCGCGGCCAGCGCGACCGACACGGCAAGCAGGGTATGCAGATGGCTTCGCACGATCGGGCCCCTCGAATGAAAATGACGATTGGTGTGACGGCGGACGCGCACGCGCGCCCCCAGGACAACCAAAAGCACGAAACGCACCCGCTCCCGCCGGACTGCCGAGTGCCCACGACAGGTGCATTTTCCGCGAGCCGCGCCGGCAGCGCAATCGTCGCACGCACACCCCCGACGCCGCGCGGCCACTGTCAGGCCGCGGGCATTCGATGGCAGAATCCGCTGCTCGACCCATCGACGGGAGTCAATGTGCGCGAAATCACTTTGCAGCGGCAATCAAGCGGCCGTCATGTCTAGCGCGGCCTCGCTGATACCTTCACTTGCCGTCGGCGCGGTCATCGGCATCCCGGCGGTAGTGATCTGGCGGCGCTATCGCGACTTGAAGCGCGAGCGCTTCATCCGCGAACAGCCGTTGCCGGCGGGGCTGCTCGACAAGCTGGCCAAGCGACGTCCACAGTTCGACCTCAAGCAGCGCGCGCTGGTCGCCCATGCGCTGCGCCAGTTCTTCATCGTCTACCTGCGCGCCAACGGCCGCTACGTCTCGATGCCTTCGCAGGCGGTAGATGACCTGTGGCACGAGTTCATCCTGTACACCAAGGCTTACCGCGACTACTGCCGGCATGCCTTCGGCCGCTTCTTCGACCACACGCCGGCCGTCGCGCTGGCCGCCGACAAGCGCAGCAACGCCGGCCTGCGCCGCACCTGGTGGCATGCCTGCAAGGAAGAACACATCGATCCGCGCAAGCCTAGCCGGCTGCCGCTGCTGTTCGCGATCGACGCCAAGCTGGGCATTGCCGACGGTTTCGTCTATTCGCCCGACTGCCGCGAAGCCCGCGCCCGCGGCGACAATTCGACAAACTGCGCCGGCGACTTCAGCGACTCGGGCGTCGACGGCTCGACCGACGGCTTCGGCGACAGCGGTTTCGGATCTGGCGACGGTGGCAGTGACAGTGGCGATGGCGGCGGCTGCGGCGGCGGTGGTTGCGGCGGCGGCGATTGACCCGGCCGGCGAACCGCATGGAACGGCGATCTACGCGATGCACATCGCCACAAGCCGCATGGAATGGCGCTCTCCGGCCAGCACGCCGCGTAGACCGCCATTCCATGCGGCTTGCGGGCAAGCGGGCCGACGCAATGGCATGCCGGGCTGCCCGCCGCGTTCAGACGTCGTCGTCCCCGTCCAGGAAGCCGAAGTGGCGCAGGCCTTCGACGATTCCGGCGGCCCGATGGGCGCGCGCAAGGTAGAGGCGTTCGGCCGGGTTGCGGCGAACCCAGTCGAGCAGTTCCGGCCGGGCGTTGCCGACGACGATGCCGCGCTCCTGGCCCACGCTGAACAGCGCAATGTCATTGCCCGAATCGCCGCAGGCGACGGTCTGCGAGGCCGCGAACCCCCACAAGCGGCGCAGATGCTGCATCGCCAGCCCCTTGCCGGCAGCTGCCGGCAGGATGTCCAGATGGCGCTCGCCGCTGTAGACCAATTGGGTAGGCTGGCCACGCGCCGCGAGCGCGGCTCGCAACGCCGGCAGGATTTCGGCGGCAGCTTGCGGGGCGACGAAATAGCTGACCTTGAACGGGCGCTGTTCGCTCGCCGGCTGCGCCAGCAGATCGGCGAACCCGTCGGCGGCGGCGACCACTTGCTGCCGATCCCATCCGCCGGCAAGCCGCCCGGACCAGGCGGGATCGGGAACGGCGTCGTCAGTTTGGAAATAGATTTCGGTTCCGACCGCGGTGACCAGCGCATCCGGCGGCATCAGGCTTCGTTCGGTCGCAAGCTCGCGGTACAGGGTAAGCGAGCGTCCGGTCGAGTAGACGACTTTGCTGCCGTGCCGTGCCTTCGCCGCGGCGAGCAAGCGTTCGAGTTGCCGCAACGCCGCGTCATCGCCTACAAGCGTATCGTCAAGGTCGGTGACCAGCAGGAATCGCGTCATGACGGGCTGTTCGATGCCGCAATTCGGCGGCGCGACATCGGCAATCGGCGAGGCCGCCGGCACCCGCGCGCCGGCCAGGGTACTTGACCCTGGGCAGAGGCCAAGCTACCGTCCGCCATCACCACAGGCGATTGGGACTTGACCCGATGGAAGCCATCGAACTGCTTCAGGCAAGAAACACGATCTCGCGGCACAAGCAGCGGCTCCAGCAGGAGCTGGTGTTCGTGATGCTCGTCGAGCACATGGCTTACGACAAACAGGTGGAGGTGCACTGGGCCGGCGAAGACAAGGTGTGGCACACGCTGCAGGCCGTTTTCGACGGGCCGGGCAATGCCAACCACGAGCTGTGGCGCGCGCAGGCGATATTCCATCCATCGGATGATGCCTCGCTGCCGGGCGACATCGAATTTGCATTGCGCTACCGCACGCAGGGCAAGGAGTTCTGGGACAACAACCATTCGCGGAACTATTTCTCGAATGCCGATTCCGGCGTGCTGCTCGAGCAGAACGCCCGTGTGGCCAATGCCGATTTCAATCCGCACCTGCAGCCGGGCCAGCGCCACTATCCGGTCACGGTGGCGGTGCGCCACTCGTTGCAGCCCAGGCAGGTGTACCTGCACTGGACCACCGACAACTGGCGCACCACGCAGGTTACGCCGTGCTTTTTCCGCCGCATGCACTGGGACAAGACGCGGCGCAGCAGCGCACGCAATCCCAATCGCTACGATACCAGCATCTGGGCCACCCAGCTCAACATCGGCGACGCCTTTCGCATCCAGTACTCGATCGCCTGCGAGACGCCGCGGCGCACGATCTGGGACAACAACTTCGGCCACAACTATATTGCGCGCCGGCAGCGCTTGAAGATCCTCACGCTCAACCTGCATTGCTATCAGGAGGAGAACCAGGACGCCAAGTTCAGCCAGATCGCGCGCGCGATCGACGATCTGGACATCGACATCGTCTGCCTGCAGGAGGTCGCCGAGAACTGGTGCGACGGCAAGGGCGACTGGAACTCCAACGCCGCCCGCATCATTCGCGACCGGTTGCGCCGCCATTACCACCTGCATACCGACTGGTCGCATCTGGGCTTCGACCGCTACCGCGAAGGCATCGCGATCCTCAGCAAGTATGACTTCCGTGTGACCGACAGCGGCTACGTCTCGTCGTCGCAGGACCCGTTCAGCATCAACTCGCGCAAAGTGGCGATGGCGCAGGTCGATGTGCCGTATATGGGCACGGTGAACGTGTTCTCGGCCCATCTGAGCTGGATCTCGGGCGGATTTCTCGAACAGTTCGAACGGCTGCGCGCCTGGGCCAGCGGGCGCCACGGCGGGCATCTCGCCGCCACCTTCCTGTGCGGGGATTTCAACATCAAGGCCGGCGCCGAAGGCTATCAGGCCGTGGTGCGCACGCGCGAATACGAAGACCAGTTTCTTGCCGCGACCTCGCACGAGGTGTTCGCGAAGATTTTCCGCCAGCATTCGCCGAACATCGAGCGACATCTGGCCAAGGACGGCCGCATCGACTACATATTCAAGCATGGCCAAAGCGCGTTGCACGCCGTTGCGGCCAGGGAACTCTTCACCAATGGCGATCATTACGGCCGCGTATCCGATCACACCGGCTACTGCGTCGAGTTCGAACCGAATTGGTGACAAGGCTGCGTCACGCGGCCCGGGCGCGCGAGCGGCTCGCCGCTGCCGCCTTCACGCAGGCCGCGCATCGGCACATTCGCCCGCTGCGGCAACCCGTGTCTACCGAACATGACTCAAGGATAGCTCGACATGCAATTCGCTGAACAACTCGCGTTTCCGACCGAGGCGAAGCTCGGCCGAAACCATCCCCGCACCAACGACTTCAAGGACCTGTTCTACGTCCGCCGCGGAGTCATCCGCTTCGACATGTTCTGGGGCGAAGAGCTCAACCTGAAGGTGGTGCTGAAGGTGCATCGCTCGGACCATACCTGCGAGCATTTCATCGTCGACACCGATGCCTACGATGTGCGCTGGAACCAGCACCGGCGCGTGACGCGGGATTTCTTCGTGCACCCGTTTCCGATGAAACACGGGCACATCACGCATGTGAGCTTTTCCTTCATCTGTCATCTGCACGGCCGCTCGATCCCGTCGCAGCACGACTACATTTTCATGGAGAGCCACAACTTCGACGACCAGAACCCGCAGCGCCGCGAAGTCACGCTGCACCACGCAACCGCCAACCACTACCACACGCACGAACTGGGCGCCGACGAGTTGCAGCGGGACATGGACTGGATCAACCACCATTTCGAGTCGCTGAACCTGGTGCCCAAGTTCACCAAGGGCCAGCCCTACCACCCGTACCATCCCAAGCCGTACATCCACGACCGGATCAATGCGACGATCCACCGACAACTGGAGCGGCCCGATCACCGCCAGTCGATCAAGGTCTGCGTCGACTGTATCGACGACACCGACTTCACCAACCACCTGATGCACGCCCAGGCCTGCGGCGTCAGGGTGCAATGCATCGTCGACTGGCGCAAGATGAGCCTGACCAACAGCGACAATTACGTCCGGCTCAAGCACTCGGGCATCGAACTGCTCGGCGTGTTCTGCACGCCCAAGGATTCGCTGATCGAAGTGGCGCCGGACATGCACAACAAGTTCATCATCTTCGGCGACGAGGATGTGATCACCGGTTCGTTCAACATCACCTTCGACCGCTGGTGGGCGAACTGGGAATCGGGAATGACGTTTCACTCGCGCGGCGTCTGCCGGTTGTTCGACAACATTTTCCAGAGCGTGCGCGGCGGCGTGATCCAGCGCTACGGCATCGACCCGCTGGGCCACTTCAACCTGCTCTACACGTTCGGCCG
>WBZP01002189.1_pt1 | contig 22788 bp, 20 predicted proteins | sample 5204301 | NCBI WGS metagenome assembly WBZP01 (sample SAMN12412401, study PRJNA552823) | activated sludge metagenome | isolation source: activated sludge from nitrification reactor of wastewater treatment plant... | place: USA: Pennsylvania | collected 2017 | reverse complement strand
AGCATCGGTAAATTGCAGACGGGGCAGGGACGGTGCTCCGAGCGTTGCGGTCGGGACCGCGCTATGCAGCATCTTCTTCGCCCACGATCTGTGCGTACAGGTCCAGGAGCCGCTGCTCGGACTGCGCCCAGGAGCCCACCCGGTTGGCCCATTCACGGCCGGACTGCGAGGCCCGCTCCCAAGACGCCCGATCCGACAGGGCGGAGCCGATCGCCCGCGCGATTGCACTTGCGGTGAAGCCGTCGGCCAGGAATCCGCCGCCACCTTCGGTGAGGAAGCGCACGTTCGAGGCGTTTGGCGAGGCGATCACGGGCACACCGGCCGCGCAGAACTCGAAGATCTTGTTCGGCGAGTTCTGGGCATTGGTCGGGATGTCGGCGTAGGTGGACAGCCCCAGCGCGATCTGCGAGAAAGTCGCGGCAAGCGCAGAGCGGTCCAGCCAGCCGATGTCCGTGATGCGCTCCCCGAGGCGAGCTTTGGCCTCACGCCACGTCTCGGGTGTCGGGCCACGACCGGCGACCAGCAGGTGCACGTCGGGATGCTGGCAGACGGCGTCCACGACCACGTCGAACAACTGAGTGGGCCCGGCCGTGCCGGTGAACAGGATGCGCCGGCTGTCGAAGTCCGGGGTGCAGGCGCTGAAGTCCGCAAGCCTGGCCTCATTGCCGACCACCACCGTGCGGGCATTGGAGTACCGAGCGGCGATTGTGGGAGTGGCGGCGACGATGCCCGCTGCCCGCCTGTCCACGGCCTCCAGCAGCCGCTGCATGCCGTAGCGGACGCCGGTACGGGCCGGCGCCGGCACCCAACTCTTGCTCTCCTCGGCAGTGAACTGGGACAGGTAGTCCTCATGGGCGTCCCAGATGACCTGCTCCCCGGCCTGCGCCAGGCGCAACGCGACGGGGAGCAGTTCCGGGTCGTGAAAGTGCCAGACATCCGCAGAGAGGGCTCGTGCGAGCCCGAACGACTTGCGCAGCCCGCTGGCAAATCGAGCCCCTCGGGTCGTAGGGATCGCTGCCAACGGGATGTGGGACACACCCGAGTCGCCGGGAAGCATCCCGGTGGCAGCCAGATGGACGTCATAGCGCCCGCAGGCTGCAAGACTGCGGCACTCCCGCTCGAAAATGCGCACGTCGTTGGCTGGGTGTGCTGTTGTGACATGCACGACCACGGGCCGTCGTCCAGCCATCTGCGTCACGCGGCAATGGTAGTTCGCCGGGATGCTCGTCAGGTCGGCGAGCCATTCATGCAGGCACTCTCCCATAGGGCAATGGCGAACATTCTCCACAGGACCGAGCGATCCACGTCCTCGAGGCGATCCAGACGGATCCCCAAAGCGGAGAGGCACTTCGAGGCCCGGATGGTGGCCAGGGCGCTCGGGTCATCGGGCTGGAAGGACGCTCCCGCAGCCTCAAATCCGATCTTGCCTTTGCGCCATGCAATCGCTTCGGGCATGGTCCGGGCGAGCTGTTGGCGCAGGGGCCATTTGGTCCAGCCGCCCTTGAACTTGCACGCGGCGGGGGTGGCCATCGCGAGCTCCACGAGGCGGTAGTCGAGGAAGGGCAGGCGGTCCTCCACCGAAGCGGCCATCGATGTGCGATCCGCATAGCGCAGTAACGCACCCAGCTGCTCACCGGCCAGTTGCTGGCTCTGCAGGTCAGCGACGGGCGCCCCGGACTTTCCCGTGAGTTCCACGAACCGCGTCATGTACCAGGATCGGGGCACGGACAAGCCCAGGGGTCGCAGGCGTCGCCGCACGCGTCTGTAGGCCACGTCCGGAACCCCGAAATACGCCGAGTAGGCCAGCCACCGGGCAGGCCCCAGCCCTGTGGTGTCCGCGGAACGCCACGCAAATGCCGGCCGCTCGGGCCACGGCAGTTGTCGCACGGCAGTCATCGTGTAGCGCGGGTAGCCCATCCAGCTCTCATCGGCACCCTGCCCGTCCAGCACCACTGTGCAGCCGACTTCCTTGGCGCGCCGCATGACGTTGAGTTGCAGGACGTGCGAGGAACTTCCCAACGGCTGCTCGATGACGCGGGTCGCCTCAGTCCAGGCTTCCCGCGTGGCCGTGGCTGGCACGTTGACGGGTTCCCAGGCGAGGTGTGCCGCCTGCGCGACGCTGCTGGCGTGCGCTGCCTCGTCGTTGCGTGGATCGCCGCTCAACGCCGTGACGGCAACCAGAGGTCGGCCGGTGGCCTCCAGGTAGGCGGGCCCGGCGACTGAAGCCACCAAAGAACTGTCGATACCGCCACTGAGCAGCATCCCGACCGGGACGTCGCTGCGCAGCCGCATGGTGACCGCCCTGTGGAACTCGATGTCCAACAGCGCCGGCACGTCAGCGTCCTGCATTCCATCGAATAGTCCGAGTGTGCCCGGCGAGTAGTAACGCCAGCTGGAGCGGTCGCCAGTCGTGCACGAAATCACCAGGTTCGTGCCCGGCGGTAGGTTGTGGATTCCTGCATTGAACGTCGCCGTCCCGTCGCTTTTGGCACCTAGCACCAGGAACTGCTTGACCGTCTCCAGGTCTGGCTGTGTGCCGATGCCGATCCGCTGGAACTGCTTGACCTCGGACCCGAAGACCACAGTGGACCCGCTGGCGTGGAACAGGAAGGGCTTCTCCCCGAATCTGTCCCGGCTGCAGAATATGATCCTCTCGTCGCTGTCGTGCAGGGCGAAGGCCCACATGCCGTTCAAGTGGTCCACACAGTCGAAGTGCCACTCCTGGTAGGCGGCGAGCAGGACCTCGGTGTCGGTGTCGGTCCGGAACCGGTGGCCGAGTCCTTGCAGCTCGGCCCGCAGCTCCACGTAGTTGTAGATCTCGCCATTGAACGTGACCGTCGCGGCCCCACGGGTCATGGGCTGGGCGCCGTGCGAGCTCAGATCCAGGATGGACAGGCGCCGGTGTCCCAGCACGATCCCTTCCCCGCCAACGATCCCTTGCCCATCCGGGCCTCGGTGGGGGATGGTTGCCAGCATCTGCTCGACGGGACCGGTCGCCGCATCGGGACCCACGCAGCCCGCGATTCCGCACATATGCAGCGCCCTTCCGAGCACCACTCCCAGCGCCCGCCAACCCACTTTACTGTTCCCGCGTGGGCTCCCTCGCTCTCGCGGGATGACCAAAGGCCTGCCACCGAGCGCTGTCCGCGGCTGCCAGGCACTCACATTGATCTCCTTTCGAGCCCGGACGGCTACACTGATCGTCGGTCGGTCCAGCAGTGCGGTCCCGTCCGGATCACGGGGGCAAGAGCGCGACGGTGAGAAGGAAATCCGTGGAACGCAGCCTCGATGATGTCGGCGAGCAGAGCACATCGGTCCGCCCCGCCACAAAGCAGGATCTCGAAGGCATCGTTCGCATTCACACTGCGGCGTTCCCGGACAACTACCTCACCCATCTCGGGCCGGGTGTGCTCCATCGCTACTACGGTGGCTACCTGAACGACCCCGACGCCGTGAACCTGGTGGCCGAGCAGAGTGGAGAGCTGGCCGCCTTCAGTGTGGGCAGTTACCGTGACTCGCGCGTATTGGAGCACTTCTACGAAGAGCACTCGGGCTATTTGACATGGTCCACCCTGCGTCGCGTCCTCGTTCTGGATCCGGTGGTGCTGCGGGGTCTGCCGCGCCGCATGGCGCGGATCTGGGATGCGCTGCGGGCGTTCCTGTTTCCGCACAGGCGCAAAGAGCCCGTCATCGTCAGCGCTCCCGATGTCCGCGACCACGAGGTGATCGGGTCGCTGGTCTCCATCGCCACCGCTCCGAAGTACCAGGGCTGTGGTGTCAGCAGCGAAGTGCTGGAGCAATTTGAGCAGGAACTGCGAGGAAAGGGCGCCACGGAGGCGCACCTGAGTGTGAGTGCCAGCAATGGCCGGGCTCTGGCGTTCTACGCCAAGCACGGTTGGACCGTCCTGGAAGGGGACCACGGTTCCCTGTCACTGGGCAAGCACCTGTAAGTGGTTCCCGCACAAAACGCCGACGTCGCGAGAAATCCTCCGGCCCGCGAGGCTCGGATAGCCTTAAGTCCGTGCCTCTGCCCACAGTCCCGCCGGCTGCGCTGCCCAGCGCGACCAGGTCCCCCGGGCGACGTGGCGCTTGGAGGCAGATCCGGCCGGACTGGGTCGCAGTGGCCGGCGTCGTGTACATCTTCGCCACCCCGTTGGATGTCGTTCCCACACCACTGGGCACCCCCAGCACTCTGACCGCATTGCTCTTCCTCGGGCTGTGGACGTTGAGCGTGATCAGCGGTCACCCCCGCTGGCCGCGGCGCTCGCTCGCAATTCCCGCGATGGGGGCGATCGCGCTGTGGTACGCACTGACGATGGCCTGGAGCTGGGATCAGGCGGCCACTGGTGTCCAAGTGCGGACCTTCGTGCTGCTGGCCCTGTCGGCAGTGGCGTTGGGCGGGGTGTTCCGGGACCGGATCGTCGCACCGGCGTGGGCCATGAGCGCCGGCTCCGCAGTGGCTTCGATCGCAACCCTGCTCAGTGGCCAGCAGATCGTGGAGTCCAGCAGCGGCCTCGACACGCAAATCGATCAGGCGACGTTCCTGGGCATCGACCAGAACATCCTCGCTTTCCACCTCTGTCTCGGACTGGCGGCGGCCGCCTACCTCTTGGTCAAGCCGGGCCGGGTCGCGTGGCGGCCAGCCGCCTTCCTCCTGTTTGCAGTCATCAGCGCTGCCTTGATCGCTGTCGGGTCACGCACCGGCGCCGGTTCCATGATCCTGACATTTGCAGTGATGGCCGTGGTCTCAATCCGCTCTGTGCGATCGGCCGTGGCCTGGGCGATCGCATTCGGACTGGCGGTGTGGGGGTATTTCCAGGTGGCCCATGCAGGACTGTTGCCGGAGCGACTTGTGCTGTGGCTCGAGCAGCCGTCGCTCAACGACAATCGCCTGGACATCATCGCCCAGTACTGGTACTCGCGCGCCGACTGGCTGATACGCGGGGTAGGTGCGGGCTCCGATGCGTCCTACCTCTTCCAGACCCAGGGTCTGTACAGGAACGCCCACAGCGCCTTCTGGCGTATCTGGATCGACACCGGGCTCGTGGGTCTCGTGCTGTGGGGGTTCATGCTGCTGGCACTGGCGATACGTGCCGCCCGCGGCGCAAGCCGGCTGTTCTTCCTACTGATGGCGCCGACCATCGTCGCCTTCTTCTACACGCTGGGACCGCTGAACAGCAACATGTTGTGGGTTGTCTTCGGTCTGGCTCTGGGTGCCGTGCCGAAGATCGGTCAGCTAGCGGCGCCAACCAAGCGGGCCAGTTCGCCGGCCCAGGCGCCGTAGTTGGTGTCCGCGTCGTAGTTCGCAGCCCAGTGGTGCCGGCGCCGTTGCGCCTGGTCAATCGGACGTGCGACCGCGCGTAGGACGGCCTTGGCAAGGTCATCGAGGGTGGCCCCGGCGCCCACAAGTTCGTTCAGCGCGCCGGGTACCACCTCCGGGGTGCCGCCGACCGCAGTGGCAACCACCGGGATTCCGCAGCACTGAGCCTCCATGAGCGAAACGGGCGCACCCTCGGACAGCGAGAGGTTCACGAAGACGTCGTGGCCGCCTGCCAGCAGTTCGCTGCGCACGGTTGCCGACCCGACCTGACCTCGCAGCTGGACCTGTAGATTGGCCGGCGACTTGGCCAGGGCAAGCTCCACGCGGCCGCGCAGCGGACCGTCCCCCAGATGCGTCCATCGCACGGGTCTGTGACAAGCCAGTTCCCGCGCCAGTTCGGCGATCCACAGCACCCGCTTGTTGTCGTCGATGGACGACACACTGAGCATGTTGATCGAGTCGTCGCGCCGGGTGCGCGGCTGCCAGGCGCCAAGATCGGAGATACCCAATTTGCGCACGTGGGTGCGGGCAACGGCCTCCGGGAACTTGTCCTCGAGGTAGGAGCGGCCGCATTCCGAGACGCTGGCCAGAATGTCAACGCTGCGAATGGCCGCCGCCTGATACGGAATGCTGCTCCACCCGTGCGCCTCGGCGAAGAGGTCGCCGCCATGCACCCGGCTGACCAAGGGCATATGCGGCCAGCCCGCCCGCAGACCGGCAGTGGCCGCCCCGAGCCAGAACGTGTAACCCAGTGCAGGCGCCGGCCGCCGCTTGGCCCAGGCGGCCACGGAGTTGGCATCGGCCCGGTTGATCACAGCCGTGCGCAACCAGGTCGGATGCCGAGCGTCCTTCGCGAACTGCGAACGGTCGATTCCGGAGCGCACACTAGCTGGCCGCCCGGCTCGTACGAGGGCCGTGAGTTGTCGTGACGAGGGCAATGGCGAGGCGCGTTGCAGGTGCTGGGCGAGTTCCAGCTCGACCTCGACACCAGGCGGAAGCCCGGTGCCCCGTTCGCCACGCGGGCGCATGGGTGCCACCACGATCCGTCCGAAACGGCGCGCCAGGTGATGGATCTCGTCGTCGAGGAACTCCGGCACCCCGCGATAGGGCCAGCAGGTCGTTACTAGCAGCAGGTCCATTATCGGTAGGCGGAAACGGTCTTGCCGGTCATGCGCTGGATGCGTTCCTGCAGCGACTTCATCCGCGCGTACTGCTTGTCCCAGTTGTCAAAGTCCGTGTAGTGGTGAATCGGGCGGTTCATGAGCTCTTCGAACGTCTCGTCGCTGATCCGCAGCTTCCGGCAGACGTACTGCCGGTCCCGGCGCAACTCGACCTCGTCGTACAGCGGCTCGGCCAGTAGCTGCAGCGCCCGCTCGCGGGTGATCGCACCAGCGGCGATCATCGTCGACAGATGGGGCCGGCGCTTGTCGTACCCGAATTTGGTGGGCAGGTAGTAGTTCTGGAAGAACTTCGTGAACAGCGACTCCCCGTGCTTGCGCGGATAGGTGCGCCACCCGACCGTTTCCTGCAGCTCGGCGATGGCGTCGTCCTTGGAGTACGGCATCAGGTTCAGAGCCCGGAAGGGCGTCATCCGGCGCACGATCGGATACCAGAAGTAGTACTGGCTGAAGCTGATCAACGGGTAGTCCGTCAGGGGCTGGGTTCCGTAGCGTTCGTGGATCGCCGTGAGGTTGCGCGAGTCCATGGCCGCGCCCTCCCACGCCGTGGGATAGATGCCTTCAGTGGCGAGGTTGCCGCCGTTGAGCACGTAGCGAACCTTGTTCTCGATGGCGAAGTGATACAGCGCCGCGAAGAAGGCGTGGTCTTGTGGAACGTCCTGGTTGGCGACCGCCGCTCGCAGGTAGGACAACTGCAGCTCGCGCATGTCCTCCCAGTTCACGACCAGGGTATGCAGTTCATAACCGCAGTGGTCGACGATGCGTTCGATGTTCTGCACCGCCAGTTCGCTGTTCCAGCCCGCATCGACGTGAACAACTAAGGGCCGCAGGCCCCACTCGTGAGCTTTGATCGCCAGGTAAGAACTGTCGACCCCGCCGCTGAGGCCCAGCACGGAGTCGTACTCCTTGCCCTCGCCCTCGCGCTTGATGCGCTCGATCATGGCTGCCAGCCGGCTGGCGCCCGTTTCGTCGGGAAACCACTCGGTGCCCCGCAACTTCTCGAATGCCCGACAGTGGTTGCAGCGACCGTTGGCGTCGAATGTGATCTCCGGGTCGGTGGTGTCCATCACGCAGAACGTGCACATCTGGTAGGCGCGCTCAGGCATCGTGTGCCCCCAATAGCGCAGTGAGCTGCTCGTATCCGGGATACGTGATCAGAACCGCCCGGCGCGGACCATGGAACACGAAAAACGCACCCGCCCCGATCGCGTCTGCGCCTGCGTTCACCCCCCGCTGGATATCGTCCAACGACCCGACGCCACCGACAGCGACGAGCGGGACAGTAGTGAGCCTGGCAGCCTCGGCGATGAGCTCGGTGTCCATGCCGGACATCGTCCCGTCGCGGTCCACCGCATTGAGGATCACTTCGCCGGCACCCGCATCGATAGCGCGACGCAAGTGACCCTGCCAGTCCGGATTTCCGTGCAGCGGTGTGTTCGGGCAGTACAGCGTGCGCTTGCCGAATCGCCCCTTCTTGACATCTATCGAGACCGTGACGCTGGACGATCCGGCGTATTCGGCAATGCGGCTCGCAGTGCCCAGGTCACGGGCCGGCGCCGAGCGAAGCACGACCTTCTCGACACCCAGCGCGAACAGTCGCTTGGCGTCATCGAGATCGCGAATGCCACCGCCATAGGCCAATGGCATGAAGCATTCCGACGCGACATCCTCGACGAGGCTGAAGTTGGGTCCGCGGTCACCTGACGTGGCGCTGATGTCAAGCAGAGCGAGCTCGTCGACCTCCTTCTCATTGAAGATCCGAATTGCGTTGATCGGATCGCCGACGTACTTGGGGTCGGCGAACTTCGTCGTCTTGACCAGGCCATGGTCCTTCACCAGAAGGACAGGGATCACCCGGTTCCTCAGCACGACTCTTGCGCCCAGCGCTGCAACAGCGACATGCCGAACCGGTGGCTCTTCTCCGGGTGGAACTGCACGCCCCGGGTGTTCCCGGACCGGTAGGCCGAGGCGAATGTGCCGCCGTAATTCGTACGCGCGAGTTCCACGCTGTCGTCGTCGCAGACCGCCCGGTAGGAGTGAGTGAAGTAGTACCTCAGTTCTGGCAACTCGGAGTCGAAGAGAATGTCGTCGCTTTGCGGGGTCACCACGTTCCAACCCATGTGCGGCACTCGCAGTGGCGGTTGGACGCGGAAGCGCTCGAAGTGGGCCGGCACCCGCCCCAAACCCTTCGACTCCCCTTCCTCGCTGGCAACCCCGAGCAACTGCATGCCGAGGCAGATTCCCAAGATGTGGGTGTCATCAGGCATGGACTGGAGGTGATCGAACCACCCCGACTCCCGCAGCCGGCGCACGCCCTCGTCGTAGGTACCCACGCCGGGCAGGATATAGCGATCGTCCGCGCCGAGCCCGGTCGGCGTCGCTTGCAACTGCGCGGCGCACCCGAGCCGGTCGAGCATGTTGCGCACACTCGCGACGTTGCCGAGGCCGACATCCACGATCGCGAGCACCCTCCCAATGCTATGGAACCGATAGGTGTCACGCAGGTACCGGTGCCTTTGTCGCGGCTATCGATTCTGCAGATCCGCGAGCATTTGTGAGATGTGGCGCCGGCATCCGGCCACTAGTTGCACCAGCCGATCAAGACTGGGGGAAGAACTGATGTGGCAGTACCTAGCTCAGCAGGCTCGGGGTTATCCGATCGACGTGTGCCGACCCCCGGGCAAGCGCACCGACTGACACGCGCTTCCCAGATGCTCCGCTCCCGTCGGGGTCCCCGCTCCCGGTACAGTCACGGCAGGCGGAGGTCGTCGAGGGGACCGCAGTGAAGAGCATCACCCACCTGCAATTGTCAGACTGCGTGGCCTGGAGCGTGCCATGAGCCGGTTCATAGTTGTCGGCGGAGGTGGCCACGCCAAAGTCGTGATCGGCCTGCTTCACAAGACCGGTGCAGAGGTTCTGGGCTACACGGATCGCGCCGACCGCGGAGCGTTGCTCGGCGCGAAGTATCTGGGTGACGACTCCGATCTGCCACAGCGCGATGACATGAGTGCCCTGGCCATGGGAGTAGGCAAGGTGGATGGTTCACCGGCTCGCCGCGAGCTGCGCCGGATGTTGGCCGCGACGGGCATCGAGTTCCCGGTGATCGTCTCGCCTTACGCGACCGTCAATGAAGGTGCGGAACTCGGTCCGGGCACGGTGGTGTGCGACGGCGCTGTCGTCAGCGTCTCGGCCCGGGTCGGGGAGTTGTGCATCCTGAACACGAACAGCACAGTCGAGCATGACTGCCGACTCGGGGCCAACGTGCACGTGGCGCCCGGCGCCACGCTCAGTGGTGACGTGACCGTCGGGGACGATTCCTTCCTGGGCGCCGGCTGCACCGTTGTGCAGGGCGTGACCATTTGCCCCGGGACGGTCGTGGGTGCGGGATCGACGGTACTGGCCGATATCGGCACCCGCGGGGTGTACGTGGGCAGTCCGGCGCGGCGGGTCAGATGAGTTCGGGGCCGCCGTCGCGAGTACTGTTGTCCGCACGCGAGGTGCGCGAGTTGGAGAGCGGCCTGACTACCTTGCGCTACCGCGGGATCCCGATCGGGGCGGCGCTCAACGACTACCTGGTCGTGAACTTCCTATGGGGCCACGGCAACTGGCGGTCCGCAACCAAACTGATCAACCGGATGCGCATGGTCCGGCACTGGCTTCTTGTCAAGCACGCGATCAGAGCCCGGCCGATTCCCCGCGATCGCATCCTCGTCACCTGGCAGGGCGCGACGCCCCGATTCGACGACCTTCTGCTGCCGGTCGTCGACCAGATCGGTCCTGACCGCTGCCAGGTGCTGCTCGGTGGCGGGAACGAGGTTCCGGCTGGCCTGCCCCGGGAGGTCCCGTCCCTGAAGTGGGATCAGTCGATGCGGTTTCGGCCGCAGCGGTGGCGCGCCGAGTACGGCCACGTCGCAGGCCGCTGGCACGAACGACTGCAAGACCTGTGCCAGCAGTACCACCTGCCTGCTGGCGCCTTCGAACTGCTCGCACTGCGCCTGCTGCGGGCCAGCCAGTGGATCGAGGGATGTCTCGGCCTGCTCGAGCAGGCCCGTCCGCCACTGGTGCTCACTGAGTACGACCGCAACTACCGGTGGTCCTGCCTGGTGCTCGCCGCCCAGTACCTTCAGATCCCGACGGTCACCCTCGTGCACGGAGTCATCCCGCCCGACGCGATCGGATTCTCGCCGGTTCTGGCCGACGTGATCGTGTGCTGGGGTGAGGCAGACCGCAAGAAATTGGCCGCTGCTGGTGAACCCCTCGAGAAGATCATCATCGGAGGCTGCCCGCGACTGACCAGGGAGTTGCCGCTCGACAGCGCCGCCGCCCGCCTGCGCCTCGGTCTGCCACCCGACAAGCCCCCGGTGCTGCTGGCTACCTCGCCAGATCGCGACCACCTGAATCTGGCCGAGATGTTCGCCACTGCGCTGGAGCACGTGCCCGCTGCGACAGGCGTCGTGCGCCTGCACCCTGCCGAGACGCTGTCCGACTATGCCGAAGTGGCACGGCGCCATCCACAGATCCGTTTCATGGACAGTTCCGCGGGCACGATCGACGAGGCTCTGGCAGCCAGCGAGATCGTGGTCGTTCGGGGTAGCGGTGTGGGCAGTGACGCCCTGCTCAAGCGACGCCCGGCCGTCGTGCTCAGCCCCGACGGCACACTGCGCGGGAACGACGCGGATCTCGTACTCGCGGCCGGTTGTCCGCTTGCTACCACCCCTGAACAATTGCGCCAGACCGTTGCCCGGTTGCTCGCCCACGACGAGGCAGCGGTTGCCAGTGCAGAGCAGGCTGAACGCTACTTGGCCGACTTCTGCGGCGCGTTCGGAACGGACTCTGCGCGCCTCATCGGCAAGGTGGTGGACGACGTCTTGGGCAGTCCCGGCCCGCGCTCGTTATCCTGACGGCCATGGCTGCAATGGCCGTTTACACCACCGTCTATCCGGGCGTGGAGAAGTACTTGGCCGACTGGTACCGCTCGCTGCGCTGCCAGACCGACGACGATTACGACCTGTGGATCGGGATCGATGCCGTGACCCCCGAAAACGCGATCTCGGCAATGGGTGCCACCCCGGAAGCGACCTGGGTGCCGGCCAGTCCAGGGGACTCGCACGCGCAGGTGCGGCAGCGGGCGCTGGCACAGATCGTCGACTCGTATGCGGCGGTGGTGCTGGTCGACAGCGACGACATCCTGCGGCCTTCGCGAGTCGCGGCCGCCCGGGCCGCGCTGCGCACGGCGGATGTCTCCGGCTGCGCTCTGCAACTGGTCGGCGAGCGCGCGGAGGATCTCGGCGAGCAGTTCACTTTGCCTCCTGGCATGTCCCCCGATGAGGTCCTCCCCCGGCACAACATCTTCGGATTGTCCAACACGGCCTACAGGTGTGAGGCGCTGCGGCAGTGCCTGCCACTGCCACCGGCCGCCGCGCTGGTCGACTGGTTCCTCATCAGCCGGGCCTGGCTGCGCGGATCGTCGCTCGCATTCGACCGGCGGGTGCACATGTCCTACCGGCAACACGCCACCAACACCGCGCAAGTGCGTCCACCGTTCTCGGCGCGGCGGGTCATCGCCGATACCGACCGGGTGCGCCGTCACGTTGAGCTGATTCAGGTCGCGGCTTCAGATGCGGACCTGGCCGAGCGCCGGGCGCTGGTGGACCAGATGGCTGACGACGTGGCACGTTTCCAGACCCGTGTAGTGCAGCAGCCGACGATGCTGCAGCGTTATGTCCATGACCTGAACGCGCTGCATCTGGATCCCCTGTGGTGGTCGAGCGTCGCCCATCCGGCTCTGCGAGACTTGTGGGCGGACGCAGAGGAGCCTGGATGACAACCGTGGCACTTGGGGACGTTACGGTCGGATCCGATCATCCTCCGTACGTGATCGCCGAGATCGGATCGAACCACAACGGGGACATGGATCTCGCCCGACAACTCATCGATGCGGCGGCCAATGCTGGTGCACACGCTGTGAAGTTCCAGTCGTGGAGCGAGTCCTCCTTGATCGCGGCCGAGGAGTACGAGCGCAATCCAACGTATTCGGACAAGAAGAAGCACTTCGGGTCGCTGCGCGAGATGGTGCGTGCCTACCAGCTCACGCCGGACCAGCACCACGAGGCTGCCGAGTACTGCCGGGAACGCGGCATCACGTTCGCGTCCAGCGTCTTCTCCCCCGCGGAGGTTGACTTGCTGGAAGGACTCGACGTCCCGTTCTACAAGATCGCCTCCATGGACGTTAACCACCTTGAGCTGCTCCGCTACGTCGCTGCCACCGGCCGGCCGGTGATTCTCTCGACCGGGATGGCCACGCTTGGGGAGATCGAGCGGGCGGTCGGGGTGCTGCGCTCCGGTGGCACGACAGAGCTGGTGCTGCTGCATTGCATCTCGATCTATCCGCCGGCTCACGACAACATCAACTTGCGCAACATCGAGACGCTGCGCACCGCCTTCGATGTGCCGGTCGGGTTCAGCGACCACACGTTGGGCACGGCCGTTCCCCTGGCGGCCATCGCGCTGGGTGCGTGCGTGATCGAGAAGCACTTCACGCTGGACAAAGACATGGCCGGCTGGGACCACGCCATCTCCGCGGACCCGCCCGAACTGCGCGCGATCGTGGAGCAGGGCCGCGCGGTGTTCGACGCTTTGGGCAAAACGCAACGCCTCGTAGGTTCCGCCGAGCTGGACAAGCGCAACCAGTTCCGGCGCAGTCTCGTGACCCGGCAGGGACTCCCCGCTGGGCACCTGCTCGCCGAAACCGATCTGGACGCCAAGCGTCCCGGGACCGGGATCGCTCCCGACGAACTGCCCTATGTGGTGGGCCGCGCCCTGCTCCACGATGTGGACGCGGATCACGTTCTGCGGTGGCCGGACCTGGGAGTCAGTTGATGGCCGGGAAAGTGCACGTTGTCCACTGCATCGACACCGAGGGTCCGTTGCACGAATCTGTGTCGGCCACCTTCGCGCGTTTGCGTGTGATGTTCGGCCTGGATCTCACACCCAGCACGACACTGCTGCGGCAACTGCAGGCCGGCGCCGTGGATCTGGGCGGGCTGGAGGCCGAGGTGCAGAAGGTCGTGGATCCCCATCTGCTGGCCTACAACGACACTTGGGACAAGGTCGACGAAATGCTGGCCGACTGCATGTCCGCGCAGTTTCGCGACCAACTGCTCGACAGCGATGACAAGGGGTGGCTCTACAACTGGTTCCTGGTCGACCATGTGGACTACGACCAGAACCCGCGTCGTCGCGACCTTGGCTACCACAACGTCTTCGACCACTACCAGCAAGCAACTTCGCAATCCGGTCAGCAGGACGGCTTGCACTTCCACTATCACCCCCACAACTTCACCCGCGACGCGCACCGCTGCGCGACCCACTGGTGGGCCAACTCCGACTCACTGCAGCAGGCGATCAGCAGACGGGTGATCGACCGGCACTGGTTCCCGGCGGCCAACCGGCCCGGATTCCACACCGAGCGCCCGGACAGTCACTGGTTCCTTGAGCAGTACATCCCCTTCGACTACGCCAACCAGTCCGACACTGATCCGAATGCGGGCAGCCAATCAGCGGCATCCGGGGGTCGCTGGGGTGACTGGCGGCGGGCTCCGACGACCTGGGCGCCCTATCACCCGTCGCACGACGACTACCAGGTCCCAGGGCAGTGCCGGCGCTGGATCGCGCGTTGCCTAAATGTCGGCACCCGCTTCCGGCTGCTCTCCGAGCAGGACGTGCGGCAGGCGTTCGACGAAGCACGCGACGGCAATCCGGTCGTGCTGTCGTTCACCAACCATGACCATCGGGACATGCGCCCCGATATCCAGGGAGTGCGCGACCTGCTGCGGGCAGTCACTCCCGACTACCCCGAGGTGCCCTTTTACTTCTCCGAAGCTGTGACGGCTATGCGGGACTCGTTGCAGTTGCCCTCGGAGCCCGCCTGTGAACTGGACGTGACACTGAGCACCTCTGACAGCGGAGCACACGTCCTGCAGGTCGGCTCGACCACCGCCACGTTCGGACCGCAGCCCTGGCTGGCGCTGAAGACCCGAGCGGGCAGCTACTTCCATGACAATTTCGACATCGACGAGCCGCGTCACCGGTGGAGTTACGTCTTCGACGAGGACACCTTTCCGCTGTCGGCCCTTGAATCCATAGGTGTAGCCGCGAACAACTCCTACGGCACGACCACAGTGCGCGTCATTGATGCGGCCACTGGCGACGTCACGACAGAGCACTGGAACCGGTGATGACCCCCCGGGTGCTGCTCGTCGGCCTGGGCTCGATCGGCACCCGGCACGCCCGCCTGCTGCGAACCCACTTCCCGGAATTGGACCTCGTCGCCCTGCGCAGCGGCAGTGCCTCGCCGGGCAACGAACTCGGCCTTCCTGAACTGCACGGTTGGGACGAGGTCGACCGGCAGACCTTCGACGTGGCCGTCATCGCCAACCCCACGTCGTTGCACATCGACACGGCCCGGCTATGCGCCGAACGTGGGATGCATCTGTTCCTGGAGAAGCCGATCGACGCCCGGCTCGACGGCCTCGACGAGTTGATCGCGATCTGCCAGAGCAAGCAGCTGACCAGTTACGTCGCCTACCCCCTGCGGTTCCACGCCGTCATCGGGGCCCTGCGCGAGCGCCTTGCCCGACGGCAGGTCCGGCACGTCCGGATGGTCTGCGCGTCATACCTGCCGGACTGGCGGCCGGGCCGGGCCCACCTGGACGTCTACTCGGCCCACGCGCGGATGGGCGGCGGGGTGCTGCTCGACATGTCACACGAACTCGACCTCGCCCAGTACCTGTTCGGTCCGGTGCGCTCACTACGCGGAACACTGCGCCGTACCGGCGACGTCACCGTGGATGCCGAGGACTGCGCGGACGTGCTGCTGTCCCACGACTGGGGCACGACGAACATTTCACTGACCATGATCAGCCGGTCACCCCGACGCGTGATCAGCATCGAGACCGCCGACGGATACCTAGCCGCCGATATCCGCGCGCAGACGGTCACTGACCTCCGGGACGGCAACGTCGAGACGATCACACTGGCGACCGGCGCCGACGACATGTACGTCGGGCAATTGCGCTACTTCTTCGGCAATCTGGGTCTCACCGAAATCGACAACAACCTGCTGCAGGCCAGTGACCTGTATCGAAAGATGATCGCATTGCGGGAGGAGGAAGGTTATGGCACCTCTGGTCACCATTTGCGCGCGAGGCGGATCGCAGGGAGTGAAGGGCAAGAATATCCGCCCGATACTCGGCAAGCCCCTGATCGCCTACACGATTGAGGCAGCTCTTCGCTGGGGCCGAGCAGACCGGATCGTGGTCTCGACCGACTCCCCGGAGATAGCGGCCATCGCGCGGCAGTACGGCGCGGAGACGCCCTTCCTGCGTCCCTCCGAACTGGGTCGCGGTGACGTGCCGAAGATGGCCGTCGTGCGTCACGCGTTGCACGAAGTAGAACGGGGGGCCGAAGACCGGTACGAAACGGTTGTCGACCTGGATGTCAGTGCTCCCTTGCGCCATGTCACCGATATCGAGGGTGCCTACGAGCTGATGATGCAGCACCGGCCACGCACGGTGTTCTCGGTGGTCAACGCCCGCAAGAACCCCTACTACAACGTCGTGGAACGAGACGGGGATGGCTTCGTGCATCTGTCCAAGGACTTGGGTACACCGGTGACCTGCCGACAGGATGCGCCAATTGTCTACGACATGAATGCCAGCATTCACATTTATGGGCGCGAGTATCTGCTCGACGAGCAGAACTGGCATGTCTGCTCCGATCGCTCGTTGCCCTACGTCATGGACGACCTGACGGCCGTCGACATCGACACAGAGGACGATCTGCGCTACGTCGAGTTCCTCATGAGGGAGAAGGTGTACACACCATGAAAGAGGCGTTCGACCTGACAGGCAGGACCGCGGTCGTCACCGGTGGGGCAGGGCTGATCGGCCGGGGCCTGGTCGAAGGGCTGGGCGGATGCGGAGCGCATGTCCTCATCGCCGACGTGGACCTCGCCGCGGCCGAGGCTGTCGCTGAGCCATTGCGACGAAGCGGGATGCAGGTGTCATCGGTTGTACTGGACATCTGCGACGTCGCATCGATCGAAGCGTGCGTCGCCGAGGTGGTGAGCAGGGCTGGGCGGCTCGATGTGTGGGTCAATAGCGCTTACCCCAAGACCCCGGGAGCGGCAGCAGATCTGGAGCAGGTGCCGGTCGACGTATGGCGCACCGAGGTCGACGCCCATCTCAACGGCTACAGCTTCTGCTGCCGGGAGGCCGCCCGCGCGATGCGCCGTGCAGGCGGGGGCTCGATCGTCAATCTGGGTTCCACCTACGGGATGGTGGCGCCCGACTTCTCGATCTATGACGGCCTGGCCGGCATGACCACGCCGGCTACCTACGCAGCCATCAAGGGCGGGATCATCAACCTGACCCGCTTCCTGGCCTCCTACTACGGACGCGACGGGATCCGGGTGAACTGTGTGTCCCCCGGTGGCATCGCGAACAATCAGCCGGAGACGTTCGTCGGCAGGTACGAGGCAAAGACCATGCTGGGCCGGATGGGTAGCCCGCGGGACATCGCCGGGGCCGTCGTGTTCCTCGCCTCCGATGCGGCCGCCTACGTCACTGGGGTCAATCTCGCCGTGGACGGCGGCTGGACGGCGATGTAGGCGGGCCGAAGCCATGGGCACAGGTTTCCGGTGCTCGTACCAGGCTTGCGGCCGAGCGAAGAATTCCGCGCCGTAAGTACCATGGATCAGGAAGCAGTGGTTCCTCAGGGACCTCCTCGGCAGGCCCGGGGGCTTGATGCCAGCGCGTGGAGAGGGGTGTCCATGGTGGCCGACCTGGATGACTACCTCGACAGCGTGTGCATCCTTCCGACTGTGCCATTGGGCAAGGCGATCTCCCAACTCGACGAGGCAGCCACCGGTGCGCTGGCCGTCTGCGGCGAGAACGGTCATCTGCGAGCAGTGCTCACCGACGGGGATATCCGCCGCGCGATCCTGCAGCACATCTCGCTCGACGTCCCAGTGGAGGAGGTGGCCACTCTCGAGCCAGTTGTCGCTCGCGGCGAGATCTCGGCAACCGAGGCGCTGCGATTGATGATCGAGCACGACATCAACCATCTGCCCGTCGTGGCCGACGATGGCACTCTGCTCGATTTCATCCTGCGCCGGGATCTCGTGCCGGAGATGGATGGCACGCTGTCCGCGGTGATCATGGCCGGCGGCTACGGAACGCGCTTGCTGCCGCTGACCGAGGATGTACCCAAGCCCATGCTGCCGGTGGGCAACCGGCCGCTGCTGGAGCGCATGGTCGAGCAGTTGGAGAAGTCCGGGATCCGAGAGGTCAATCTCACGACCCACTACCTCTCCGACGCGATCGTGGAGCATTTCGGGGACGGCGAAGAGTTCGGCGTTCAGATGACCTATTCGCGCGAGGGCGAGCCGCTGGGCACGGCTGGCGGGTTGACACTGTTCGAGCGGCCCAAGGGGCCGTCGCTGGTGATCAATGGGGACATCCTCACAGGCGTGTCCTACCCGCAGATGCTCGCCTACCACCGCAAACACCGGGCCCTGCTGACCATGGGGATCAGGGTGCATGCGCTGGAAGTGCCGTTCGGGGTGGTCGAATGCGACGGCGAACGAGTCACCGAGCTGCGGGAGAAGCCCTCTCTGACGTTCTTCATCAACGCCGGCGTCTACCTGCTGGAGCCGGCGGCCTATGACTACATCCCGCAAGGGACCCGCTTCGACATGACCGACCTGATCAAGGCCCTGCTCAACGACGGACAGGCCGTGGTGAGTTTCCCCATCTACGAGTACTGGCAGGACGTAGGGCGCCATTTTGACTACGAGCAGGTCCAGGTGGACATCAGTCATGGCCGTATCTGACGGCCAGGCCATGCACGACGTGGCCAGCGAACTGTTCCCGATCTGCCGCAGTATCACCGGGGACGGCGTACGGCGCACCCTACAGATCCTGCAGCGCCACGTGCCCCTGACCGTGCACGAGGTTCCCACCGGCACCCGGGCCTTCGACTGGACCGTGCCGCAGGAGTGGAACATCCGTGACGCCTACCTGCTCGACGAGGCCGGCCAGAAGGTACTGGACTTCCGGGAGAACAATCTGCACGTCGTGAGCTACTCGGTACCGGTCGACACGAGATTGACATTGAGCGAGTTGCAGGGCCACCTGCATTCGCTGCCGCATATGCCCGACGCGATTCCCTATGTGACCTCCTACTACGAACGCCGGTGGGGATTCTGCCTGACCCATGCCCAGCGGCAGGCGCTACCTGAGGGCACCTACCGGGCGGTCATCGACAGCGAGTTGCGAGATGGATCCCTGACGTATGGTGAGCTCATCCTGCCCGGCAGCACGTCTGAGGAAGTCTTCCTCTCGACGTATGTGTGCCACCCCTCGATGGCCAATAACGAGCTGTCCGGACCAGTGGTGACCACCTGGTTGGCGAAGTGGCTGGCCGAACAGCCGCGCCGTTACACCTACCGGATCATCTTCATCCCCGAAACCATCGGGTCACTGACCTACCTGAGCCGCCACCTCGAGCAGATGCAGACCAAGATCGTGGCTGGGTTCAACCTCACGTGCATTGGCGACGACCGGGCGTACTCCTACCTGCCCTCTCGCAACGGCGGGACGCTGGCCGACCGGGTCGCTTTGAAGGTCCTGCAGGACACCCACCCCGACTTCATCAGGTACAGCTACCTGGACCGGGGTAGCGATGAGCGCCAGTACTGCTCCCCGGGAGTGGACCTACCGGTCGTCTCGGTGATGCGATCGAAGTACCGGGAGTATGCGGAGTACCACACCTCCAAGGACGATCTCGCTGTTGTCACGCCCCCCGGCCTGCAGGGCGGCTACGGCGTGATGCGTAACTGCCTGGAGCTACTGGAGAACAACCGGGTCTATGTCAACACCCGGCTCGGCGAGCCACAACTGGGTAAGTACGGTTTGTATCCGACACTGGGCACCCGGGACTCCTCGTCGCTCGTGCAGGACACGGTCAACGTGCTGGCCTATGCAGACGGTACGCGGGACCTGATCTCGATCAGCGATGTGACCGCGATCCCGGTCAGCAGAGTGGCGACGACCGTGCAGACGCTGGTTGCAGCCGGCCTGCTCGTGGAGGCCTGACGGATCGTGAAGGTGCTTTTCGTCAACGATTCGACGAGCAACCCCAACTGGGGCGACCGAGCCGCGGCGATCGCGCTGCGTACGATGATCGGCGGCGTGGGCGGAGAGATCACTTACAGGCTGACCGAGAACGCGATCGCGCAGAGCCAGCTCGACGACGGGATCCCGGCGCTCGCTCCGGTCAGTGTGCCGATCCGCCGCCTGCACAACAGTGTCCGCAAACTCACGCCTCCGGCCCTGGTGGGGTTGGGCCGCCGGGTGCAGAGTCGCAAGCCGCTCATCCCCGACACCTGGGAGCAGTTCCCCGCCTTCGGTGACGCAGTTCTCGGCGAACGGACGCCGTGGCCTGCCTTCGTGGCAGCCCTGCAGCAGACCGACGCGGTGGTGATTCACGGCGACGGTGCAGTGACCGGAAACGGCGTGGCAGGCCGCACGATGTTCTTCATCGCGTTCTTGGCCAAGCGCGCTTTCGGCAAGCCCGTGGTGATGGTCAATCACACGGCGGACTTGAATCACCCCGACTTGCGTGAAATCGCGCACCACGTGTATCCGCTGCTGGACGATGTGAGGTTGCGGGACCCGATCTCCGCGCAACGCCTTTCATCGATCTGCTCGGCGACCTATGCGGCCGACGCGGCCTTCCTCTTCGAGCCCTTGGCCCGCGAACACTGGAATGCCCTGGCCGCCCGGCCGACGTATTTCGAGGTCTGGCCAGACCATGCGACCTTCGACCCCAGATCGCCCTATCTGTGCCTGGGGGGTTCCTCGATTCTGGCTCATGCGCAGGACGTCCCGGCGATGCTCACCGGGTACCGGGAACTCATCGAGCAGCTTCGGCAGGTCTACGACGGGACAATTGTTCTGACCGTGTCCGATCTGATCGACCAGCCGTATTTCCGGCATCTCGGCCACGATCTGGGGTTGCCGGTGATCGGGTTGCGGACTCCAGTGCAACAGGCCGTCGACGTGATCGGTAACGCCGATGTGTACGTAGGGGGACGCTGGCACCCCAGCATCTTCGCGCTGCGCGGTGGCACGCCGATCGTCCCGCTGTCCGCCAAGACGGCGAAGATGGAAGGGCTGGCCTCGCTGATCGGACTGCAGCCACCCCTGCCGAATGCCAATAATCTGCGTTCTGCGGTCGGCACCGTCATCCGAGGCGTACACGAAGCGCTGGCTGGCGGCCCCGAGTTGCGGTTGCGACTGCAGTCATGGGCCGGCACTCAGGCGCAGGACGCCTGGAACAACGTGGCAGCTCTGCGCTCGCTGTGAGACCGACTCACTGCCCATCGACTGCGCCGTAGGTGGCCGCAGTGAAATCGTTGTCACGGATCGTGATTCCGGCCAGACCGCCGCGGAAGTAGTAGCCGTAGTCGTTGAGGTGTGGCGCCGCCGGCTTGGAACCGTGCAGCAGGATGTTGCGCGCGATGAGCCCAGTGTTCGTGTCATCTGAGTCAGCGGTGTGAATCCCGGCGGTCCATGCGGTACTGCTCCACATGTCGATGAAGGTATTGTCCGTGACCTGGAAGCCATCGTTGTGGTGGTCCAGATAGACCCCCACCGCACTGCTCTGTTCAAAGATGTTGCGGGCGATGCGCAGGTGCGAGGTGTAGAAGGCGAGCACACCCTCATGTGAGCGCCGCACGATGTTGCCCGAGATCGTGTTCCGCGAGCGTGGCACTCCGGGCTGACCGACCACGATGATGCCGCGTTTGCTGGAGTCCTCGATCAGGTTGTCGGTCACTGTGTTGTCCGCGCCCGACTGGACCGAGGTGGTGCCCTGGGCCAGCGCGATCCCATCCCCTGACTCGCGCACAGTATTGCTGTCGATCGTCAGTCGGGAGCCACCATGCGCGTCGATCCCCTCCCAGAAGACCCTCGACACGGTGTTTGCCCGGACCACGATGTCTGTACTCTCCGGCTCGTTATCCGCGTAACTCATGATGATGCCGTAGGCGTTTCCGCTGGCGCCAGGGGTGATGTTGTCCACCCGGTTGTCCGTGATGGCACCGTGCGAACCGCTGAGCACGCCGATGCCCGTATAGCCGATGTCGGAAAGCGTGCAGCCGGTCACCGTGAACCCGACCACATGCTGCAGGTAGACGCCGTACGCGCCCCAGCCATCCTCGGTGACGTCACGCACGGTCAACTGGGTCAACGGACTTTCCTGAGTGCCTCGCGCCTCGATACCGTGCTCCGCGCTCACATAGGCCGGCGTGAGGTTGGGGCCGCGCAGGGTGATTCCTTCGATGGTCACACCACTGCCAGTGATCCGCAGGCCGCTGACACCGGCCGTGGACTGGGTGATCACGCCGGAGCCGGACACAGTGGTGTTCGCGGGCACCTCCACGGTGCGCGAGATGCGGTAGACGCCGGCCGGAACCTCGACGGTGCCTCCCGTCCCGCTGACTGCGGTGATCGCCGCCTGCAGCGCCGCGGTGTCATCGGTCGTACCGTCGCCAACGGCGCCGAACCCGAGCACCGTCACAGCCGAGTCGGCACTGCTCGGCAGCGGCATAAGCGCCCCCAGCAGGATCAGGATCACGCTCAGCGATCCCCTTGTGATGGCTCTCATGACGGCGTACCTCATACCCGGTCTGTACTGCCACCATACGCAGAATCCGGCGTTCGCGCCCTCGACCGTCCGTAGGGAAAGGCGGACCTTGCGAGCCGGGCACTATTCGGTGCTGCAGATCCAGATGCGCTTTCGGGTCCCTCCGCGCCACAATCGGCGACCGCGCCCGAGCGGTTGTACGCGTCCTTCAGCGAGCAGCGGCACTGCGGGATGAACAACGTGTGGCAGGGAGCTCGCTCAGCCGCTTTGCAGCGGGAGACAAATGCCCGCCGTGCCGTTCACTTCTCGCCGGCGACGGGGTTGCTGGTGGCGGTGGCGAAGTTGTTGGTACCGACGGTGATGCCGGTGCGTCCACCGCGGTAGTAGTAGCCGTAGTCGTTGAGGTAGGTGGCCTGCTTGCTACCTCTGGCCAGGGTATTGCCGGAAATCGTGCCGGTGTTGGTATTCCCGGAGGCGGCAGTGTGAATCCCAGCGGTCCAGGCACTGTTACTCCACATGTCGGTGAAGGTGTTGCCAGTCACCTGGAAGTCGGCATTGTGGTGATCGAGGTAGACGCCA
>WBZP01002187.1_pt1 | contig 22820 bp, 19 predicted proteins | sample 5204301 | NCBI WGS metagenome assembly WBZP01 (sample SAMN12412401, study PRJNA552823) | activated sludge metagenome | isolation source: activated sludge from nitrification reactor of wastewater treatment plant... | place: USA: Pennsylvania | collected 2017 | reverse complement strand
CGACGCGCACACCCACATGATGAGTGACGTCGGCTTCGGTGGCAGCATCGTTTGTGGCGCCACCTTCGATCCCGTCAATGGTGCCGCCGGCGCCCTGAAGGACTGCCCCAGTCACGGCACGGACGGCTCCTGGGCACTGATCGAGAATGTCACCAAGATCAACGTGCCCTTCAATCCCTTCGCCAAGCATGACGTCACCGGTTGGCCGACCTTCAAGGACTGGCCGGCCTACAACTCCCTGACCCACCAGCAGATGTACTACAAGTGGGTGGAGCGCGCCTGGCGCGGCGGCCAGCGGATCATGGTGATGGACACCGTCAACAACAATGTCTTCTGCGAGCTCAATCTGGGCCAGGTCAACAAACACAGTTGTGAGGACATGGCCAATGTGCGCCTGCAGGTGCAGCGCACCCGAGACCTGCAGAACTACATCGACAATCAGTACGGCGGACCCGGCAAGGGCTGGTTCCGCATCGTCACCTCCCCGGCACAGGCCCGACAGGTGGCCGCCGAGGGCAAGTTGGCCGTCGTACTCGGGATGGAGGTGTCCAATCCCTTCGGTTGCAAGATCTGGTACGGCGCTCCCCAGTGCACCAAGGCCGACATCGATGCCGGTCTCGACGAGATCAAGGGCTTGGGCATCCAGTCGATGTTCCTGTGCCACAAATACAACAACGCGCTTTGCGGAGTTCGCTTCGACAAGGAACTCGCCGGCGTCGCAGTCAATGGCGGCAACTTCATCAACACCGGCCAGTGGTGGGATCCGGGCACCTGTCGTACCGAGGCCGAGGACAATCCGATCGAACCCGCCATCCTGCCCGCGGAAGTCCGGGCGCTGACCGATTTCCTGCCGGCCCTGCTCCCGGTTTATGCCAAGGGGGCTCGCTGCAACAAGCTGGGGTTGAGCAAGCTTGGTGAATACACCCTGCGCCAGATGATCAAGAGACACATGATCGTCGAGCTGGACCACATGAGTGTGAAGGCCGCAGATCGCACCCTGTCGATCCTGGAAGACGCCAACTATCCCGGCGTCATCTCCAGCCACACCTGGACAGATCCCAGCTATCTCCCCCGCATTTACGCCCTCGGCGGATTCGTGGCCCAGCACACCGACCATGACGGTGTCGAGGATTTCGTCCGGGTGGCCCTTGAGCAGCGCCCGCTGCGGCAGCGTTTCGGGGTCGGCTATGGCTATGGCATGGACATGAACGGCTTCGGAGCCACCCCCAAACAGCCCGAGGCCAACACCGCAAAGGTGCACTATCCCTTCACCGGTCCCCTTGGTGATGTCACCCTGGATCGCCAGGTCACCGGCCAACGGGTCTTTGACTACAACACCGACGGCGTCGCGCAGTACGGCATGATCCCCGACTGGCTGGAAAACATCCGACAGGTCGGCGGCCAGTCCCTGGTCGACGAACTCGCCCACGGCGCGGAGTACTACCTGCGCACCGCTGAGGGCGCCGCCGCCTATCAGCCACAACCCAACCTGGCGCTCAAGAAGTCCACCAAGGCGTCAAGCTGGGAATGGAATTTCTGGGGCGGGCTGCCCGCCAAGGCGGCTGTCGACGGCAAGGACTCCACTCGTTGGGCCAGTGGTTGGAGCGATCGGGAGTGGTTCCAGGTCGATCTGGGGGCCGCCGAACAGGTGGGCCGGGTCGGCATCGACTGGGATAGCGCCTATGGCAAGCGCTACCTCATCCAGACCTCCCTGGACGGCACAAACTGGACGACTGCGGTGGCCGTGAACGATGGTCGCGACGGACTCGATGTGCACGCCTTCGCGCCCCGCTCGGCCCGCTATGTGCGGATGCAGGGAGTGCAACGCGGCACGAAGTGGGGCTATTCGATCCGCGAACTGCACGTCTACGGCGGCTGAAACCCCACCCGGTGCCGATCGGGTCAGGAGACCCTGATCGCGGCTTCCATCTGCTCGGCCGGGATGTCCTTGGTGCAGAAGAACCAGTCGACACATTCCACGTCCTCGACATCGCCATCCATGCGCTCCTTGGCGGTGCCACAGGATCCGGCGGGTGGGACGATCACCCGGTCTCCGGGACGCCAGTCGGCAGGCGTGGCTACTTCAAAGGCATCGGCAGTCTGCAAGGCCTTGACCACCCGCAATAACTCATCGAAGTTGCGACCGAGACTGAGCGGATAGTAGATGATCGTGCGCACGATGCCCTTGGGATCAATCACGAAGACAGCGCGCACGGCCTTGGTGGTGTCCTCCCCGGGCATGATCATGCCGTATTTGGTGGCTACCTTCATCGACACATCGTCGATCAGGGGGAAGGTGACCTCCACGTCTTCCATGTCACGGAAGACCATCTTGTCCTTGATGGTGCGCAGCCAGGCGATGTGGCTGTAGAGGCCGTCGACGGAGAGTCCGACGAGTTCGGTGTTGTAGGCCTGAAATTCTTCCTGCATGGTGGCAAAGGTCATGAACTCGGTGGTGCACACCGGGGTGAAGTCCGCCGGATGGGAAAACAGGATCACCCACTTGCCGACGTAGTCGGCCGGGAAATTGCTGGGCCCCTGGGTGGTTTCTGCGGTGAAACTCGGCGCCGGATCACCGATCCGGGGCATCATCACCGGTTGGTCCTGGAGTAACTCAGTCATGGCTTTCCTCTCTGGGAACTATGGGCTGATCTCACTCCACTCCTTATACCCCCTGGGGTATGTATTCAAATCGCTCCGGGTCGTCATGGGCCACCCAATTGATGCGGGGGTCCTTGAGGAACCAACTGTCCTGACGGCGGGCAAAACGGCGGGTGCCGGTGATGGTTTGCTCCCTGGCCTCGTCCTCGGTGATCTCTCCGGCCAGATGGCGCAGGATCTGGCTGTAGCCCAGCGCCCGGCTCGCGGTCCGGGATTGCCCCAACCCGTGGTCCAACAACCCGCGCACTTCAGCCACCAAGCCTGCCGCCCACATCTGCTCCACCCGCGCCGCTATCCGGGCATCAAGCGTGGGCCGATCGATGGAGACGCCGATCTGTTGAGCACCCGGGTAGAAGTAGGTGTGCTGGGGCAGTGCAGCCGTGAACGGTTTTCCGGTCAGTTCAATCACCTCCAGGGCCCTGACCACGCGCCTGGTGTTGCCGGGCAACACCTGTTCGGCAGCCTGGGGATCGAGTGCCCGCAACTCCTCATGGAGAGCACTGGCCCCCACCTGGGCCAACCGCTGCTCCCATTTCGCCCGCAACGCCGGATCGGTGCCCGGAAACTCAAAGACATCAAGGATCGCTCGGGTGTACAACGCCGAGCCTCCAACCAGCACCGGGATCACGCCACGCTGATGACAATCGGCGATCACCTCCCTGGCCCATTGTTGAAATTGAGCCACCGTCACCGGCTCACTCGGCTCCAACAGGTCCAGCAAATGGTGTGGGATCCCGCGCCTCTCGGCAACCGGGAGTTTCGCCGTACCGATATCCATGCCCCGATAGATCTGCATCGAATCGGTGTTGATGATCTCCCCGCCCAGCCGCTCGGCCAGGGCGAGCGCCAACTCGCTCTTCCCCGCCGCGGTGGCACCGACCACCGCGAGCACGGTCCCGGGTGAGTTCATCTCCTGCTGACTCAGGAAGGAAGGCCACAGGCAGGTGCGGGCGCCTCTTCGACCGGGGGCTGACCGATGCCGGGCATGCCCAGACCGACCGTGCGCTTGGGTTCCCTGGTGCGCGCCTCCCAGGCATCACCGGCGCGGGTACGGCGTATTTCACCAACGGGGCCATCAGCCACCAGGTGATGGGGAGCGCCATAGGTGATGGTCACGCTGACCATGTCGCCGGGACGCACCTCAATCTCGTTGCCTTCGGTGTCAACCGGGGTGAAGTGCACCAAGCGGTTGTCGGGTGCCCGGCCACTGAGTCGCCGGGTGGCTTCGTCCTTGCGCCCCTCGCCCTCGGCCACCATGAGTTCAACCGTGGTGCCCTCGAGTTTGCGGTTCTCCTCCCAGGAGATCTGATTGACCAACTCGACCAGCCGCTCATAGCGGTCCTGGACCACTTCCTTGGGCAACTGGTCGGGAAGGGTGGCAGCAGGCGTGCCGGGCCGCTGGGAGTACTGGAAGGTGAACGCCTGGGCGAAGCGCACCCGTCGTACGACGTCCATCGTGGCCAGGAAATCCTCCTCGGTCTCTCCGGGGAAACCGACGATGATGTCGGTGGAGAGCGCCGCATCAGGCATCGCCGCCCGCACTCGATCGATGATGCCCAGATAGCGATCCTGGCGATAGGAACGGCGCATTTCCTTGAGCACCTTGTCCGAGCCGGATTGCAATGGCATGTGCAGTTGATGCATCACGTTGGGTGTCTCGGCCATCGCGGCGATCACATCATCGGTGAAGGCAGCCGGGTGCGGGGAGGTGAACCGCACCCGCTCCAGCCCCTCGATCCCACCGCACGCGCGCAGCAGCTTGGAGAAGGCCTCGCGGTCGCCGAACTCCACGCCATAGGAGTTGACGTTCTGGCCGAGCAGGGTCACCTCGGTGACGCCCTCGGCCACGAGCGCCTCGACCTCGGCGAGGATCTCGCCGGGTCGGCGGTCCTTCTCCTTGCCGCGCAGGCTCGGGACGATGCAGAACGTGCAGGTGTTGTTGCAGCCGACGCTGATCGACACCCAGGCCGCATAGGCCGAGTCCCGCTTGGTCGGGAGCGTGGAGGGGAAGATCTCAAGAGACTCCAGGATCTCCACCTGGGCTTCCTCATTGGCCCGAGCCCGGTCGAGCAGAGCCGGCAACGAACCGATGTTGTGGGTGCCGAAGACCACATCGACCCAGGGGGCTTTCTTGGTGATGGTGTCGCGATCCTTCTGGGCCAGACAGCCACCCACGGCGATCTGCATGCCGGGCCGCTTGGCCTTCACCGGAGCCAGATGGCCCAGGTTGCCATACAACTTGTTGTCAACGTTTTCGCGGACCGCGCAGGTGTTGAACACCACCACGTCGGCGGTTTCCCCCTCGATCGCGGCGACATAGCCAGCATCCTCCAACAATCCGGAGAGTCTCTCGGAGTCGTGGACATTCATCTGACACCCATAGGTGCGAACCTGGTAGGTACGTGCCTGGGCAACTTGTGGGGCTACTTCGGTGATCGACATAACCGTTCAACTGTACGGCGCCACTGCCGCCCCCCGAAATCGTGGCAGGACTACTTCTGCGACTTCGGGGTAACCCAGAGCCGGATCACGCCTTCGATCACCACGGTGCCGTCCGCACGCACCCCCTTGACCCGGACCGGCAGATCCGGGTTGTCGCTGGTCCACTGCTCGGGATCAGTGTCGGCATGGCAGGTGATGTCGCTGGTGGCCTTGGCGGTGTAGGACACCTCCATCCCCTTGGGGATCCAGCGCTTGTTGCTCGGGATGGTCGCCTCCGCGAGCGCACCCATGGCCGCTTCGAGGCCATTGCACAGGGCGATCGCATGCACCGTACCGATGTGGTTCTGCACACTCCGCCGCTTCGGGATGACCACCTCGGCGTGATTGGGCCGGATCACCTTGAAGTGCGGCCGCACGCTCCAGAAGTAGGGCGCCATCTGCGCAAAGGCGATGTCGAAGACCTTGTTGCCCACCACTGGAATGGAGGTGGCTTTCTTGTACATTCCCATTACGTCTGGCATGGGCTCACCCTATGCCCATCCCGGCCGAAGCGGAGTGTGTGTTTGACTACACGAATGCCATGGTCACGCGAGGAACTCAAAGCCGCCTTCGAGCATCACTGTGCCCTGATCAACAAGGCCGCCCAGACCGGCGACTGGAGTAAATTTCCGGGGCTCTTCACCGAGGACGCCGTCTACATCGAGCACTCCTATGGCACCTTTCACGGCCGGGAGGAGATCCTGGCCTGGATCAACAACACCATGACCACCTTCCCCGGCAACCAGATGACCAGCTTCCCGGTCAACTGGGTCACCTATGACGATGAAGCCGGTCGGGTGATCTGTGAACTGGACAATCCAATGCGCGATCCGGGAGATGGCACCCAGATCGGGGCCACCAACCTGACCATCCTGACCTACGCCGGGGACAACCTGTGGAAGTCACAAGAGGACGTCTACAACCCGATGCGCTTCCTCAACGCCACCAAGAAGTGGGTCAAGATCGCCGATGCTCACGGCAATCTGCCCGCCGATGCCACCGGCTGGGTGGACAAACCCTCCGACTAGCTCCGCCTAACCCCGCCTGGCTTGCGCTTTAACGTCATACGAATTGAGGGTTCAAGGCCACAATTCGTATGACGTTATGGTGCATCCAGCATGTCGGCGACCACTCGATAGGCGAGGCCGGGGCTGTGGCCCTTGCGGGCGAGCATTCCGACCAGGCGCCTGGTCGCCTTGTCCTTGTCGAGATTGCGCACCGAGCGAAGTTTGTCGCTCACCAGAGCCCGGGCCACCTCCTCCTCGTCGACAGCCGCGATCTCGGCGAGTGCTTCCTGGGCGATCTCGTCGGCCACGCCCTTGTTGCGCAACTCAAGGGCCAGGGCTCGCTTGGCCAGCCCGCGACCGCGTTGGCGTTGTTCGATCCAGTCGCGGGCAAAAGCCCGGTCGTCGATCAGGCCCACTTCCTCAAAACGGTCCAACAACTTGGTGGCCAGGTCATTGGGCACATTGCGTTGGGCCAATTTGGTGGCCAACTCGGCGCGAGTGCGCGCCCGCGAGGTCAGCTGGTCGAGCAGGATCTTGCGGGCCACCGTTTCTGGGTCGGCCAGTGGCCCGAGATCCTGCTGCGCGTCATTTGGCTCTTCCCGCGCCCGCACTGGACTCAGAAGTCGATGCCGTCGGGATCGATGGAGGGATCATCAGCCCGGAAATCGGCTGGCTGATCGACCTGGGGGCCAACACCCAACTGCTCCAGGACCCGCTTCTCGATCTCGTTGCCCAGATCAGGGTTGTCGCGCAGGAAGGCGCGGACGTTTTCCTTGCCCTGGCCCAGTTGGTCGCCCTCGTAGGTGTACCAGGCACCAGCCTTGCGGATCAGACCCGCCTCGACACCAACATCGATCAGGCCACCCTCGCGTGAGATGCCCTGGCCATACATGATGTCGAACTCGGCCTGCTTGAACGGCGGTGCGACCTTGTTCTTGACCACCTTGACGCGGGTACGGTTGCCGACCATCTCGGTGCCGTCCTTGAGCGTCTCGATGCGGCGTACGTCAAGACGCACCGAGGAGTAGAACTTCAGTGCCCGGCCACCGGTGGTGGTTTCCGGCGAACCGAACATCACCCCGATCTTCTCGCGCAACTGGTTGATGAAGATCGCGGTGGTGCCCGAGGCATTGAGGGCACCGGTCATCTTGCGCAGCGCCTGGCTCATCAACCGAGCCTGCAGGCCGACGTGGCTGTCGCCCATCTCGCCCTCGATCTCAGCTCGGGGCACCAGGGCTGCCACCGAGTCGATCACGATCAGGTCAAGCGCCCCGGACCGAATCAGCATGTCGGCGATCTCCAGCGCCTGCTCGCCGGAATCAGGCTGGGAGACCAACAGCGCATCGGTGTCCACACCCAGCGCCTTGGCATATTCGGGATCGAGTGCGTGCTCGGCATCGATGAAGGCGACGATGCCGCCAGCGGCCTGGGCATTGGCCACCGCATGAAGGGCAACCGTGGTCTTGCCCGATGACTCCGGACCGTAGATCTCAACTACCCGGCCTCGGGGCAGGCCACCAATGCCCAGGGCGATGTCGAGTGAGATCGCACCCGTGGGGATGACTTCCAGTGGCGCCCTGGTCTCGTCGCCCAGGCGCATCACCGAGCCCTTGCCATATTGCTTCTCGATATTGCCCAGAGCTACCTCGAGTGCCTTGTCACGGTTTTCGACCTGCGTGACTGGCGCCTTCTTCGCTGGTGCGGCCATGGTGTCCCGTCCGTTCCTGCGGCTCCTGCCGCTGTTTTGCTACTGACTTGTGCTTCTGGACGCTAGGACCTGCCACCGACAATCTGCCATCCCAAACCTTCGGGCTGTGGATTGGACCATGGTTCGACCCTGCTGCGGATGACACTATGGCGAACATCTGTTCGATTCAACCGAACACGCCGGGAGCAGGTCGCGGAGTCATCGTTCGCGAGCCGGCAACTCCAGGGTTTCCCAGACCGCACGCCAAACCACCTTGGCAGGTTCTCCAGCAGCCAGGGCATCGTTGACGGTGCGGCCATCGAGATTGCTCAACACCTGGGTGTCAGCCCAGTACGGCGCATAGGAGGAACCCAGCGCGGATTCCATCCGCTTCCAGAACTCCGTCATCCGCACGCCGGCAAGCATAGGTGCCCGGTGGGTAGCGGCTGCAATGATGTGGCGGTGGAGCAGTTCAGCGTGGCAACCCGAGAATGGTTCACCGCTGCCTTCACCAGACCGACTGCCGCTCAAACCGGCGCCTGGCGGTCGATCTCGGCAGGTCGTCATACGCTCGTGGTCGCACCCACCGGATCGGGCAAGACCCTCGCGGCCTTTCTGCACGGCATCGACCAGATCGCCGCTGCGCCGGTCCCCGCAGAACGCAACCTGCGCACCCGCGTCCTCTACATCTCCCCCCTGAAGGCGCTCGGTGTCGACGTAGAACGAAATCTGCGGGCGCCCCTGGTTGGCATTGGCCAGACGGCCACCAGACTCGGCATCGAAATCCCTGAGATCACCGTGGGGGTGCGTTCTGGGGACACCACCCCAACCGAACGACGCCGGTTGCAGACCCACCCGCCCGACATCCTGATCACCACCCCGGAATCCCTCTTCCTGATGCTCACCTCCAGGGCTCGCGAATCCCTGCTCGGTGTCGAAACGGTGATCATCGACGAGGTCCATGCCGTGGCCGGCAGCAAGCGGGGCAGTCATCTGGCCCTGTCGCTGGAGCGTCTTGACCAACTGCTCTCCCGACCTGCACAGCGGATCGGCCTCTCCGCGACGGTGCGACCCGTTACCGAGGTGGCCGCCTTCCTCGGAGGTATGACGCCGGTCGAGATCGTGGCCCCGGAATCGGAGAAGCGCTGGGATCTCTCCGTCGTCGTACCGGTGGCGGATCTGACCACCCTTGGTGAGGGAGATCCTTCCCGCAGTGGCTCACTGTGGCCACATGTGGAGGAGCGGGTGCTCGATCTGGTGGAACAACATCGCTCCACGATCATCTTCGTCAATGCCCGGCGACTGGCCGAGAGACTGACCGCACGGCTCAATGAACTGGCCGCCGAGAGAGCCGGAGTCGACCTGACTGCCTCCTCTGTCAGGACACCTGCGGAAATGATGGCCCAGTCCGGTCAGGCCCGGGGTGCCGCACCGATCGTGGCCAGAGCCCACCACGGCTCGGTGTCGAAGGAGCAACGCGCGCAGGTCGAGGACGACCTCAAGCGCGGCCTGCTACCAGCAGTGGTGGCCACCAGTTCGCTGGAACTGGGAATCGACATGGGAGCGGTCGATCTGGTCATCCAGATCGAGGCACCTCCCAGCGTCGCCTCAGCTCTGCAACGAGTCGGGCGCGCTGGCCATCAGGTGGGCGAGGTGTCCCGGGGCGTGCTCTTCCCCAAGCACCGGGGCGATCTGATCCCGACCGCAGTCACGGTGGCACAGATGCGCAGTGGCGGCATCGAAGCCCTGCGGGTACTGCGCCACCCACTTGACGTGCTGGCCCAACAACTCGTGGCCATGTTGGCCCTCGATGAGTGGGATATCGATGACCTCTTCGGCCTGGTCACCAGGAGTGCGTCATACGCCTCCCTGCCGAGGTCCGCCTTCGAGGCCACTCTCGACCTGCTCAGCGGCCGCTATCCCAGCGATGAGTTTGCCGAGTTGCGACCCCGAATCGTGTGGGACCGGGCCACCGGAAAATTGCAGGGGCGTCCCGGCGCTCAACGGCTGGCGGTCACCAGTGGCGGCACCATCCCCGACCGCGGCCTGTTTGGGGTCTTCCTGATCGGCGAAAAGGCATCCCGGGTGGGCGAACTCGACGAGGAGATGGTTTATGAATCCCGGATCGGTGACGTCTTCACCCTGGGCACCTCGAGTTGGCGGATCGAGGACATCACCCATGATCGGGTGTTGGTCTCCCCGGCCCCGGGGGCTCCGGGACGACTCCCCTTCTGGGTCGGCGACACCCTGGGGCGCCCAGCCGAGTTGGGACAACGCATCGGTGAGTTCACCCGCGGGTTGGCTGCGCTACCCCGAGAAAGTGCCACCGCACGGGCCCAGGAGTTGGGCCTTGATGAATGGGCTGCTGACAATCTGGTCTCGCTGCTGGTCGAGCAGCAGGAGGCGACCGGCGCGGTGCCCCACGACCAGCAGCTGGTGGTGGAGCGCTTTCACGACGAACTCGGCGACTGGCGCCTGATCGTGCACTCGCCGTACGGCACACCCGTACACGCTCCCTGGGCCCTGGCCATCAACGCCCGGCTGCGCGAGCGCTACGGCGTGGACGCCCAGGCACTGTCGGCCGACGACGGCATCGTATTGCGCATCCCCGAGACGGATCAGGACCCTCCCGGTGCTGATCTGATCGTCTTCGAGGCCCAGGAACTCGAACAGATCATCACCGCCGAGGTTGGCGGTTCGGCACTCTTCGCCGCGCGTTTCCGCGAGAGCGCGGCCCGAGCGCTGCTCCTGCCCAGACGTGATCCGGGCCGGCGCGCTCCGCTTTGGCAACAACGCCAACGCAGCGCCCAACTCCTGGAGGTGGCCAGCCGTTATCCGTCCTTCCCGATCGTGCTGGAGACCGTCCGCGAGGTACTCCAGGATGTCTACGACGTGCCAGCCCTGCTCGACCTGACCCGCCGGATCGCAGCCCGGCAGGTGCGCGTGGTCGACGTCGCCACCCCTCGCCCATCGCCCTATGCCACCTCACTCCTCTTCGGCTATGTCGCCCAGTTCATGTATGAGGGCGACAACCCACTGGCCGAGCGCCGAGCCGCGGCACTCACCCTCGATCAGGGTTTGTTGGCCGAGTTGTTGGGGCGCACCGAGTTGCGGGAACTGCTCGATCCCGAGGTCCTGGCCCAGGTGGAGAACGAACTCCAGCGGTTGGCCCGGGATCGTCGGGCCAAGGGAGCCGAGGGCGTCGTAGATCTGCTGCGTGGCCTGGGGCCACTCTCGACCGAGGAGCTTTCCCAGCGCTGCCTCTCCCCTGACGAAGTCCCCGGATGGCTCGGACACCTGATGGCCAATCGACGGGTGGTGCAGGTGCCGATCGCAGGCATCGCCCGTTGGGCCATCATCGAGGATGTCGCCCGACTTCGCGATGCCCTGGGAGTGCCGGTCCCGTTGGGCATTCCCAGCAGTTTCACCGAACCCGTGGCTGATCCCCTGGGAGACCTGGTCAGCCGTTTCGCCCGCACCCATGGGCCTTTCACCACTGCCGATGTCGCCGATCGTTTCGGTCTGGGCCCGGCCGTGGTGGCCCAGGCCCTGCAGCGGCTGGCCGCGGCTGGCCGCATCCTCGAGGGCGAGTTCCGACCCACCGGGTCTGGCAGCGAATGGTGTGACGCCGAAGTACTCCGGCTCCTGCGACGGCGTTCCCTGGCTCGGCTGCGCCAGGAAGTGGAGCCGGTCACCCCGGCGACCCTGGGGCGCTTCCTGCCAGCCTGGCAACATGTCGGCGGCAAACTGCGCGGCAGCGATGGCGTCGTACAGGTGGTGGAGCAGTTGGCCGGAGCGCCGCTACCAGCCTCTGCCCTGGAATCGCTGGTGCTGCCTGCTCGCGTGGTCGACTATCGGCCCGAACTCCTCGATGAACTAACCGCCAGTGGTGAGGTGTTGTGGGCCGGAGCGGGAGCCATCGCTGGACAGGATGGCTGGATCAGCCTGCACCTGGCCGACTCCGCCCACCTGACTCTGCCCTTTCAACAGGTGGACGCGGATTCCGAGGAGTGGGCGTTGATCCAGCAGCAGTTGAGTGGGGGTGGCGGCTTCTTCTTCCGACAACTCTCCGATGCCATCGGCGCCACCGATGATCAAATGCTTGGCCAGACCCTATGGGCAATGACCTGGGCAGGCCTGCTCAGCAACGACACCCTGGCACCCCTGCGGGCCCTGACCGCTGGGAGGGGCGCCCACCGCACCCCCAATCGCCCCCAGCGCCTGCGCGCTGCCCGAGTACGACGCCCCGCCGCACCCATCCGCAGCGGCCCACCGCAGGTAGCGGGCCGCTGGTTTGCGCTGCCGGCCGGCGAGTCCGACCAAACCGTGCGGCTGCATGCACAGACCGAGTTGTTGCTCCAGCGCCACGGAGTGCTGACCCGAGGCGCGGTGCAGGCCGAGGGAGTGCCCGGCGGATTTGCGGGCAGCTATCGGATCGCGGCGGCCATGGAGGAGGCCGGCCGGATCCGCCGCGGCTATTTCGTGGAGGGACTGGGAGCCGCCCAGTTCGGCACTCCGGGAGCCATCGACCGGCTGCGCACCTGCACCGAGCCCAGCAACCAGACCAACACCGAGCCAGTGGCCGTGGCCCTGGCCGCCACCGATCCGGCCAATCCCTATGGTGCCGCCCTGCCCTGGCCTGCACAGGAGGGTGGTCACCGACCCGGACGCAAGGCCGGGGCCATCGTGGTGCTGCTCGACGGCGCATTGGCGCTCTACGTCGAGCGTGGTGGCCGCACCCTGCTCACTTTCACCCCCGATCATCACGAGGTCTCCCTGGCCGCGCTGGCTGACGTCGTACGACGTGGTGCCCTGGGGCGGCTGGTCGTGGAGAAAGTTGATGGCGTCAGTATCCTCGACCCCGAGTCAGCGCAAATGCGTGAAGCCATGGAACAGGCCGGTTTCGTGGTCACCCCGCGCGGGTTGAGGATGCGGACATGAAGTCAGATCGAGATGGCAAGAAGCTGTCCCTGATCGTTTTCGTGGTCGGCATGACCACCCTGGGCGCGGAGATCGCTGCGGCCCGACTGCTCGCTCCGTGGTTCGGGGCCAGCACGATCGTCTGGGCCAACACCATTGCCATCGTCCTGGTCGCGCTGGCGATCGGCTATTCGGTGGGCGGCCGCTATGCCGATCGTCATCCCCATCTCGATGGGCTGTTGCGGTTGATCCTGATCGCCGCTCTGCTGTTGACCGCGGTTCCCTTCATCGCCCGACCCTTCCTGCGCTCCTCGGCGATGGCCTTCTCGGAGATGTCCCTAGGCATCTTCGTCGGATCGCTGTTCAGCGTGGGGGCTCTGGTCGCCATTCCGCTGCTGTTGCTCGGCATGGTTTCTCCCTATGCCGTGCGGCTGGCGATGGATTCGGTCGACGCTGCTGGCACCACCACCGGACGCCTCTACGCCATCGGCACCCTGGGTTCTCTGGTCGGCACCTTTTCGGCTTCCCTGTTGCTGATCCCCTATGTCGGCACACGTCGTACCTTCTTGATCTTCTCGCTGTCACTGGTGTTGTTGTCGCTGCTCGGCACCAAACGCCGTTGGCTGGGAGGACTGGCCGCGCTGTTGGTCATCGGCCTGATCGCGCTGCCGGTGCAGGTGACCAAGGGCGGGAGCGCCGGCGACCGATTGCTCAAGGAGGTCGAGACCGAATACCAATACGCCAGCGTGCTCAAGCGTGATGATCGGTTGCTGCTCGAACTCAACGAGGGACAGGCGCTGCACTCTGTCTACACACGCGGCAAATATCTCAACGACGGCTACTGGGACCACATGGCTCTGCTGACCATGGCCGCCGATCACCCCCGCCGGATCGCGATCCTGGGCAGTGCCGCTGGCACAACCTCACGCACCATCGCCCACTACTTCCCACAGGTCCGGATTGATTCGGTCGAGATCGACCCCGAGCTCACCCGGATCGGCAACGAACTCTTCGACGCCAAGGCACCCCAGGTGCACCAGTACACCGGTGACGCCCGGCCCTGGCTCCAGGCGCGCAGGGCGTCGTACGACGCGATCCTGGTCGACGCCTATCGCCAGCCCTATATCCCCTTCTACCTGACCACCCGGGAGTTCTTCACCCTCGCCAGAGACCGCCTGTCCAGGGGCGGTCTGGTGGCAATCAACGTCGGGCATCCACCCGGATCCGACCAACTGGAGAAGACCCTGGCTGCCACCCTGCGCTCGGTGTTTGGGCAGGGTCACGTCTATCGGGATGTGGTTGATGAGTTCTCCACGATGTTGGTGGCCACCACTTCACAAGTCGACCCCGGCGCCCGGTTGCAGGCGATCACCCACGACGACTGGCAGATCCCGGCTCTGGCCCAACAGATCGGTGCCGACCTGCGCCCTGCCCTGAGGGGTGGACCGATCTACACCGATGACAAAGCCCCGGTCGAGTGGCTGATCGACGCCTCATTCGCTGATCTGGCCACCACCAAGTAGGCAGTCCCACACTCAGAGCAGACGTCGCTCTGAAGCCCAGCGGGTCAGCTCGTGACGCGAGGAGAGTTGCAATTTGCGCAACACCGAACCCATGTGGGTCTCCACGGTCTTGATCGAGATGAACAACTCCTCGGCAGTCTCCTTGTAGGAATAGCCCCTTGCAATCAGGCGCATCACCTCGCGTTCGCGTTCGGTGAGCCGGTCGAGGTCCTCATCAACTGCCGCGACCTCGATGGTGTCGGCGAAGGCATCCAGCACGAAGCCCGCGAGTCGGGGCGAGAAGACCGCATCTCCATCGGACACTCGCTGGATGGCATCGATCAGCTCCGGTCCGGTGATGGTCTTGGTGACATAGCCGCGGGCACCAGCCCTGATGGTGCCGATGACATCCTCAGCAGCGTCGGAGACTGACAGGGCCAGATAGCGGGTCTGCGGCACCTGCCCCTGGGTGCGCTTCATGACCGTGGCGCCACCTCCCCCGGGCAGGTGTACGTCGAGCAGCACCACGTCTGGGCGCGTCTGCGTGATCACCGCGACCGCCTGATCGACATCGGCGGCCTCACCTACCACCTCCACCTGCTCGGCGATCTCGGCCCTGACGCCAGCCCGAAACATCGCATGATCGTCCACGACGACCACCCTGATCATCTCACTCATGCTGTCTCCAGGGGCATCGTCAATCGCACCTCGGTGCCGGTGTCATTGCTGCGGATCCGGGCCTGCCCGTCATACCTCTGCATCCGTCCGATGATGCTCTCCTTGACCCCGTGTCGGTCAGCGGCGATCGCCTGCGGGTCAAATCCGGTGCCGCGATCCCTGACGAAGATCTCGATCTGGGTGGCATTGACCTCGGCATAGACATCGATCGCACTCGCTCCGGAATGCTTGGCAGCATTGGTGATCGCCTCTCGGGCGGCACCAAGTACGGCGCGTTCGCGCTCCCCGACCGCTCGATCATTGACACAAACCACTTCCACCCGCGTCGCGAACTCCTCCTCGGCCTTTTGCGCGATCTGCTGCAGCTCACTGGCCAGGGATTGCGCTCCCGGCTGCTCAAAGAGCCAAGTCCGCAGCGAACGCTCCTGGGTACGGGCCAGGGTCGTGACCCGGGCGGGGTCATCGGCCGACCGTTGGATCAGGGCCAGTGTCTGCAACACGGAGTCGTGCAGGTGCGCGGCCATGTCAGCACGCTCCTGGGTGCGGATCCGAGCCTCCCGCTCGGCACTGAGGTCGGTGGACATCCGCAACATGGAAGGGCCCAGGACCACCGCGAGGCCCAGCAAACCAAGTCCAACGGCAACCATCGACACCAGGATCCCGTTGGCATAGGCGCCCAACAACAGCACCGCCAGGATGAGTGCCATCGCCAACAGTCCCAGGCCAGCCAGGAGCCGCAACCACGCAATCGGGCCACCCCTGCCCACGATGGCTTCCAAGGGACTGAGCCGACGGGTGTTGTCCCGCCAACGTTCGACCTGCGCCTCATCGGCCTGCCACCACAGGAGACCGATCCCCACCACCGCAAAGCCAGCGGGCACCATCAGTGCCAACGAGCCGGGCCGATTGGAGAACAGCGCCAGGACCCCCGCCAACAACAGGATCAGCGCCAGGGCGACCCCGATGTCACGCACCTTTGGTCGGGCGCTGGGGCGGAATCCGAGTCGAGTGGCGGCTGCCAGACCGGGCGTGGCTGGTTCCTCGGGATGTTTGGCCGGCAAAAACATCCACAGCGCGGCGTACAGGAAGATCCCGAAGCCCTTGACCAGCACCAGCACGAAGCAGACCAAGCGCACCCACTTGACCGGCGCTGCGAAGTGCTCGGCCAGGCCCGCGCAGACACCTCCGAAGATGCCTTCCTGGGTGTCGCGCAGGGCACGTCTGGGCTCGGGGACGGGATTGGTCACCACTACATCCTGACAGTTCGCCGCGTCGTACACATCAGGTGTGACCCTGAGTGCTGGCTCCACAAAATCAGGTGATTCCCCGATAGCCAGGATCCAGCCCGGCCAAGAGGATGGAGACATGAACGCAGACGGATCAACTGACACCGAGGAACAGGCGCCGACCCCACCGCCACCAACCAACTCACCGGACTGGAAGGGCGGCTTCGATCGCCTCGGCACCCTGCGACGCCACAGCAGCGACCGCAAGATCGCCGGCGTCTGTGGCGGTCTCGCCCGCCACTTCGGCATCGACGCCACTCTGGTCCGGGTGTTGTTCGTGTTGCTGGTCTTCTTCGGCGGTGGCGGGCTGTTGGCCTATCTGGTGATCTGGCTGGTCACGCCTTCCGACACCAGCCCGGCTGATCCCTGGGGAAACACTCTGCGCGCCGGAGCCGTGGTGGCGGTGACGCTGATCGCCCTGATCTGGTTGGTCAACGGTTATGTCTGGGACAACAGCCTCTTCTGGGTGCCGATGCCCCTGATCATCCTGGCCCTGATCGGATTGGGCATCTATGCGGTGTTGTCACGACCCCGCTCCACCAGCAGGTCAATGGCTCCGCCGCCACTCACCGATGACACCGCGGTGATGTCGTACTACGCGCCATCACCGCAGCCGACCGCGTCGTACGACGCTCCGCAGTACACTGCGCCGGCACCTCCCGTGGCCCCAAAACCAAAGCCGACCGGGACGCTGCTCTTCTGGCCGACCTTGGCGTTGATCGCCATCAGTGCTGGATTCCTGGGCATCTACGACCACTCGCATCCGGTTTCTCCAGTTGCCTACGTGGCTCTCGCGCTGGCCATCATCGGGGCAATGACCGTGGTTGGCGCCTTTGTCGGTCGGCCAGGTGGTTTGGTCCCCGTGGGGATTCTCACCGTACTGACCTTGGCCACATCGAGCATCGTCTATTCAGTATTTGGAGCCATCCAACCCGGATTCTCCAACACCAACGAAATCCCACAGCAAGCCAGCCAGGTCAAGGAGTCATTTGCCTTGGAAACGGGTTCCTTTTCTCTGGATCTGGCGCAGGTGAAAGATCCAGAGAAACTACTGAATCAGCCCATCAATATCAACACCAGATCTGGTGCGATCACAGTCCGGATCCCTCCCTACCAGCCGATCCAGGTCAATGCCTCCATCAAGAGATTCGGAGCCATTGAGATTTCCGGTGACTATGGCAATGACCCGTCGGCAAGTCGCGTCTCAAGAGCGGGCTTCCAACCAAAGGTCAGCTACCAATCCCCTAACAGCGACCCAAGCAAGGTATTGATCCTAAATATCACCACTAACTACGGAGTCATCCATGTCACCTACTGACCATGAACCAACCGAAATCATCGACCTTGAAGACACCAAAATGAACGGACTCGAAGATGTCGAGCCTCTGGAGCCAAGAGCCAAGTTGCGCATTGGATACCTGGTGATGGGCTTGCTCTTCATCGGGATCGCCGGTCTCTGGCTTCTGGGCAACCAAGGGCTGCTCACGGCAGCGGACTTCACCCTGGCCGGACCGATCGTGTTGATCATCGCTGGCAGCCTGGGCCTGCTCGCCTCAGTGATCAATCGAGCTCGCGGAACCGAGTCCTGAGTTCCAGCATCAGACCGTGAAGAAATCTCGTCCAGAAAGTCACCCGCCACGCTTGACTTCGAACATGTGTTCGAGTAGGATGGTGGTATTCCACTAGCTTCCACGGGCGGGTGTCATGGGCTCAACAGCAGTAGCGGGTTTTGAGGGAGTGGCTCCTGCTCGGCGGTTGCGGGGTCGGCGGCGTGAGGCGTTCATTCGTGATATTTCCCGGGTGGATTCTTCTGGTCGTGACGCGTTGGGTGTGTTGATCGGTTTGGAGCGTCAGCGGCTTGAGACTGCGGCTGGGACTCTGGCGGCTGCGGCTCGGTTTGTGGAGGTCAATCCTCCGGTGGGGTTGGCTGATTTTGAGGGTGCCCACGCCTTGGCTGGCGTGGGTGCACCAGCGGTGGCTGAATACGCGATCTCTTTGGTGTCTGCTTGCCTGGGGATGAGTGATTTCGCCGCCCGGAAACTTCTTGGTGATGCGATCGAGTTGAAACACCGTCTGCCCCGGGTGTGGGGTCTGGTTCAGGAGCTGGTGGTGCCGGCCTGGAAGGTCCGGGGGTTGTGTGACCAAACCCGCGACCTGTCCTTGGAGGCGGCCTTGTGGATCGATGACCGGTTGGCCCGGACCCCGGAGCGGATCAACCTGGGGCATATCGAGTTGTTGTGTGCTGAGGCGTTGGCCAGGTTCGACCCAGAAGGGTTCACCGCCGCCCAGGCCGAAGCTGCTGAGCATCGGGGGGTGGAGATCGATGTGGTCAAAACCGGCCACCGGTTCTCCACCGGCGCGGTATGCCGAGTCGAGATGATCCTGGACACCCCAGCAGCCAAACAACTCCAATCCACCATCCGCACCCTGGCTAAGGCATTGGGTGAAACCGGGTCCACCGAACCACTCAAAGTGCGACGAGCCCTGGCCGTGGGCTTGTTGGCAGACCCCCAAGCAGCACTAGACCTGCTCAACCAGGTCGGGCTACCAACCAAACCAGAAGTAGCCACCAACCTGTATGTCCACCTCGAGGCCACCGAACTAGCCGCCGGGACTGGGGTGTGCTTTGAGGAACGACTCGGCCCCATCACCAAAACCCAACTACGTGAATGGATCGGGACCGGGAAAGTCACCATCCGCCCAATCATCCACCACACCGGCCCAGACAACGACCCAGCCAGTGAACCAACGGTCGACCAGCACGACCCTACCGAGACGATCAAAGAACAAGTACTCCTACGCAACCAGGTCTGTGTCTTCCCCGGCTGCAACCGAGACTCCCGGGCCTGCGATTTGGACCACGTCATCCCCTACGTGCCATTCGGACAACCGGACTACCAACCCGGACAAACCAGACCCTCAAATCTCGCGCCACTATGCCGCTATCACCACCGGGTCAAAACCCACGCCGGCTGGTCCTACCAAATCGACGAAGACGGCGACACCGAATGGACCGACCAACGCGGCCACCACCACCAAAAACCAGCAATCATCCGAAGACCCTGACCAGCGGATCAGATCCCGGAGATGGCGATCCCAGAGCGGGTCTTGTAGGCCTTGTTGATCGAGATGAGCACTGCAGTCAATGGCTCCAATTGGCGCGCCAAGCGCAGAGCGCCGGCCCTGACGCCGGGCTTGCCGGTGACCGCGGCCGCCAACTCGACGACAGTGGCCACTGCGTCCACATCGTCACCACAGACCAGAACATCTTCGTGGGAGAGGAAGTCCTCATCAGACCAGAGGGAGGCGGCAGCAACGTGATGGAAGGCGCCGGTGACCTTGGCGGTCGGCACGATCGCAGCAGCCGCTTCGGCAGCGGAGCGCTCCACATCAAGGCCATAGGGGCCACGCTTGTCGAAGCCCAGCGGATTGACACAACTGATCACGATCTTGTCAGCCAACTCGGCCGCCAGGGTGCCAACGAAGTCGTCGTGACCGTCATACGGGATGGCCAGCAGGACGATGTCAGCTTCGGCGCATGCCGTGTTGTTGTCGGCTCCGGTGACCCGACCAGCCACACCTCGATCCACGATCTCCTGGGCAACTGGGATGGCTCGGTCGGCACTGCGCGATCCGATGATCACCGAATGCCCGGCCTTGGCGAAGCGATAGGCCAAACCCTTGCCCTGAGGTCCGGTGCCGCCGACTACTGCGATGGTGGAGTTGGTCACGGTATCCAAGTTAACCCTGCTGGTACTAGCGGATTCGACATGGGGTGGACATACTTCCCCAATGAAGATCTCCACAGTGCTCATGTACGACGGCAACCCTCGCGCGGCAGCCGACCAGGTTGTCCAGCTCGAGCAGGCCGGACTCGACACCGTCTGGATCGCTGAGGCCTATGGCTTCGACTCTCCGACCCTGATGGGCTATCTGGCCGCCAAGACCGAGACCGTGGAGATTGGCGCAGCCATCCTCAATGTCTTCTCCCGCACCCCCAGCGCCATCGCCCAGACCGCAGCCGGCCTCGACAATGTCTCGGGTGGCCGAGCCATCATTGGCCTTGGCGCCTCGGGCCCACAGGTGATCGAGGGCTTCCACGGCATCGCCTATGACAAGCCCCTGGTCCGCACCCGGGAGGTGATCGAGATCGTCCGGGCAGCCCTGCGCCGCGAGGTGCTCGAATACGACGGCCGTGTCTTCCAGCTCCCCCTCCCCGAAGGCCAGGGCACCGGTCTGGGCAAGCCCCTGAAGATGCTCACCAAACCCGAGCGTCCGGCTGTCCCCCTCTACATCGCTGCCCTTGGTGAGCTCTCGGTGAAGGGGGCTGCCGAATATGCCGACGGCTGGCTGCCCTTCCTGTTCAGCCCGGAGCGGGCCAACACCGTGTGGGGAGATGCCCTGGCCAAGGGCACTGCCAAACGTTCCCCCGATCTGGCTCCCCTGCAGATCGCGGCCGGCGGCTTGGTCGCGGTCGGTGAGGACGTCAAGGGATTCCTGGACTTCGTGCGCCCGATGTTCGCTCTCTACATCGGCGGCATGGGCGCCCGGGGCAAGAACTTCTACAACGAACTCGCCTGTCGTTATGGCTTCGAGAAGGAGGCCAAGGAGATCCAGGACCTCTATCTGGACGGCAAGAAGAAGGAAGCCGAGGCCAAGGTGCCGATGGAGTTGCTGGAGAGCTGCAACCTGGTCGGCCCGGAGTCCTATGTGAAGGAACGCATCGCCGCCTTCAAGGAAGCCGGGGTCACCAACCTGCAGGTGGCACCGGCCAGCGAAGACCCGGTGGGGCTGGTTCGTCAGCTCAAGGAATGGGTTTCCTGAGTCAGGCATCCTCACGTGACTGATCAACCCATTGTCCAACTGCGTCCGGCGACCATCCCATTGTTGGAGGCATTGCGAGATGACCGGGAATTATTCGCCGACCTGATCGGGTCACCCGCGCCAGATGGTTGGCCCGATTTTCCCGAGGCCATCGCGTTCACCCTGCAACATCTGCAGGCCTCCAGCGAATCCGAGCACGAATGGTCCATGCAATTCTTCATCGACAAGACCACCGGAAAACTCCTGGGTTCCGGCGGTTTCGCTGCGCCACCCTCGGATCGGATCGTCGAGATCGGATACGAGATTGCCCCCCAATTCAGAGGCCTTGGGTTCGGCACGGCAGCAGCTCTGGCTCTCGTGGAGAAGGCCATGGCAAGTGATCAAGTTGATCAGGTAATGGCACACACCTTGCCGGGACCCAACCCGTCAACTGGCGTGCTCGTGTCCCTCGGGTTTGAGCACACCACCGACCAGGAGGACCCCGAGGTCGGTGTTGTGTGGGAATGGGTGCGGCATCCAGGATCCTGAGGTTTCCCATTATCAACTGTCCGACACCACTTTGCGTGTTACCTTGTAACACAGGAGGTGGAATGATGACTACCACTCTTACGCTCCGGCTGGATGAAGCCGAGAAGAAACTGCTGAGTGACTACGCCAAGACCTTCGGCATGTCAGTTTCGGAGTTCGTACGCCGCTCGGCGCTCGAGCGGATTGAGGATGAGCTGGATCTCCGCGCATGGGACGAAGCCAAGGCGGAGTTCGACGCGGATCCAGTCACCTTCACATCCGAAGAGATCGCCGCGAAGTACCTCTAGATGTGGAGGCTCCACTACTCACGTCGCGCCGAGAAACAACTCGCCAAGCTCGACCCTGGAGTCCGCCGCATCATTGTTTCCTGGCTGCACACCAACATCGATGGCTGCGCCGGTCCGCGAACAATGGGGAAGCGGCTCTCCGCAAACCACGAAGGCAAATGGAGATACCGAGTTGGCGACTACCGGGTGTTGTGCGATCTCCGAGATGACGAGCTGATCGTGCTGGCGATCGAGATTGGGCATCGTCGCACCATCTACCGATGAGCACTCACCACGAGATCCCCACGCAACTCCCATCCAGACTTCAACTAGCCGTTGGTTAGGCTGGTGGCGCCATGTCGGAGTACACCGCCCATCAACTGCGTCGCGCCCTTGCGCGCGCCGAGCGCGGGGCTGCTCTGGATCCGGAAGAGGCGGCCGCGCTGCTCACCGCTCGCGGTGAGGACCTGACCCGACTCACCGACATTGCCGGACGCGTCCGCGACGCCGGCTTGCGGGACGCCGGGCGCGAGGGCGTGATCACCTACTCCCCCAAGGTCTTCATCCCCGTCACCCGGTTGTGTCGCGACAAGTGCCACTACTGCACCTTCGTGACCACGCCGGGGCATCTGGAGCGCGAGGGCAAGGCGCCATACCTCACTCCCGACGAAGTCCTCGACATCGCCCGGCAGGGAGCCGAACTGGGTTGCGCCGAAGCGCTGTTCACCCTTGGTGATCGCCCGGAGGACCGTTGGCCTGAAGCGGCCGACTGGCTTCACGAGCAGGGTTACGACTCCACTCTCAGCTATGTCAGGGCTCTTGCCATCCAGGTGCTGGAGGAGACCGGGCTGCTCCCCCATCTCAATCCCGGCGTGATGTCCTGGGAGGAGATGCAGCGGCTCAAGCCAGTGGCCCCCTCGATGGGGATGATGCTGGAGACCACCTCGCGTCGTCTCTTCGAGGAGAAGGGGCAAGCCCAC
>WBZP01002186.1_pt1 | contig 22825 bp, 21 predicted proteins | sample 5204301 | NCBI WGS metagenome assembly WBZP01 (sample SAMN12412401, study PRJNA552823) | activated sludge metagenome | isolation source: activated sludge from nitrification reactor of wastewater treatment plant... | place: USA: Pennsylvania | collected 2017 | reverse complement strand
CTTGGGCCTGCGGTGAGGGGGGCTGTGCGGATATGACGCGGCGTCAGCAGGGAATTCTGACCGGCATGCCGTTTATGGCGCATGTGTCGTCCCGGTCGTTTGTAGACGACGCCGGCCGGAAAATATATCTGGCCAAGACGCCTGTGCGCATCGTCTCACTGGCGCCGAGTGTCACTGAAATGTTATTTGCCATCGGGGCCGGGGAGCAACTCGTTGGCGTGACGGATTTTTGTGACTATCCCCCGGAGGCTAAAGCGAAGCCGAAGCTCGGGTATGCCCATCCAAATCTTGAATCATTGATGGCTCTCCAGCCAGACCTGGTCTTAGCTCCACAGGAATTTCTAAAGCCCGACGTCATTCTGAAGCTGGAGCAGTTGAAGGTTCCGGTCTTTATTCTGTCCGCCACAACGGTGGAGGACATTCTCGGACATATTCAGGCACTGGGGCGCATGCTCGATCGATCGGTCCAGGCCAATGCCATCGCGATGACGCTGCGGCAGGACGTGGCGGCTGTCCGGTTGAGGATGCAGAATGTATCTCCCGTGCGGGTGCTCTATGTGCTCAATAGTCAACCATTGATTACCGTGGGGCCGGGAAGTTTCATCGATCAGCTGCTTCGAATCGCGGGAGCCACCAACGTCGCGGCCCAGAGCCAGCTGCCGTATCCGCGGATGAGTTTGGAGGTCGTGCTGCAACAGGACCCGGAAGTCTTGCTCTTTCCGATCGGAAAAGCCGAAGGGATTTCGGATAGTGAACAGCAGACCTGGCGGCAATGGCAGACGATGACGGCGGTCCAGCGAGGGCGGCTGCATCAGATCCCCGCGGATCTCTTGAACCGGCCCGGGCCTCGAATCGGCCAGGCGCTGACGATGCTGGTGAATATTCTTCACCCTGAGATTGCGGCCGGACTTCCGTCCCAACCGTAACAAAGAATTCTTTATGATGCCTGGATCTCCCCAACTGCTGACTTCCGAATCGCCCTCTCTTGCATCGAACAGACTGGAGGGAGGGACTGCTGGTCATCGGGATGACTGGCGGCGCACACGTGCGATTCTGACGCACCGCCGGTGGCTTGGGATCATGGGGGCCTTGGTCGCGGCCAGCGTCGCGACATGCATTTTCTGTCTCCAATTTGGAGCCACGCCTGTCGATCTCGCGACGCTGCTGTCCGTCATGACTCAGTTGTTGACGGCAGGGAATGCTGAAGCTGCAGGAGGGGGTACCGCGGCCACCATCATGATGCATATTCGGTTGCCGCGCGTGCTGATGGGGTTTGTCGTCGGGGGCAGCCTTGCCGCGGTGGGCGTGACCTTGCAGGCGTTGCTGAGAAATCCTTTGGCCGATCCTTATGTGCTCGGTGTCTCAAGCGGCGCTGCCTTAGGCGCGGCGCTGGCTATGCTCCTGGGCATCGGGGCCTCGATGATGTTGCTGCCCGTGCTTCCCCTGTGCGGTTTTGCCGGCGGGTTGCTGGCGCTGCTCCTGATCTATCGTTTGGCGCAGTCGCAGGGACGCTTGCCCGTGCATAGCCTCTTGCTGGCCGGCGTGATTCTAAACGCGATTCTCACCGCGCTGATCATGTTCATCACATCGATCATGGAACCGAACCGGTCCGCGGGCCTGATGGCCTGGCTGATGGGATCGCTCACGGCGCCCGGCTATCCGGCATTGGGGGTTCTTGTCGGATATGCGGTGCTGGCGTTGGCGATCGTGATGCACAAGGCGCATGCGCTGAATGTCCTGACTCTTGGGGAGGAAACGGCTCGTTCACTGGGCATTGAGACAGAGCGAATCAAGAAGCAGCTGTTCGTCCTGACGGCCTTGCTGACCGGAGCCGTGGTGTCGGTGAGCGGGATGATCGGATTTGTGGGGATGGTGGTGCCGCATGCGGTTCGCCTGGTGGTGGGGTCTGACCACCGGCTTTTGCTTCCTGCGTCGGCCTTGGTGGGCGGTATGTTTCTCGTGATCTCCGACACGATTGCGCGGACCATCCTGGCGCCGGCCGAAATCCCCGTCGGAATCGTGACGGCGCTCGCCGGCGGTCCATTTTTTCTGTATCTCCTGCTCTGGCGCAAAGATCGGATGCTGTGACGTGGATAACCAATTAAGAGGGAACTCGGTGACCGTCACGTGCGCTTCAGGTACGGCCATGCAGGTCGACCGGGTCTCGTTTCGTTATCGAACGGATCAAGCGGGGAGGCCGTGGACGGTCGAGGACCTCTCGTTCGATGTGCGAGCGGGAGAAGTCTTGGGCATTGTGGGACCCAACGGCTCGGGGAAGTCGTCGTTGTTGAAACTGCTGGCCGGGCTCTTACGACCGAATTCCGGCCAGATTCGGCTTGGAAGCCAGTCGATCGGACACATCGACCCACATCTCCTTGCGCGTTCTATTGCTGTAGTTCCGCAGGAATATGTGCAGGTGTTTCCGTTTACGGTGGCGGAAACTGTCCTCATGGGACGCTTTCCGCATCGCCGTGGGTCCTGGTGGGGGATGGGCATTGGTGATGAGTCTGAACATGATCTGCGGCAAGCTCATCAGGCGATGGTCGAGACGGACGTGGTGGCGTTGGCCGGTCGCCTCGTGTCCGACCTCTCGGGTGGCGAGCGCCAGCGGGTGACGATTGCACGGGCATTGGCGCAGGGACCCGCCATTCTCTTGCTGGATGAACCGATGGCCTTTCTCGACATCAATCACCAGATTGAGATTTGCGCGCTGATCAGCCGGCTGCAACGTGAACGCCAGCTCACGGTTGTGCTGGTCTCGCATGATTTGAATGTCGCCAGTCAGTCGTGCGATCGGGTGATGATGTTAAAGGACGGGCGGATTGTCCAGATCGGTTCGCCCATGGAGACGATCACGCCGGAGAGCTTGCGCGCGGTGTACGGTTGCAACGTCGTTGTCGATGCACATCCGTCTAACGGTCGTCCGCGCGTCACGATGCCGGGTTGATCGATTCGGTAGGATGCAATTCAGCACGGTCATGTCCCCGGCCGTGACGGGTGTGTGTAAAGGGGGGACGATCATTTTAAGGGGAAAGGGCGTTTCGTAGAAACGACGCGGGGGACGGGGAAGATGGTGCAAATCCATCACGGTGCCGCCACTGTCAGCGGGGAGTAACTCTGCATCATGCCACTGTGTGCTTCGGCGCATGGGAAGGCGCAGAGACGCGACGATCCGTAAGTCAGGAGACCCAGCCCGCAGTTGATTCGACTGAACCCTTCGAGCACAAGGGAGTTTCGTCATGTTGTTCTTCATCGTTCGATTGATTCGGTGTGTTTGTCTCCTCTGCTTTCTAGCCCCCATCCATTCGGTGCGCGCCCAGCAAGAAGTCGCCATGGCTGATCAGTCTGACATTGTGGAAACTCCAGAGGTCGTTGTCAGCGCCACGAAGACGCCGATTCCCGTGAGTCATGTTACGAGCGCTGTCCAAGTGATCAAAGGTGAGGAGCTTGAGCGCAAGCGCATCAAGACTGTCATCGATGCGCTCCGTCTTGCGGAAGGCGTATTTGTTTCATCCAGCGGAGGGCCGGGCACGGAGGCCACGGTCAAGATGCGAGGGGCCTATGCTCGGCATACCCTCGTGTTAATCGACGGGGTCATCGTCAATAGTCCCACAACGGGCTCCTATGACTTTGCCAATCTGACAGCCGAGAACATCGATCAAATTGAGATCATCCGTGGTGCCCAGAGTATGTTGTATGGGTCTGATGCGATCGGAGGCGTGATCAATATTTTCACCAAGCGAGGGACTGAGAAACCCAGAGTCGGGGCCTATGTCGAGTACGGATCGTTTGCGACTGTTCGGGAAGGCGCCAATGTATCAGGGGGCAAAGGTCCGTTCGATTTCTCAGCGTCGGTTTCCCGCTGGGATACGAGTGGTTTCTCGGCCATTAATTATCGGCGGGGGGCTACAGAGCGGGATGGATTCCACAATTGGCAGGCATCGACGAAATTAGGAGTGTCGTTGCCGAAAGACGGGCGGTTGGAGTTCAATCTCCGTTGGTACAACTCCGATGTGAGCTTCGATGGCTTTGCGGATAGCGGGGCTCCGGCCGACGTATTCGGTGCCAGGCAAACGACACGCAATCTGATGATCAGCGGCAGCTACGAACAACCCATCACCTCGTGGTGGTCCCAAAAGCTGACCCTGGCGCAGGCGAACGAGCGCAATCTCGGGACGAGCGGCAATCTTGGACGCAATCTCAATACCGGCGCGATCATCCCAAGCAACCCCAATTCCTGTTTCCCCAATTTCGACGGCTGTTTTACGCCGTTTGCGATTGACCTGGAGATTCTCAATCGCCGGCTGGAATGGCAGCACAATGTTCAGGTCGGTAAACCGCTGCTCCTGACGGCGGGATACCAGTATCGTGAGGAGCAGGGTGATGCCGTGGGATTCTTCGGCAGTGCCAATCCGAATCGTCGTATTGCGTCTCATGCCGGTTTCGGTCAGGCACAGGTAAACATCGAGGATCGGTTGCTGTTCACGGGCGGCGTGCGCCATGACAATTACAATGTCTTCGGTGATGCGACGACCTATCGGGTCACGGGCGGGTTCCTCATTCCGGAAACCCGAACGAAGCTTCGGGCCAGTTATGGGACAGGATTTAAAGCGCCTTCGCTCAACGACCTGTTTTTTCAGGGGTTCGGTAATCCGAACCTACAGCCTGAAAAAAGCAAGAGCGCGGATGTGGGAGTTGATCAACAGTTCTTCGATGGCAAGCTGAAGTTGAGCGCCGGCTATTTCTGGAATCGCTTCGATAATCTGATTACCTTTCTCTCGGTACCCAGTCTGTCCTGTCCTGCGGCCTCCTTCGGGTTCTGCCCGGTAAACATCGCGTCTGCGCGAGCGCAGGGTGTGGAAACGAGCGTGAGCTATCAGATCATCAGGCAACTTGAGATCCATGCTCAGTACACGATGACGGTGACGAGGGCCTATGGAGTTCCCGGTCGGGCCGGAGATACCCGGTTGCCTCGATGGCCGATGGACCAAGCGACGGTGGGGTTTGGTTATCAACCCATCGATGCGGCCAGGATCAACCTCGATTACCGGTTTGTCGGGGCGCGCAACAATGATACGGCGAATACATCTGCTCAGAAGCAGGGATCGTTCGGTGTGGTGAATATGTCCGGCAGCTATGATGTCACCAAGAATTGGCAGGTATTTGCTCGGGCAGAAAACTTGTTCAATCAAAAGTACGAAGAGATTCTGTATTTCGGGGCACCGATCCGGTCTGTGTTTGGCGGTGTCAAATTTACCTATTGATGACCGGGAACGTATGAACTATCCGCGGCTCGTCATTGCCGGTACTTCTAGCGGTGTCGGCAAGACGACGGTCACATTGGCGATCCTGGCGGCTCTGCGACAGCGGGGCCGCCGGGTGCAGCCGTTCAAGGCCGGGCCTGATTTTATCGATCCCGGCCATCATACGGCGGCCACCGGTCGTGCCTCTCGCAACCTGGACGGCTGGATGTTGGGGGCGGACCTCAATCGAGCGCTCTTTGCGAAGGCCGCTGCCGATGCGGACATCTCGATCATCGAAGGGATGATGGGGTTGTTCGATGGCAGTTCGCCCGTGAACGAAGTCGGCAGCACGGCTGAAATCGCTAAGCAATTGGATGCGCCGGTGTTGCTTGTCATCGACGGCAGTGCGATGGCGCGTTCCGCTGCGGCGATGATCTCGGGGTATGCGCAGTTCGATCCGGCGGTGAGGGTCGCGGGTGTCTTGTTTAATCGGGTCAACAGCGAGGGGCACTACCAGCTGCTCAAGGAAGCGGTCGAACAGCACACGAAGGTAGCGGTGGTGGGTTATTTGCGTCAGGATCAGGCCGTGACGATCTCCGACCGTCACCTCGGATTGGTGACCGCGATGGAGCAAGGCACCGGCGAACTCTATGATCGACTGGCGAAGGCTGCGGCTGACACTATCGATCTGGATCGAATCGAATCCCTGGCCGGCGCGTGCAGTGGATTGGCGGCGTCGCCTCAGCTTGTGAAACAGAATCAGCAGCCTACGGTTCGCATCGGTGTCGCGCAGGACCGGGCCTTTTGCTTCTACTATCCGGAGAATCTTGAACTGCTGGAAGCGGAGGGGGCCGAGCTGGTTCCATTTTCTCCACTCACAGACCATACGCTACCCGCTGATGTGGCCATGTTGTATCTCGGTGGCGGCTATCCAGAACTGCATGGCGCGGTGTTGGCGGGAAATATTACCATGCGAAGGGCGATCAGAGATTTTGGCGAACGGGGCGGAACGATCTATGCGGAATGCGGCGGCATGATGTATCTCACGCAGGCGATTCGTGACTTCGAGGGGCGATCACATGAGATGGTCGGGTTGTTTCCTGCCGAAGCCATCATGCGAAAGCCGGGTCTGACTCTGGGGTATCGGACGGTGACCCTAGGGCGGCCCTGTATTCTTGGCGCAACGGGTCTGACGGCGCGAGGTCACGAATTCCATTGTTCCATGCTAGTTCCGAAGGGCCCATTGACCTATGCCTGTGGCCTCACGGACGTTCGAGGAGAATCGAAGGGGCCGGACGGGTTATCCATCGGCAATGTGGTGGCGCTTTATACGCACATTCACTTTTCCAGTCAGCCGCAAGTCGCGGCTTCGTTGGTAGCTTCTCTGTGCCGGACGAAGGGTTAGACGTCGGTCAAGCAGGGGAAGATGTCATGACGGAGCGGAACGAGTATAAAGTGAGGATGGTTAGGTTGAAGGCGGCTCCCGAAGGGAGGATGTCATGATTATCGGACGTGGCGCCAAAGACGCACTGATCGAAGAGGCTGACCTCGTCACCGAACTGACTCAGATCAAGCATCCGTTTCGCAAGGGCACTAAGGCGCAGCTGGGAGTGGATTTTTGAGAGGTCCGGTCACCAAGACGTGCGAGGCCTGCGGCGAAGCCTTCACCTGTGGCGGATATCAATGTTGGTGTGGGAAGATCGGCATCACGGAAGATCAGATGGATTGGATCGCGGCACGATATAAGGACTGCTTGTGCCCGACCTGTCTTGAGAAGGTACGCAACGGAACTCTTTTGGCATCGCTGAATGATGTTCAGATATAAGGAGCGAAGGCATGCGCATTACCAAGGTCTATACCAGGACAGGCGACGCGGGGAAAACGCGTCTTGCGGGAGGGCAGCAGGTCTGGAAAGACAGTCTGCGGGTGGAGGCCTATGGCACGGTCGATGAGCTGAACGCCTCAATCGGAGTCGTGCGCGCCATGAATGCCGACATGCTCGATGAGTATTCGGCTGCAGCCATTCTCGAGGAGGAATTGCGTTGGGTGCAGAATAAATTGTTCGATGTCGGGAGTATTCTTGCCACGGCGCCGGGACAGACGTTCAAGAACATGCCGCAGGTGACGGCGAAGGATGTGACGCGGTTAGAGAAGCTGATCGATCGCTGTCAGAAAGAATTGGAGCCTCTCAAGGAATTTATTCTGCCGGGCGGCGGGAAAGTCTCCAGCTTTTTGCATCAAGCTCGGACGGTCTGCCGGCGCGCTGAACGGCTCTGTGTGGCCCTGTCGAAAGTCGAACCGGTCGAGCCGACGATTATCAAGTACGTGAACCGGCTGAGCGACACGTTGTTTGTGCTCGCGCGCTGGGTGGCCAAGACGCAGGGTGAGCCGGAATTCTTGTGGGAGCGGGATGTCGCCAAAAAAGCGGAGTAGTCGTCAGACGTCAAGAAAATCTGCAGGTCGGATCATGTTCATTCTTGGCGGGTCGGCGTCGGGGAAAAGCGAGATTGCTTTGCGGCTTGCTGGATCGAAGGGACCGAGAGCCTTTGTCGCGACCGGGCAGGGCCTCGATGCTGAGATGTCGGCAAGGATTGCACGACATCAGGCCACACGTGCATCGGATTGGGACACGGCAGAAGTTCCGCTCGAACTCGCGGCCTGGTTTGCGCGCGCAGGGAGCCGCTATCAGACGATTGTCGTTGATTGTGTGACGCTCTGGCTCAGTAATCTGCAGGGCTCCGGGATGAAAGAGCCACTGGTGCTCAAGCGAGTGGCCGGCTTGCTGGAAGCGATGCGGAAGACGAAAGCGAGGATCGTGATCGTGAGCAACGAGTTGGGGCTGGGGCTGGTGCCGGCGGAGCCGACTGTGCGGGCCTTTCGAGATCTGGCCGGGCGGGTGAATCAATTGCTCGCTGCAGGCGCCGATGAGGCACACCTGGTTGTGAGCGGGATTCCGCTTCGATTGAAGTGAAGAGAGGGAATGGCAATGTCGTTACAAGCTGTGTGTGACCGGATTCAATCGCCCGACCCCCAGTTGTTGGCCAAAGCCCAAGCACGATTGGATTGCCTGACTAAACCTCAAGGCAGTTTGGGGCGGCTGGAAGAAGTCGCGGCGCGCTATGTAATGATGACCGGGGAGCTGAAACCGGCGATTCCTCGTGGCGTCGTCTTTACCTTCGCGGCGGATCATGGAGTCACCAAGGAAGGTGTGAGTGCCTATCCTAGAGAAGTCACGCCACAGATGGTATTGAACTTCCTGCGCGGGGGTGCGGGTGTGAATGTGTTGGCCCGTCATGCCGGTGTGGCCGTGCGCGTGGTGGACATCGGTGTCGATCATGATTTCGGAACGATGCCGGATCTGATCTCGAAGAAGGTGATGCGGGGGACGCGCAATTTGCTCGTCGAGCCGGCGATGACTCGCGCAGAAGCGGAGCAGTCAGTCTTGATTGGAGTGGAGCTTGCGACGCAGGCGGCACAGGAAGGCATCGGTCTCATCGGGACCGGCGATATGGGAATCGGGAACACGACGCCGAGTGCGGCGATCACGGCGGTGATGACTGGACGGCCGGTTTCTGAAGTGACCGGGCGTGGGACCGGAATCGACGATGCGGGGCATGCGCGGAAGGTGGCGGTGATCCGGCAGGCGCTCGATCTGCATCGCCCTGATCGAGCTGATGCATTTGACGTGTTGGCAAAAGTGGGCGGATTGGAAATCGGCGGGCTGGCCGGCTTGATCCTCGGTGCCGCGGCCGCGCGCGTACCGGTGGTGCTGGATGGGTTCATTGCCGGAGCCGCGGCATTGATCGCCGTGGGGCTTCAGCCGCGTTGCCGTGAGTATCTCATCGCGTCGCATCGTTCCGTTGAACGGGGACATGCGGCGATTTTCGATCATCTCGGCGTGAAGCCGCTGCTGGATCTCGATCTGCGTCTCGGTGAAGGCACCGGCGCCTGTTTAGGCATGAGCGTGGTCTGCGCGGCGCTCAAGATCTACACCGAAATGGCAACCTTCGGTGAAGCCGGCGTGTCGGAGAAAGCCTAAGTCCCATGGGGACGCTCGTTCGTCCATTCGTATTTGCCTGGCACTTCCTGACCGGGATTCCGTTGAGCCCTGCCTTGCATGAACCGACCGTTGTCGAGCTAGCGAGGTCAATGGCCTGGTATCCGGTGGTTGGCTTGCTGATTGGTGGCGGGTTGGTTTTCGCGGACATGGGGCTGTCGAGGTTGTTCATCCCTGCAGTGGGGAATGTCCTGCTGATTGTCCTGCTGGTGATGCTCACACGCGGATTACACCAGGATGGATTGGCTGACACATTGGATGGTTTGGCAGGGGGGAAGACTCCGGCTGAGCGGCTACCCATCATGCGCGATCCGCGTATCGGCGCCATCGGCTCGACGGGCCTCTTTCTCTCATTGCTGCTGCGTTATGCGGGACTTATGGCATTGCCTCAGTCTCTGCGAGTTCCTGCACTCCTCTGTATGCCGGCCATCGGGCGGTGGGCGATGGTGGCCGTGGCCTGGGCGTCTCCCTATGCGCGGGCTGAAGGGGGACTGGCCGCTTCGTTTCTGACGCATCTGTCCTGGCACCATGTCGTGGCCTCAACGGGGATTCTCGCCGCAGGGCTGGGATGGGGGTTCGGACTGTTGAGCACAGTGGTAATTCTCCTGGCCGGATCGATGGCAGTGTGTGCGCTGTGGGCTGCTTGCCGCTTGTGGTTCGGCGGGATTACGGGAGATACGCTCGGTGCGACAAATGAGGTCATCGAAATCCTGTTCCTACTGCTCATTCCGTCACTGCTGTTACTCCCATGACAGGAAGTGAATTGGCGCTCGCGGCAGGCCTGGATTGGATTTTGGGCGATCCCCGCTGGCTTCCCCATCCTGTTCGTGCGATGGGTCAGGTCATTACATGGTGCGACGATCATGTGAGAGAGATTTGTCGGAGTCCTATTGCGTTGCGTTTTGCAGGAGTCATCCTTGCCTTGGGGCTGCCGACGGTGGTCTATCTGATGGTGCGTTGGATGGTGGTGGAAGCTGGAGCCGTGGCTGAATGGCTCGGGACCGTTGTGACGATCGGTCTGGCCTCAAGCACGCTTGCCGGGCGTGATCTGTGGGATCATGTGCAGGCAGTGAAGAAGCCGTTGCAGCGGGGAGATATTGTCAGCGCGCGTCAGGCTGTGGCGATGATTGTCGGCCGAGACACGCAAGAGCTGTCTGAATCAGAAGTCGTTCGCGCGACTGTCGAGACAGTGGCGGAGAGCACAGCGGACGGAGTGGTCGCGCCGCTGTTCTATCTTATGCTCGGCGGGCCGCCGTTAGCCTTGGCCTACAAGGCGGTGAATACGCTGGATTCCATGGTTGGCCATCGAGATGACCGGCATATAGATTTTGGCTGGGCCTCAGCCCGACTCGATGATCTGGCCAATTGGATTCCCGCTCGATTAGCCGCGGTGTTGCTGCTCCTGGCTACATGTCCGGTTACGCTCAGGCTGAGTCGTATGATATGCGGTTGGCAGGTGTTGCGACGCGATGGTGGCAATCACCCCAGTCCGAATAGCGGCCGGCCGGAGGCGGCGATGGCCGGTGCGCTTGGCGTGCAGCTGGGCGGGACCAACTATTACGAAGGGATAGCGAACGAACGTCCGACCCTTGGCGACGGGCGGCGAGCCCTGGTCGTAGGGGACATCACGCTCGCGGCTCAATTGATGGGGGTGGCGAGTCTGTTGGGTGTGATGATCGGAGCGGGAGTGTTGTGGCTCCAGTAAAGAAACCTGTTCACGGCGGCGATGTGTATGCGGCGTCGCGCGAGCTCAGGCGGGATGTCACCGAACTTATCGATTTCAGCGCGAGTATCAATCCACTGGGGCCTTCTCCGAAAGTCTGGCGCGCCATCACCGGGGCGCGTCATCTCGTCCCGCATTATCCCGACCCTGAGTGCTGGGATCTTCGTCAGGCACTGGCCAGCCGGTGGCACGTCAAACCTGGACAGATTCTGGTGGGAAACGGCTCGATAGAATTGATCCATGCCCTTCCGCGGGCGCTCAAGCTCAATCGCCTATTGCTGGTCCAACCGACATTCTCCGAGTATGCCGCGTCGATGGTGCAGGCCGGCGGGCGCGTCACGACGGTGTGCGCAGAGCGAGATGAACAGTATGCATTGCCGATCGAGCGCCTCTGTGGGTTACTGGAACGGCCGACCAAGGGCTTTCGGACGATTAAGGGGATCGTGTTGTGCAATCCCAATAGTCCGACAGGGCAGGCCTGCGGGGCTGATGAGGTCATGAAGCTGGCGCGCGCCGTGCAGCGACGGGGCGTCTGGTTGATTGTCGACGAAACTTTCACGGATTACTGCCAGGAACGGTCTATTCTTTCCCTCGTGTCATCCTGGTCCAGAGTGGTGGTGTTGCGGAGTCTGACAAAATTCTATGGATTGCCAGGATTGCGGGTTGGGTATGCGGTCGCGACCCCTACCGTTATCCAACAATTGCGCAGCGAATTACCGCCCTGGTCCGTCAACGCCATGGGACAGGTGGCCGCATTGGCTGCGTTGCACGATACGGCTCATGCGAAGAAGAGCCTCCAGTTTGTCTTGAAAGAGCGGACTCGAATGTCCAACGCGCTTGCACTCTTGCCGAGATGCACTGTGACCCCGACATATGCCAATTTCATCTTCATGGAGTTGCCGCCTGGATGGCTTGCGAAAAGGGTCACTGAACAGCTGAGACGTGAGGGTTTGCTCATTCGAGATTGTTCCTCAGTCCCAGGCGCGACTCCTCGTTCGATCAGGATCGCGGTCAGGTCGCGACAGGATAACGATCGGTTCCTGAAATCGCTCTCTCGAGTGCTGAGTGAGAGCCGATCGTGACGCCGAGACTGGCATCACGCGTGCAGACTCGGTATCGAGTGACGGAGCAGACGCTGGTCATTGATCTCGGAGGCAAGAGGCGAGTGCTTTCTTCTGCCCCGCAAGGCGGCGGACTTACCGTTGCGTCGTATATCCTGAATCACCAGGTCGAGTCGAATCCGATCACCAATAGGCATCCTCGATCTCACGGTGATCCTGCTCTGGCGCTTCGGCGACTCGCGGTCAGGCTGGGAGTGAAGCAGGGAACGGTTGGGCTCATGACGGCCGTCCCGATGAAACAGTTGGTCACGGCCAGAGTCTCGTTTGGCGCCGTCTGGGTTGAGTGCTTTGCCACCGTCGGTGTGACCAATGCGGTGAAGGCGGGGGAGTGGCCGGAGACGGACGGCCGTCGAAGCCGGGCAGTTGCAGTAGGAACAATTAATCTCATGGTCGTGACGAACGTCGGTCTGTCAACTGCGGCAATGGTCGGCGCCGTGCAGGTGGCCACAGAGAGCAAGACCGGTGTCCTGAGAGATCATGCCGTGCCGAGTTGGACAGGACTGTCTGGCGCCACCGGGACCGGGACCGATGCGGTGGTGATTGCCTGCCGGCTTCGTGGAGCGGGACCCTGGCATGCCTATAGCGGAACCCATACCATGATCGGGGCGCTGATCGGGCAAGTTGTTACTCGGTGTGTGACCCGCGGTCTAGCGAAGGCGACGCAATGGCAGGAGCGGCACGCATGAAAGCCCGCGCACTCGCTGTGCTTGGAACTGGATCGGATGTCGGGAAGAGTCTGATCACGGCTGGGCTATGCCGGCTCTTTCACCGAGCCGGGGTTAAGGTGGCACCCTTTAAAGCGCAGAACATGTCGAATAATTCCTTCGTGACGCCGGACGGGAAAGAAATCGGGCGTGCCCAGGCGTTGCAGGCGCAGGCCTGCGGTCTCGATCCCGACGCCGATATGAACCCGATATTGATGAAGCCGGAATCGGATCGCAGTGCGCAGATTGTCGTGCAAGGGAAGGTCTGGGGCAAGGCGGAAGCCAGAACCTATTTTGAGCAGCGGACAGAATTGGCCGAACGAGTGCAAGAGAGCTACGGTCGATTGTCTGCTCAATATGATGCCGTGATCATTGAGGGAGCCGGGAGTGCGGCCGAAATGAATTTAAGAGACCGTGATCTGGCGAATTGGTCGGCCGTCGAACTGGCGGATGCGCGAGTTGTCCTGGTGGCGGACATCGATCGAGGCGGTGTATTTGCGCAGGTCATCGGCACACTGGACCTGCTGACTCCCCACGAGCGTGCGCGGGTTGTCGGGATTATCATCAACAAATTTCGGGGCGATGCGGCTCTGTTTGACGATGGAGTGCGGTTTATCGAACAGCGAACTGGCCTTCCTGTTCTAGGGGTTGTGCCCATGTTGCGGGGCCTGATCTTGGATCAGGAGGATGCCGTTGACGTCGAGGCCCATCGCCATGCGGTGTTTGCCAAGGAGCGAGTCAACATCGCGGTGGTCTTGTTACCGCGTATGAGTAACTTCACCGATTTCAACCCGCTGATTGCGGAGCTTGATGTCGTGGTTCGCTATGCTGCGACGTCGGCAGATCTTGATGGCGCCGATGTGATCGTGATTCCAGGGAGTAAGAACACGATCGACGATCTCGCATACCTCCGTCAGTCCGGGATGGCAGCATCGATTGGTCGCCATGCGAGTGACGGGGCTGAGGTCGTTGGCATCTGTGGTGGGTATCAGATGCTGGGGCGGAACATTGCGGATCCTGACGGGGTCGAAGCTGGGGGGGAGATTGAAGGGTTTGGGTTATTAGATGTGACGACCAGGCTTGCGTCGACCAAGACGACACAATGGATCGAGGGGGAGTCTCTGGAACTCGAGCCGCAACGCAGTTTGCCAATTCGAGGGTATTGGATTCATATGGGGCAGACGACCCGATGTGGAGCGCGATCCTGTTTTCATGTTCGCTCCATCGGGGGAGAGGCCGGACAGCCGGAGGGAGGGGGAGAGGCGGAGTCTGATGGAGCCGTGAACGAAACCGGTTTGATATGGGGTACCTATGTTCATGGCGTATTCGATCTTCCCGACTTCAGACGCGCCTGGATTAACCGCATTCGTGGTCGAAAGTCGCTCCCGTCTTTGGTAGACGGAGTCTCGCGGGATATATCTCAGACACTCGCCAGTCAGCTCGATGCATGGGCTGATCATCTGCAGCTACATCTTGATCTCAGGCCGCTCATCCAGGCGGTTTCCACTCGACTCTAACGCGCACCTCTGTTCTCTCCAGCTTTCTGCGGTCTTGGTGATCATTCAGTAACAAGAATTGTCACTTGGTGCACAGCTGTGCACAGACCTCAGCAATCTGAGGCGAGGGTATCCTTCTGTCCGCGTCGCTCACAATTCTGGCAGATATGGCAGCATTTGAACGCATTCTTCTGTCGAGTGTCTTTCCTGATTCTCTCTCACTCATCCCGGCACAATAGTTGCCATTCTTCTCATGTTGTTCTCGGTTGCGGTCTCCGCACGTCCGTGTCGTCCAACTTGTGCGAAGACGCAGTGGATGAAAGGGGTTGCCGATTTTCATCGATTTCTTGCGAATGAAAAGCAAGCGACTACACTTGGGCGTGAACCACTAGACGAGCCAGTCTTGAAGGAGGAGGGGATCCTATGAAGGCACAGTTAACATCACTCATTCTTGGTGTGGCGATGTGTGCGACGGTGATAGGGGTGCCATCGTTCGCTCGCGCCGGCGATGAGAGTGAGACTGCGGAATTGTTGATCGCACTGTTGAAATCCGGCCGCGCGGTGGTGTCGGAACATCAGGCACTGATTAACGATCCCAGCAAAGGCAATAAGGGATTCACCGACGAATTTCTGGCCCATCAGGTCATTGAGAAGTTTAAGGCAAAGACGCGCGTGGATCTGAGTCGCTCGAATGGAGTCCCGCAGAGCGCCGTCCTCCTGGCACTGCTCGAGGCGGAACGTGAAGTGGTGTTGGAAGGGCAGCCGGTGATCAATAAGCAGGGCGTCGCCTTCAAGGGATTTATTCCAGCGGTGTTCGCTCGAAAGTCAGGAGAAAAATTCTACAAAAAAACCGGTATTCGATTGAAATTAACGGGAACCGATTATCGTTACCCTGGCAACAAGCCGGATGATTTTGAAGCGGAAGTACTTCGAATGTTCGGAGATTCCCGCCATCCGAAGGGACAACAATATGCGAAGGCGACGATGGTCGGGGGCAAGCCGGTGATGCGCGTCATGGATCCTGAATATGCCGGACCAACCTGCCTCACCTGCCATGGGGGGCCGAAAGGGGAACGGGATATTACCGGAACGAGAAAAGAAGGATGGAAAGAGGGAGACCTTGCCGGCGCAATCAGCGTCGTGGTGCCGATGCGGTAGGGGGAAGCAATCATTTATTCGAGCTGGAGGACGAGCATTATGAGCAAGATCGTAGTCGTCGATGATTCGTACGCGGAGTTACAGATGATCGAGGGGTATCTCAAGGCGGCCAGCCACACCGTGGTGTCTTTTCCGAATACGGACAAGCTGGAAGATAAGATCGTCTCTGAAAAGCCTGATCTCATTGTAATGGATGTGGTCATGCCGGGACGGAATGGCTTCCAGGCTTGCCGCGATCTGAAAGCCGATGATCGGTTTAAGAATATTCCCGTCGTGCTCTGTACGTCCAAGGGGCAGGAGAGCGACAAGTTTTGGGGGCAGCAGCAGGGTGCCAATGGATATGTGGTGAAGCCGTTTAAGGCTGAAGATCTCTTGGCCGCCGTGAAGCGCGCGTTGAACTAATCTTCCATACGACACCGAACCTGGTTGTTGAAGGGAAATCATGGAACCAGCTCTCAGCGCATCGCAATCTGTCGGGGCTGTCCTGGCTGACGGTGTCAAAGCACCCACTCCGTCGCGTATCTGCCTCATCACTCTCGGTGGGGAACTGTTTGCCGTTGACTTGCGCCATGTACGAGAAGTCTTTGAGCTGGAATCCGTGACACCCGTTCCTGGGATGCCGTCCACATTAGTGGGGGTGGCCAATCTTCGGGGTACGGTCATGCCCTTGGCAGATCTACGTCCGTCGCTCGGGATTCCATCGACCGCGTCACTGCCTTTCGTGGTGGTTGTCCGCCATGGCCAGCAGCAGGTCGGCATTCTGATCGACGCCGTCCCTGAAATTCGTACGATCCATCCCGATGATCTGTTGAACGCGACGTCAAGGGGATTATCGGAGTCCCGGCCATTTCTTTCAGGACTGGCCAAGATTGAAGAGCGCATGAGCGGCATGGTCGATGTGCAGAAGCTCTTGGCCTGTGTGGAGGGTGTGTTGAATTAGATGGCCGACACGTGAGCCTGTCCGCTGAGTTGGCTGACCGCCGCTCAGGGAAACGGCGCGGCGACGATAGGAACCGATTACCCTATGGGTTGAGGAGGAGGAAGTTATGGCGAGGCACAGCAAGTCAGCGTGGACGATTCAGACGTGGTTCAACAATCTCAAAACACTGCCGAAGTTGATTCTCGGATTCTCTGCCGTCGGCGTCATCATGATCATGGTCGGCCTCGTGGGTCTTATCGGTTTGAGCCGGCTAAAAGCTGAGTTGCAGAATATTTACGACGGATCAACGGTGGCGCTGTCCAACACGGGAGTCAGCAGTACGAATCTCGGTCTCTATCACGACGCGTTGCTGAATGCCGGTCGGCAGACTCGGAAAAGCGACTTTGACGATGCGATCGCGCCGCTGGCCGCTCTCAAAAAACAGACACTGGAACCCTTGCAAGCCTATCAGGGGTCGGAGTTCCGCGAGTCGGCGACGGGTCGAAACGAAGCGAAGGATATCGCTGCGCTGAAGACCGCGTTGGCTGAATATTTCGTGTCGACCGACGGTGCAGTCAGCGCATTTGCTGATAGTTACGCTGCGTCACTCTCCGAAGATCAGAAGCAGAGCATGCGAGACCTGGGTAACCTGGCTCTTTCCGTCGAAGTCGCGAACAAGTACAGCACGGCCACGCTGCGTGTGCGAGAGTTGATGACCACGATTCGAGAATTGGCCAAAGAACTGAACGAGAGCGGACAGGCCGAAGCGACCCGCAGCACGAATTTGGTGTTGTTTGGAGGCCTTATCGCGCTCCTGTTCGGAGGCGCTATCGGTTACTACCTGGCCCGATATATTGCACGAAACATTGTGCACGTCGCCGATGTTGCCGAGCAAGCCGCTGCGGGTAACCTCCAGGCCCGTGCGAAGCTCGAGAGCGACGACGAGGTGGGCCACATGGCTAAAGCGTTCAACTCGATGTTGGATCGTATTACGGCCCTTGTGTCCACCGAGGAAGAGCGAGATGTGATGCAGAAGCGCTTGATGCAATTCCTTGTGTTGGTGTCTGACGTCGGTAAAGGAGACCTGACCAAGCGCGGCGAAGTCACGGCGGATATGTTCGGCAACTTGGCCGACGGATTCAATCTCATGATTCAGCGGTTCGCGCAGTTGATGCGCCAAGTGCGTGAAGCAGCTGAACGGGTAAATAAATCAGCCGGGACGCTGAGAGACAACGCCGGGCAGATGGCCGGTACGGCGAAGCATCAAGCCGACGAATCCGTCAAGACGCTGGGCGCGGTTGAACAGTTGGCGGCGTCGATGCGGCAGGTCGCTGAAACCGCCGGGGCGTCTTCTGAATCGGCCCGCCAAGTGTTGCAAGCGACCGAGCGCGGTCGCGTGGCGGTCCAAGAAACCGTGCAGGACATGCAGAGTATCCGCGCCGCGGTGCAACGTATGTCGAAACAGGTGAAAGCCCTTGGCGACCGGTCGCTGGAAATTTCGCAGATCGTGTCGACGATTCGGGATATTGCCAATCAGACCAACCTGCTGGCCTTGAACGCGGCCATTGAGGCCGCCGGTGCCGGAGAAGCGGGTGCCCGATTCGCCGTCGTCGCCGACCAGGTGAGAAAGCTTGCGGAAAGCTCGACCCAGGCCACGCGGGAAATTGCGGACCTTGTGAAAGTGATTCAAAGTGAAACGCAGGATGCCGTGGTCGCGATGGAACATGAAACTCAGGCCGTGGAAGCGGGGTCGGCTTCTGCATTGCGTACGGGTGATGTGTTCAAGGAAATTTCTACGATCGCCCAGCGTTCATCCGAACTGGCGCAGAGCATCGCATCCTCTGCGGTTGAGCAGACCGCTTCGACCGATAAGGTGGGACGCTCGATTAAGGACTTTACCGGCGGCGCGGTGGCCACGCAGAAAGCCACGGATTCCGCGCGAGTCACCGTAGAAGATATGGCGAAGCTCGCTGAAACGCTGACGGCCTCTGTGTCGCAATTCAAACTGGTGTAGTCAAATTACCCGGGGGATGTCCAGCATCCTCCGGGTACGAAGGGTCCAGGATGAGCGCTGAATTTGATCCGGACAATCTGATGGCCATTTTTGTGGCTGAGGCCGTTGATGGCATGGCCGATCTCAAGCGCGCCTTACATCCAGTCGATGGGTCCGTCCCAAGTCCGCAAGAATTGCATGAGCAATATATTGTGGCTCACCGGATCCGAGGGGCGGCCGCGCTTTATGGCTTTGCCGGGATCGCACAGTTGAGCGAGCGGCTGGAATCGTTGTGTGAGCAGAGTCACATGGTTCCTGAGACGGACTGGCTTCGCGCCGTTGGTGCGATGCGGGAAATTGTGCAAGGCGTCCAGCTGCAGCTCGATGTGATCGGACAAGGTGGGGGTGAAGATCAGGTGACAATCGATCGATGCCTGGCCGTGTCCGATGGGTTTCTCCTCGCTGAAACCACAGGTCAGGGGGCCTCTATAGCCGATGAAGGTCCTCGGGGTTCCGGAGATAGTGCTCAATTGAGTCAAGGTTATCTTGTGCCAAACGTGGATGCGGAAGTGCTGTCCTACTTCGTCCCTGAGGCATTGGAATACCTGGATACGATTGATAGCCTGATTCGGAATTTGCAGGCTCACCCACACGACGAGGATGCGATCTACCGACTCTTTAGAACGGCTCATACCTTGAAAGGATCAGGCCATACGGTTGGCTTTACCGTCATCGGCGATATTGCCTATCCCATGGAAGAGTGCATGGGGAAGGTTCGGGAACGACGGGTTCAGCTGAGCGACGCGCTATTCGAGGGATTGACCCGGGCGGTTGGCATTATTCGGCTGGCACTGCGGCGAGATCCAGCCCATGTACCGCAATTACAGCACGATGTGCCGGCTGTGATTGGCTTCCTGACGCAATTGCGGGATGGTGAGGCGGTCGTGGTCGCGGCATCAGCGACTCCGGTTGTCCAGGTAGCGGCGTCGCCTTCAAGTGCGGCGACAGCCGATGGTGAAGGGGCGGCTGGCCCGGTGCTATCGGCTGAGTATTTGATTCCGCAACTGGATCCCGAGGTGCTGTCTTACTTTGCCCCGGAGGCCCAGGAGTATTTGGAAACGCTTGAGGCCAATCTCCTGCGGCTGGATAAGAATGTTCAGGACGGCGAATTGATCAATCAATTGTTCCGGACTGCGCATACCCTCAAGGGGTCTGCCTATACCGTAGGATTTCAATCTATAGGCGATCTGGTCCATCACATTGAAGACTTTATGGGAGCCGTGCGTGACGGGCATTTGGCTGTACAGCCCGGTCAGACAGATTTATTGCTTCGAGCCGTCGATGTCGTTCGCGTGCTGATGCGCCGTGACCCTGCGGCTCTGGCGACAACTCAACACCGATTTGCCTCCGCGCTCGCGGAGCTGAAAATTCTGCATGATGGCGGTGTCCTAAGTATGGAGCCGGTTGTCTCGAACGATGCAGCGACTCCTCTCATGCCAGCGCCTGCCGGACCTCATGAAGAAGCGGCTCAACCAAAAGCCGCTGATGGACGGTCTGCAGAAGATCGTGAAGTCATTCGGGTCAGCCGGGACCGACTAGAGCGATTGCTGAATCTGGTCGGTGAATTGGTCATTGGACGAGGCCGGTTAGAGCAGCGTCTTCGGGTGCTAGAGCAGTTATCTCAACAGGTGTTAGCCTGCAAATCCAGGCTGGTCGATGCCGTACAATCGTTCGAAGAGAAACATACGTTCACTTTTCCGGCTATTCCTGCAGCTACCACGGAAGCCGCCGCTCCAGGCATGGCTGGCTTAAGCGATTTCGGTAGTCTGGAATTCGACAAGTATGACGATTTCAATATTCTGGCGAGACGTATCAGTGAGGTGACTGCTGATATTACGGAATCGATGTCGCAACTGAGCGGATCCATCCGCCGATCCCATGATGATATGAGCCAGTTGCAGCAGCTGACCCTCGGTATGCGGGATGAAATCGCGCGTGCCCGCATGGTTCCCATCGGGACTCCGTTTACGCGGTTCCGTCGAGCGATTCGGGAGATTGCCCGTGCCTCAGGGAAGGAAGTCTCGCTGGTGACGTCCGGTGAACATACCGAGGTGGATACGGGGGTCGTGGAGCGCCTCGTCGACCCCTTGGTCCATCTTGTGCGCAATGCGGTGTACCACGGCATTGAACACGCCGGCGCTCGAGTGGCGAAAGGAAAAACCGCGGTTGGCACGGTTTATTTGCACGCCGCTCATCGAGGTAACTCGATCATCATCGAAGTGGAAGACGACGGGGCGGGTCTCGATCTCAAACGGATTCGGACGAAAGCCGCGAATCTTGGACTGGCGCGGCCGGAACAGATTCAAGCGATGCCGGATGCGGAAGCCTTGAAGTTTATTTTTGCCCCAGGGTTTTCGACGGCGGAGAAGGTGGGGGATCAGGCTGGGAGAGGCGTCGGTCTCGATGTGGTCAAGCGGGTGATTGAGGGGATGAACGGTCATATTGACGTGGAGTCGCTTCCCGGAGTGGGCACCAAGTTTACGTTGGATTTGCCGCTGACGCTGCTCATTGCGACGGCTTTGATGGTACGAGTGGGATCGGAGCGGTATGCGATTCCATTGCCTAACGTGCGTGAGGTCACCATGCCGACGGTGGGCTCGTTGCAGCACATGGGGGAGCGGGCCATTCTGCAGATGGGCGAAGAGGCGATCGATCTCTATTCATTGCGCCACTTAATCCGACGGGAAAGCGGGATGGTCGATATTTCCATGCCAGTTGTCGTGGTACGTACCGTCTCTGGACCGATCGGACTGGCGGTCGACGAGTTGTTGGGGCGCCAGGAAATCGTCATTAAATCGTTAGGTACATTACGCTCGATGGAACGTTCCTGCTTCGGCGGGGCCACGATCGATCCTGAAGGGCATGTAGTGCTTGTGGTGGATACGGGACGGTTGCTCGCGCGGGAGTCTCGGGAGTCGGCCGCGAGGTTGGCGGCCCCGGAAACGACGGTGGGGACTCTTCAGGACGGGGTTCAAAGTACGGATGGCCAAGGCCCTGCGATGGCGTCAATTCTCTTAATCGACGATTCACTGAGCATTCGGAAATTTGTCGGACGCATGTTGGAGAATGCCGGGTATCAGGTCGATACAGCGGTAGATGGCGAAGATGGATTGCGGAAGGCCTCGGCGCATTCCTACCGGTTAATCTTTACAGATTTGGAGATGCCGAAGTTGAACGGATTAGAAGTCATCCAGGCGTTGCGTAGTCGGCCGCAGACGCAGCAGACCCCAGTCGTGGTCATGACCACGCGTGCGGGGGACAAGCACCGTCAGATGGCGCTCAATATTGGGGCCAGCTCATATATCGCTAAGCCAGTGGAAGAACGCGCATTGCTTCAAGAGGTCGAGCGATGGGTCGGGCAGGTGACGGCGGCCAGGAAGTAAGGCCATCGGGTGCAGGGCCACGATAGGATGATATGCAGAACCGAGGGCACATGATCGATGAGGCGGTGGTATGAGTTTGCGTGGCCATCGGGTTGGGACGGCTGCTCATGTAGCGAGCGAGCGCTTTCTGATTGTCGGAATAGGCAGACAACTCTTCGCCTTGTCTGCTGAGTTGGTGCAAGGATTGCTGACGATTGAAGAGCGTGGATTCGTGAGCGCCACCCTCACGGTGCAAGGTCAGGAGTATCCCTCGCTGGATCTTGGGGGTCAGCTTGGACTTGCTCAGGCTGGCGACGGGCAGGAGACACGGATGGTGCTGCTGGCCCAGGCGGGGATTCGCGCCCATATCCGGGTGGATCGGGTTCATGGGTTAGTTGAAATAGAACAGACGCAGGTGTTGCCTTTGCCGTGTCAATTCCGGAATGAAGAGCGGAACTGGTATGTGGGCCTCATATTATATGGGGACGGAGTGGCGGTAGGGCTTGATTCGGGGTGGCTGCTGAGCGGTGGCATGCAGGGGCAGGGCGGGTTGCAGGATCAGAGACAACGGTTGCCGCTGCGCCTGTCGGACGCATCCGATACACTGGGGAAGGGCATCGCATGCTAAGGGGCGCGGTTGGTCGGCAACGTCAGGTCACTTCCCAGCTGTGTCATCTCTTAGTCTTCTCGGTAGGGGGACGCCGGCTGGCGGTAAAGACTGAAGAGATTGGCGGGATCTCTGCTTGGGTCGGCAGCATTCCGATTCCCAGTTGTACGCCCTTTATCTCGTCAGTGATCCGCCGAGATCAGGCCGTGTTTCCTGTTTTTGATCTCGCGGGGATGCTGAAGGTTCGGGTGAAGGGAGAGCAGCGTCTCTGTTTGATGGCTAAGCAGCCCGACGGTGCGATGGCGATTTGCATCGATGAGGAGATGCCGGTGTTGCATTCTCTCGATGTCGCAAAAATTCAGGCTTATCGTGACAACGATAT
>WBZP01002185.1_pt1 | contig 22826 bp, 16 predicted proteins | sample 5204301 | NCBI WGS metagenome assembly WBZP01 (sample SAMN12412401, study PRJNA552823) | activated sludge metagenome | isolation source: activated sludge from nitrification reactor of wastewater treatment plant... | place: USA: Pennsylvania | collected 2017 | reverse complement strand
CATCTATGGAAAAAATGGCGATCGTATTTTCATTTTCCCCACGATTGGAGGCATATAGGTACAGCCCATCGGGGGAGATATGGATGTCTGCGCCACTGTATTCTTCTTGTGGTTTTGAGTAGGCAAAAATGCGTTGTATGTTGTTTAATTTTCCATCTGCATACCTAAATACGGCTATGGTTCCACTCAATTCTTCTATGCAGTAGGCAAAGCGCGCGTTGGGATGAAAGATCATATGCCTGGGGCCACTGCCCGGTAAGGCGGTATAGTCATGAGCACTCATTTCTTCCAGGACTTGATTTTGCTGCCCATCAAAGCGGTAAACCCTTATTTTGTCTGAACCCAAATCCGGAAAAAACAAATAGGCAAAGTCGGGCGAAAAAACCGCCGCATGGATATGCGCACTTTCCTGTCTTCTGTGATTGGGACCCTTGCCCTGAAACTTCACCAGCTGTTGATAGGGCATCAGGCTTCCATCTGCCTTGGATTTAAATACGGATACGGAACCGGCAGTGTAATTGGCGTTGACCATATATTTATTGTCAGGACTGACGGTGAGGTACACCGGATTTTCTCCCCCACTCTTCTGCGTGTTGAGTAAGGTCAAACCGCCCTCTATGCTGTCAAACTTAAATGCTGATACACTTCCTTCCCCCGGAAGTTTTGTTTCTGTGCACGCATACACATATTCACCGGAACTGGAAAGGGTTAAAAAGGAAGGATTGACTAATTTTTGCCCGGTAGCCACTTCCTTCAATTTTCCGGTTTGGGTGTTGAATTCGTAGATGTAAATTCCTTTGTCTGCTATGCCCTCTGTGTACGTACCCACAAATAAATAGGTCTTCGTGTTTTGTCCTTGTAGTGTGCATCCGAGGACAGATAAAAGTAGGGTGAGTAAAAATTTCATTAATAAATTAGGTACATCCTTTCGCAGATGGCATAAAAATACGCAACCGTTTTCATCTTTGCCTGATCATTTTCCCGGTCTTGACTACTTTTTGGTTATTACAGATTGCATAGAAATACATCCCTTCAGGCAGGTGGACTGTGCTAAAAGTTGTGGTGTTTGAAAATGCCTTATAAAAAAGTGCCTGTCCATGTACATTGTATAAGGTGAGCTCAGCCACGCCGCCATCAAGCATTTCTACATTCAATTCATCCGCAAATGGATTTGGATAAATATTAAGAGTGACCATGTAAGCATCCTGAGCATATTACCTGCAGGCTTAACAAACTAGCCTAATACAATGGGTTTGCAATCACCCTATTCTAAAATAATGGGCTCGTTGGATGGGAAAAAATAATTAACCCGTCGTTAAAAAAGCCATTTATTCAGACAACCATAAACAAAGTCTGATATTCACATAGCAACAATCAATTATATGTATCATTTTGACTATCTATCCATTTGCGTCCTTAAAGTGGAATTGTGCAAATTAATTATAAAATAATATTTTACCATTTTTAAGCATTCGTATTATTTTATGCTAATTTTAACTGATTTTTTTTGAAATAATAAACTCATTTGAAATATTGTATAGATTTATTTTTATTTAATACAAGTTTTAAAGTATTTTCAAAATTCACTTTCCAGCTTTTATTTAAAATCGAAATAAGCTTAACATAGTATACAATAATATCAATTATTGAATTCATACAAAACACTATAAAAAATACCTTATGATAAACGTGAGCCTATACCTGGCAGCAGGTATATCCAAAGTGAAAAAACTAGTATGCTTAATTTTTTTGATTTCATTTTCGGTTAATTCGTATGGCCAATTCAATGAAACTTTTGAAGATGAAACGACGAATGCCACCACTTTTTCCGGTGGTGGAGTTGTCTATCAAACCACCGGATCTATTAAGGTTGGCAACTTTACAAACGGTGGTTGTGGCGGTTTCATGGACCATAAATATATTGACGGAATTACCAACGCTACTGCTGACGCCAGTGCCGGAGAAATTCAAATGCAAACTGCCAATACCAATTTCAAAATAAATAGTTTGTGCATCTGGTTGTCTACAGATGGAGGTATTACTGCCCTGAGCGGCACCTTCAAGCTGAGAGGTACCCTCAATGGAGGAGGTACGGTTACCACGGGTCCCATCACTGTAACGGAGCCTTGTATGTCGGACTGTTGGGCACCTAATATTAGTATGGCCGGCACAGCTCTGGAAAATGTATACCTTACAAAAGTAGAAGTGTTGTTACCTCTAGGTTTTAATTATATTGCCATAGATAATTTCAACTTTAATTCTCAATCACAGTCTGTAGTCCTTACTTGTCCGACTAATACCATAATAGCTTCTTGCCAAACACAAGGAGCCGTTGATGCTGCATTTACAGCGTGGATGGGTACCGCATCCGGTTCAGGAGGGTGCAGTGGGGTCTTATCGAATAACAGTACTGGAGCTCCCCCTGCATGCGGAGGCAGCACAACAGTAACTTTCACCTATACCAGTACATGTGTTCCATTTATCACTACTTGCCAGGCAACTTTCACAGTGTCGCCACCATCAAACCCTACACCTGTTTTTGCCAATTGCGGTAGTACCGCCAGTCTCGGATGTAACCCTTTTAACCTTCCTTCTTGTACAGCTATTGCCAGCGGTGGTTTTGGAGGGGCCGTAACTGCATCTAACAGTTGTGGTTCTGTTCCCGTTAGCTGTTCGGCCGGTAGTGTCACTGTCAATGGATGCAATCGGTCACAAGAGTTTACATTTACAGCCACAGCTTGTGGTCAGACCAGTACCTGCACCCGCACTTACAACTGGACGGTGGTGACGCCTCCTTCCTTTAATGGTACCTGTGGAAATAGTGTCATAAACCTTGGCTGCAATCCTGTTACCTTGCCTGCATGCGACCCCAATGTGATGGCTTCTAATGAATGCGGGCCAATAACGGTGATCTGCCAGGTTGGCGCCATTCAGACAAATGGCTGTAACCGAAGTCAAACGCTTACTTACGTAGCGAATGCCATTGGCTGCGGTAATTTCAGTACTTGTACCCGAATCCACAACTGGCAGGTTACAACAGCACCTGTCTTTGCCAACTGTGATAATACCTTCGATCTTGGGTGTAACCCGGGTGCCGTACCCACCTGTGCCGATGTTCAGACCGCCCCATTTGGTGGTGCCGTTACTGCCTGCAACGAATGCGGTAATGTCACTGGCATCACCTGTAGTGAAGGTATCACTGTATCAAATGGATGTAATCGTACCAAAGTATTTACATTTTCGGTAACGGCTTGTGGTTTTACCTCTACTTGCACGAGAACTTTTACCTGGAAAGTTGCCACGGCCCCGGTATTCGACAATTGCACAACAGGCACTACCAACTTGGGATGCAACCCGGCTAGCTTGCCAAGTTGTGATCTCAATGTTACCGCAACCAGCGAATGTGGTCCGGCTATCGTCATTTGTACGGCAGGCGCAATTACCTCAAATGGTTGCAATAGAGAGCAAATCTTTACCTATGTAGCTACAGGTGAGTGTGGTACAAGCACTTGCACCCGCACCTTTGTTTGGACAGTCCCTCTAGGTGCTTCCTTAGTCTGCCCCGGCAACACAACAACACCCGCCTGCCAAACACAGACAGCTGTTGACCAGGCATTTGCCAACTGGTTGGCTGTGGCACAAATAGTAGCAGGTGGTTGCAATGGAGTATTAACCAACAACAACACAGGGGCACCTTCTGCCTGTGGTGGCTCAACTTCAGTAACTTTCACCTACACAAATGGCTGCGGGCCTGGCAACATTTGTACTGTTTCCTTCACGGTAGCAGCGCCCTCGACACCAAATCTGAGCGTAATTGTCGGCACGACACAATTGAATTCTTGCCAGTCACAGTCGGCATTAAATTCAGCATACAACAATTGGTTAAACAATAATGTAGTTGCAAGCGGTGGCTGTAATGGCGTCCTGACAAACAACAGTACCGGCCCCCCATCCGTTTGCGGTGGGAGTACAACCGTTACCTGGACCTATACCACCTCTTGTGCCCAACCTATTACCGCGCAAGCTACCTTCCAAGTGTTACCATCACCTCCAATAATGTTAAGCTGCGCTATGAACCAGACTTTACCTGCTGGTCAATCACAGGCACAAGTTAACAGTGCATTCACTACATGGCTAGGTACCACCATGGCCTCGGGAGGATGTAATGGAATGTTGTCCAATAATAACATGGGTGCGCCTCCTGCCACAGGGGGAAATACAACGGTTACCTTCACTTATACCAGTAGCTGTGCTCCTCTTAATACAACATGTCAGGCTACATTTAACGTAGAAGCAGGCCAGTTTCAAAATATGCAAACAGGATTATCATATCCCACTTTGCAAGGAGCCATAGATGCAGCAATGCCCGGACAAACCATAATCCTATTGGACAATCTGTCAGAATCAAATGTGGTAGTAAATAATTCTGTTATCATTGAAGCCAATGGATTTAGTCTTACCATTCCAAGTGGAAGCTTAACAATACCCTCTGGAAAATCCCTCACATGGAAAGAAGACACACTTTTCATCAATGCTGGAGCCAGTATAGACAATGACGGAACGCTGATAAATAATGGTACAATTAATTACCAAGGGGGTACCGGTACTTTTAACAACACAGGTACCTTTTCCGGCAGTGGAAACTTTCAGGGTAATTTAGTGAATATGAGTATTGTGAACCCAGGGAAGTGATGGCAATACGCTTCGCTTAGTCCAATTCGGCTGCGCCTTAGGGCAATACGCTGCGCTTGGGATAACTGAGTGGTTTTGGCTTTGCCAAAAAAATTGATTGGCAGATCAATTTAACGAAGGCACCGAGCGCTTATCGCGAGGCATCGACACATGCTTTTTAAGCAATACGCTTCGCCTAGTGCAATTCGCTTTACTTAGTCCAATTCGGCTACGCCTTAGGTCAATGAATTCAAAGAGGAATCGGTCAAATAATATGAGCTGCTAATTACAATCAGCCATTGTCGATGCCGTGTCAGGTTATGCTCGGTTCCTGGTGAGTTAGCAAATTTATAATTTGCATAAACGAGCGATGCTGAGTTGCCCAAGTGCTGGTTATTGAATAAAGTTTTGCCCCATACAGTGTACAATGAGCTATCCTTTGCAAACGCTAATTCGTTATCAGCGCTGATAACTTCACCTGTTTTTCTATTTTTGGACCCCATTCTGCATGGCTAGCCATAGTGTCAGATAGCTTTTCATGCAAGTAAAGCTGGTACCAGGTTGTTTTTGGAAACTCACCTACATTTTTAAAGACTTTTTCAGAATGTACCATGAGTTTTAAGATAAACTCCTCTTTAGGTTCCCTATGATTATTAATTATCTGACTTAAAAAAACGGGGGTAATGTTGATGTCCTTTGCGAATTCACTTCTTTTCACATAAATTGTATCCACATAACTTTCCAGGAATTTGGTAAAATGATTTTGTTTGTCATATACCGGCTCTTTGAGATACTTTTCCATTTGAAGTTTCAATTGCAATAGTTTTGCCCGAATAACTTGCTCTTTGGGTATTTTTTTCATTCGTTCTAATCTGGCTTGCATCAGGGCAATGGAATCTTGTTCTCTTTCCTTTTTTGATTTATACCTGGAGTCAACTCCAAATTCAGGATCGGTATTGATTATATTTTGTTTATTAGTCATGGTCATATTGATTGATCAAGTCGATGATTTCAGGAACTTCTAAGCTTAAGGTTACGCCTGTAATCCTCATCTTGTACTTTTTTATATAATGTTGCGCAATTGAGCTTTTCGGTTTGAGTGAAATGCAAGCCAACGGACCAAACTCTGCAACCGCTATTTTGGCTACAAAAGCTATTAAGTTACCCACTATATTTTCAAAATGTTTGTTCTTTCCTTTATTCTCTGCTGATACACTTAAAAGCCTTATATGAATCCTCCATTCATCTGGGATTCTTTCAATCGAAATAAGTCCCAAAATATCTGTCTGCCCCTTCAGTACCAATTTGTATACTTCCTTGTTTTTTTCTTCTTTCCAATCGAATGCATATCGAGATTTCAACAAGATTTTGTAATCCGCAGCTACAACTGGCGACACATCTACCGGGTAAATCCTTCCTGTCGAAACTTCAGCTACAAACACAACACAAATTTACAACAAAAAATTTACATAATTTGGAAACATTTTAAATATTATTTCCAATATTCAGAAATAACAATTGATCAACTATAAGTATAATTCTTTGTTTGATAACATTTTATGAATAAATAGATTTTATGTATGACCTCTTCATATTTGTCTTTTTTAACTAAGTTCATCATGCGTATACTCATCAACATTTCGCATAAACACTCGATACAGTCCTTCCCCAAACCACTCATTTTTCCCCACCATTATACCCCACATCACCAATTATTTTAAAATTTCAGGATCCACGTCGGTAAACTTTATAATGTTTATGCAATATCCGGTTAGGGTTTCCTTGCCCAGTTTTTCCTTTCACTTTTCAATTAAAATGTGCTTGTCGGCTAGACCCATGAGGTATATGGAGATGACGGATGGATTGGCACTAATGCCTATTTTGTATAATGGGCAACTCAAACCGCCAGCAAATTCCAAGTGGTAACTTCCATATCCGATGTTGGGATTAGATACGGTCTTGACGCCTTCATCTTTGCCATCCAAAAACCACAATGATGCTCCCTGCGTCCAGGATTCCACCATCCTATAAAAATACCCAACCTATAAGAATTGCCAAGGCCTGCTAAGCTTGAATTCTCCAAAACGATAACATCAAAATGACCTCGCGAGACAGCTTTCAAATATCTTCCCGCGAGGCTTTCCTGGGGTCAATTTACAACCAGTCTACTGTTTATGATTCCTTGTGACGTGCTAACAGCTACAATGTAAATACCCGGCACCAAACCTTCCACCGACAACGTGTACTGTCGTTCGCGGATGGAGCCATTTTCAAATACTTTTTTTCCTGAAACATCGTACAATGCTACGCGCAGTATTTCATTACCCTCACTTTCCAACAGTACATGGGAGCCGCCTGTGGGGTTGGGGGACATAACAAAGGGTATTTCATGCTTTTCATCAACAGCAGCTACCACCCTTTTTAGAAATCTGAAAACCAGATCAATCTTGGTGTTGTTGAAATCACCCAAGGTGGCTTCTGAAATCAGCACGTCATCGCCGATGCCTATAAAATCTGATACATTGCCGTCTCTGTTGGGCGTGATCGTGAGTGTCCATAAGCTGTCATCGCTTGCATAGGATTGTGGAGTCCCCGTGGGATTAACCCAAATGAAACGGGAGGCAAAGCCTTCGTTGTTAAATTGCATGGCATTGAGCAATATTTTCCTGGTTTTAACCAACTGAGCATCCCTGACTTTGATCGCCCCCTGGAAGCCAAATACGTTATCGAAATTGGGAGAGAAAATGGCTATTTCAAAGGGCTTGCCTTTTTGAACCGGATCGTCATAACAAGTCAATTGAAACGGAGGTATATCGGCATTGCTCAAAAATTTTACGGCCACTACACCCAGATAGATTGATTGACCTCCCACATTGGCCCTTAGTTCAAAAGGCAGGTTTTGGCCTTTCACCGCGTCAAAATCCAGCAAGAGGGTGGTCGTATAGTCAAGGGAACCCAAGGCCCTGATTTCAAAATTATCAACCTTACCGGCACAGTGCTTGTCATTGCCATCATCAAACAAGTTGGCGGCCAGGGTATAAATGCCCTGCTGGGCTGAAAGTTCTGCATAGTTTTTAATATGCACTACATCATCACAATCGATGTAAATTTTGCGCACCTTACTCACGCAGCTGCTGGAGTCGCTCTGATCAAAGACGGTAAAATAAATTTCCGATGGGTCTTCGTTGACCAGCGTTCTCCAACCATCCTGCTTATCCAGTGAGAAGGTGTATACATGGTCCAGTGCATTTTCTACCAAATCACGTGCATAAACCAGGATGCCCTGAGGCGGCACCTCTACGGTCACTTCAGGCACACAAACCAACGGATAGTTTTCATCAATATGTATAATCTGAATGTATTCTTCCTGTTTGCCAGTGAGGGAATTACTGGCCACCCATATCCTTAAAATCTTGGTACATACACCCGGAATGTTATGCTCTACAATATCTGTAAATGTAAATTTTACATAAGGGCAATCATCGGTAAGCTGGGGTCTGCCGGTTTCCTGTCCGTTGTAACAGGCATGCACAGTTACTTCCAGCGGTGGCCAAATAATTTCACATTTTTCTTCTTCAACCAAAACGATGCTTTCATAGGGTTTATAACACTGATTATTATAGTTAAACGCTTCATTGTGAAAACTGGCGTCGATCTCAATAAAGTCAAGGAGCTGGCCATTTTCCAGTGCGGTAAAATGAAGGGTGTAAAGGGGCACGTCGCCGGTAAAATGAATGGTATTGGGCGAATACACACTGTGTATTTTGGAAATGCTTTTTTGGTGATTGATTTCTGCATTTCCTTTGACCACATCATTGATATAAAGATTGCGATATTGAAGCGACCACAATACGCCCAAATCGCCTTCTTTAAAACGATAGTTGAATTTGGCCTCGTATTCCTGGCCCTTTACGAGATCGATGTTCGGCACCATGATTTTGGTCTTTGATCCTGGAGTTGCTGCACAGCGTGCGCAATAAGAAAGGGCCGCTTCTGCTACCTGACCTTTTTGATAAGCCCTGAATGCTACATAATACGTGCCATTGGCAACAGGCATAAAAGGAGCATGATTGATACCGGCAGGGTCCAGTGATCCGGTGGCAAAGGCCTTGCTCTCTTCCAGAAAAAACCAATCATCCGGAATGTTGGTAACCAGGCCAATGGATGCTCTCAGCATTTGTACCAGGTCCAGGGTACTCACCCCTCCTGACGCATTGACATCACCCGTGTAAATTTTGGCGGCGTAAAAGGGATCCAGGCCCAGTATGGTATTGCGCATGGCAGATAAATCGAGCAAACCTATATGACTTGTGTCCATTGTTGTGCTCTTAACGCGGATATCATACGTTGCACCGACTTCCAGATTGTCAAATGAATAAGGGGCTGCTGTCTTTTCCTGCACCAACGTTGTATCTCCATTCCAAATCTTGTAAATACCTACCACTGCAGGGTACGAAAATGGCTGCCCACAGCCGTCCTGGACATCAATATTGAGCGTCACATTTTGAGCTGATAGCAAAGTAATCACACTACACAGAACTAACATTAATACTGTTGCTTTTTTCTCCATAGGATTTTTCATTGTTTTTTTGTTTTCAATTTGTTCAATGATTAAGTGTTGTCAATCTGTTTAAAAAGCAGAAGATTGTAGTTTTTTCATTCTATTTCCTGCGGAATTATTCCCCGTTTCTCTTTGTCAATTCAACGTCCATGTCAAACCCAGTTGGCCGGAAAATGCAGTATTGTATCTTGTGTAAGCCGCAGGCACTGCCATAACGGTTTGATTAAACAAACAACCTGCCTGCACACGGATACTTTTATATACAGGTATACTGCAACTCAGATCTACCAACCAGGAAGATGATTGAAGCCTGTAAAGACCCGTAAAATCCACTTCTTTTTGTTGTGCATCTAGGCCACTGCCTACCATACCTGCCCAAATCCTTTGTTGATAGGCAGCTTCCAATGAGATTAAACTTTTGCCCACCGGCCATCTTTTACCCAGTCCCAGGAATAAACTTATAGAACCAACGCCGGGGTATCTCTTTTTGGTGGTTTGTCGGATGGTGGTGGTTTTCACCACACCATATTCTTCAATCACACTGCCTTCATGGTCTTTGTAAGATGAAACCAGCACGTTTTCTTTAAATCCAACCACGGTATCCACCACAATTCCGGTATGTTGTTCTGAAGCAAAAAGTCCCGTAAAGCCTGCACTCATAAAAAATCTTTTGCCAATTTCTCTACCCAGTCCCAACCGTCCCTGGTATATGCTGCCGGGATTTTCTATGGCTTTGACCCGATCTACCCGCCCGGTCTCACCCAACACATCCTTGTAGTTAAAATATTGAACCCCGCTGCCCCCTTGAGCCATCAGCCACCACACCGCTTCTTCATTTTGGGGTTGGGTCCAAAATCTAACCGCAGGCATGGACTCCGCTTCTCTTTCTTCACAGCCGGACAACAAGGTGGGCAGTGGCAAAAGCATTGTTCTACCCATGAATTCATTTCGTTCCCTAAAAGCGAGACCCTCTTTTTCTTCCTGGTTTGCTACAAAGCTGCCTTTCATCTCTTCTTCTTCTTTTACCATCACCACCGGATCCGTCTCCGTGGCAATATCCCCTACCCTTGCTCTCACTTGCACATTACTTGCCGGCTGATAGGTTGGCACTTGCTCTTCCTTACCCTTTATGCCTATGATCTCTTCTTTATATGCCCATGTGTTGGGCTGCGGATGGGTGTTGGCTGATTTGTCATTGCCCTTTACACTCTTTGCACCGGCAATGGTGTAAAAAGGCCCGGATGTAGCCAATATGGACGTTACCAAAACAGAACCTGCCAGGCCCGCCATTAGAAACCAAAATATGATGATCCGTCGCTTCTTTTTTGGCTGCATCTTTCGTTCAAGCTCTCGCCATGCCGCATCCACATCCAGAGGGCTTTTGTGATGCCGCAAATCCTGCATCTTCTGATTCCATTCTTTTGATGATCCTGTTTTCATTCTATTCTGCTTGAAAATTAAAAAAAGGATTTTCCCTCCATTTCAAAATCTGTTGTCTTAATAATTCTTTGCTTCGGTTGAGTTGCGACCTTGAAGTCGACTCCTGTATTTTCAGCGTTTGGGCTATTTCCCGATGACTGTAACCTTCTATTTCATACAAACAAAATACTTGTTTGTAACCATCAGGCAATGATTCAATAATTTGCATCAGGTGGTCCAGGTCATCGCAGTCGTTGATGGAATCTACCACTACATGGTCCATCTCATCATTGCGATAAAAGACTTCCTCTATTTTTTTCTTGTCTAGCTTATTAAGAGCCGTATGGATTACCACCTTCCTGGCCCAACTTTCAATGTGTCCTTTGGAGAAATCATACTGGCCAATGTTTTCAAAAATTTTAATAAAACTATCCTGCAGGTTGTCCATGGCGTCAGTGTTTTTGGGGCTATACTGCCTGGATACAGACAAAAGCCGGGGTGCTAGCTGCTCAAAAAGCATTCTTTGAGCAGTGCTTTCCCCTTTTTTACAACCTTCTATTATTTCCTTTATTCGGTTATCCACGAGATCAGCGTTTGCGGTTTATTTGATCAGTATATTGATGAATTCTCCGTTTATATTTTTGCCTTGCATATTTCCTGCAATTTCTATTTCAACCTCTTCCCCTACGGCGCCAATTTTTTTCACCGTCACTGCTACCTGGTTACATTCTGACCCATTGCAATCGGCTATAGCAGGGTGCGTAAACATCACCGCTGATGGAATAAACTTGCCACTGCTTCCAAGGGTAGGAATGGAAATGGTGAAGCTGCTGAGATCGGATACAACCAGATCTTTATTGCCACTATTCTCATAAAAAATATAATAATCCTCCTGGTTGAGTAAAACAGAGCTGTTATCGATATTGAAATACGCGGATACCTTTTCAACACATTTTTCGGGCGACCTCAATTCAATGGAATCGAGTACCGCAACATTGTCCGGGAGCTGAATGCTGTAGAGTTGTTCGCGCCCCCTGAAAAGACCTACATTTGCGGGTATGCTGCACCAGGGTATCATTACAGAAAGAGTGCCCATATGCTGGGCCATCAAGGCCCCGCCTTTGCCATTTTCCATCAAAGAATACACCCTGTCATCCGTTGTCAACATGCCGGTGCAGGTATTGACGGTAGAGACCAGTTTCTTGAGTTGGGTCAAAGGCACTGAAACCTCCAATACCTCATCATTAAAGGGTTGTGGTGTTACGGCATCAAACAGCAAGTTCCCGCAATCATCTTTTATAACCAACTTACAGCTCTCCCCTTGCTGATAACTGAAATCAGTTAGACCCTGCTGGTCTGTAAGTAATTCTGTGATGTTGACTCCGGGTCCGTACAACAAAGCAGTAACACCGGTAAGGGGTAGGCCATTGGCTGCGGTTAACTGAAGGGTGAGACCAATAGACTTGCTCCAGTTTCCGGTAGCCAGCAGTGTCAATTCAGAAAGATAAACCTGATTATCTTCACTTTTCAACTCCTGCATGGCCGCCTTCTGCACATCCACCTGGAATATTTGCTGTCCCGTTTCTGCAGTCCTGCAAGAAATGGGTCGATTAAGAATGAGTTTTTCGCCTGCGTTGGTGGTGGCCGTCATTTCATAATATCTTTCATGGGTCAACACTCCGTACTTTCCCCCCAGGTTCCTTGCCCTGGGTTTGCCCATCATTTGGGGAACTTCCCTAAAATAAAAATTGACAGTGCCTTGGTAGGCACTTCCTGATGCATAAACAAAAGCCGATGCCGGCACTGCCAATGTGATCTGACCTTTTTGTATTTCTGTACCCTGAGCATTGGAAAAAACAGTGAGATGTTGGGGCTCCAGATGTACCATTGATATCCTGGGTGTAATGATTTCTTTTTCTCTAACCCTAACAAAACCATAGTAATCAAAATAACCGGCTGCATGTGCAACCAACCAACTACCATCCCGGTTGATCCTGGATCTATGGAAAATAAAGACGCCTCTATCCGATGACACCGCAAGATCACTTTCCATTGTCACAATGGCTCCTGACACGGATCCATGTTCTTCATCAGAAAGCAAGCCGGTCAGATAGCTGTCATGGTAATATGCCGTAGGCTCCGTCTCTTCTCCAATTACCTCAGTCCAATCACTCCCATCTTTTTGACACGCAGTGATACACACCATTGCCATAAATAAAAAGAGGAGTTTTCGGTTCATTTTCACTTTTTTTCCATTGTATATAAAGGTATACAGGATTTTTACCCCATTCGCTGCATGTCAAACATTTTTTTTGCAGATTCTAAATGTTAAATACGGGTTAGTGATCCCTAAAGTGTATTAAATATAGGGTTTTTGTGAAGATATAGCGATGCTGTCAACTGTTACTTTGAAAATACAGTTCCTGTCTTCCACTTATACATGGCTACTTTATAACGGTCAAACCCAAGGTAGCCCCAAAAAACAGGTTTAATCAAATTCTTTTCCGCTCAAAACTAGAATTTACGCCACCAATCCTCCCTGAAATCACTATCCGGTTTTATCAGCTCTCCCTGGGAAGGAACCACAAACGCCAAATTTCTTTTTTGCGCTTCTTCCACAAACCGATCCGCCGGCTCCTTCCAGTGGTGCATGGCCAACGCAAAACTACCCCAGTGCACAGGTATGGCCTTTTTAACGCCGGCTTCTATGGCAGCCACCACCGCTTCCTCCGGATACATGTGTATCTGATGCCACAGTGAATTGTATTGGCCACATTCCATAAAGCCCAGATCAAAGGGTCCCAGTTTATTGCCAATGGTTTCAAAATGTTTACCATATCCACCATCACCGCTAAACCAAATCTTTTTACTGCCGGTGTCTATCACCCAACCTCCCCACAACGACTTCGCCCGATCCGTTAATCCCCTGCCGGAAAAATGGCGACTCGGTGTAAAGGTAATCTCCATAGTATCATACTCCACAGCATCCCACCAGTCAAACTCTTTGATCTTATCGGGCGCAATGCCCCATTTTATCAAATGCCTTCCTACCCCCAGGGCTACAAAAAAATGTTTAACCTTGGATTTCAATTTCAAAATACTATGGTAATCGAGATGATCATAATGGTCATGACTGATCAATACAAGATCGACCTGTGGAATTTTATCCAGTACCGAAAAAATACTGTGTGAAAACCTGGGAACACCAAAAGGAGAAATGGGTGCTGCATCATCGCCAAACATGGGATCTATCAAGATTGTTTTTCCATTGTTGCGAATGAGCAAATTGGAGTGCCCAAACCAAATATATTCAATGCCTTCGCCATTATTCCCTGTCACCTGAATTTCCCATTCCGGCAGTTGCCAACGCTGCTCAGGCCTCCTACCCCCATTGGTAAAAAACTGTTTGTAAATCAAGGAAGATACATCTTTGGCTTTGATGTTCATGGTCGTAAATTCCAGATTTTGAAATTTACCCTCACTCCAATTTGGAGACTTTTGATACCGCTCAATATCTTTCACCCCGGGGCAAGCCCCCATTTGTTTCATCATCTTGTTGCTCTTTCAGCATTAATAAACCGACAATTTGTGGCAAAGTTTAAAACCATACTTCCTATGGAACCGTCTTCCACAAGAAACAGGTTTTTTTTACCCCCAAGCAACACCAACAAAAAAAATATCACAAACGAAAAAGGCCTGCCTGAGCAAATTGACAGACAGGCCTTAATTTGAAAAGCCATTGTACCTATTTTGACTTCAACCTTTTTTCAGTTTCATCCATCCAATCATTGTAATGATTGTGCCAAACCATTTTTCTCATTTCTTTGAGCAACTTCAATGCCTTATTGAAATGACCGGTTTTTTCTTCTATTACAATTTTTTGTATAAATAAATCCACTTTATCAACTCCTTTTACGTTTTGCGCGTATTCTATCAGATTTTTTGCTCTGTCATATTCTTCATACAAGATCAACGCCCTCACGTAAAAAGGAAAGATAATAACGGCTTCCAGATCGCAAGTCAAAGCTTCTTCATAACACCGAATGGCCTCCGCGTAATTGTGCAACTGTTCGGCATAGACCCGTCCCATGAGTACCAGGGCATGTACATTGCCGGCATCATACGACAAGGCATAACCCAAAGCCTCAACCGCTGCTTCCAGTTGGTAGGGATAAGCATCCATAGCCTTTGTCAAATAGGGATTCATGTGTTTCATGATTTACTCCTTTAGTATTATCCAACCATAAGGTTTCTCAACCTTTGTCCATCCGCACCAGGCGGGGATGGAATTCCGCCAATACCTCCACCAGATCTGACTGAAGTGCCATTACCTGGTGAATGTTTTTATACGCCATGGGGGCCTCATCTACACCTCCTCCAATGAGCGAAACACCGTGATCTTTCAATTCGGCTTGCATCTCAGACAACGTAAACTTTTGTTTACATTCTGTTCTGGAATATCTCCGCCCTGCTCCGTGCGCAGCAGAACGCAAACTACTGTCATTGCCTTTACCCCTGACCAAAAACCCCGGTAGGGTCATAGAACCGGGTATAAATCCAAGCTCTCCTTCTGCAGCCGGTGTCGCACCTTTTCTGTGGACAATGAGTTCAACACCATCGTGCCTCTCTTTCCACGCAAAATTGTGGTGATTGCTCACGCTCGCCAGCATTCGTCCTCCAATGGCATTGTTAAGCCTTCGGTGGATGTCATCGTGACAAGCTGCGGCATAGGCACCTGCTACCTGCATGGCCCTCCAGTATTCCTGCCCCGGCTCTGTGTCGAGACTCAGCCAGGCCAAATGTTGCATATTGCCCGGCAGTCGGCACATTTTTTTTGCTACCTGTGTATAGTGTCCGGCAATGGAAGCCCCCAAAGCCCTGGAGCCACTGTGCGATAGCAAGGCAAAGTACTGACCGGCAGGCACGCCATTTATACCATCCTCAGCCGTGACATTCAGTGTGCCCATTTCTACAAAGTGATTGCCACCACCCGATGTACCCATCTGCCTCCATGCCTGCTTGTGCAGTGATTTCAACAGTGGAATTTCATCAAATGCCTTATCGTTCAATACCTCGGCATCCTTGACCCGGTCGTGCAACTCTTTGTGACCAAATTTTGTATTCGCCTTTAGTATTTCCAGCAATTGGTTTTCCCTGCCTTTGAAATAAGTGCCGGGCATATCAAATACAGTCAACTTCATTCGGCATCCAATGTCAACACCCACTCCATACGGTATTACAGCATTTTCAGCAGCCAATACACCCCCAATAGGTAAGCCATAGCCCACGTGGGCATCAGGCATCAGCGCACCCCTCACCGAGATGGGCAATTTCAGCGCCTGATACATCTGGTTCCTGGCCTCAGGATCAACATCCATGCCTCCAAAATCTGAAAAAGCGACAGCCACCTCCCTGAGTTTTAAAAGCTCGGGCCGTACCTCCACCTCGGGCATAAGCTCCAAAGCCAATTTTTCCCATACCGGATCCGTCAAATAAGCCCCGGGATCCGCTTTCACCTGCTTCAATTCTTCACACACCCCATCTATCGCTACTTTCTTACGGTGCCTGGATACAAGACCCAAAATCAACGCAAGCACCCTGCCCTGTGTAAAGCCAAGTGCTGCCAAATTTTGATGGTTTAATTTGTTTTTCATTTTCAATAAATTTCCTGCCCGTCACGAAGTCACTCATAACAGGTAATTAAATAAATAAGCATACCCAACTACGGGTAAATCAAAAAGTAACCGGGATTATTGAAAACAAAAAAGCCCGGAAACTTTGTCTCCGGGCTTTCATTATCTTGAAATGATTATGATCAAGGAATAAAAGCACGAAGCACACCACCATCCCATGTATTCTGGGCATTTGGATTGTTAAATGTCATTTTTAGCATTTTACTTCGTTTTAAAATTTTATTAATGATGCAAAGATAAGCGACCAAAACAATTGAACAAATAATTTTCAATTCATTAACAATTTCATACTTTAATATACACCCTTACTATCAACCTAGCGACAAGCGAAGCGATGTCGCATCCCTAGCCGACGAGCGAAGCGATGTCATCCCAAACCGACGAGCGAAGCGATGTCATCCCAAACCGACGAGCGAAGCGATGTCATCCCAAACCGACGAGCGAAGCGATGTCGCATCCGCAATCAGCGGGGGACGCACCACGTAGCCTCCACGCTAATAGCGTGGGGGCGGGTCACCCTACCCCACCTCAAAAAAACTTTTCACCTCCATAGCCTCTGAAGGTTTCATCCTTCCAGCCTGAATCAGCCTAATCTCCCTTCTTCTGGCAGCACCTTCAAAATGCTTTGTTTCTTCGCTGGAGATAGGCTTCAATTCTGGAACCGGCTGAGGAACCATGGTTTCCTGATTAATGGCTACAAACGTAAGATATGCATGGTTGCATTTCCTTGGATTGCTGCCATCGATCCGATTGGCCATGACTTCCACAAAAACTTCCACCGAGGTAGTAAATGCACGGGTTACGGTTGCATTGAGGGTAATGACTTCTCCCAATTTGATGGGATCCTGAAATGACACATTGTCGACCGATGCCGTAACTACCTGTGACTCGCAGTGTTTGGCTGCACAGATGGCGGCTACTATATCCATCCAACGCATCAGGTAGCCGCCCATTAGATTTCCCAGGGGATTGGTATCGTTGGGCATGATCATTTCTGTCATGATCGTCCTGGATTCATTGGCAATCTTTACTTTTCTTTCCGACATATTTATAATGGATTTACCACATTTTTATACTTAACAATTATTTCAGCATTTGGTTATGCCAATACCTCATAACCAAAAATACCCTGCATTTCTGATCTGAAAACTGCTTTTACTTCTTCCATGTCCAGGGTTTTTCCCAATTCGAGCTGCATGGAAGTAACTGTCTTGTCCTCATCGGTGATGCCGCAGGGAACGATGTGATTGAAGTAGCTTAAATCTGTATTGACATTCAGGGCAAAGCCGTGCAGGGTTACCCATCTCGACATATGAACCCCAATGGCACATATTTTTCGGTTCTGCTGATTTTCGTTTTCAGCTTCAATCCATACACCGGTATAACCCTCGATCCGGCTTCCTTTGATGCCATACCGGGCCAGGGTTCGAATGACGGCTTCTTCCAGTTCTCTGATATACCGGTGCAAATCGGTGTATACCTCATCCAGGTCAAAAATCGGGTAACCGGTAATCTGTCCAGGTCCATGGTAGGTGATATCTCCTCCCCGGTTGATGGCGTGGTATTCAATGCCCAGTCTTGCGCAATCTTCCCTGCTGAGCAATAAATGAGACTCTTTGCCGCTTTTTCCCAGGGTATAAACAGGCTTGTGCTCGCACAAAATGAGGGCATGAACCTCATTTCTATGACCGGATCTTTTGCGTTGGATCATTTCAGAATGGACCCCGGTTTGGAAATCCCAGGCCTCCTGATAGCTTTTTCCCGACAAATCTATGTACCGTACTTTAAACAAAATTTTGTTTGTTCATTTTAGTGCTGCAAATGTAAGATAAGAAGAAGATATGGGCTATACTTAGTATTTATTTTCACCAATAGCCTGTTTTACCACTCAAATTAGGTGGTATTTCATTAATTTACAGTGATTTGTTTTGTTTTTTGTGGATATTTATTATTATCTTTGCAACCCTAATTCGCCGGAGTAGAACCTGGTTTTGTATAAGTAAATCATTGGAATGAGAGTTTTATTTGTCACGCAGGAAATGGATCCTTACACACTGGTGACGGAAATTTCCGAGGTATTCAAAAAAATCCCTCAATACGTCAACGACAAAAACCACGAAATCCGCGTGCTGATGCCCAAATATGGCACCATTAACGAGAGAAGACACCGATTGCATGAGGTGGTCCGACTTTCGGGAATGAACATCATTGTTAACGACGAAGATTATCCGCTCATTATTAAGGTAGCTTCCATACCGGGAGCCAGGTTGCAGGTGTATTTTCTGGACAACGATGAGTTTTTTAAGCGCAAGCATATGTTCAGCAACGACGACAACCAGGCGTTTGAGGACAATGCCGAAAGAATGGTGTTTTTCTGCAAGGGAGCCATGGAAACGGTTAAAAAATTTGGCTGGCCACCGGAAATCGTACATTGTCACGGAGCATTTACTGCCTTGATTCCCATGTACATAAAAAAGGTTTACCAAAACGACCCCATATTCCGACACTCAAAAGTTGTCTATTCTTCATACACAGATGTGGTAAGTTCAACGTTAAATAATGAGTTTGGTAAAATTGCAGCTATCAACGACGTTTCCGAGCAGGATTTAGCGCCCTTTTTCAATGAAGGGAAAGTCGACCTCAATGCTGGAGCTATTCACTACGCCGACGGAATAGTGGTTGGCAAAGCTGAAATGGAGGAAGAAATCGTTAAGTCCGCGGGAGAAAAGCCGGTGCTCGTTTTCGAAAAAGAAGGCAATCATCCTGCTGCGGTAGAAGGATTTTACCACCAGTTTATAGAAGCCGTTTAAAATCATTATGAGAATTTATTACCCTGTTTTTCTCGTTTCGCTGGTCTTATTATTGAATGCATGTCAGGATCCCAATGCCATTGGTGAAAGCTTGCTGAACAATGAAAAACTTGACCTTAATTTTCAATCAGGATTTCCGATCAAAGCGGTTACCATACCCGGGGAACCTCTGATAGGTTTTACTTACACCACCAGTGTTACCAACGGTACCAATCTGGTTACCCCGGTTACCGGACTGGTGGGAGACATCAACGACCCTGTATTCGGTACCCTCAAATCATCTTTTTTTGGAAGAATCGTTTACAATCCCAACCAATCGGTTCCCAACTTCACAGGTATGGTGCTCGATTCATCGGTGCTGGTTATTGGCTACGATACGCTGGGTTTTTATGGAAACAAGAAAGCCACTCACAATCTGATTGTGCAGGAAATTGAGGAGGACTATGGCAGTAGAGATACGCTCTATACCACAACCACTCTTATGGTAAAACCTGAAATTATTGGTGCTAAAACTTTTGTGCCGGCACCTAAGGATTCCATCACCATTATAAGCCATATTGATTCTACCGTTGCAAAGGTAGGCCCCCAAATCAGAATCCGCATGGACCAGAACTGGGCCAACAACTTTATCAATAATCCGATCATCAATGCAGGCCCTGCTTCGGATCAAAATGAAAAATTGTATGAAGTCCTGAAGGGTATAAAAATTTCTTCCTCAACCGGAGGAGAAGGTATCCTGGGCCTGGATATGTCGTCTACTGCCCGTCTCAGCGGCGGTGTTACAAAATTCTATTTCTACCTCACCGAAGCCGATGGTGATAAAGTTACCTATTCTTTTTACCTCAACGAAAGAAAGTACAACAGCTTTGAAATAGACAACGCCGTCAGTGAAGTTAGTGCCTTCATAAATGACGAGAGCAAAGGCGATAGTCTGGTCTTTATTCAATCGATGACGGGACCAACTTTTTATGCAGACCTTACGGATTTGTCTGTGTTGAATGACAAAATTATCAACCACGCTACCTTGCAGTTGGCCATAGCCGACGATGCAGCCTACAATACAGGCAGTCTTACACCGCCGGCTCAAATCATTGCCAGCTATAAAAAAGACGGAAAATTGGTGGTCATTGAAGACCTCGCTGATCTGATCAGCAGAAGCGTACCTTTCAATCTGGGCTTTGGCGGTCAGGTTACCGGCGATCTGGGCAGCAAAAGATATTACAGCTTCAACATCACCAAACACCTTAAAGCTTTATTGGAGGAGCCCACTGCAGACCGCAAAATATATTTTAGCGTCTACCAAAGATATGAAAGAATTAGCAGGGCCATTTTGAGAGGAGCCAAACACAGTCAATCTCCGATTACCCTCAATGTTACCTACACCGAACAGTAAGATAAAAACAACAACGCAAACCCGACGCGTGAAGGAAAATAAAATACCATAGTAATTCAACCCAAACACAGCTTGCAAAAAGATATATGTAATCTGTTGTGAACTTGAGTTGAAAAGCTATAAATAAACTATATTTACACAAAGAACCAAGGCTATTATCATGTGTGGAATTGTGGCATACATAGGGGAAAAACAAGCCTTTCCCATCATCCTTGAAGGATTAAAAAGACTTGAATACAGGGGCTACGACAGTGCCGGTATCAGCATTCTCAATGGCCATATCAAGACCGTTAAGAAAAAGGGGAAAGTGGCAGAACTGGAAGCTGCTGCCGCCCTCGTCAATACGGAAGGCAGCACCGGCATCGGCCATACCCGTTGGGCTACCCACGGTAAACCCGATGATATCAATGCCCACCCTCACCATTCCGGCAATGACCGACTCACCCTGGTACATAACGGCATCATTGAAAATTACGGTGCCATTAAAAAAGCACTAATTGAATTGGGCCACACTTTCAAAAGTGAGACCGATACCGAAGTAATGGTTCACCTGATTGAACACTACCAGCAAACAGACAATCTATCACTGGAAGCAGCTGTCATAAAGACCCTGCAAAAGGTGGTTGGAGCCTATGCTATTGTAGTTATGGACAATCAGAATCCCGACATCATCGTGGGTGCCAGAAAATCCAGCCCTCTGGTCTTGGGTGTAGGCAATCAGGAACTTTACCTCGCTTCAGATGCATCACCCATCGTAAAATACACCAAAAAAGTAGTGTACCTAAACGATGAAGAGGTTGTAACCGCACATCGCGATGGAACTTTTACCATCAAAAACATCAAAAACGAACTTCAGTCACCGGTTATTCAGGAAGTAGATCTCAAAATTGAGCAACTCGAAAAAGAAGGTTACGACCACTTTATGCTCAAGGAAATTTTCCAACAACCCATGACCATCACGGAGAGCATCCGGGGAAGGTTGAATGCAGAAGAAGGCTGGGTAGTGCTCAATGGACTCAAACAATTCGAAGGCAGGTTTATGCATGCCAAACGCATCATTTTTGTGGCATGCGGAACCTCATGGCACAGTGCCCTGATTGCAGAATACCTCATCGAAGAATTGGCACGTATCCCTGTGGAAGTTGAGTATGCTTCCGAATTCAGGTACCGCAACCCTATCCTGGATGAGCACGATGTGGTCATTGCCATTTCCCAAAGCGGTGAAACCGCCGATACACTGGCTGCGCTGGAACTTGCCAAAGAAAAAGGAGCCTTCCTTTACGGCATTGTCAATGTGATCGGTTCCTCTATTGCCAGAATCACCCATAGCGGTTCTTATATTCATGCCGGTCCTGAAATTGGGGTTGCTTCAACCAAAGCCTTTACCAGCCAGCTAAGTGTGCTTACACTTTTGGCATTGTACCTGGGCCGACAAAAAGGAACCATTTCCGATTCCTACTTCAGAGAATTGCTCTTTGCCTTCGAAGCCATACCTCAAAAAGTGGAGGAAGTACTCAACAACAAAGACAAAATCAAGGCCATCGCCGAAAAAATAAAAGATGTATCCAATGCCTTGTACTTGGGCAGAGGCATCAATTTTCCTGTTGCCCTCGAAGGAGCCCTAAAACTCAAAGAAATTTCCTACATCCACGCAGAAGGATATCCGGCCGCAGAAATGAAACATGGACCCATAGCGCTCATCGATACCAACATGCCGGTTTTTGTGATTGCCACCAATATGAGCGCTCATGAAAAAATTGTATCCAACATCCAGGAAGTAAAAGCCAGAAAAGGTCAGGTAATCGCCATCGTTTTGGAGGGTGATACCAAAATCCGTGAAATGGCAGATTATAGCATAGAAATCCCCGAAACAGAAGAACCCCTGAGTCCGCTGCTGTCTGTTATTCCACTCCAATTGCTCAGCTATTATGTTGCCGTTTTGAGAGGAACAGACGTGGATCAACCCAGAAATTTAGCAAAATCAGTAACCGTAGAATAAAATCAACATCATGGCCAAAGGCGAAATGGTTTACAACTCCCAGAAGGAGGATCTTTTAATCCCCGAATATGGAAGAAACGTGCAGAATATGGTGCGTTACCTCAAAGACATAGAAGACAAAGAACTAAGAACAGCTTATGCTGAAGAAATTATCAATCTCTTCGCTATCATGTATCCAGCCAACCGACTACTGGCAGACTACAAAGAAAAACTCTGGAATCACCTATACAAAATTGCCAGGTATGATCTGGACCTCAATGTGCCAGAAGGTATTACCATC
>WBZP01002183.1_pt1 | contig 22846 bp, 17 predicted proteins | sample 5204301 | NCBI WGS metagenome assembly WBZP01 (sample SAMN12412401, study PRJNA552823) | activated sludge metagenome | isolation source: activated sludge from nitrification reactor of wastewater treatment plant... | place: USA: Pennsylvania | collected 2017 | reverse complement strand
AGGCGGATTGCAGGTACCGGACAAGGTGGTGAAGGTGGCCATGTTGGAGGAAACACTGGTACTGGTCGAAGAACACACCGAAAAAACACGCACCTGATAAGTCGTACTCGCCAAAAGCCCGGTCAGGCTGCGGGAAGTCCCCGTCGCATTGCCCAGATTCGTCCACGTCGCATCCACCGAGCGCTTTATTTCCACCCGATAAGTCGTCACGCCCGACACCGCACCCCAACTCACCGTCGCCGTCGTCGCCTGTATGCTGCTCACCGAAGGCGTACCCGGCGGATTGCAGGCACCGGATAACGTAGTAAAAGTGGCCATGTTGGAGGAAACACTGGTGCTCGTCGAAGAACACACCGAAAAAACACGCACCTGATATGTCGTGCTGGCCAAAAGCCCGGTAAGGCTGCGCGAGGTACCCGTTGCGTTCCCCAGATTTGTCCACGTCGCATCCACCGAGCGCTTCAACTCCACCCGATAGGTGGTCACGCCCGAAACCGCTCCCCAACTCACCGTCGCCGTCGTCGCCTGTATGCTGCTCACCGAAGGCGTAGCAGGCGGATTGCAGGGATTGGCACTACAGGTGGTGGGATACAGACCATTCATGGTATTAATCTCTCCCTGGGTCATGCCGAGGCGTTGCCCCATATTGACCGTACCGTTAATGGGCGGATTGATGGCCACGATACCATGACTGGCCGGCAGGGTTTGCGTGGCAGTAATGGTATTTTGCGTATTGTCCACCGCAAAAGCCGTGCGGGGATAGTGCATAATGGCATAGTAGTCGTAGTTGCCATAGTCGCTTGCGTTGGCGATTTGCTGGTTGAAGTTGTGCTCCTTACCAGCTTCAATATTACTCCAGTTGATGGTCACAAAATTATTGCGGTCTTCGCGGGTATGCTCGTGATAAAAACCGGCCGCGTGGCAAATTTCGTGTACCACACTGCCGAGGCTGCACGACTCGCTGAGGGTAATAAACTGCTGGCCGCCGCGCATTCCCACGCTGGAGCTACAGCCATCGCCTGTCTGAAAGGTCACATAATTGGTCTCATTGGTGCGCGGCACTAAACAAAGATTGGTTTGTGCATCCAAATAATTGATGGCATTTTGAATAGTGGTCTGATACGCAGTGGAAAAACCGCTTCCGATGGTGTAGGGAATGGTCGCATTGGTCCAACGAAAGTTACTGCCGTCAATGGCCACCCCGCTTTCTGTCTCATTGGCCTGTGCCATCAGTTCTTTGATCGGACCAAGGTCAATGTCGCCCTCAAAAAAAGCCCGCCCGTCTCTGACGGCCACTGTTACTTTTTGGTGATATTTTCCGAAAGGCATGACCACATGCGGAATGGTCACCACACTGTCGGTTTTTCCGGTACAACACCACTCCGGATTCTCCTGAGCAGATAGAGAAGAAAAGAAATACGAGAGAAAAAATAAGGGAAAAAGGAATAGACGTTTCATGTAAAGAAAGATTGATAAAGTGAAGAAATAAAAAGGCGTGGTTTTTACAAGAGCATATATAAGCCCTAACCTTATATATGCTCCAAAAGTTTCAAAATTGAAAAAAAATATGAAAACTTAATTCACCTGTCGCCCTATCTATCCACTTAGTGCATTTTTGTGCAATTTGGTACCCGCCCGTTGGCAAAAATATTCCGACAGACATCACATCAGTGCCACCGTTTTTCTGCCCTTCGAAGCACGCAGCCTTAGAAGGATACAAGACCGCCCATTTTTTACAAAATAAGTTGTTAAATGAAACCCCGAATTTTACCCGGGGAAAACAGAAGCATGGCAAAACCATCTGTTATTTTTATAAACATCCGCATCGGCACCGGATACACGCGGAAATGGCACACAGATGACAAGTTAACCCCAAAACAAAAAACCCAACTGCCTGATTTTCAAGCAATTGGGTCAATAGATGGTCGGGATGACTGGATTCGAACCAGCGACCTCGTCGTCCCGAACGACGCGCGCTACCGGGCTGCGCTACATCCCGCCTTTTTATTTTTATCAGCCAGACAAGGGGTTTACCCCAATCTCCCCGGTTCTACATTAAAGTACACAGCCGCTGAACCGTCTGGAGCCACTCAAGGGATTTGAACCCTCGACCTGCTGATTACGAATCAGCTGCTCTACCGCTGAGCTAAAGTGGCTGAAATTTTTGCGGCTGCAAAGATACAATTCCCAAATCGAAATCAACAAATATTTTTTGGAAAAAATTCCGGCTTTTACATAAATGTCGTCCGATGGTCATAAAAATAGCGCCCATGCCGTACCTTTGCGCCCGCAACCGCAAAACACATCCATGAAATACCTCATCACAGGATTAGGCAATATTGGTTCAGAATACGAAGACACCCGGCACAACATTGGTTTTGCTGCGGTGGACATGCTCTGCAAAGACTTAGAGGGGCAGTGGAACGACGACCACCACGGCGACCTGGCAGAAGTAAAATTCAAAGGACGCACCCTGCTGCTGCTGAAACCCAATACCTACATGAACCTCAGCGGAAAAGCCGTCCGCTACTGGCTCCAAAAAGAAAAAATTCCGGTGGAAAACAGCATGGTCATCTGCGACGACCTCAACCTCGTGTTTGGCAAACAGCGCCTGCGGGCAAAAGGCTCGGATGGCGGACACAACGGCCTCGCCAATATTCAGCAATTGCTTGGCACTGATGCCTATCCGCGCCTGCGCATTGGCATTGGCAGCAACTTCGCAAAAGGGAAGCAGGTCAATTTTGTGTTGGGCAAATGGACGGAAGACGAAAGGGCCGAACTGCCCCGCATCCTCGAAAAAACAGCAGACGGTATCAAAGCCTTCGTGACCATGGGCATGGAACGCGCCATTGCACAGTTGGGTAAAAGTTGACAAGTGGCGGCCCGTACCAACTGAATACTGCAAAAACCACGCTCCACCCGCCGGTCGGACAACCGGGAACACCTCAACACTATGCAAATCGTCAAAAACGCCGACCTTTTACCCTACAATACCTTCGGAATCCCTGCACGGGCCGCCCATTTTGTGGCGGTACGCAATGTGGCCGAATTGCAGGAAGCGTTGGCAACCGACATCCGACCGGTACGCATCCTCGGCGGAGGCAGCAACATCGTTTTCACCAACGACGTGGAGGGCTTGCTCATCAAAAATGACATCAAAGGCATAGAAGTCGTACAAACCCTGCCCGATCACATTTGGATCAAAGCAGGCGGCGGCAAACCCTGGCATCCTTTTGTGTTGCACACGCTGGAACAGGGCTATGGCGGCCTCGAAAATCTCAGCCTCATACCCGGCACGGTAGGCGCAGCGCCCATTCAAAATATCGGCGCTTACGGCACAGAGTTAAAAGACACCTTTGTCTCTCTGGAAGCGGTGGACTTAAAAACCGGAGACCTGCGTACTTTGGGGAAAACAGAATGCGCGTTCGGATACCGTGACAGCATTTTTAAAAAGGCCGCCAAAGGAAAATATTGTATCGTGTCGGTCACCTTTGCCCTCACCCGCCACAACCACCCCATCCAGATCGCCTACGGCGACATCCGCAAAACCCTCAACGATATGGGCATCTCCCACCCGGGCATCCGCGACATCAGCAGGGCGGTCATTGCCATCAGAAGCAGCAAACTGCCCGATCCTGCACACATCGGCAACTGCGGGAGTTTTTTCAAAAATCCCGAAACAGAACGCCCCGTCTTAGAGGCCATACGCAGCCAATATCCGCAGGCTCCCGCCTACGATCTCCCCGACGGACGTGTCAAAATACCGGCGGGCTGGCTCATCGAACAGTGCGGCTGGAAAGGAAAACGCGTGGGCAACACAGGCAGTTACGAAAAACAGGCGCTGGTACTCGTCAATCACGGCGGTGCCACGGGCGCAGAAGTGCAGCAATTGGCGCACGACATTATCCGATCCGTGCAGGAACGCTTCGGCATCACACTGGAGCCGGAAGTGAACATCTGGTAAAGCCCCCCCCTCTTCCTCAATCTTCATATACACTTATCCAAAAATGCGGCGTTTCCTCCAGCAAGCGCCCCTCCCGCAGGCATTTTCGGGCAAAAAGCAGTTCAGGATCGGCGGGGTTGTCCCGTTGCAAAGCAGCCGCATGGCTTTTTTCGATGAATAAAACGGGTCTTCGCTGGCGCAATGCCGCTTCTAAACGAGGTTCAAAACCTCCGGTTTCGCGCCGTACTTTCCAGTCCAAAGGCAGGGGCGGAGGCGTACCCGTCAGAAAAGCGGCCTGCGGGAAAGCAGGGAGCGTGGTCACCACCGGGCCGTATTGCGCCGTCTTCATTTTCAGTTCCTGATACAAAACGAGGGTAGTGCTGTCCGAATAGATGCCGGTGAGTTTTGGAAAAACCGCTCCCAAATGGGCCGTCATATTCCCCCGCCAACCGTCCCGATAAACAAACTGGTACGCCCCGAAGAAGGTGGCCAAAAGCCCTGCAAACAGTGCAATGCCCCGGGCGGAAAAAGGCCGTTCGGAAGCGGAAGCATCGGGCGCGTTGCGCACCTGACAGCCCGACAACGCCTCTGCCTGCATCAGCGCCCATATTAAAGGCACTGCGTATAAAATGGGCAGATTGTAGCCCCAGCTGACGGCAGCACACCAACATACCAACAAAGAAGCAGCAAAAAAACGCCAGGGGCGCATCTCTTCTGCTACCCAAAAGCGCTTCAACGACGCTTTGCCAGGCTGCTTTCGGCGGTCTTTCCACAAGACCATGCCTTCCGACAAGAGCAGGGCCGCTGCTACCCAGAAAAGCAGGCGCATTTGAGCAAAAGGCAGGGTGAAATCCCGCCGCTGTGCCACACTCCACGCATAGGCAGCGAGCAATAGCCAACACCACAGGTGCAACAGAAAACGACGGAAGCCGTTTCCTGCTGCGTAGCGCTTCAGCAGAGGCAGTGCGGATAAAAAGCGCTGCCAGTTCTCCCTGCCCGCTGCCCACCACAGTCCCGAAAAAATGGCTGTCAGCAAGGCCAAGGGCCATTTGATGCGAAAATAGTCCAACAGGCCGTGTTGGAGGGCCTGCCCGCCTTCGGCAGCACCCATCGTCAGCCGCAGGTACTCGGCGGCGGCCCCTGTCTGTAGCAGCCACCCGCCGAAAAGCAGAGCCACCACAGCGAAACCCGCGCCACACCAACCCCGCAGCAGGAGCGTGGGAAAAGGCAGCAGCACCAATAAAGCCACTAAAGGATAGAAGGACTGCTTGCACAACAAAGCACCCGCAATGCCCACACCCGCCCCAAAGGCCCAAACGCCCTGTAACCGGCCCGCTTCAAAACTGCACCGGGTACACCAAAGCGCCCCGGCTGCACACAACAGCCCGTCCGTGGTGTGCCAGGCGGCTGCCGGATAGCAGTGGACAGACACCACAAAGGCCAGAAAAGCCAGGACAGCCTTTTGCCTGCCTTCGGCCAGTACACCCGCACCCCACCACACATACAAACCCGTTTTCAGGTAAAAAAGCCAGCGTTCCCCCAACACACTCCACGTTTCCGGCAGGAGCTGCAGTTCCAACGCCCTGTCCCACACGGGCAGCGGGGGCCGCACATAAATGATCTCTGTGTAAAGCGATTTGCCCTGCAGCACCTGCCAGGCTAAGCCCGTCAGGAATCCCCCGTCCGTCTCGTTGATGCCCCAGGGCGCGTAGAGCAGCGCATACAAAATGATCAACAGCACGTAGGCTGCTCCGTAGAAATTCATTTTTTTGCTTTTTAAATAAAACCGGAAAAGTCAACTACAAATCTGCCGCAAAAATAACAAAATACCTGGCTGCGCAGATAATCATTGCGCCGCAAACCAAAAATTCCGTTTCCAATTTCCAATTACTTTGTATCTTTGCAACAGATATGGCTCGAAAAGACGTTTACCATGTTGCGGTTCGGAATGCCCTCGAAAGAGACGGTTGGAATAATGAACTAATTGTACAATGGAAAAAACACTAAAATACGAGTCAGCCATCCTTACATTCCTCAGTGAATATGCTTCCGTACTGCCCTACGGTTGGAAAGATGTTCAAAATCAGGTCTTGGCAGACCGGGAAAACCGCCACTTATCAATTGATCCGTGTGGGTTGGCACGAAGGGAAGCGCATTCATTATGTAGTTTTCCATTTTGACATCATCAACACCAAGGTGTGGGTGCAACAAAATCGCACAGATTTGCCCATTGGCGAAGAATTGAAAGAGTTAGGTATCCCCGAAGAAGATATAGTTTTGGCTTTTTGGCGCGCACCTTTTCAGGAAGCTGCGTAAGAAGGTGGTAGTGGCCGCAAGTGCCGTTTTGACCTTATCGCTTGATAATGCCATGAACCAACAAAGCAAAAACCGCTGACACGAATTAATCTCCGGCGCTTATTCAGGAGATTCCCCCTCCCCCTCTATTCCCTTCCTATCCCTTTTTCGGCAGGGGGGATGCCCCTGTCCATCCAGCGCGGCAGGGGGCCGTCTTTCAGGTAGTGATCAAAAAATTGCTGCATCCGCTTCTGAAAATCAGCCCGGTTTTGCAGCTTGACGGGCCAGTGGGGTTCGTCGTTGTAGTTGAGCAGCCACGCAGGCTTTCCCAAACGCCGCAGCCCGGTGTAGAGTTCAATGCCCTGATACCAGGGAACGGCCCCGTCTTTGTCGTTGTGCATAATCAACAGGGGCGTTTTGACTTTGTCCAGGGCAAAAAGCGGCGAATTTTCCAAAAAGCGCATGGGATACTGCCATAAAGTCCCCCCAATGCGGCTTTGCTGACGCTCGTACTGAAAAGCCCGGCTCAGCCCCGATTCCCAGCGGATGCCCCCGTAAGCAGAAGTCATGTTGGCCACCGGTGCCCCCGCCTCGGCACACCGGAAAAGGTTGGTGCGCGTCACCAAATACGCTGCCTGATAGCCACCCCACGAATGGCCCTGCAAAGCGGTGCGGGCCGGGTCTATAAAGCCCTCGCCAATCAGGTGGGTCACCCCGCTCACAATGGCATCATAGGCACATTCGCCGGGGTAGCCGGTGCGATAGGGAATGTCGGGGGCAAACACAACATAGCCCCGGCTCGCATAAAACGTCCAGTTGATTTGCGAGCGGTGGAAGTCGGGCGAACGGTGGCGGTGCAGTTCGTCGGAGAGTTTTTCGTAAAAATTGACGATGAGCGGATACTGTTTGGCCGGGTCAAAGCCCGCAGGCTTCACCAACAGGCCGCTGAGCAGTTCGCCGGAAAGCGAAGTCCACTGTATGAGTTCGATGCTGCCCCATTGGTATTCCTTCTGTTGGGGGTTGACTTCGGAAAGGCGCACCGATGTGCCGGCAGCGCCTTTTGTCCAGTCCTTTTCATAAAGCAGATCGGGGAAAGTCTGGTAGTTTTCGCGGGTAAAAACCAGAGCAGGCGCATTTTGGGCCGCTGTCGGCTGCCGTGTGTAAGCGAAATCGTCCGCTACCCACGGGGTGAGTTGCCCCGTTTTCAGATGCAACCGGGCGTAGCCCTCTGCTTTGGTGACGGTGTTGAACTGGTGTACCAGCACCGTCTCGTCCGACCGCAAAAAGCGCTTTTCGGGGTCTAAACGCACATAGCGGTAGCGGGTGCGGGTGGCTTTTCCGTTGGTGAGGCGCACGAGCGGCTGCGCCCCGGTCGGGTCGGCTTTCCAAATATCAAACTGGTCGTACAGCAGCAGGGCGGCATCGTTTTCCAACCACGCCGCCGCGCCGTAGGGCGAAGGATAATCGGGCACATCGTTGTCCGCTTCCTGAAAATCGGACAACCGCGTGTCGGTCAGTTTGCGCATGGTTTTGGTGGCTGCCCCCCAGGCGTACCACGCGGTATCGGGATCGCTCCACCACACAATATAGCGCGCAGCGGGACTCAGCGAAGGGCTACAGCGCAAATCGCGCACGATGCGCTGCCTGCCCCCTGTCTGCACATCTATGGCATACAGGTCTTTGTGGGCAGTCCCCTCCGAAGTCAGATAGTGGGCGTAGGGTTCTTCCGTAAAACCCAGCGCCAGCGCGGCATCGCGCTGTTCCTGAAAACGCACTTCCGGGACTTCCCGGGTGGCCAAAGGTACCAATTGGTCGCGTTGGACGTGCCAGACCACGGGATAGCTGCGTTTTTTCTCGTTTTCCATGCGCACTTCCTGCTCCGTGTACAGGCGTTTTTCCGTCCAGGCCCACACTTCCACGTTTACAATTTCTTCGGGCAGCAGCGTCGTATCATTCAGCACAGGCGGCGGGGCAGCACCAAAATAGAGTTTGCTGCCATCCTCGGAAAACTGGACTTTGCCGTTTTCGCTGACCATCCACCGGGCGGTGTCAGCGGGGGTAGCGTACTGCTTCAGAAAAGAACTGCCGGGATGCACCACCACACGCGCCGAGTCTTTGGCACTACTGCTCCAGTAGCGCAGCGCCCAGGGTCGGATGCGGGCCTTGGAGGTGTCCGTATCTGACAGAAAAGCGGCCTGTTGCCCGCTGTCATCTAAGGCCGGCTGCTGGTACTTGCCTTTGGCCCGCAACAGGGGCCGGGTGGTGTTTTTCTCTAAGTCCATCCAATAGATGCCCGGCTGAAAAAAAGCAGCCAGTGCGGAATACGGCAGGGTATCGCCCTTGCCGCTCGTGTGGAGCAACAGCCGGGGAGCGCGTTTGGCAAAAACATACTGGGTGGTGTAGGCAATGGTATCGGTTTTGCCGGTGGCGGTGTTGCGCACGAGGAGCCGCCAGCCGTTGTCTTTGTCCTCTTTTTTCGGCTTTTTAACGCCTTTTTTCTCGGCGATTGGTTTTTCGGCGGTTTTGGCCGTATCTTTTTTGGGCGGCTGTGGTTTGGCAGTTTCTATCTGAAATGCCAGCCAGCCGCTCCATTTGTCGGGTACGCTGACGCTTTTCACACGCGGTATCTTCTCCGTCGCGCCGGTGGCTAAGGTATAGAGGACCAAGGTATCTTTAGGCAGGTCGTCGTCCTTCACTTTGCGGCGGCGCTGCGCCTTCAGGGTATCCAGCGGCGGCTTTACCCTGAAGACCAGCAGGCGATTGTCGGCCGTGAACTGCGGTTCGGCAGCGCGGGCAAACACGCGGGTGGTCTGCGTGGGCGCATTCCACAGGTGCAGGGTGGCATCGCCTTCGGTCACGGGCGTTTGCAGCCAGCAGGCCCATTGCCCGTCGTTGGAGAGGCGTACCTGCTCGGTTTTGCGCCATCGGTGTACATCGGCGTGTTCCAACGGGCGCAGGGCCTGTGCGTGTGCATAAAAAGGCAGGAGAAAAAGCAGACAGAGGAAGATCCAAAAACGCATGAAAGGAAGGTATTAGCCCGCTGTACGGGTCGTTTTTTCCTCGCAAAGTTACAGAATGTTTTTAGAAAACGCCCGATAAATTGTAAAGGGGTATGGATTGCACAAAACGCCCGGTTCCTCTGCGTTGATATATAGCAGCAGCTCAATTGCCTATGTACATCTATCATCCTGTAACCCCCTGATTCATCGGGGGGCCGGGCGACATCTCACAGACACATCTATCATCCTGACAAGCATCACATCCTGTACCCCCTGCCCTGTCAGAGAAGCCCGGCGCGATCACCAACCGACATCTGGTATCCTGTACCCCCCTGATTCATCGGCTCTCTATTAACTCAAGTTCTTTGAAATATTTATAATATGATTAAGCGTCGGAAAAGGCACGAAAAGCCTGCATCAATATTTGGAGGTCTCGGATACCCCTCCAGATAGCTTTTACTCCGAATGGTTTGTTTTTTTGCAGGATACTGCCGCCCAATTGAGCGACCATTTTGGCGAACTCGGCGATGGTTGGGTCTTTTTTGTGGACATCGTAGTTGCGTGCTTTGGAGGCATTGAGGAAAATGGCAGCCACTATGTACTGCTGTTTGTCAAAACCAGCGGCCTCCAAAGGGAGTTGAGGCTGAGTTTGTGCCAAATAGCGCAAACGGAGCACCTGCATGGATATGAGGCTGTAAGTGGCTATGGCAATTTGTATGGCCTGTGGTTCTTCCAGTTGAAGTTTTTCTACGGCGCAGCCTTGCTTTAGAACGTAATGGAAGGGGCGGTGAGTACCTTACAAATGCCATCTGTCATCCTGACAAACACCACATCACATCGGAGGATCAAAGATTTGAAGCGCATCACCCCTGTAAACAGAGGGGTAACGGCCGCCCCTGACCCACAGACACAGGCGAAGCAGGCATGAGCCTGCACTGCGATGGTCGGTTTTTATTGTCTGGTCGGCCCGATGGAAGGCGAGCCGGGCGGCGCGTTGTTGGCGGGTGTTTCCTGCGGCTTGGCTGTGTTGTCGTCGGAGAAGCGCCAGCCGATGCCCAGCCGGAAAGCGGGGAATTGCTGCGGATAGCGGGCAGTCATATAATATACAGCAGGCGGCTCGTTGAGGGCTTGTCGCAGGGAGTATCCGATGTTCTCGTAGCGGAAGAAGAAGCGGAAGGATTGTATTTTAAAGGCGGCGAAAACATCGGCCCAGGGATAAGGGGCTTGGCGCAGAGTTTCCTGCCAGTGAAATTGCCCCGTGAGCGGATGCCACGCATCGGGTCGAAATTCGGAGTGGATGCGAAAATCCACGCCGAGCCGCAGGTCCAAGTTCGATTTAAACCATTTGCCCGCATAATAGACGCTGTTTTTGCTGAACCAGTGTGGCAGCCGCAGCAGGCTGTCCAATTGGTTAGATTGTTGCAGGGCAACGGTGTTGTCGAAGTGAAAATGGCCCAGCCGAAAATTTTCGGTGAGGAGGAGTTGCGAGACCGACAAGGCACTGCTCCATTGTGCTGGTTGGCTCTTGTTGTCAAAATACAGATAGTTGTCAATCAGAAAAGTACGTCCGGTGGCCTCCAGTCCCAAGCGGGGCAGGGTGTAGGTAGCCGACAGCGTAGTAGAAAAGGGCTTTTTGAAATCATTTTCCCAAATGCGCGTCTTTGTCACATAAAAGCGATGCTGCACTAAGGAGGGCGGGTAGCGGCGACTGTCCAAACTGCCCCGCAATTTTCCTGCTTTGCCTAGGTCGAGTGTGAGGGAGCCACTCAGGTTATATTCTCCGGTGTTGGCCAGCAGCCCGAGGGCCCCCTGTGTTTCAAAAGAAAACCGCTTGGAGGGAGAGAGAATCAGCTGCCCGGTAGCAAACACGTTGTTGATTTGGGTATCGAGCGGTTCCTGATAAATATTAAAAAAAGAATGAGTGAGTCCGGCTGACAGCATGTCGCCCACGCGCTGATCCTTTTTGGCTTTAAAAGTAGTGAGTGCCACGCTGTTTTGCCATTCTTTCACTGTGAGATAATGGCGGATGCCGCGTGTTTCAGTCAGGAAATGTGCATTTTGCGGTAGTTGGAAAAAGCGCAGATCGGGATCGTTGTCTAAGGGGGCATCCGAAAATTTGTACGTATCGGCGCTGTAATTGAAGGTGTGGGTACCCCGCAAAGCCCGCTTTTCGCTGCCGCTGCCGACAAACAGAAGGTGCTGGGTGAGCTGCCATTGCTGGTTGGCATATCGGTTGGCCGAGGGGCTGCTAAGCCACACCGGGGCGCTGACAGGGCCGGAAAAAGCATCGTTTTTGAAAACGGTGTCCGTTTGGATGCCGCCGTTTTCCCGTTGGCGGTTGATGTTGTTGGTAAAAATGACAAAAGCGTTGTAGCGACGGCCCACAGGCACCCACACACCGACAGCCAGCGTGTTGTGTTTGGAGCGCAGGTTCTGAAACTGCCCCCGATTGTTGATGGTGCGATAATCGAGCGAGAAGGTAGTGCCGCCTGCAAACGTACGCCCGAAGCGCGCATTCAGCATTCCGTCGAACTGATTGACCCCCTGCGAAAAGAAAACGTCGGTAATGGACCGGGTGCTGCGATAGAAGCGCAGGTCGCCGGGGGCCATCCGATACAGGTCGAAACCGTGCAGTCCGGCGCGAAAACCGCGTCGCGGCCCTTCTGCAAACAGCAGCGGGCGGGCAGGGGTTCCCAAATTGCCGAGGTGCGCCCAGTCCATTTCTTGTCGCCGCGTGGGGTCGTACATGCGGAACCGGTCGTCGGGGAGGGTGTCCCGATCGGCGCAGGCTTTTTCGGGCGCTGCCGGATAAATATAGGAAAGCGTGGTGGTGTCGCCGAGCGGGCGTTTTACGGTGCTGCTGGCCTGCTGTGGCCGCTTGGTCGTACTACTTGCGGGGATAGGCACTTGTTGCGCATAGAGGGCGCTGTTCAGGCAAAAAAAAGCAAGGCCCCAGGCACACGACAGAAGGATTTTTGATCCGGTAAAGCCGTTTTTTGTCATTCTGCCGCAAAGTTACCTGTAAAAATTGAGATGGGAGGCAACGATAACGTTTTTTAGTCTAATTTTGCGCCGCACATCACTCATACATGGAAAACAGGGAGCACCCCGTCGGCATTAGTATCATTATTCCCACCAAAAACGAAGGAAAATACATCGGGCGCACCATTCGCCAGTATCAGCCTTATTTGGAAAAGTACGACCTCGAAATCATCGTATCGGATGCCGGCAGCACAGATGACACGATTGAAGTGGTGGAGGGCATCCGCCGGGAATGGCAGACCGACCGGGTGCGCTATGTACAGCGTACAGGCCCTCAAAACATTGCTATTGGCCGCAATGCAGGGGCGGCGGCAGCCTCGCACACCCTGCTTTTTCACACCGATGCGGATGTTTTTCTGCCGAAGCCGGTGCAATTTTTTGAAGCGATCCTCAAAGCCTTTCAGCACCCGGAGGTGGTTGCGGCCACTACGCCCATCTGGGTATATCCCGAAGAGCGCATCTGGAAAGACCGCCTGTATCACCTGCTGATGAACGCCCTCATCCGACTGTCGTTTTTCCTGAAAGTTTATTTGGCCAAAGGCGAATGCCAATGGGTGCGGCGTTCTGTGTTTGAGCGCATTGGCGGTTACAACGAAAAAATTATTGCCGGAGAGGACTGCAACCTTTTTTACCGCCTGCACAAAGAAGGCAAAATTGCCTACTTATACCGCCAGGCGGTGCATCATTCGCCCCGCCGTTTCCGAAAATACGGCTACATCGGCCTGACAATGGTTTATCTGCGCGAAGGGCTTTCCCTGCTGTTTCGCGGCAAATCGTGGGTGGAAGAGTGGCAGCAGGTGCGCTAAAAGGGGCGTATGGCTTATCGCATGTAAATGAGGTGGAGTACGGTGTTGTGGTCTCTGATGTACCGGGTGCCGGTCAGGGGCAGGCGGTTGACCCGCATGTAGCCTGCTTCAAAGCGCCAATGGCGGGAAAAAGCGTATTCTATGGAAGCACCTATTCTGTTTTGATCGAAAAAGTGTAGCTGCTGAACGCCCGCGGCATTGACCAGTAGTTCGTCATACAGTAATACTTTGAAATGTTTCCACAGCCCGGCACGGAGTGCAAGGCGGTAGCGCACCCGCGTAACGGGAGGCTGCCCATTTTGCAACATCCGGTATTCGCCTATGGTGCGATGGAGCATTTGCAGGTGAGGGGTCAACGGATACTGCACCTCCGCAGCCGCCGATATGCGCCATTCCTGTACAGGGGGCGTGTATAGGGTTTCCTGTGGACTAAGGGTTTTGTAGGTAGAAAACCAGGCGACAGGCGACAAAGAAAAGCGCACGTCTTTACTGTGCTGATAATGCAGCCAGGGACGGAAAGCAGACAGGAGCTGTTGGCCGGTTCGGTTTCCTTTCTCTAAAATATTCTGCCGACGGTAGTGCAGTTCCGCGTCCGTTCTGAAATGCCCGCCCAGCGGCAAGCCGATAGTGGTGCGCAACCACAAATTGTTGTGCGGCTGCGCACAAACAACAATAGGCAGACTAATCACCATTGCTGCAAAAAGCAGCCGTTTCAGGTAGATCATAGACGATAAGTCAGTAAATAGCAACAGTCCGTGCTTTGGTGTAACATAAATTTTTTTCTCGATCAAAATTATCCTTAAAATACCAATAACAGCCGTGTTTTTCACCTTGTTTTCTCGCTTTCGCTGTCAAAATAATGTGGTACACATCTCTCATCTCTAACTTCGGCTTGCTTTAGGGTGAAAATATCACCTTTTGCGCAGCCTTTTCGTAAGGTGTTTGTACCTGCACCACATAAGTACCTGCTTTTTGCTTGCCTGCGAGGCGCACCGGATAGAGGTGTTCGCCTGCGGCTTGTGCGGTAGTTTGGAAAACCCCCGAAAACAGGGTGATGCCCTGTTCCCCGTTGGGCAGGATTTGAGCCTCTGCGTTGTAGTCTCTTCTGTGAAACTGTGCCGCATCCGTCCACGTGTTTTTGTGTTCTATGTGAATGGTCGTGCCGTTATCCTGCAAGGTAAAGATGCGCACGGCATCGGTGTATTGTTGTACAAATCCCGGTCCGTGTGTTGGCCCCATGGAGTTATACCTGCCCATGAATTTTTGTCCGCCCAACAAATAATAGCGGTCTTTGATTTTTTTCAATGAGCCGCCCGTCACCTGAAACGCCGGATCGTTGATTTGCCTGAAGAAAGCGGAAAAATCGCGCCTATTGATGATGGCTTCTATCACGTCCGGCACCTGAATGGCGGTCAGGGAGGGGAAGGTGACGTGATCGCCTGCGGTAGCGCTGAGCCATAGCCGCCGAGACAGTACAAATAGTTGCCTTCCCGATAAAACTCCATGTTGGTAGATGCCAACTGCTCCTGTATGGATACAGGCAGGGAGGTGAGGGGTGCCACCCAGCGTTGCAGGGTGTTGGGGTCCACCACAGCCAATTGGCGATTATGTCCCGCCAGATCGAAAGTGGCGAAGGGCTGCCTGCGGTGCAGTCCGTCCAACCGTCCCCCCACCAATAGCCACCGCCCTTGGTATTGTCCGAAGGCGAAGGACTGCAATCCACCGAGGCCGTTAATTTGTACCGGACTCAGGGCGATATTGAAAGGTGCGGTTTGTGCGTGCAAAAAAAGTGTCGAGAGTATCCATACCGCAAAGGAAATACATTCTCGAAGCGAAATATGTGACATGGGTAAATATGTTAATTTTTTTATTTTATAGTATATTAATTTTTAAATAATTGTGTGGCAAAATCGAAACAAGTCATCGACAGTCATTTCTACCAACGTAAGACATCTACCGATGTCAAAATTGAGCAAAAGTATCAAGATTTGAGTGCTTTTTCTTAAAAAAGGCGGCTGGATAGTTACAACCAATCTAATCAATACTGTTTGTTGGCAATGAGTGTAAGCCGTGGGGCCGACGACAGACATCGGACACAACCCGGCTGTGCGTTTCTACCCTTGTAGTGCCTGCCGGACATCCTGCCACGTGCCGCCGTTGAGGACGTTCCGGATGCCGTTTTGCTCCAGAATGCCTTTGGCCTGTCCGCTTCGGTTGCCGCTTCTGCAAAAAACCACGATTTGCGATTTGTCTTTAAATTTAGACAGTTGTGTGCCGATCTTATCCAATGGAATGTTCACTGCTCCTTCCACGCTGCCTGTGGAAAACTCCGCCGGGGTGCGGACATCCACCAAAAATGCGCCCGACTGAATGGCCTCTTTCAAACCCGTGTTGTCGTTGGAGCCGAATAAAAAACTGAAAAGTCCCATAATGTTAAAAAAGTGGAATGTAAAAAGAGTGTTGCAATAGAATGGCGCAAAGGTCGGTATATTGGCGCAATTGAGATGGTGACTTTAGCTACAAAAAGAGCATTTGCGAAAAAAAATACCCTTCTTGGTATCCTTCCAAGTTCGGTATTTCAAAAAACGCTGCCGGCAATGACTAAAAATAAAGAATGCCGCAGGTGTCTCAGACACCCCGGCATTCTTGGATATGTTTTTCATTAAATTGGCGCAGGACGGCAGGAAGCACTGTTTCAATTTACTACCAGGTCTTCGGTAACAGCTTCGGCAGGAAGATTGTGTGCTGAGGTTACTTCCGGAAGAGAAGAAGAAGAGACGACAAAAGTATTGAAAATCAAATGCAGATGGCTCATAATAATTGTGGTAATTGAAAAAACTGAGGTGGGGAGAACAAGAAAATTCTAAAGCAAAAACCAGTGGGGTTTCGCGTTGCCTTTCTGTACTGCAAAGGTGGGGGTAGCATGCACAAAAGCCTCTGGATTTTTTTGAAAAACCTTAGCATACTTCCGACTCGATACAAAAAAATATTAGCACAAATTTGACAACAACCTGTCGATTTTCTCATGAAATAAAATAAAATATTTATTAAACAAAATTTAGTACATCTCTTTGGTGTAGATGCTCAACCATTCTCCCTTTGGGTTATGGTATGTTGGCTGACTTTTCGGTTTGCCTCGGCATTCTGCTGCGTAATAAACAAACCGGACTTTCGTTTTGCTGATCTGCTCTTAAAGCAGTAAAACAACGGAAATATATACCCATATCACCAAAAAAAGTTGGGAAAAAATAAAAAGTCCGTTTTAAAAAGGATTAAACAGATAAAAATTACAGTGCTTATGACCTGACCATACAACTCCATAACCACCTGAAAAGTGGTTTTAAGGATATAAACTTTCACCAAAATTCCCGGAAAATCGGGATAGAAAACGGAAAACACTAACGGAAAAAAATGAGTACTCGTTCAACTCTCGTTTTCCGAACATTCCACCCTATGCGGGGAACATCGGAAAACTTATTGTTTTTAATAATAAAAAGTATGAAAATCAATATTCAAATCTGTGCTCTACTTCTATTATTCAACCTTGTAACTTCCTGTAACGGACAAGTCAAAACTGACTTACAGAAAGAAGGCGTAAGTGAACAACAAATAATTGTGGGCGGGCAACCAAAAATGATAAGAACACAAGGGATAGTGTCTGGCAATTTACATTGCAATTTGCAAGACAAAGTAGGCAATATTTGGTTTAGCACAAGCGGCGAGGGAGTTTATCGTTACGATGGACAATCATTTGCCAATTTTACAACAAAAGATGGATTGAGTGATAATGATGTCTGTGCAATAATAGAAGATAAAACAGGAAATATTTTGTTTGGCACTAAAAGTGGCATCTGTAAGTACGATGGCAAATATTTTTCTAATTATTCAGAGAACCTTGATGCGAGCAAAAAACGCATTTCAAGTCTTTTAGAAGATAGTAAAGGAAATCTTTGGTTCGGTGTGTGGGGTGAGGGGGTTTATCGTTACGATGGAAAGATATTTACTAATTTTTTGAATAACGATGCCCCTGAAAAAACCTTTCCTTTATTTCCTCAGAAAGCGGAATGAAGACGGTCGCTCTGGTGACAAAATAAACTCACCAATTGAGCCAGCAATTTTCAACAATTCTTCACAGGACAGTATTACTGATGATATGATATTTTCGGTCTCTGAAGATAAAGCAGGAAATCTTTGGTTCGCCACCAGACGACACGGTGCCTGCCGCTATGATGGAAAATCTTTTACAAGTTTTAAGGAGAATGAAGGCTTTGTAAGTTATGGAATATATTCGATTATTGAAGATAAAAAGGGAAATATGTGGTTTTCTACGGAGAAGAATGGCGTGTTCTGTTATGATGGAAAAAGTTTCAAAAATTATACAACAGCAGACGGCCTAGTCTATAATTCCGTTTTTAGTATTTTAGAGGATAAAAACGGCAATCTTTGGTTTGGCACAAGAGGCTTTGGTTTGAGCCGTTACGATGGAAAAACCTTTGTCAATTTTTCTGAATAGGTATCTAAGCAATATGTTAATACACATCAATATTATTGCTGAGATTTTTCAACACGGAAGAGTAAGCCCCCGACCAACCCCATCTTTTCCACCTCCCCATTCCTCCCGACCTTTGCTGCGCGTTACAAACCGCGACAAAGATATGGAAAAAGCGACAAAGAAGCGCCGGACGGCACCGGAAATGGAAAAACTGATCGGGCAATGGGCCTCCGAGGGCGGGAGCCGTTTGGGCTTTTGCCGCCGCGAGGGGATTTCCCCCTGGGTATTCCAGTATTGGGTGGGCCGTTTACGCCCCCGTGTTTCTCCTGCGGGGGTGGCGGGGGCGGCATCGGGTTTCACGGAAATCCGTGTGGAAAGCCCCGGCGGCGGGGGCGGGGCATGGTTGCGGATAAAGCACCCCGGCGGCATCGAGGTTGAAGTGGGCGGCGAAGTGGGTGCCGCCTACCTACGCCAGTTGTTGGGATGGTGACCTTCGGCTCCACCCTTCGGTACTTCATCTGCCAGGGTTCGACGGACATGCGCAAGCGTTTCGACGGTTTGCAGGGTCTGGTGGCCAACGGTCAGGGGCGGACGGGCCTCGACGGCGAGGTGACGGCACCGGAAAATGCCATTTGGGCTATCTGTGGGCCGCCTTCGATCCGGTGCGCAAACTGCCCTTCTTCTTCTACGAGAAAGGACGCGGCCACAAAGGCCCTCTGGCGCTTTTGGATGACTTTGTCGGCACGCTCCAGTGCGACGGGTACAGCGCGTACGAAACCCTGGACAGAAAAGTGTCCGGCATCCGTCTGCCGGGGTGCATGGCGCACATCCGCCGCAAGTTCTTCGAGGCAAAGGGCAACGACGAAAAATGGGCGCAACAGGCCCTGCTCTACACCCTGCTCTCCGCGTGCAAACAGCACGGGGTGAACCCCGAGGCGTGGCTCACCGATGTCCTCAACAGGATGTACAAGCACCCCGTCAACCGACTACAGGAACTCCTGCCCCAAAACTGGAAACCCGCCGAACAACCCGAACCCGAAAAAGAAAAGGCGGAGGATGCCTGAGCGCTAAACGGTCCCCAACGGCGGCACGGGATGGCGCTGTGGGGCGTTTTGCCTCGCGCTCGCGCGTGAGAAGCCCGGAGGGGAGGGGGCGATGGGGGGGATGGGGTTGGTCGGAGGCTTACGGCCTGCCGGAGGGCTTCCGGAAAATTCGTTACTACGGCATCCTCTCCACCCGATACCGAAACACTAAGTTGGCAGCCCTGCAAAAGGCCCTCGGCTTCACCCCGCCCCAACCGGACACCTGGGAAGAAAAACTCACCCGTGCGCTGGGCCGACCACCCGACTCCTGCCCCTGCTGCGGGGCGGAAGCGCCGCTCATGGTCGTGGTGGCCTGCATCCCAACGCTGCCTGCGCGCCGTGCTACGGCTCCTTCTCCCCGGCCCCGCGCCCCGCCTGCTCCTGCCATCCCTCTGACACAAAACCCCTGAAAACGCCCTTCTTTTGATCTATTTGTATGCCGTTCGTGTACAAACGGCCCGTTTTATGCTACGGTAAGGCCTGAAATCAACTTTTTTCTCTTTTTTTATTCGCTATGATGCAAAAAAATTGCCACATATCCAAAAAACCTTACCTTTGCACGGGGCAAAACCACCCCCGAAAAGACTTGGACTACCTGCAATCCCCATAGCGAAAGGGATGGTCGTCTAAGCGGCGGCTTCGTTCAACGCGCTGCATCCGCCATCCGGCCTTCAACATTCCGGTGCGGCTGGGGGGAGTGTGGGGCCGGACGGCTTCGATAAGCGGGTGCAAAACCATAACTATATGTGCCTTGACTACTCAATCCAAATTACTAGCGGAGAAGACTGCACAAAACTGAAGTGACCTTCCGGTTCATGCAACACCGCCATTTGAACTAAAATTTTCATCTTTTATGAAAACACTCCTTCAACTTGCCTTTTTCCTCCACCTCTTTTTTGCAACCCGACTCGCGGCCCAATGGCAGCCGCTGCCCGGCCCGGTCGGCGGATACATCACCTGTTGGACCGTCACGCCGAGCGGCGTTCTCTACGCGGGCGGGGCCGCCGGGCTGTTCATCTCCACCGACGACGGCCTGACTTGGCAGCTCCTCCCCGGAACCGCTTCCCTCGGCCAACTGCCCGTCCAACTCGATTGGGACAACGGCAACCTCTACATGGTGGGTCAGGACCACACCACCTACGCGAACGTCCTGTGGAAAAGCTCGGACAACGGTACGACTTGGGTGAACATCCTCAGCAACCTCCACCAGATGAACGGAACGATGGGTGTATTCGATGCAAAGAACGATACCATTGTCGTCAACACCAGCGACAGCCACATCTCCCTCGACGGCGGCACGACATGGCAGCCCGGCCCAGGAAGCGGCCGATGGAACATCATCGGCACCAACCAGGGCTGGTTCAGCTCTTTTTACAACACTGCTTTCCGATGGGCGGGAATTGGGGGATGGACGACGACCTACGTGGCCTCCAACAACTTCGTGTTCCCGCGCCGCATCCTTGAGGCGGGCGACTTCGTGTTCATCTTCTTCGAGGGGGTTTACGCGGAGTATTTGTACAAAACAGCCGCCGACTCAACCTGGCAGTGGGGCGGCCTCCCCTTCCTCTACCACGAAAACGAGGTCTCGGTGGCCGAGCGCAACGATACTATTTTCCTGCACGGCCGGGACTCCATCATCTTCTCCACCGACGGGCTGCAATCTTGGCAGCCGCTGCCTGCCACCGGGCTGACGGGCCTCACCCGCGCCTGCTTGTTCCCGCCGTCGGGGGCCATCGTCGCTATCACCGACAGTGGCGTTTTCAGGGCCGTCTCGCCGGGTGCAGACTTTCTACCCACAGAGGGTTTCTCCTCTCAAAATTCGCTCGCCGTCCTGCCCGAAGGCAACGGCAACTGGTGGCTCGGCTTGCCCAATGGGCTTTATTTCAGCCCCGACAACGGCGGCTCGTGGGAGAAGATGTACCCCCAACTTCAAAACACAAACAGCGAAATCAGGTGGATAAAAAGGTTGGGCAACCACCTCATAGCGGGCAACAACACGCGCTTTTTCTATTCCCCAACGCACGGGGCGAACTGGATAGAACGGGCCTTGCCAGTCGTCTCGGGATGGGCCACTTATGATTTTTCACTGATAGGCCACCGGCTCTTCTACGGCGACCTCACCGGCACTTGGTTCACCGACGACTGGGGAGCAACATGGCAGCCGTTCAGCCCGGCGCCGAGCGGCCTGCCCATCGAGGCGCGCGTCTTTACCGAAAGCGATTCGCTTGTAGCGGTTGCCGCCCAATGGTCGGAGGTCTATTTGAGCCGCGACACGGGTGCGACATGGCAGGATTTCAGCGCTGGTCTGGGCGGCAACTTGGGCTTCATTGCTTACGAGATGGCCGTTGGGCCGCAAAACCTCTTTGTCCATCAAGATTACTGGATGATGGCCTCGCCGTTGACAGGACCTGATTGGCAGCAAGTAACGCTTCCCGTGCCGACGAGCGGGGCCAACGGGCCATTTCCGAGTGCCTTTCATTTTTCCGGAAACTCCATACTCACGGGCACCCCCGGTGCTGGCATCTTCCGTTCGACGGACGGGGCGAACTCGTGGGAAACCCATGCCCCGACCGGGCTTTACAACCTAACGAACGCATACCATTTCACCGACTCGCTGCTGACCATCGCCACGAAAGGCGGTATCTGGTATAGCGGCACCATCGGCTCTGAGCTTGTCGGCGGCCGGGTCTTTGCCGATGCCAACCAGAACGCTGTGTTCGACAGCACCGACACACCGCTCGCCGGGCATCTCGTCGAGTTGAAAAGCCAGCACCTCTATGCCGCTACCGATGCCCAGGGCCGCTATGCGTTCGACTGGCGCGGGCAGCCCGACTCGCTGCGGCTGGTGCCGCTGTCGGCCTTACCCAGCAACATCGGGCTGGCGAAATATGCGGACGCGCCTGGCCTGGCCTTCGACTTTCCGGTGGTCGGCAGCAGCCAGTTGGGCGACCTCGCCATTGACATCACGGCAGCCGGGCTGCCCCGTCCGGGCTTCGAGTTCAGCCTCTTCCTGACTTGCCGCAACGACGGCTATCTGCCAGCCGATGCCCGCCTGTCTTGTGTGAAAGACTTCGTCTCGACGTGGAGCGACTTCGGCGAACTGCCCGACCAGTTGAGCGGCGACACTGCGCAATGGCTTTTTTCGGCCATCCCGCCGGGCGGCTCTAAGGTGGTGCCTGTGACGCTGAAACTCGAAGCGGGCATCTCGGTCGGAACCATCCTCCATCTTTCGGGAAAGGTAACCCTTGAGAACCTCCTCGACGTGCAGGGTGCAAACAACGTCGAGTTTTATATCCTTCCAGTGGTTGGCTCCTTTGATCCTAATGACAAGTCGGTCAGCCCAGAGGGCGACATCACGCCCGAGATGGTCGCCGATACGCAGCGGCTTGCCTATACAATTCGCTTCCAAAACACAGGGAATTTCCCGGCAGAGTTCGTCCGTGTCACCGACCTGATAAGCCCAGACCTCGACCTTGGCAGCTTCCGGGTGGAGGCCGCGTCTCACCCGATGACGTGGTCGCTCGAAGGGCGAACGGTCGAGTTCTTCTTCCCCGACATCCAATTACCAGACAACACGAGCGACGAACCTGCCTCGCACGGCTTCGTGAAATACAGCATCGCCATGCGGCCCGACTTGATGAAGGGCGATGTGGTGAATAACTATGCCGACATCTTTTTCGACTTCAACCCGCCCATCCGAACGAACACGGTTGAGACAAAGGTGGATGTGACATCGGCCGTTGTTTCCCTGCCCGTGCCCGACCTGCCCTGTTGGGTCACGCCGAATCCGGTCAGAGGCGAGCTGACCGTCTTTTGGGAAGGCGGCACCGGAGGCACGGCGCGTCTGCAAGTTTTTGATTTACAGGGAAAATTGGTGGTTACCACCCTTTCGGAAAGCCCGGCGAAGGTGGCCGTCGGCTCGATGAAGGCCGGTGTATACCGGCTGGTCGTCCGTGCCGGAGCGCGCGAGGGGCAGGTCGGTTTTGTGAAAATTTAAGGCAAAAGGCAAAAGTGCCGCTGAACCCAATCCCCCAATCCCTGCGCACGGCGGCACAGCGCACATCCAACCGTTGAACTAAACCGCAAGCGCTAGCTTTACTCCCCGCCAAGACCCTTTCCACCAACTTAATCCGGCAGAAAAAAGTTTGAATGTGCAGTGTTCACATTCAAACTTTTTTCTTTTTATG